>Ga0055477_10000127_pt1 | contig 17705 bp, 14 predicted proteins | sample Muzzi_PWA_D2_FD_57683 | JGI IMG/M metagenome (GOLD analysis project Ga0055477, IMG submission 57683) | Wetland microbial communities from San Francisco Bay, California, USA, that impact long-term carbon sequestration - Muzzi_PWA_D2 | ecosystem: Environmental > Aquatic > Marine > Wetlands ... | reverse complement strand
TATCATGGTGCTCTGCACCGTATTCAGCGTCATGCCCGACGCCGCTGGCGAGATTGTCGGAGCGGGGAACGAGGGACTCACCTTCATCTGGGTCCCGCAGCTCTTCGCTCGGATCCCGGGTGGCCGCTTCTTCATGACCCTCTTCTTCCTGGCCCTCGTGTTCGCGGCGTGGACGAGCCTGGTCGCGATGATCGAGCTGGCGAGTCGAGTCCTCGTGGATCTCGGGATCGAGCGGGGACGAGCCATCACGCTGGTCGGAGTGGCGGGTATCGGCTTTGGGATCCCGTCCGCCCTCGAGATCGGGTTCTTCCAGAACCAGGACTGGGTCTGGGGCCTGGGGCTGATGCTCTCGGGCTTCCTGTTCGCCTTTGCAGTGCTCCGGTACGGAGTCACCCGGTGGAGAGAGACGTTCATCAATACGGGGCACTCGGACATCCGGATCGGATCCTGGTGGGACTGGGCGATGCGTCTCGTGGCGTTGGAGGCGGTCGTGCTGATGGTCTGGTGGCTCCTCCAAGCCAGGGGTGGGAGCCCCGCCGACACCTGGACGCCCTTCAGTCCGTTCAATGTCGGAACCGTGGTCGTCCAATGGGCGATCGTGATCGCCGTCCTGCTCGTCCTGAATCGGTGGATGGCGGCACGTCTGCGAAACCGACCGGCGAGCGTGGGTGGAGGGGAGGAGGGCACGTGAGATTCGCGGCCTTCGAGCGGCTCGCGTCCGAGGTGTTCGAGGACATCCCGGAAGTGTACCGCCAAGGCGTGGACGGTCTCGTCGTCTCCCGGGAGTCGATAGGACACCCCTCGCTCCCCGACGTCCACATCCTGGGCCACTGCGACACCGAGGCCTATCCGTCCGATTGGGCGGGACCGGACACCGTGCGTTCTGTGCTCGTCCTGTTCTACGGATCCTTCCGCAACCTCGCGCGGTCGGATCCGGACTTCGATTGGGAGGCGGAGCTCCACGAGACCCTGGAGCACGAGCTCAAGCACCATCTGGAGTCGCTCGCGGGCCGGGACGAGCTCGGGGATGTGGACTACGCCATGGACGAGAGCTTCAAGAGGGACGAGGGTCTGGACTGGGACCCCTGGTACTATCAGCGGGGTGAGCCCATAGGACGAGGGATGTATGTGGTCGAGGATCAAATGTATGTGGAGCAGGTGTGGTCCAGCGATGCGTTCGAGAGTGCGGGTTCCCTTCGACTGGAATGGAAAGGCCATCCGTACGAGATCGACCGCCCCGATGAACTTGCCGACGTGCACTTCATCCTGATCCGCGAGGGCGTGCTGGATCCGCCGTCCTACTTGGAGCTCGTGCTGGTTCGGAGACGCGCCTGGTGGGAGAACGTGAGGCGCTTCTTCAGCAGGTCGCCCCCACGGATCCTCGAGTCCGAGGCCTCGGCGCGACGGATCGAGGAGAGGTGAGGCGGTGCCCATCCACGACGAATATGCCCGGGTCACCCCCATGGAACTGTCGTTTCCGAGCCTCGAGGCCGGCGCCGACCGATTCCGGGCGGTAGCGGAAGAGGCTTGGGCCAGGGGGGTGGACGATCGTGATCCCGCGGCTTTCATCCAGCTGATGGAAGTGGGGAGAGCGATGAGGGAGCTGCGGGTCCCTCGTGGCGAGGGGAGCGCACCGGAGCACGGCGGACTCCTCTACCACCTCTACCATTGCTGGCGATCGGGGAATCCGCTCTACATGATCGACACCCGGGTCACCAGGCTGGTCGCGGAGTCGGAGGATTGGGAGAGGGGTCGCCCGACCCCCCCGGAGGCAAGCGGGTACGTGCAGCTTCCCCAGCATCTGTTCTGGGCGAGGCCCGGGAGCGAAAGGCCCCCGGAGTCGGTGGACGGGCTTTTCTGGACCGTGACCGGTGACGCGGTGGCGTTTCTGGTGACCATGGGAATCCGCAGCGATCGTCCCGGGTTCAGCGTCGCCCTCCTGGACCCGATGCCCCTGGACGGCGTGCCGGAGTGGGTCGGCTCCCGGGTCCGGGAGGAGGGACGCGACTTCGAGAGCACACTTCCCGGTGCCGACCTCGAGCGACTGTACGAGATCCGGACCGCCGGTGAGGTGTTGAAGTTGGCGGGTCGCCTGCTCCTCTACCTCGAGTCGCTGGGGGAGCGGGCGACGCGAAACGTCCCGGGGCCGGATGTCCGGTCCCGACCGGATGACCAGGCCGGCCCCCGCCCCTCGATGTTGCCCCATGTCCGAGTTTCCCTGCCGTCATGAACCGTCGAGCGCATCATGCCTAGAGAGTCCCGCAAGGCGAAGCGCGAGCGGGCCCGGGAGATCTACGATCTGCTCGACGAGGAATACCCCGACGCGCACTGCGAGCTCGACTTCGACGGGCCGTTCCAGCTGGCGGTCGCCACGATCCTCTCGGCTCAAACCACGGATGTGCGAGTCAACCAGGTCACGCCGACGCTCTTCGCCCGCTTCCGCACGGCACCCGACCTCGCGGGCGCCCCTCTCGAGGAGGTCGAAGAGATCGTCCGCCCCACGGGGTTCTTCCGGAACAAGGCGAAGAACATCGTCGGGTTCGCGGAGGGGCTCGTCGAACGTCATGGTGGGGAGGTCCCCCGGGCCATGGATGAGCTGAGGGCGCTGCCGGGAGTCGGCCGCAAGACCGCCAACGTGATCTTGGGCAACGCGTTCGGGATCTCCGAGGGGGTCGTGGTCGACACACATGTCAGGCGCCTCTCGAATCGCCTCGGCCTCACGGGGGAGCGGAAGAACCCGGAACGGATCGAGAGGGATCTGACCCACCTGTTTCCCACGGAGCGGTGGACCCAGCTCTCCCACCTCCTCATCTGGCATGGCCGGCGAGTCTGCGACGCACGGAAGCCCCGTTGCGAAGCGTGCGTCGTCTCCCACCTCTGCCCCTCGTCAGGCGTGTGAGCGCGTGGCTCTTGCACCGAGCCGCCGCCGGGAGGAGCTTGGACGAGGTGGGACCGATCCCCCTGATGCCACGGGAGTGAGGATTGCCGGATCGTGACGAGGCGCTCTCGCTGCTCCACGAGTGGGTGGAGAACGAGGGCCTCCGAAGACACATGTACGCGGTCGAGGCCGTGATGCGGCACTATGCCAGGGCGCGTGGGGCGGACGAAGAGGCCTGGGGACTCGCGGGTCTCCTGCACGACCTCGACTGGGAGCGGCATCCCGGCAACCACCCCATCGAGGCGGTGGACGAACTCCGCTCGAGGGGCTATGAGGAGCAGATCCTCCACGCCATCCTCGCCCATCGGTCGGATTTCACGGGCGTAGAGCCCGAGTCGGACATGGACCGGTATCTCGTCGCGTCCGATGAGCTGTCGGGCCTCGTGCACGCCGTTTGTCTGGTACGCCCCAACGGGATCGACGACCTGAAGGTCAAGTCGGTCACGAAGAAGCTCAAGGACAAGGGATTCGCGGCGGGCGTGTCGCGGGAGGAGGTCCAGCGTGGGATCGACCTCGTGGGCCTCGATCGGAGTCAGCACATCCAGAACGTCGTCGATGCACTCCGGACGGTCGCGGCGGAGTTGGGCATCCGCGCGACCGACCTCCAGGTCTGACGTTCCAACTGGGCCTCTGCGAGGAATGCGAGTAGCGTGCGCTGGGCACAGGAACCCCTTTTTCCGCGGAGGTTTATCAACCTCCGGCGTCTTTCGGCCCCTTCCGGTGGCCTGCCCACCGACATCCCGGCTCCGACGAGTTCGATGAACCCGCGACCCATCCTTCTCGCGGCCGTCATTTTGGCGGGCGCGTGCCTGGCTTTCGGCCCCCGGCCCGCCGGGGCTCAGGACGACGTCGAGTGGCTGGGCAGGATCCACGGCACGACCCCGCCGGCCGGGTACTACGCGACAAAGGCGACCGATTCCACGGCATTCACCTTCGGCCGGGCGTGGAAGGCCAGAAATCCGTCCCTTCGGGTGATGTCCACCGGGCAGGTGCCGGGGGCGCCGCCGCGCTTCAGGTTCATGGAGTCAGGCCTTCGGGTGGGCGCCGAAACGGTCCCTCAAGGGGTTCTGGGGCCCCCCGAGGGAGTGGTCGAAGGCACGTTCCGCTTCCCGCTGATCCTCGTGTATTTCGCCGACACACCGGTCCCGGCCTACTCACAGCCGTTCGTTCAACAAGAGTTCTTCGACGGCCCCAACGGCCGGTACAAGACGATTCCGGAGTTTTACGCCGAGATCTCCGGTGGGCGAGTGGACCTGCGGGGGGAGACGTTTCCCTGGCAACAGTCGATCCTGACGCGGGCTGAAGCTGTGGGCTCCAACGACGGTTTGGGCGGAGGCGACTCTCGGGTCGGGGAGCTCATCGTCGAGACGCTCGCGTCCCTCGACGACGGTTCGGTGGACTGGGGCCGCTACGACAACGACGGGCCCGACGGAGTGCCCAACTCCGGGGACGACGACGGCTTCGTCGACATCCTGGCGGTCATGCATTCCGAGTGGGGCGCCGAGTGCAGCGGGGGTGGAGGGGGCGTGAGGATCTGGTCCCACAAGTGGCGGCTCGAAGGCGCGTGGGGCGACCCATTCGTCACCACGACTCCCGCCGCCGGCGGGGGCTTCATCCGGGTGGACGACTATGCCATCCAACCGGTCCAGGCCTGTCAGGGAGGAGCCGTCAACCAGATCGGGGTGTTGGCCCACGAGCTGGGGCACGGGTTCGGCCTGCCGGATCTCTACGCCACCTCGGGAGGTCACGCGGGGATCGGCGAGTGGGGCCTCATGGGATCGGGTGCCTGGGGTTGCCGGGGGAACGGTCCGGAGCGCCCCTGCGGCATGAGCGCGTGGTCGAAGGCGGTCTTGGGGTGGGTCGCCGTGGTGACCCTTCCCCCGGGTTTGGACTACGGCAACCTCGTGATCGAGCCAGTGGAAACCACGGGCACGGTCTATCGCATGAACGTGGCGGACGGGTCGGGTGAGTACTTCCTTCTCGAAAATCGCCAACGTATCGGCTTCGACGAGGACCTTCACGCTCCGGGTCTTCTGATCTGGCAGATCGATTCCGATTGGGTCGCGAAGCGGTGGGCCTCGAACAGCGTGAACTCGATGGCGTCCCACATGGGCGTGTGGCTCCGACAGGCGGACGGACACAACGATCTGGCTTCCACGAAGAGTGGGAACCGCGGGGACGCCGGGGACCCCTTCCCGGGGAGCTCCGGGAATACCGCCTTCCACGTGGGGACGGTGCCCGAGGCTCGAACCTTCGGGGGAGCCCCCTCGGGTCTCACCCTCGTGGGGATCGCGATCACGGGAAGCGATGCCACCGCGCGTACGCTTACCCGGTTCCAGACGGTCTCGGTGTCCGTCGAGTCCTCCCTGGGAGAGGAAGTCCTCCTGGTGGACGGCGCCGAGGTCCCCCTGAGCGGGTACAGCTTCTCGTCGGTGCCCTTCGAGGAACACGTGATCACGGCCCACGGTGGGGAGGGATTGAATGGCCGTCGGACGGGCTTCGCGGAGTGGGTCGACGCGCCCGGGGAGCCGAGCCAGCGCGCGTGGGTCACGGGCCTGGAGGACGCCGATCTCGTCGCCCGGTTCGGGAATCCCGAGACCCGGCTGCGGCTGACCCTCACGGGCGGGGCCTTCGGGGTGGCCCCCGGCGTGGTCACGCTGACGCCCACCGTTTCAGCCGAGCCGGACGGGTGGTGGTACCCGGAGGGGACGGAGGTGGCGCTTTGGGCGGAACCCAGCATCGGCTTCGATTTCGCTCGGTGGTCCGGGGCCGCGACCGGCCAGCCGAACCCCGCGCTGGTCCAGATGGACGCGCCGAGGGATCTCGGTGTCGAGTTCGACCTCACCTACGGCGTCTCTCAGGAAGGCTACCCGGCCTTGGTGGCCGGACGGCCCGCGGAGCTCGCCCTCCTCGCTCAGGATGGCGTGGCTCCGATCGAATGGAGGCTGGAAGGAGGATCTCTCCCCGAAGGGCTCACCCTTCGCGAGGACGGGGTCGTCCTCGGGGCGCCTCTCGAGGACGGGTCGTTCATCGTGCAGGTCTGGGCCACGGACGCCCGCGGCCTCGACGCGGGCGCGGCCCTCGTCCTCGAGGTCGTTCCGCCCCCGTTGCCGGCGGCCGATCTCGTACAGCCACTGCTCGGGATGGGCGAGCCCCTCTCGACACTCGAAGAGGAGTACCTCGACGCGAGCGGCAATCGGAACGGCGTGTACGACCTGGGTGATTTCCGGGCGTTCTACGTTCGGCATCCTGGCTTCTTCGAGAACGCGGTGGCGTTGGCCTCCCCGGCCATGATCGAACTGCCTGTCGTGCGCTTCCGAAAGCCGGACGGCCCGTGAAGAGCCTGCGACGGGCTTGGCTCCTCCTGGTCCTCTTGTCGGTGCCGTTGGCGGCCTGTCAGGACGACGGCCCACAGGGGCCGGGGAGCTGGAACGTCCGGGTGCGTTCCTCGGGCCTTCCACCCGGAGCCGCGACGGTCGAGCTCAGCGGTGTCTTCATCGAGTCGGTGGAGGGAGTGGGGCCGTCGTCGGCCTTCGGGTCGACGCTGCAGGGTCAGGTCGGACCCCCCGCGGCCTGGGGCGTCGTCGTCGTGTCCACGACGGTGGGAGAGATGAACTTCCTCGTGCGGGTCACCGACCTGGCCGAAGGCCCGCCCCGGGCCGTCGTGACGTCGGCGGTCGACGCCCAGAACCAGCCCGTCGGCGTCGGCACGTTCTCGGTGGACCTCGATGTGGCCCGATAGGAGGCTCCTTCAACCACTGGTACCTTGCCGGGCCGGGACGATTCCGGCACCTTGTCGGACCGTTTCGATGGGCCGGGATGGCCCCCATACCGCGCCGAGGAAGGCCGCCGGGATGACCGCTGCGACCTGGATCACCATGCTATCGATCACGATGTTCATCTGGGGCGGATGCGCCCTCGCCGTGATCACCGCGATTCGGAAGGAAGGGAGCAAGATCCAGGGGTGACACCGCTCACCCGCCGCCTTCGCTCGGGCAGAGAAGCGGCCCCAGCCCGAGTCCGGCCAACTCCCACTGTCCAAGACCTCCTGCCGTGCCCAGACGCACCGATCTAGACAGCATCCTGATCCTGGGCTCCGGGCCCATCGTGATCGGCCAGGCTTGCGAGTTCGACTACTCGGGCACGCAGGCGGTTCGGGCTCTCCGCGAGGAGGGCTACCGGGTCGTGCTGGTCAACTCCAATCCGGCCACCATCATGACCGATCCGGATATGGCGGATCGGACCTACATCGAGCCCCTTACGCCCGAATGGGTGGAACGGGTGATCGAACGGGAGAAGCCAGACGCACTCCTCCCGACGATGGGCGGCCAGACCGCGCTCAACATCGCCATGACGCTCCACGAGAAGGGGATTCTCGAGCGGCACGGCGTGGAGCTCATCGGGGCGAACGCGCGCTCGATCGAGATGGCCGAGGATCGGGAGAAGTTCGCCGCGGCGATGGACCGCATCGGTCTCGCCGTTCCTCATGGTGGTTTCGCACGTTCTCTCGACGAGGCGTTGGAGATCGTGAAGGATACCGCCTATCCGGCGATCATCCGCCCCTCGTACACGCTCGGGGGCACGGGTGGGGGTATCGCCTACAACCGCCAGGAATTCGAGAGCCGGGTGAGGAAAGGGCTCGACGCCTCCCCGATCACCGAGGTGCTCATCGACCGCTCGGTGATCGGTTGGAAGGAATACGAGCTCGAGGTCGTGAGGGACGGATCGGACAACGTCATCATCATCTGCTCGATCGAGAACGTGGACGCGATGGGAGTCCACACCGGGGACTCGATCACCGTCGCACCTGCCCAGACTTTGAGTGACGTCGAATACCAGCGCATGCGGGACGCCGCCATCGCGATCATCCGGGAGATCGGGGTGGAGGCCGGCGGCTGCAACATCCAGTTCGCCGTGAACCCCGACGATGGCGAGATGTTGGTCGTCGAGATGAATCCCCGCGTTTCGCGTTCTTCCGCACTTGCGTCCAAGGCGACCGGTTTCCCGATCGCGCGGGTGGGTGCAAAGCTTGCGGTCGGCTACCTGCTCCATGAGCTCCCGAACGACATCACGAAGACGACGCCGGCCTCGTTCGAGCCGGTGCTCGACTACGTGGTGGTCAAATTCCCCCGCTTCGCGTTCGAGAAATTTCCCGAGGTGAACCCCGTGCTCGGGGTCCAGATGAAGGCCGTGGGCGAGACCATGGCGATCGGTCGACACTTCCGTTCGGCGTGGCAGAAAGGCCTCCGCGGGCTGGAGATCGGTCGGTCGGGTTGGGTCGCCGCGGATCGCCTGGAGGACGACGGCCTGAAGGACGACGACATGGAGACCCTCCTGGCGGCCCTCCGACGCCCCACCGCCGAGCGCGCATTCCAGCTCAAGAGGGCACTCGAGCGAGGCCTCGATCCGGGAGAGATCCACGACGCGACCCACATCGATCCGTGGTTCCTCGACCAGTTTCGACTCATCGTCGAAGCCGAGCGGGAATACGCATCGGCTCCGGAGGTGACCCCGTCGCTCCTCCGGAAAATGAAGCGCGAGGGGTTCAGCGACCAGCAGCTCGGCAAGCTGAGGGGCGAGAGTGAGGATGCCGCCCGCGAGCGTCGATGGTCCTTGGGCATCCACCCGACGTACAACGTGGTGGACACCTGCGCGGGCGAGTTCCCGGCCGAGACCCCCTACTACTACTCCTCGTACGAGCAGGAGAACGAGTCGGAGCCGTCGAACCGCGAGAAGGTGGTGATCCTCGGGAGTGGTCCAAACCGTATCGGCCAGGGCATCGAGTTCGACTACTGCTGTGTCCAAGCCGTGTTGGCGCTGCGCGAGGCCGGATACGAGACGATCATGGTCAACTCGAACCCCGAGACCGTCTCGACCGATTTCGATGTGAGCGACAAGCTCTACTTCGAGCCGCTGACACTGGAGGACGTCCTCGAAATCCTGCGACTGGAGAAGCCCAAGGGGGTCATCGTCCAGCTCGGCGGGCAGACCCCGCTCAACCTGGCCGAGCGGCTGGAGGCCCTGGGCGCTCCCATTCTCGGAACGAGTGTGGATGCGATCGATCGGGCCGAGGACCGCGAGCGCTTCGAGAAGGTCTGCCGGACGATCGGAGCGCGTGTTCCCGAGAACGGGATCGCCACGAGCGAGGAGCAGGCGCTCGAGGTGGCCCGGGAGGTCGGTTTCCCCGTTCTGGTCAGGCCGAGCTACGTACTGGGCGGCCGGGCGATGGAAATCGTCTACGACGAGGAGAGCCTCCGTGGCTACTTCGTCCGTGCCGTCCGCGCGAGCCCCGACCACCCGGTGCTGATCGACCGTTTCCTGGAGGATGCCTTCGAGGCGGACGTCGATGCTCTTTGCGACGGTGAGGACGTCCTCGTGGGCGGTATCATGCAGCATATCGAGGACGCCGGGGTCCACTCCGGTGACTCCGCGTGCGTGCTCCCCCCGTATCTGCTCAGTGGGGAAGTGATACGGGAGATGGAGGATCTCACCCGGCGTTTCGCGCTGGAGCTCGACGTCCGCGGTCTGATGAACGTCCAATATGCGATCCGGGACGGCGTCGTCTACGTGCTCGAGGTCAATCCACGGGCCAGCCGGACCGTGCCCTTCGTGAGCAAGGCAACGGGCGTCCCACTCGCGCGGCTCGCCGCCCGGGTCATGGCCGGCGAGCGCATTCGCGACCTGGGGATCTCGCTGGATCCTCAAGTCGCCGGGGTGGCGGTCAAGGAAGCGGCTTTCCCCTTCGACCGCTTTGATGTGGACATTCTGTTGGGGCCGGAGATGCGGTCCACGGGCGAGGTCATGGGCTTCGACGACTCGTTCGGCATGGCTTTCGCAAAGGCCCAGCAATCGGCGGGCAACGCGCTCCCGGAGGAGCCGGGGAACCTGATCGTGACCGTCAACGACGCGGACAAGCCCACGGTCACGCCGATTCTCCGACGATTCCACGACCTCGGGTTCCGGATCATGGCCACGAAGGGGACCCACGACTACCTCGGTCGTCTCGGATTGCAGTCCGAGCGGATCTACAAGGTGGGCCAGGGGCGGCCTGACATCGTGGACCACATCATGAGCGGGGAGGTGAGCCTTCTCATCAACACGCCCCTGGGGAAAAGGTCGCAGTACGACGACTACGCGATGCGTCGCGCCGCGATCCAGTACAAGATCCCCTATCTGACGACCATGTCAGCCACGAGCGCGGCATGTGACGCCTTGATCGCTCTCCGGAGTCGTGCGCACCGGGTCCGCTCGCTTCAGGAGAGGGTCGAGGAAGCCCGCCAGCTCGCGGTTTCCGTCTCCTGAAGGAGACGTGGGTGGCCACGTCCGACCCGATGCCGGGTCGGGCTCCCACGGCCTTTGTCCTCCATCCGGCGTCTTCACTGCATGACACGGGATGGGGGCACCCCGAGCACCAGGGCCGACTTCCGGCTTTGGCCCGCGCTCTGGAGCGGGATCTCCCCGCCCTCGTGGACCGTGTCGAGGAAGTGGCCCCGGGGGAGGCGGAGGCCGAGGACGTGCTACGCGTGCATTCGGAGGCCCAAATGGCCGGCTTGCGAGCCGCTACGGAGAACGCCGCTCGCACGGGAAGGGTTGTCTCCATCGACGCCGACACCCGGGTTTCGGAGCGATCCTGGGACGCCGCCATCGGCTCGGTGGGTGCCGCGATCGAAGGAGTGAGGTCGGTGGCGGAGGGCCGGCATCGGAACGCGTTCGTCGCGACGCGCCCTCCCGGCCACCACGCGACGCCGGATCGGGCGATGGGTTTTTGCCTCTTCAACAACGTGGCGTGCGCGGCCCGGTGGCTCCAGGCGCATGGCCACGCCGATCGGATTCTGGTCGTGGACTGGGACGTCCACCACGGGAACGGGACGCAGGATGCCTTCTGGGAAGATCCATCGATCTATTTCCTCTCGCTCCATCAATCTCCCCACTATCCGGGGACCGGTCGCGAGTCCGAACGGGGGGCGGGTCCGGGCGAAGGGTTCACGCACAACGTGGAGCTCCCCGCGGGGACCACCGCCCAAGTGTATCTGGGCGCGTTCGATGCGGCGCTGGAGGCGGCGCTCGACGTCATGGTACCGGATTTCGTGCTCGTGTCCGCGGGATTCGACTGTCTGGCCGGTGACCCCCTGGGGGGGCTGCTCCTGGAGCCGCACGACCTCCACGCGATGACTCGCATCCTCCAGCGGCGGACCGAGAGCTCCACGGCCGGCAGAATCGTCGCGTGCCTCGAAGGTGGGTACGACCCGACCCGTACGGGCCAGGGCGCCCTGTCGGTGATCCGTGCTCTGGCGGGGTTGGAGTCTCCGGAGCCTGCCCCCTGAGCGTGTCGGGCCGCTACCCGGTGGGTGGGGCCGGCCCCTCGGGGGCCGTCAGCCGAATCGAGTTGGTGAGGATCCAGGGCACGGGCTCACCCCGGTCCAGAAGCACCTCCACCCGATAGCGGCCGGGGCCGGGCAACGAAGTCGAGACCGCCTTGCCCTGCTCCTCCCAAAGAACTTCCCCGTCGCGCACCACCCGCACGGTGGGGGCGTCCGGGCCCCCACTCGGGAGCGTCACCTCGATGCGCGCCCCCGGTCGCCAGGCGATCGACTCCCCGATGTGGGCCTGCTCCTGCCCCGAGGTCACCACGAAGCGGGCACCCCTGCCGTCCGCCAGCCCGTCGAACGCGCAGAAACTCCGTCCACCGCGGATCGCGGCGAGGACCGCCAGTCCGTCCTCGTGGGGGTCCCCGGTCGCCGGCGCGTCGATCAACACATGCTGGCGGGCCAACTGGAAGCTGTGCCGGTAGGCCGGGAAGTGGAGGTCCAGACTCCGGCTCCGGTTGAGCGGAAGGGTGTGGTGGGCGTCGACACCGCACACGCCGAAGACGGGTCGGTCCTCGGAAAGGCGGTCCCAAAGGCGGAGCTCTTCCGCGGGGTAGTCCAGGAGGTGATAGAGCCCGGCCAAAGGTCGTAGGGGGAGAAGTGACACCGCGGTCAGCCATTCGCCGAGGGAGTCGTTCCGCCGCTCGGCATCGGCGTTCCAGATCTCGATTCCGTCGAACTCGTCCCCCTCCCAGCCGGTCCATCGCGGCCTGCCTGTCGGATGCGCCACGATGCGGAGTCCTTCGTCCGGATCCACCGCGGGCTCCAGGGAGGGACCGCGCCCGGTCGCCTCCGGCGCCGAGACCGGTCCGGCTCCGTCCCCACGCCGATCACCCACTGGCTGTTCGCCAAGCACCAGGAGGTGCCCGAATCGGGTGTTCACCTCCTCCCCCACGAGGAGAAGGACCGAGTCCCGATAGGCCCAGGCCGGGGCGCCCCTGACGTTGTGGTCCGTGAGAACGACGAAGTCGAGGTCCTGCGCACGTGCCGCGGCCAGGAGCTGGTCCACCGTTCCACCACCGTCCGAGGCGACGGTGTGCACGTGGATCACGCCGACCACCTCGTCCGGGGCTGATCCGGAGGGAGCCCCGTGGAGGCGAGGCTCCGATGCGGCTACGACGAGGACGAACGTGGCTGTGGCCACGAGCGCGCCGACCGCGAGAAGGAGGAGCGGTCGGCGAAGAGAGGCCACGAAAGGTAGAATTACGAGCACCGGACAGGCCAACCCGGACCGTCCGCGGACCGGGGGCGCTGGAACGGACGACCAGAACGATGATACAATACACGTCATGATCGTGATGCGCATCTTGGCCGGTGTCCTGGCGTTGAGCTTCTCTTTGCCGAGCCTCGCCACGGCCCAGGCCCAATCAGAGCGCCCGCCCGAGGGCGCCGGCCCGTACGAGCGGCCACCCGCGGCTGTCGAGGCGATTCGACAGCTCCGTTCGCCCTATTGCCCGGGGATGATGCTCGAGGTCTGTTCCTCGAGTCAGGGTGCCGCCCTCCGGGACAGCATCGAGCAGTTGGCCGACGAAGGGTGGGAGGCCGACGCGATCGTCGAGTGGATGATCGGCAACCACGGAGAGGAGTATCTCGCTCTTCCACCGAGGGAGGGTGCAGGGCTTCTCGCCTGGCTCATGCCGCCCGCCGCGGTCCTGGTCGGTGCGGGTATCCTCGGATTCGCATTCCTGCGCATGAGGCGTCGTCAACGAGAGGCGCCTCCCCCTGCCACTGAGGACCTGTCGCCCGAGGACGAGGACCGTCTCGCCCAGGCCCTCCGTGAGCTCGAGAAAGAGGAAGAAGCTCCCTTCCTCTGAGGTGTCCTCCGTGTCCGGTTCCAACCGGCCCGGCGGGACGACGCCAGCCGTTGCCCCGTCGATGCTGGATCTCGTGCGTCTGAGCCCGAGGCTTCTGTTCCCGCCGGGCGGGCGCGATCTCTACCGTCAGATCGCCCTCCTCTCCGATCTTGGGGAAGGGGACGAGGTGCTCGTGGTCGGGAGCGGCAACGGGGTGACCTTGGACTACTTCGTTCAGGAGTACGGCGTTCACGGCTCCGGGGTCGACTTCGACGAGGCGATGGTCGCCGCTGCAACGGCGCGAGCCCGGGAGAAGGAGGTTGCGGAACGGCTTCAGTTTCAGGAGGGACCGTTCGATCGCCTTCCCTATCGAGACGGGATCTTCGATGTGGCCGTCGGCGAGCTGGGGCTCACCGCCCACGCCGATCCCAAACGGGCCGTCGAGGAGTTGGTGCGGGTGACCCGCCCGGGTGGCACGGTGGTGGCCGTTCAACTGGCGTGGAAGGCCCCCGTGGAGGAATCCCGCCGACGCGTCCTGAGCGGGTATCTCGGTGTTCGGCCCCTCATGCTGGTGGAGTGGAAGCGGATCATGCGGGAGGCGGGCCTCGAACGAATCCACATTGAAGACTGGACGGATGAGCAGACGGCGTTTCGTCCGCGGATCGTCAAGCCGTTCCCGGACTTCGCCGAACTGTTCTCCCTTCCGGAAAAGATCGGCATCCTGCGCCGTGCGTGGGGTCGTTGGGGGTGGCCCGGCGTGAAGATGGCGCTCGCACGCGAGCGGGAGGTCCACGAGTTGCTCACCGAAGAGCGGATTCTGGGCCTCCACCTCCTGAAAGGAGTGAACGGCGGGGCAACCGTCGATGTGGCTGGCGGGGACCCTGCGGGTGAGGATCCGCCGCACGAGCCCGGCGAGCCGCTGCCCGAGACCCGTGGCCTCCCGCTGTTCGGGACCGAGAATCCGGATGGGTGATCCCGAGGGGATCCCCGCGGGCCTCTAGGTCCGAGTCCGAGAGGTGTCGTCCCGTTCCCTGATCCGCGTCGCTCTCCCGCTGCCGATCGATCGTGCCTTCACCTATTCGATCGACGGAAGTGCCCCGCCACCGCCCGGATCGCGGGTCCTCGTACCGTTCCGGCGCCGCGAGATGATCGGCTGGGTCATCGGGAGCGAAGACGAGACGGTCGCCAACGTCCGTCCCGTGCTCTCCGTCCTCGACGAGCTGCCGTCGGCCCCACCCGACCTTCTCTCGCTCGTGGAGTGGATGGCCGACTACTACGTCGCCCCGCTCGGGCTCGCGTTGAAGGCGGCGCTTCCTGCCGTGCTGAGTGACGCTTCGAAGGACTACATCTCACCCGTGGTCGGATCCCCGTCAGGAAGGACCCAGCGCGAGCAGCAGCTTCTGGGCTGGTTGGAGGAACGTCGGAGTCCGCAGCGCGTGGCGACCGCGCGAAGAGTGCTCCAGATGGGCTCCCTCTGGCCTGAGATCAGGAGCCTCACCGAGCGCGGCGCGATCCGTCACGAGACCGTGCCGCCGCGGGACCCTCCGGTTCGCACGCAGCGTGTGGTGGAGATTGTTCGTGCCCTCCCCGATTTGCGCGAAAGGGAGGACGTGTTCGGGCGGGCTGGGAAGCAGCGCGAGGCGTACCAGGTGATCGAGGCAGCAGGTGGGCGGATGGAACTGAAGCACCTCGGAGGCCTCCACGGGTTCTCGCGGTCGGTGGTTGCCGGATTGGAGGGGAAAGGTCTGGTGGCGGTGGTGGACGAGGAGCGGTTTCGGGACCCGTTCGAGGATCGTTCCGTGCCCGAACCACCCAATCACACGCTCACGGTAGACCAGGATCGTTGCGTTGCCGCTTTGGTCGCTGCGTTGGATGAGGAATCCCCAGCGCCCTTCCTCCTTCATGGCGTCACCGGGTCCGGCAAGACCCTCGTCTACATCGAGCTCCTTCGGAAGGCGCTCGAGCGTGGCCGGACGGCGGTCGTCCTCGTACCGGAGATCAGCCTCACGCCTCAAACCGTCGCTCGCTTCCGCGCTCACTTTGGGGATCGGGTCGCGGTCCTGCACTCCGCGCTCTCCGACGGAGAGCGCTACGACGCCTGGAGGAGGCTTCGCTCCGGGGATCGCAGGATCGCGGTGGGCGCCCGTTCCGCCCTTTTTGCCCCACTCCCGGATCTCGGCGTCATCGTGGTCGACGAGGAACACGACGGATCGTACAAGCAGTCGGATGTGCCGCGGTACCAGGCGCGGGACCTGTCGGTGGTCCGGGCGGCGGCTTCCGGGGCCGTGTGCGTGCTGGGAAGTGCCACGCCGTCGTTGGAGAGCTGGACGAATGCAGAGCACGGCAAATTCCGCCTTCTCTCCCTCCCGGAGCGGGTGGGGGGCGGCTCGCTGCCCCCGGTCCAGCTGATCGACCTCAGGGAGGAACGGAAGAGCTCACAGGAGGAGAAAGGCTCACACCGACCCGCGGGCAGCGGCGTCCTGTCGAGCCCACTCATCGAGGCGATCAACGAGCGTCTCCACCGGGGCGAGCAGATCATCCTTCTCCTCAACCGTCGCGGGTACTCCAGCTTCGTACAGTGCCGGGAGTGCGGCGACGTCCGGCAGTGTGCCCACTGCTCCGTTTCGCTGACCTACCATAGGGTGCCGGGCCGTCTCGTCTGTCACCATTGCCGTCACGAGGAGCCCGCGCCGGAGCGGTGCCCCCAGTGCGGCTCTCGCGATCTGTCCTTCCGCGGTCTGGGCACCGAACAGGTGGAGCGCGTAGTGGCCGAGACATTCGGACAGGCCCGAATCGCGCGCATGGACGTGGATACTACGTCGGGGAAGTGGTCCCATCACGAGATCCTCGGACGGGTCGAGCGGGGAGAAGTGGACATCCTTCTTGGGACGCAGATGATCGCCAAGGGACTCGACTTCCCTCGAGTCACCCTGGTGGGAGTGATCAATGCGGACATCGGGATTCACCTCCCCGATTTCCGAGCGACCGAACGGACCTTCCAGCTATTGAGTCAGGTGGCCGGGCGAACCGGTCGGGGAACCTTGGGGGGACGCGTCCTGGTCCAGACGTCCATGCCGGGTCACTACGCCGTGCGGGCTGCGGTCGATCACGATTTCGAGAGCTTCGCTGAGAGGGAGCTCGCGGAACGAGCGCGGCCGAGATATCCGCCGCACGTGCGGCTCGCCAATGTCGTCGTGAGCTCTCCGGATGCCGAGCTGGCCGCCAATGTCGCGATGGGCGGGGCGAATTGGGTGCGCGGGTGGATCCGGCGCGCAGACAGCGATGTCGACATGGTGGGCCCAGCGCCGTCTCCGATCGAGAAGCTTCATGGGCGGTGGAGGTGGCATTTCTTACTTCGCAGCCCGTCGGCTGGACGTCTCGGAGCGGCCTGCCGTGCTTTCATCGGTGGCTTCCGGCCGCGGGCGAAGGACGTCCGCATTGCCCTCGATCGTGATCCCAACCAACTGCTGTGACATGACCCCGGAGCGATCCGGGCAAGGCGAGTCCGGGCCGTTGCCGCTCCCGCGACGGGGTGACTATACTTCGGCGTCGATCGGGTATGTGCAGCGTTGCCGGAGCGCGTGAAGGCTCTATGGGTTGCCTGGCCCTGAACGCGTCGTACGAACCACTGACCCTCGTCTCCGCGAGGAGGGCGGTGCGTCTCGTCTTGGATAGGAAGGCCGAGATCCTCGAGGTGGATCGTGAGCGGCGCTTCCGATCCGAGCGGGCGGTCTTGCCATGCCCCTCGGTCATCCGCCTGGTGCGGTACGTCCATGTGCCGCGCCGTTTCCGGCGGCAGGTCACGAACACCTTCCTCTTTGCTCGGGACGACTACTGCTGCGTCTATTGTGGCCGGCACCGGAGCGAACTCCGCGGACGTCAGTTCCTCACCCGGGACCACGTGATCCCGATCTCCCGGGGTGGGGACAATCGTTGGGAAAACGTCGTAACGTCGTGCTCGCCCTGCAACAACCGGAAAGGGAATCAGTTGCCTGACGAGGTCGGAATGAAGCTCCTGATCCAGCCGGGCGAGCCCAACTACGTTCACCTCGTCTGGGCCGTCAGGCGCGTGACACCCGTTCAGGCGAAGTGGATTGGGATGTTCTACGGGGAAGACGCGGTCGAAGCCTTGACCGAACGGCTGGACGGCTGAGTCCCCTCTGTCCCTATTCGTCCAGCCATGCGTAGGGACGCTCGTAGAACTGCCCCGAGCCGCGGACCCCCCCCGCGGACGTGTATTCCTTCCAGGCGATGACCCATCCCCGCACCTCGTCCTGGAGGACCCGGTAGCTGAAGCCGGGGAGCTGCTCACGCTCGGCGAGAAAACGGGCGAGGGGAGCCGGAAGGTTCGGGACTCCCTCCAAAGAGACCTTGGTGGGCTCCTCGAGCAGGGCCTCGCGAAGCCGGGCCTCGGAGAGCTTGACCGCCCGAATCGCTTCCTCGGTCGCGCTCTCGACGTCACCCAGCATGGCATCGTGGTCGGTGCCGGTGCGGTGCCTCATCGTCTTGAGCAAGTCTTTGGTGATGGGGGCGGTGAGATCGTTCCGGACACGGCGAAGCTGTGCCAGCACCCGCTCATGCAGGTGCAGGAGCTGCACGTAGCCCATC
>Ga0055477_10000124_pt1 | contig 17960 bp, 10 predicted proteins | sample Muzzi_PWA_D2_FD_57683 | JGI IMG/M metagenome (GOLD analysis project Ga0055477, IMG submission 57683) | Wetland microbial communities from San Francisco Bay, California, USA, that impact long-term carbon sequestration - Muzzi_PWA_D2 | ecosystem: Environmental > Aquatic > Marine > Wetlands ... | reverse complement strand
GGTCAGCCGTCGATAGTCGGTGGTCGCCTTATGCCACCATCTCAAAATCACTCGAAATCTTAACGGTGGGCTTAAGGGTATTGATGATGGTGCAATATTTATCCTCAGAAAGGCGAATGGCTCGCTCTACCTTTTTGGGGTTGAGGCTTGGCCCTTTGACATAGTAATGCAAATGGATGCTGGTGAAGGCGTAAGGTGGTTCCGGTTCCTGCTCACCGGTACAAACAATTTCCAAACTCTCTAGTGTCTCTCGCTGTTTGGAAAGGATCATCATAATATCATAAGCTGAACACGACGCCGCCGAGAGTAGCAACAGGTCAGCTGGTTTTAGACCCTTCCACTCCGGGTCTTGCTCCGGCCAACTGCCTATCACCAGTGGATGACCAAGGGAGTCGACCCCGGTCATCAGTTGAGATGCTACCCAATTTACGGCTACAGTTCTCATTTATTCGTTATTCCTTTTGATAGTCCCATTGCTGACTATAACCCTGGGTGTGATTTCATTTGCCTTTTCCCTGCATTATGGCATTGATAACGGCGATGGCGTTGGCAATTCCATCCTCATTCCGGATTTTCTCGCCCAAAGCGGCTGCCTTTTGCTGCATGGCCGCGTTACTGACGGTTGTATTGATGGCCGTGGCAAATCCCTCAACTGTGAGCTTCTTTTGATGAATTGGCTCCGGGCCAACCCCTAGCTCAAAGACCCGCTGGCCCCAAAAGGGTTGGTCGCCAAAGTAGGGGCAAACGAGCGTCGGCTTACCCGCCCGTAGACCGGCCGCTGTTGTGCCTGCGCCGCCGTGATGGACAACCGCCGCCATACACGGAAAGAGCCAACTGTGCGGAGCCTGATCAAGTTTGAATATTGTCTCTGGCAAATCCGCAGCTTCCAGACCGCCCCAACCTGCAGCCAAAATCCCGCGCTTCCCGGCCTGTTGCAGCCCGACCACAATTATCTCTGTCAATTGTTTGGGATTCGGCCCTACCATCGAACCAAAGCCGACGTAAACCGGCGGGTCTCCGGCGGTCAGAAAATCCTGTAAGTCGGCTGGCGGTTTCCACTCGTTAGGCTCATCCAAAAACCAATAGCCCGTGACCCGAATGTAGTCCGGCCAATCCCCCGGGATACGGATAACGTGCTGGCTGAGGGGGTGCATTACCGGGATGGGCCTCCCATTTTGTTTGAGCAAAAAGTCGGTGCCGCGCATCTGTGTAGACAGCCCATTGGCTTTGCGCCATGCATTGGTATAGCCTCCCACCCCCAGTACGGTCAGCCGGGTAGTCAAGCTGTAGGATAATTTATTATACCAGCCCCCCAGCGGCAGGTTAGGAAAGCCTATAGCCGCAAACTCGGCGGTGGGAGCAAATTGGGGCAGAATCGGGGCCAGAATAGCCGGGATGCCCAACTTCTCGGCAAAGTGGGTACCGGTGTAGGTTTTGGGGTGGAAAATAATGAGATCAGGTGTGGCCGTTTGCGCTGCTTGCCAGGTATCGGCCACCATCATCTTTTGCAGCGGCCCCACCCGACGCATCATCTTCGCCGTCATCCGCAACGCACCCCACACATTGGTCACATTACCCATCAAAGCCCGTACTTCCTCTGAGTCGATCAAGGCCAGCACCTCATCGTTCATGTAGGCGTAGGTGAGGCCGTTTTCAGTAATAAACGGCTCAAAGCGGGCACTCGTGCAGACGGTGACGGTGTGGCCAGCGGCTTGCAGTCCTTTGCCCAAGGCCACATACGGCTGTACATCGCCGCGTGTGCCGAGGGTCATAATTAGAATCTTCACAAATTTCCTTACGGGGTAAGAGAAAATTACCCTCTATTTACTAAAGCCCATAGGTAATCACTTTGGCTGGTTGGATTTTGAAGGTACCGCGGGTCATTTGATTCTTCCTTTTGATATTTCAAGATTCAACAGGGCTGAATTATACTCAGGCAGGCTATATTAAGGAAAAGTGCGTTAGCTTTATACATTTGATAGGGGGGAGTTATGACTGAAATACTGATACGGGCTTTTGAAATGAGTGACGTAGACGATGTAAACGAGTTACAATCGATGCCAAAATCTCGGCGAGAGACCTTACAACTACCCTACCAATCCCACGACTATACCAGAAAGAAATTTGAAAACATATCAGGAGATCGGCATCTGCTGGTAGCAGTTGTTAAAAAAACGCAAAAGGTTGTTGGTTTAATTGGTTTATCTGTGGTCACAAATCCGCGCCGGTCTCATGTAGGGCAAATTGGCATGTCGGTGCATGATGACTACCACAATCAGGGTATCGGCTCACAGATGATGGAAGCCGTCTTGGACTTAGCCGATAACTGGCTGAATTTGAAACGCCTTGAGTTGGAGGTCTTCGTGGATAACAAGGGCGCCATCCATCTTTATGAGAAGTATGGCTTTGGGATTGAGGGGACTCTGCGGAAATTTGCCTTCCGCGATGGTGCCTATGTAGATACTTATGTCATGGGCAGAGTCAGAGAATAACTTCTTATTGAAGCTCAGTGGCCACCAAAATCTCTTGGTTTAGAGGAACATTATTTAAGAAACTATTACGCAACGCTTCCTCGCCGATGAGGTTGGCTTTGCTCATAATTTCCATATAAGCCTTCTGCACATAGGTTTGGGCAGTATCAACCTGACCCATTGCCGCAGCAATGCGACTATGTCGATAATAAATTTCAGCAATTGAGATTTGCGGAGACTCGATATAACTCAATTGCTCTATCAGAACCAAGGCTCTATTTGAACTTTCTATTGCCTCTTGCAGATTTCTCAACTTGAAAAAGCCTACAGCCCGCAGATAATACCCCAGCAATTCATGCTCAAAATCCTGCTCTTCAGCCGCTAGCTTAATGACGCGATTACTCAACCGGATAACATGAGCCAGGTTATCCTCACCTTCTAAATAGGCGTAATAGGCCGAAAGCGCCTCGTAACTTCTAAACATGAGGCGCAAATCATCACGCTCTTCGGCCTGTTGCTTGGCTTGCTCAAAATGGTTAATCGCTTCATTAAGATTATCCATAGCCAAATAGACCAGTCCCACAGAAATAAGCGCATAAATTTTGCCCCGAGGATGATAAGAAGCCTTAAAAATCGTTTGGGCCTTCTGATAGCACTCTAACGCCTGCTGGTAATCGCCCAAGTTGTACCAGATATCACCGGTACTATATAAATCCCAGCCAACTTGAAGTGTTGCCCCAATATTCCCCGAAATTTTCTCGGCTTCAGTATACCGTTCGAGAGCCACGGTATAATCACCAACCAGCAGGGCCAAGCCACCAATCCCCCACAGAGTCCAGGCCTCTTCATAGGGATTATTAATTTCGCGAGAGATGGCAAGTGCCTGATTGAAATGAATAGCGGCCAAATCGGGATCATGAAGTGTGCTGGCATATATCTGACCAATCAGTTCTGTTAAACGACCTTCACGGGCTCGATTACCCAATTCCTTAGCTAGAGCCAAAGACTCGGTGGCATACTCCATACCGCGTTCATCACGCTGGGTCCACAAAACCCGGGCAATTCGTTCTAAAGCACGTTCCTCACCTGGCTTATTTCCATTTTTCCGAGCTATCTCCAGAGCTTTCCGGGCAGTCTCTGCGGCTTCATCCAGCTTTCCAACGTGCCAGTAGTACGTCGATAGGCGAGTCATGACTTCAACTTGTCGCTCTTCATCGGCTAGAAGATCGGTCACTTCTTGCAAACTTCGAAAGATAGTAAATTCACGGTCACGGTCACTCATCAAATCGAATATCGTTCGCTGTAGGGATAACAACTCAAATCGTTCTACTAAGTTGACTTGCATTTCTTCTCTGCCTAAATCCAGGGCGATGTCTTCCAGAATTTCGCAAGCCTGGCTCAGATGGTCGATGGCTTCATCATTGGCATAGAATTTGTAAGCTCTTTCCCCGGCCAACCGCAAATAAGGCACGGCTTTTTCATCTTCCACACCGGCAATAAAATGCCGAGCTAAAATAGCTGGATTTTCGATGGGCTTGTCACCAGCCAACTTGCTCATGGCAGCCGCAATTCTGCGGTGAAGCCGGCGTCGCCGAAGAGGCCGTAACTCCTCATACAATGTCTCACGAATCAGAGCGTGCTGGAACTGATAGAAGATATCAAGATGGGGAGCGGATGAATCATCCGGGTTGTCTACAACTTTTACCACCTCAATCAGTTGCGCCCGCAAAGATTCTTCAATAGCCCATTGGATAGCCTCATCCTCATACAAACCGGTCTCCAACAGCAATCCAAGCGAAAAGTTCCGGCCAACAACCGCCGCCATTTGCAGCAATTCAAGTGATTGTTTTTCGATATAATCCAGCCGTTTCCCCAAGACAGCTTTAATGCTGCCCGGTACAGACATCAAGCCTGCCCGTTGCTGTTCCCAACGTCCTTCACGTAATACAATTTGACCATCAACTGCCAGACTCTTAATAAGCTCTTCGACAAAGAAGGGGTTTCCTTCGGTGGCCTGGTGAATTGAGCGGACAAATCTTCTGCTAACCGTATTTCCTAACAAAGCCTCTAGCATCTGCTTGACCACCGTCTGTGGCAATCGACGGAGAGCAATCCGATGAACTAAACCATCAGCCTCAAGCGCGGTAACCAATTGGCTGGTTGGATTTGAGTAGCTCAAAGCCACATCACGATAAGCGCCGGTTACCAAGATTGGGCTTCCCACGGCCTTTCTGAGCAAATCTTCTAAAATGTCCAGGCTACCGGGGTCGGCAAAATGCAAATCATCCAATAGCAACGAGGTTGGTTGCTCATTGGCAATATTCAGCAAAAACTTACTAATCTGGTCTAACAAACGAGTCCGTTCGGCGGTTGGTTCCAGGGGAGGATTGGGTTGAATAGAGCCAATTTTTTCGGTTAATTGAGGGACAAGCTTGACCACCTCACCGGCCACAAATTCCGGCATCTGCCTACGAAGCAACTCAGCCGGTTGCTTGGCAATATAGTCATTTAAGATATTAGAAATAAGGGCATACGGTGTACCAACATCTCGCTCGTGAGCTGTCCCATGCAATATATAACCATCACGCAAGCCGGTATAAACCTCTACTTCCCGCAAGAGCCGGGTTTTACCGATACCCCCCTCACCCGAAATCAAGAGGAATGGTTCACCGCTATATTCGCCCAAACGAACCAAATCCCACCGTTCTTTGAGTTTATCAAGTTCGTTTTCGCGGCCAACCATCTTGCCCCGAGCAATACGGTCAAGCAAAACTTGAGGATCCGAAGGAGATTCCGAATCTGCATCATCCCCCTGGACAGGGGGAATGGCTTCTTCTGTCTCGCCCCTTTCGAAACGGGCAAGAATTGGGGCCAAATCTCGCCGTACCTCGGTAGCATTGCTATAGCGTTCCTCGGGTTTTTTAGCCAGCAGTTTTAGAATAATCAATTGCAGATCATCGGCAATGGCCGAATTATAATGTTGGGGAGGAACAACCGGGGCATGAATATGTTGAGATATCACGGTTAAGGGATCATCGCCGGAAAATGGACGGCGCCCCGTGAATAACTCGTACATCATAATGCCCAGCGCATACAAATCGACTCGATGGTCGCCCGGATCACCCACGGCTAACTCAGGGGCCAGATAAGCCGCCGTTCCGGCCACCAGCCCATCTTGGGTGAGGCGAGATTGTCCCTCTATCCGAGCCAGGCCAAAATCCATCACTTTGACTTGCTTATCGGGGGTAATCATCACATTTTCCGGTTTGAGGTCACGGTGAATAACATGGTGCGTGTGTGAATACTCCAAGGCGGCCGCAATACCATCAATAATGGGTAGAGATTGTTCAAACGGCATCAGGGATGGGGCATATTGGTTATCAAGCTCCCACAGATCTTGGCCGGGAATAAATTCTATGACAAGATAGGGCCGGCCTTGCGTCTCGGCATAGTCGTATAGAGTGATGATGTTAGGATGGTTTAGACGAGCCACAGAACGGGCTTCACCCTGAAACCGCGCCAATTTATCTGGAGCCATCCCATCGACACCCATCAGGAGTTTGATGGCAACGGTGCGCTTCAGTTGCTCATCTTCAGCTTTGTAAACGACCCCGGCCCCACCTTCGCCCAGTTGGTCTTGCAACCGGTAACGCCCATCAAGCAAGGTGCCAAGGGTAATCGATTGAGGCTCATTATGGCGACGTTTGAACATAACCATATCCCAGAAAATTCATACGACCCGTTATAGTCCACACAACAGTTGGCAGGCTAAGAGGAAAGAATAGTTCCTTACTCCACCAGAACCTACTCAACATTTTGGGATTTTCTGGGATATTGTCAACTTTTAACGATGAGTTTTGTATTTTACAGAAGTTAGGGGTGTGAAAGTGGGTGAGGACGCTCTTGAAATCGGTGGTAGCAGGGGATGAATTGCTCAACTGGCCGGAGTGGTCCGATTACACACAACAAGTTTCAAGATCGCTAACCATAGGCCTCTCGGCCATTGAAGTACCTTGAAAGGGTTCATTAATTCCCTCTAGGTTCCTCGGTCTGTTCCGGTCCAGCGGTAGGCTCTTCCAGGGAAGTAGGAGGGGGTTGAACAGGCGGCTGCTTGGGCGATGCAAGAATCTCACCCACTTCGGTTGGAGCCGTCGCTTCGGCTAAATTCAAGATTTTTAGTCCGTTGTCGCCAGCGGCTAGGTAGAGATAGTCGCCGATAGCGGCCATGTCTCTGATAAGAATGGACGAGTCAGGCGGCCACTGGCCCACGGGTCGGCTGAGGTCGGTGGAATGGAAGACCAGCAGACCGTCACGGGTGGCTACATAGAGGTGGTAGTCATCGGCAGAAACGTAGACATCGTCATCGAGGGTTACCACCTGGCTGTAACTCAAGCCAACTTGTTCTACCAACCGGGGATTGGTCGAGGTAGAGGCATCTATCGCCTGCAAACTACCGAACCCACAACCATCGAGCGGGCTGCATTGCCCTTCCACCAGGTAGAGTCGGAAGTCACCGCCAGATAGGGCCACATCCCAACTTACGATCGGCAAGGCGGCAATCTGAACCGGGTGGGTGGGGTCTGAGACATCTACCACTCGCAGCCCGGCTGTGGTAGCCAGGTAAGCAATCTGCCAGCCCAGGGCAATCCCGGTGACCGCCGTCGCTGGTTCGAATTCGAGTGCGCCCACTTCTACCGGCGCAGTCGGGTCCGTCACGTCTACTATGCGCAGGCCAGCGGCATAGGCGGCGAGGTAGGCATAGTTGCGACCAGCCTCGGTGTTCTGCAGCGCCACGGCCATCCCGCGCGGCGGCGGGGGCAACGGCGAGGTCATGGTGGTATAGCCCGTCCAATCACGCGATGGCGGCTGATAAAAGCCCACTTGTACCGGTTGGGTGGGGTTTGAGATATCAAAGATCCGCAGCCCGTCGGCCATCACATAGGCATAGTGGTCATAGTACCCCAGCATGGCAATGGCGCTGATCTTCGTTTCGACAGGCAGGGCTGCTACGCCGATCACCTCCGGTTGAGCCGGGTTAAGGGTGGGGTCCAATATGACCAGGTTGGCCTCCTGACCGAGAAAGAGGTACGGCATGGAAGCGAGAACAGCCTCAATGGGACCTTCCGGTGGGACTATCACCGGAATCGGAGTGGCCGGAGCCTGCGGGATCAGGGCTTGCTGCCAAATGAGAAGATAGGGGATGCCCAATTCCGCCCGGTCAATTTGTAATGACAGCGTGACCTGAGTGGCGCTGGGGTCAATCGGTTGTGTCAAAGCCCCTTTTAATTGGTAGGGTAAGCTATCTGAGGAGAATTGTTGACGCCAGCCCTCACTTCCGGGAATGTCGTAATCAAATGTATATCTTTTGCCGTTGTTGTCGGTGATCTCCAAGCGATGTAAATCAATAAAAAAGGTGTGGCCTTCATCAGCACGCTCTATCTGTAAGGCGAAATACTTGCTGCCGGGTTCGATGGCAGAGAGCGAGACAACCACCCCGATGTCAGTGGTGGGGGTGGGCGAGCATGTCGCGTCAGGGACAGTCGCAGCCACAGGCAGTGCGGCGATATTCAAATTACCGCAATCTATCTGCTTCGAGTCGGTGGGAACCCAACCAGCTTGGGCAGTTTTCGGCATCCGAACTTGCAGCCACCTGCCATCAAGGTTACGAGCCAGCGGTGAAAAAACTGTCCCTCTGGCTAATAAATGTTCATAAGGACTCGTCCAGGTTGGTCTGAAGTTTGATAAGGAAGCGGTGCACAGCTTAAGCAGGTCAGTTGTGGCCCGGCAGTGTGACGTTGACGGGGTCTGGACCGGGATAGGCGTATTTGTGGACAGCGGTGTCGTGGATGCCTGGGGGGTGGTTAAGACCGGGGTTGAGGTTAAAGCGGCTATTTCTGGTGGAGAAGGCCGGCTTGGCATACAAGCCGTAACAATGATCAGGATGATAATCATTGGAAGGACACTTGATTTCATTGTTCTCAATCTCCCGACAAGTATCTCAATCATTTTCAGGCCAGCGAGGTCGGAATATAACACATCTCGGCCAAACGCTCAGAGATGAAACGGCCTATTTCAAATCTTCGACCCACCCATGCAATAAGTCCGCTTCAAACGGACTAAAACAGGTTAATCAGCTCTGCCACAATTGGGATTGAGAAAACTGTTCACAGGTGCATCTATTTTTGCGCACCAGTCAGGCCAGTTGCGACCCGGCAAATGAGCTAAATCATGGAACTAAATTAATCTGTGTCTACCTGTAAATTTTTCGGCCTGTCTGGCCGAAGATAACCCACCCAGGCTAAGGATTGTAAATAGCAAAATAATCGTACCGTACCACATTCTTGCCGCTACCTGACTGGCTGTATGTCCCTGTTCCTTTGCCGGTCAGTTGGCTACCATCTGTATAAGTACCCAACAGCGTGCCATTAGCATAAACAGAAAGAACCCCGTTACTGGTATGTCTAGCCTGTAACAGATTGCTGGCCCCGCTGCCACTGCCTCGTCTAACAGCCGTGCTACACCCCTCCAACTTTTTGGAACGATTGCCCGACTGGGTGCGATAAAACTCATATTTACCTTTGTCACTGCTGCATCCGCTGTCATTGGGTTTCACTACGAACAAATATTGTTCGTCTCCACCTCTACCGTTAAAGTAAAAGCCATAAGCGGTATTACTGGTGTTATCACTAAAGGCCAGAGTTTCAAACAGAGCGTACTTCACCTGAGTATTATCCGGTCCCACGCCCCAACATTCCAGATTGCTGGCTTTTAACTCCACTTTGTAGCGTCCATTAAGGTAACTGAAATAGCAATCGCCTTGCGGTCCGGTAAACCAGTTGGTATTGGAGTTAGAAAAATCATCATAAAAAATTGGAGGGAGGGGGGTTGGGTTTTTATAAACAATAGGTAGATAAAGAGTAATGGCGTTGGAAGATTGTAATCGAGTTAACAAGTCATGCCCCAGGTAGCTTGGGCTGACGGTAGACTCTGTTTGTGGGAGCAACGAGGCCGCGTTCGCCGATTGGAGGCCGGATAGAGTTGATAACGCCCCCAAAGCTGTCACTGACAGCAACATGAGTACAAAAAATCGAATCCGGATTTTATCTTTGCAGTTCATTTTCTAAATCTACCTTTTTATAATTTGCTTGACAGTTAACTATAAGCCAGACAAAAGTAAGATACCTACTCCTTGTCGAATAGCGGTCTTGAGTATCTCCGGTGACTGGGGCTATTTAGATAGATTTTGTTCATAGTATTAAACACCTTATAGCTCTGAACGTTACGTGCGATCGCTCAGAGCTATTGGATTGTACTACGGATAATCCCAAAGACCCCAATTTCTATATCATAGAGGTGGGATGGCAAGTTGCAGCGTGTAATTCATGGTACTGCCACCCTCAGCGCTGACGGTAATGAAATAATCCTGGGTCAGCGGCAAAACCCCGCTCCAACTTGCCGAACCGGCCCCGGCTGATTTCAGCACCTCGCCATTGGCCCCGTTGATGGATAGCAACGGTTGTCCTGAAGTCGGGACGACGTCTACGGTCATGGTTTGCCCGGCCAGGGCAGTCAAAACATAGGAGTCAATTCCATTTGGCGACAGACTCCCCCAGCGTGTGGCGCTGCTGCTGCCCGGTGCAAATTGAATCCGCTGGACAGAGGGTTGGTCGGTCAGGACCGGCAGGTTGTAAATGGGGATATAGCTTTTGATATAACGCGCCATCACCCAGCCGGTGTAGGTGGGCCTACCCTGCCCCGGATAACCACCCCATTCGACCTTGAGCCAGTCGGCAGCGTTGGTACGACCCAGCAAGTTTACTTGCGCACCCCAATTGAGCCAGTTTACTACGGTATAGCTAAAACCGGGACCACTACGTACATTGAGCCGCGAGACGGTTACATCTCCAACCGGCTTATTACCAGGCGGTGGAGTTCCACCATCGGTGACGGGTAGGGTGTAAATAGGCACGCTGCTACGGACGTAGCGGGCAAATACCCAGCCGGTCGATATAGCAAAGGTGGGATAGGGGCTGGAAACGTGAATTTGCAGCCAATTACCGTCGGCACTGCGGCCAACCAAGGGGCTACTATCGCCCCGTCCCAACGTGTCGATAATGTTGTAGGTGAGGCCAGGGCCGCCTCGCACATTCAATTGATAGGTTGTTACATAAGCCGTTGCCCGACCAGGCGGTGGAGGCGGAGGACCACCATCCACAACGGGCAAATCATAAATGTTGCCCAAGCCAATTTCAACGAAACGGGCCGCGGCCCAAGCTTCCTGTCCAGTCTGCGGCAAGTGAAGCCGTAACCAGGTGTTATCGGCGGTGCGTCCGGTCAAACCCAGGGTATCATTACGATAAACCCTGGTAATCACTCCATAATTCAGACCAGGGCCGGAACGAACATTCAATAGCCCCGCCCGCACATAACCGACTGGCCCAATCGGGGGGTCAGTGGGTGGCGCAGCCCAGACATGGCTACTGCCAGCACTAAGAAAAAATACAAATCCAAAAGCTAAGACAGCCAGAAATTTATTGAACCTGCGTAAGTTGTACAACATAACCACCTCCAAATAATTTTATTTTTAAGGTTCACAAAATCGCGTGACGATAATGTGTCACACTCTTTTAAACGTCACATTCGCCAAAAAAGTTCCCGATAGGGTTCATTTGAGAGTAGATTACCATGAAATCAATTTGATTTGGGGTCACTAACTGCCCCAGTTAATGACCCCAAATGTGTTACATCACTGGCAGATATAACACTTAATCACCGTTTGGCGTTTCGGCAATTGCTTGGCATAATTACTAAACTCAATAGTTTAAAGGTGAGAGCCTACCGAAAACTCAGCCCAAACTGCGGCTAGTTGAGGGAGTTGTTATCATATCAACTATCCAACCCTATCCACAAATATAGGGGCAGTTAATCCTATTTTAATCTAATTCTATGATATTTCTAATGATTCCACGATATACTGTTCTCAGGATGCAGAATATTTCTGAAAAGTATATAACTTATAGAATAATCCCATACGGAGAGTAATAATGAGTGGGTCGTTGAAAATTGGAAAGGTGTTTGGAATTGATATAAAGGTACATTTCACCTTTTTACTCATTTTGATATTCGGTGCCCTTAACTACGGTGGCACCGCCGGGCCTTTGTATGGCGTGCTAGTTATCCTGGCTCTCTTTGCCGTGGTGGTACTTCATGAGTTAGGACACAGTCTAGCCGCGATGTGGTATGGTATTCCTGTTAAAGATATCACCCTCCTCCCGATTGGGGGGGTGGCCCGTCTTGAGCGTATGCCAGAAAAGCCAATTCAGGAGTTAGTTGTGGCCTTGGCCGGACCGGCGGTAAATGTTGTGCTTGCTGGAATGTTATTCCCAATCGTTAAGGCTATGTCGGGGTTCCAGTCGATGCAATCTTTACTTAGCGTACCCAGAGAATCAGGCCTTCTAGGGCTGCTAACGTTCTTACTCGTTGCGAATATTACCCTGCTCGTCTTTAATATGATCCCGGCCTTTCCCCTGGATGGGGGACGAGTCTTTAGGGCCACCGTTGGTTTCTTTATGAACTATCAAAATGCCACCAAAATAGCCGTAAATGTTGGTCGCCTGTTTGCGATAGGAATGGGTCTTTTTGGAATTTTTAACGGTCAAATTCTTTTGACTATTATAGCCCTCTTTATCTTCATTGTTGGTGGTCAGGAAGGACAGGCAGTTGCCGCGCGCTCTCTTCTGCGTAAGGTGCGGGCCAGCCAGGCTTTGAGTGATAACAGTATTGCCCTGTCGCCTTATGCTACTGTAGGCCAGGTAGCCTCCATGATGTTAAATAACCGTCAGCACAACTTTGCCGTCCTTGACTCGGTTAGCGGTCAATTTCTCGGTGTAGCCACCCGCAGAGGCATATCCAAAGCTATGCAGCAGGGACAATGGCATCGACATATCACCGAGATTATGCAGCACGCCAAAAATATACCGACGATTGCCCTGAACGCACCATTGGACGAAGTCCATGAAAAGTTAACCAGCGCGTCCAGTCAGGTTGTGGCCGTATACGATGGATTGCATTTTCGTGGATTGTTGACAGCTAACGATATTTACCGGGTCTTTCGTTTCCTATCTCAAAGTGGTCAAATGGCTCCTCAGATGGCCTTTTAAAATCTCAAACTGCTCGATAAGGGTGTGGTTACGGCTGCACCCTTATTTCTCCCAACAGAGGTTTTCCCACACACTTCATTTCTCTTCAATCCTTCCTAAATCCAACTCTCATTTGTCAAATACTAGACAAATACTTGACAAAATATAAACATCCATTATACTTTACCCCGTCGTTTTTTTGACAAATAATTCAGACATTGCTATAGTTTCCAGCGCTAATTATTTGTGGTGTTAACTTTTTTGTTATTTGGATTTTATTAATGCCAACTTCCCACACCAGAGAAGAACAAATAAAAACCATTAAAGACATCTTTGTCTCATTGATGTGGATTGCGGCCCGACAATTCTCACATCGGGTGCAGACCTTTGGCTTGACTCACCCTCAATTCATGGTCTTGGTTTCACTGACTACTCACCAACAAGCGTGTACCATGCGCGATCTGACAGATATTACTTTTCAAGACCCGCCCACAATGACCGGTATCATTGACCGGCTGGTCAAGATGAAATTGGTACGGCGCACCCGCAGCGAGCAAGACCGCCGGGTGGTGCTGGTCGAGGCCACATCAGCCGGTGTTGAATTGATAAATCGATTCAAAAACGAGACCATGCAAGAAGACCTGAAGGGTTATGCAAAGTTCTCCGATGAAGATTTGTCAACTTTGGAGCGATCATTAAGATATCTACTTCGCATGCACGTTGGACAATACATGTCATTACAAGGTGCCGAACTGGATGCTGAAATCGAAAAACTGCAAAACTTCAGAAACGACCCGATTCGTTATATGAAAGCAAAGGACGAAAAGGTCTCTTGAACAATCAAGGGTATAGTTGTATCAATAGAACATTGGTGCTAAAATGGCGAGGGTTTTGTCCATTTAAGATGGACCCTGCTTGCTGATAAACTGCAACCTTTTTTTAGTATAGTGCGTAAAGCACCTAAAATCCCTAATTCAGGACAGGCCCTGCTAAGCCTTATTTTGGAGGTAACATATATATATTATGAAACATCCTTCTCGTATTGTATTCATGCTTCTGCTTGGAATAGCACTGGTTGTCTCGGCATGTAGTGGCTCTCAGGCCGCTAGTGGCGCGACTCCAGAATCCGAATCCGTTGCCCAGGCCGCCTCATTGGTAAAAGAAGAGGTTCCCATACCTGTTGAAGTGGCTCTGGTTGAAACTGGCGATGTTAGCTTGATTTTCTCTTATTCCGGCACAATCCAACCGGAAGATGAAGTTACCATTGCCCCCGGCGCTGCTGGCCGGATTGCGTCGGTGCTGGTTGAAGTTGGCGATGAGGTCAAAGCAGGCGATACAATCGCCACTATTGAGAATGACACTTACCTGGCTCAAATTAAACAGGCCGAAGCTGCTTTAACCACAGCCCAACTCAATCTCGCCAAAATGGAAATTGGCTCCCGGCCCGAGGAAATAGCCGCTGCCCAAGCAGCCGTCGAACTGGCTCGCGCTTCTCTCAATGATGTGGCCACTGTTGACGATAACGAACGTACCAAGGCCGCTTCCGATTTAGCCAATACTGAAGCCCGGCTCCGAACCGCCCAAGCTGAATATGACAAAATCGCCTGGGCCGGTGATGTGGGGGCAACCCGACAAGCCGCCGACTTACAGCAAGCGACCATTGCTTACGAAAAAGCTCTGGCAGATTATAATTTACAGACAAACCCCAGCGATTCACAGCTATCTCCGTTAATGCTCCAACTGGCTCAGGCTGAGCTTAATTTGTCGCTTAGGGTCGAACCGTTCCGGGAAGTCGATTTTGCCACAGCACGGGCCGGTATTCAGCAAGCCGAGGCTGCTTTGGAGTTAGCCAATCTCCAATTGGATGAGACAACCATTAAAGCGCCTTTCGATGGCATCATTGCCGAACTCAACATCACTGAAGGCAGCAGAGTGAGCCAGCAAACCCCTGCGGCCTTGCTCATCTCCAAAGAACTCGAAGCCCTGGTTAATGTCGAAGAAAATCGCATCAGTCAGGTTTCAACCGGCCAGAGTGCCTCGCTGAATGTAGGCGCTTATCCCGGCCAGGATTTTCCTGGTGTGGTGACGAGTATTGCTCCTACAGCCGACAAAAATACCCGCACCTTTGAAGTAAAGGTCAAGCCAACCGATGGCACAGACCTATTGCGTGGTGGCATGTTTGCCGACGTGGCAATTTTGGCTCAAGAGAAGACGAACACTTTACTGGCTCCCCGTACCGCTATTGTTCAAACAGGAGAGGAACCCCTTGTTTTTGTGGTGAAGGAAGACAACACCGTGGAGCAACGACCTGTTACAACCGGCTTATTTGATACCAACGGTATCGAAATTCTATCGGGGCTTAAAGCGGGCGATTTGATTGTCGTCGCCGGTCAGCCCAATTTGATCGATGGAGCCAAGGTTGAAGTCACCAATGACCCTCGGATAGCCGAGTAAAGGACAGATAATTTATGGGACTTACAAGATTATCACTACGTAGACCCCTAACTATGTTGATGATTATCCTGGCCCTAGTCATCATGGGATACCAGGGTTATAGCCGTCTTTTGCTTGATAGCTTTCCGGCTGTCAATTTTCCTTTTGTTAGCATCACCGTTGTTTTTCCGGGTGCTTCGCCAGAAGACGTAGAAAAGTTGGTCGTCAAGCCCATTGAAGATGCCGTATCAACCATCTCAGGGATTGACGAACTTAACTCAACCTCTGTGGAAGGGGTGGGAAGTATCATCATCGCTTTTGTCGAAGGCACCGACGGTAATGCGGCGGCCATCGATGTCGAGCGTCAGGTGGCCTCCGTGCGGAACCAACTCCCGGACCAAGCCGAAGACCCAACGGTTGGCAAATTCGATTTCAATGCCATTCCGGTTCTCATTATGTCTTTCAGCGGGCCACAGAGTCCGGAAACGCTCTTTGATTTAGCTGATGAAACTATCAAGCCGCGCTTACAGGCCGTTCAAGGCGTGGCCTCGGTGAGTGTTGCCGGGGGGCGCGAGGCTGAAGTAGAAGTTCTAATCGACCCGGCCAAACTGGCCGCTTTTGGCGTGCCCTTAGGTGATGTTCAAAAGAAACTATCAGAAAACAACATCACCTTTCCGGCTGGCTCTATTGAGGAAGGCCGTCAGAAAATAACCGTTCGTTCGGTGGGGGAATTTACTTCGCTTGACCAGATTAAAGATGTGGTCATCAGGGATGAAACACAAAAGTCCAATTCTGGTCAAGGGCCTACAGGCAGAGTATTTCTGCGCGATGTGGCCGAGGTTGGAATTGGACAAAAAGACAGGGACAGTATTCTGCGTTACAATGGTCGGGAGGCCATTAGCATCAGTGCTGTCAAAGCCAGCGATGCTAACACCGTTGAAGTTGTTGACAACATCCAGCAAACCCTTGATGAAATCAACCAGGACTTACCACCCGGGGCGGAGTTAACGATTGTTCTTGATAACTCTAAATTCATCCGAGAGTCCGTGGCCGCCGTGTTGGAAGACCTCTTCCTGGCCGTTTTGATTACCGGCGCGGTGATCCTGGTCTTCCTTCACACTGTGCGCAGTACCTTTATTGTGCTGCTAGCTGTGCCTAGCTCCATCATGTTCACCTTCCTGGTGATGTGGCAGCTGGGTTTCAGCTTGAATCAATTAACGTTGATGGCGCTGACGCTGGTCATCGGTATCCTGGTGGACGACTCCATTGTAGTGATAGAAAACATTCAGCGCCACCTGGAGATGGGGAAACCGCCCAAACAGGCCGCCCAGGAGGGGCGTTCCGAAATTGGGCTGGCCGCCGTAACCATCACCCTGGTCGACGTGGTGGTCTATCTGCCCGTTGCCTTCATGTCTGGTATTGTGGGCCAATTCTTCTTCTCTTATGGGGTAACGATTGCCGTGGCGGCTATGGCCTCGCTCTTTATCGCCTTTACCTTAACCCCTATGCTGGCCGGACTTTGGTTGAAAGATCCAACCCAGCCTGACCGACCGGCACGCGGGCTAGGGAAACTCTTATCCTATCTGGTCTTCCCCATCGCCCTGGTATGGAATGGCTTTGTGTTTATCTTTGAAAAAGCATTTGACCTCTTAGCCAGATTTTACGAACTCACTCTGCACTTTTTCTTGTACAACTTTGCCACCCAGCTTTTAGCCGTTATTATTGCGGCAGCCGCCCTGGCCGGTGGGATTTCCCTGGTCGCTGGCGGCTTTGTCGGTTCCGAATTCTTCCCTCAAGAGGATGACGGTCAGATTCGCGTGACCATAGAGATGCCTGCCGGGACAAATCTTGATACCACCGACGGTGTGGCGCGTCAGGTTGAAAATATCGTTCTGAGTCAAGTTCCTGAGATCTCGGCCATCCAAACCCAGGTTGGTACGGGTGGCGGAGGTGGTGGTCCCGGTGGTGGGGCCAGCCGCTCGGCCAATGCCGCTACAATCAACCTGGTACTGGTCGACAAAGAAGACCGCGAGCGAAGTACCACCGATATTATCGATGCCCTACGCCCGCTATTTCTAAAAATCCCCGAAGCCAACATTGCAACTGCGCTAAATTCAAGTGCTGGCGGTCCCGGTGGTAGCAGCCCTATCCAAGTCAGAGTATTTGGGAACGACCCCAATATTCTGATTGATCTAGCCAATCAGGTTGAGGCTGCTATACGAACCGTGCCCGGTACAGCCGATATCAAAAACACCGATGCGGCCCGTTCCCTCGAAGCGCAGCTCATTGTTGATCGAAACCATGCCCTGGATTTAGACATCGCCCCGGCACAGGTCGCTAACACCTTACGAACGGCGCTCAGCGGCAGTCAAGTGGGCAAATTCCAGCCTGAGGGGGGTGGGACAGAACTCGACATCACCCTCCGAATGAATGAGGTAGCCCGCTCAGACGTCAGCCAACTTTTGCAAATACCGCTAAAATATACTGATGGTCAGCCAATTCGCCTGGAGCGGGTGGTTGATCGGGGTCAAAGCCTGGCCCCGGCTCGTATTGTCCGCTCTGACCGCCAACGGGTATTAACCGTTGGCAGTGGTGTCGCCGCCGGTTACACTGCCGGTGATGTAACCAATGCTGTTGAAGCTGCTATCCAGCAACAAGTTCAATTTCCAACAGGATACGGCTTCAGGTTTGTCGGAACTTCGGAGATACAGCGCGAGACATTTGCCCAGTTTACTCAGGCTATCCTGCTAGCTATCGTCCTAAGCTATATGCTATTGGTCGCTCTTTATCAGAGTTGGTTACAACCGTTAGCCATTATGTTCGCCCTGCCGGTCACTCTGGTGGGGGCTATCGGAGGTCTGTATCTCACCAACAATACGCTCAATCTTATCTCGTTGCTGGGTATCGTACTTTTGAC
>Ga0055477_10000112_pt1 | contig 18329 bp, 14 predicted proteins | sample Muzzi_PWA_D2_FD_57683 | JGI IMG/M metagenome (GOLD analysis project Ga0055477, IMG submission 57683) | Wetland microbial communities from San Francisco Bay, California, USA, that impact long-term carbon sequestration - Muzzi_PWA_D2 | ecosystem: Environmental > Aquatic > Marine > Wetlands ... | reverse complement strand
GTGCAGTAATCCTGCGCATCAGGGAATCGAAGCGGCTCCCTGGTAATTTCGATAGACAACTCCTTCAAATCCGGTTCATCCGTTCACCGACTGGCAATCCTACCAAGTTTCGGTCCTGGCCCAATTAGAGGGCGGGACAAACGTACTTTTTCGGCCATGTCGGGAACTCCCGACCCGAGTGACGAGTGTTAAACAGTCTCTGTTCAACTTCACATTTTGGATGAAACGCAACACACGTCTTCGCGTCGGTCAAGATTGGGAAATTGAGCCAGACATTGTTTCGCTTCCGCAAATTCATCTATATCCTTATTAAATATTACTGACAACGCTTTTCCCTGTTTACAAATACTCTTCCTTTTATCACCACAAACAGAAAGATCAACAGTTTCTATTTAACTCCGAATTAGCTGAGATTCTCCTTACTTTTAGACCGGTTACGAACCAGATCATACTTGAAAACGCTCACAGGTTGCCTTGATTGGGAACCTTTTAAATCTGTGGTACAACTATCTCCGTCACCGATGCTTTCAGGGTTCACTAAGCGCCGGTCTGATTTGTGATATGCCTTACCTTTTGCAGCAGATATTAGTTCTTGGAGATCCGACCTGGCAAAACATGCTTGTTTGGTCGGGAAAGAAGGACATCATGGTCAAGAGGCGCCGCTAATGAGCAAAGGCATCGATTTCGCCGGGGTCGTCGAATTCGTGGAGAACCGTCGTAAAGCCAGCGGTGGTTACGGCGCCACGCCTCGCTTGCCAGCCACCATCGAGGATACTTTCGGAGTCCTGGCCATTTCCAACCACCTGACGCGGCTGACTCCTGGTACTGTCTTGACGCAACCTCCGGAAGAAGACAAGGAACTACGCGCTTATCTGACCCGGGCTCTCGCACGCCCCTGGCCGGGATTACGAACTGCCAGCCAGCTGATCCGGGCTGGCCAGCAACTGGGCTTGGTGCCGGACCGGGAGGTGGGTCGCAGCTATCTGGCTGCGCATCGGACCGGAACGCCAGACTTTCGCGCCACCTGCTACAGCACCGCTATCGCCGATGACCTGGGATTGGCGGATTATAAGGATTCGACTTGGTCGGAAGTGCGGCTACCGGAAAGACTGACTGTGCGGGAGGCCCTGATGTACCTGGAGTTGCGGCAGCGCCTCGGCCAAGATCCAGCCAATGAGAACAGCGACCTGGTCGACTGGCTGCAACGCTGCCAAAACGGCGACGGCGGTTTCGGCTTCTTTCCCGGCACCACCTCCTTCATCGAAAATTGCCATTACGTGCTGGCCGCACTCCGGTTGCTGGGCGCCAGATCGACCAACCCGGAGAATGCCCTCCGCTTCCTAGGCTCTTGCCAGACCGGCCGCGGCGGTTTCGGGCGCAGCCCCCGGGCCGCCCCCTTCCTCGACGCCAGCTGGCATGGCCTGGCCGCCTTGCTCTGCCTGACACCCTAGCCGGTTCCGTGATCCGTAAGAAATATACAGATTTGACATGATTCGTTTCCTATCCTGATTAATCCCGGCAGCACGTTGCGGAGGCAGGAAAGCGTGCCCGTACGTCTTTGCCGTGGCAATCCGCGGCCATTGATTTCAAGGCATGCAAATCTTTGACTCAACCAGTGAACGCTAACCACCTACCGGTTTAGACCGCCCGGTAATCTGCTGGTGGCGGCAGAACTTTCTCTTGGCAGCCGCCGAACATATGCTAAACTTGGGATGGGTGTTTTTCGCCGTCCTCTTCCCGGCTTGACCGAACATCCAGGAGACCGGCCGCGCTGGCGGCAGGCAAGGAAACAGAATGGAAATTGCCTCGTTAATTCCGGCGCCGGACGCCTTGCCGGTGCACTGGCTCTGGCTGCAGCTACTGCTTACCCTGACCACTTTTCTGCACCTGGTGGCTATGAACCTGATGCTGGGCTCCGGGATCATCGCCCTGGTCACCCCGTACCGTCTAGATGGTGAGATAGTCGCACTGCGGCGCGATATCGCCCGGACCCTGCCCTTCACCATCGCCCTAACCATCAACCTAGGGGTGGCACCGCTACTTTTTATCCAGGTGCTCTTCGGCCAGTTCTTCTATACCAGCTCGGTACTTATGGCCTCCCTCTGGCTCACCCTGGTCGGATTGCTGATCGTCGGCTACTACGCCGCCTACATGTTCACCATGCGTTACAAAGCCCTGGGGAAGAGTCAACTCTGGCTCGGAATCGCCGTGCTCTTCCTGGCCTTGGTCGGCTTCATCTTCACCAACAATCTGAGCCTTATGCAACAGCCGGCCAGCTGGTCGGCCTGGTTCGCCAACCGTTCCGGCTGGCTCATAAACCTGAGTGACACCGCCCTGCTCCCCCGCTACCTGCATTTCCTGACCTCAGCCGTGGCCATAGGTGGCCTGGGGGTAGCTTTTTATTACGAGATGCGGAAAAGGCGCGGCGATAATTCCGGCGAAAAATGGCGGCGAAGGGGCTGCAACTGGTTCAGCTACGCCAACATCGTCAACTTCCCGATCGGCTTCTGGTTCCTGGGCTTTATTCCGGCTTCGGCCTACGACGGCTCGACCTGGTCCGGCCGACTTTTTATCCTGCTGCTGGCGGCCACCTTTATCGGGATTGCCAAGGCGATCATCGCCGCCCAGCGCTGTTTTGTGATACCGACCACTTGCTGGGCTCTGGCCACGATATTTTTCATGACCCTGGCCCGTGACCTGCTGCGGTTCGATTACCTGCGCGACTACTTCTCGCCGGCCGCTCTGCCCGTCCAGGCCCAATACTCACCGTTGCTGCTCTTCCTGCTCCTGGCGGCTGTCATGGGCTGGCTGATCGTCTGGCTGCTGAAAGCCGCCGGGCGGACAGAGGTGAATCGATGAATTACCCCTTCTGGCCGCTTGAATTCGCAGGTGGCGGCCTGTTGATCGCCACCATCGCCATCGTCCATGTCTACCTGGCCCATTTCGCCATCGGAGGCGGACTCTTCCTGGTTATCACCGAAATCAAGGGGCGGCGGGAAAACAACCCAGCCATTCTCGACTATGTAAAGCTCCACGCCAGGTTTTTTCTGCTGCTCACCGTGGTGCTGGGCGGCCTCACCGGGGTGGGCATATGGTTTACAATCTCGGTACTGAACCCGGCCGCCACCTCGACCCTGATCCACCTCTTTCTCTTCGCCTGGGCCAGTGAGTGGCTCTGCTTCCTGGGCGAGATCATTTCGATCTTCATCTACTATTACGCCTTCGACCGCCTCTCGCCCCGCGACCACCTGCTGGTCGGCTGGCTCTATTTCGCTTTCGCCTGGTTGTCGCTGTTCTTCATCAACGGCATCATCGACTTCATGCTCACTCCCGGCGACTGGCTCACCACCGGTAGCTTCTGGGCGGCCTTCTTCAACCCCACCTTCTGGCCGGCCCTCTTCTTCCGCACCTTCCTGGCCCTGATCACCACCGGACTCTTCGGTTTCGTCACCGCCGCTTCTCTTAAGGATGGAAAGCTGCGGCTAAATCTGCTTCGTTATTGCGCTCTCTGGCTGCTGCTGCCTTTCGCCCTTTTCGTCGCCTCGGCCTGTTGGTACCGGCAGGTCCTGCCCGCTGGACTGACAGAATTGATCTTCCAGCGAATGCCCGAAGCCCGAGATTACTTCGAGTCCTTCCTGATCTTTTCAGCTCTCCTGCTCCCAGGTGGGATTGGCATGGCCATCCACCAGCCGGCCCGGATCAGCCGCGTCCTGGCCGGGATCATGCTGGCGGTGGGATTGCTCAACCTTGGCGCTTTCGAATTCTTAAGGGAGAGCGGCCGCCGACCCTTCGTGATCCCCGGTTATATGTACGCAAACGCAATCAGGCCCACCGACCTGGAACGGACCACCTCCATCGGGGTTTTACGCACGGCCCGCTGGGTTAACTTCAGGGAGATCACTCCAGCCGATGAAAAGAGGTCCGGCCGCGAAGTCTATAACCTGCTCTGCCTCGCCTGCCACTCGCTCGGCGGGCCGCTGAACGCTATCCAGGACCGGCTTGCCGGACATACCGCCGAACAGGTGGAACAGATCATCTTCGAAATGGGCAATCTGCGGCCCTACATGCCGCCATTTGCCGGAAACTCGCAAGAACGGGAAGCCCTGCTCGCCTACCTGGGCACCCTGAAATAAATCCGGTTGCCGAAGGAGACAGCCATGAGCAATAATCGCAAAGTCCAACGTCACTCCCGGAGCCAACCAACCAAGGAGGGTGCAGGGGTTTACCTGCATCGCGCTCTGGGATTCGACGAGGTGGCGCTTTTCGACCCCTTTCTGCTTCTGGACGATTTCCGGGGCGATCACCCGGATCAATACCTGGCCGGTTTCCCATGGCATCCGCACCGGGGCATCGAGACCATCACCTATGTGCTGAAGGGCGAGGTCGAACACGGAGACAGCATGGGCAACCAAGGGGTAATCGGCGCCGGCGACGTGCAGTGGATGACGGCCGGTAGCGGCATTATCCACCAGGAGATGCCCCTGGGCGATGTGGAAGGGAAGATGTACGGCTTCCAACTCTGGGCTAACCTGCCGGCAACCGACAAGATGATGGCCCCTCGTTATCGCGGCCTCACCGCCTCCCAAATCCCCGAGGTGACCCTGAAAGGTGGAGTCAGGGTCAAGGTAATCTGCGGCTTGGTCGGTGAAACCACCGGGCCGGTGCGGGATATAGTCATCGAACCAGAGTACCTGGATGTAACCATTCCGGCCGGGGGTCTCTTCGAGCACCCAACCAAACCGGACCATACGGTCTTCGCCTATGTCATCGGCGGTCACGGTCTCTTCGGCGCCGAGCGAACCCCTGGACGCAACCGCGACCTGCTGCTTTTCGACGACGGCGAAAGGATACAGATCGCCACCGAGATCGAGGAGGTCCGCTTCCTGCTGATCTCCGGCATGCCCCTGGCCGAACCGGTAGCCTGGCGCGGCCCCATCGTCATGAACACCAGAGAGGAACTGGAAACGGCCTTCCGCGAATACCGGCAGGGAACCTTCATCAAGCAAAGCGCTGAAGAATAAACTTCCGAATATAAATAATCACAGGTGATTTAAATGAGCAAAATCAGCGAACGCCACCAGGGCAAGAAACCCGATCCGGAACGAATCGCCTTCTTGCGCAGCCTGCCCGTCGAGGTCAAACAGCAGTTGACCGGCGAGGAAACCGAATCTTTCATGTACGGAGAGGAACCGTCGCCCTCTCTCCTGGCGAAAATAAAGGATTACCTGGTCGAGGACGAAGGTTGACCTACCGCCCAGCGGACCGGACGGACAAGCGCCGAAAAGCTTGGAGAACCTAACAGCCGCGGGGCTGACCAGTGATGTATGAACACACCGTCACCACCTTCGCCGCCATCCTCGCGGCCAGCATCTTCTGCCAGTGGCTGGCCTGGCGCATCAAGCTACCGGCCATAATCTTCCTTCTTGCCACCGGGGTACTGGCCGGCCCGGTCCTGGATATCCTCAATCCCGACCGTCTCCTGGGGGAACTGCTTTTCCCCTTTGTCTCCCTGGCCGTCGCAGTCATCCTCTTCGAGGGTAGCCTGACCCTCAAGTTCCGGCAGATCTTCGACCTGCAGGACGTGGTCCGTAACATGATCACCTTCGGCATGACGGTCACCTGGCTGATCACCGCCATCACCACCCGGCTGGCCCTGGGCCTGGGCTGGGAACTGTGTTTTCTGTTCGGGGCCGTCACCGTGGTCACCGGACCCACGGTGATCGTACCCATGCTGCGCACCGTGCGCCCCACCCAGACAGTAGCCAACATCCTGCGTTGGGAAGGGATCGTCATCGATCCGATCGGCGCCGCCCTGGCCCTGCTTGTTTACGAATTCATGATCGCCGGAGGCACCGGCGAGGCCCTGGGCCAGACTATCCTGACCTTCGCCAGGATCAATGGCTCCGGCTTGCTCCTAGGTTGTCTTTGCGGCTACCTTTTCGGCCGGGTTTTGCGGCTCCACTGGCTGCCGGAATTTCTCCACAACGTCACCGCCCTGGGTCTGGTCTTCTCGGTCTTCGCCCTGGCCAATCATTTTCAGGCCGAATCCGGCCTGATGGCGGTGACGGTGATGGGGATCTGGCTGGCCAACATGAAGGGTGTGGAGATGGAAGATATCCTAGACTTCAAGGAGAGTCTGAGTATCCTCTTAATCTCCTTCCTCTTCATCGTTCTGGCCGCGCGCCTCGATTTCAGCAACTTTCTTGGGCTGGGCTGGCCGGCCCTGCTGATCTTCCTGGCCATCCAGTTCCTGGCCCGGCCCCTGAACGTGATGGTCGCGACCCTGGGGTCACCCCTCACCTGGCCGGAACGCCATCTCCTGGCCTGGATCGCTCCCCGGGGTATCGTCGCCGCCGCCATCTCCTCGCTCTTTGCCCTGAAACTGGAGGCTGCCGGCTTTGCAGGAGCTCGGCTGCTGGTGCCTCTCACCTTCATGGTGATCATCGGCACCGTGCTGCTGCAGAGCGCAACCGCCCGCACCATCGCCAAACTGCTCGGCGTTGCCGAACCCGAGCCCCGCGGCTTCCTGATCATCGGCGCCAACATCGTCGCCCGGGCGGTGGGCCAGGCCCTGGCCCGCCACGGCTACCGGGTACTGCTGGCCGATACGGTCTGGGGGAAAATTGAGAGAGCCCGGGAAGAGGGGCTGGCTACCTATTTCGGCAACCCGATTTCCGAGCATGCCGAACGTCACCTGGATCTGGTAGGTATCGGCAGGCTACTGGCTCTCTATCCTCACGAAAGCCTGAATATTGCGGCGATCATGCATTACCGACTGGAATTCGGGGCGGACAATGTCTTCTGCCTGCCAACCCGGCCGACCGGCCATGTGCCGGACAACCTGCAGGTCACCGCCCGCCACCGCGGCCAGACCTTGTTCGGCCCGGATATTACCTATGCCACCCTGGCCTCGATGCTCAATCAGAACGGCCGGATCAGCACGGCCCGGCTCTCGGCCGATTTCACCTATGCCGACTTTATCGCCCGCCATCAGCAGGGAGCCGTTCCACTTTTCGCCATCGACCCCAGACAACGCCTGCACCTCTTCACCGTCGAGGTGTCGCCCGCTCCCGGTCCCGGCTGGACCCTGATCAGCCTGGTCCCCGATCTGGGCACCGATCCCGAGGCCGCCGGTCCACAACTGGGTCAGGCAAAATTGGTTGCGGACCCTGATAATTCCACGTTATAGAGAATTCTTTCAGCCCTCCGATCAATCGCCCTGAACGAGGATTTACTATGCAGCTCTATACCTACCTCACCGGCCCCGATAATGAGAACTTCTGCAAGCGGGTCTGCGCCAAGCTCAATTGCGGCTGGCAACTCTACGGCAACCCCACCCTGACTTACGACGGCAAAGATGTCATTGCCGGGCAGGCCCTGATCAAGGAAGTACCGGGAGAATACCGCGAAGAGATCATACTGAAGGAAATGTGAGGCGCAGCCTCCGAAGACCGTCCATCATCTACCGTGAAGGGAGTGGTATGACAAATTTGCTCCTGACAATCAGGAAACGAACAGGTAGTAGGTGCTGCTGCCGACCGCCCCGATCAGGACCAGGCCGGTAGCGGCCAGGCAGACCAGGCCCAGCATTCGGTGGGCCAGCGATTCCCGCCGTCGTTCCTTGTAACCCAGGAGATAGCCGAGCAGCGCCCCTGCCAGCATGCCGCCGCCGTGGCCCCAGTTGTTGATGCCTGGTACCACGAAGCCGAAGATGACGATGGCGATGGCCCAGCCGCCGACCTGGCGAAAGAGATTCTCGCCGTAGACGCCACCGCGGCTCTTGCCGTAAAAGATCAAGGCGCCGATCAGGCCGCAGATGGCGGCGGAGGCGCCGATGGTCAAGGGCACACCGGCCAGGACCGAGAGCAGGAAACCGAGAATGCCGCTCACCGTGTAGATGATAATCATCCGGTAGGGACCGAACTCCTCGGCAACCAGGGGGCCGATCTGATAAAGAGCGTACATGTTGAAGAAAATATGCAGCAATCCGCCGTGCAGGTAGTTGGCGGCCAGCAACGACCACCAGCGGTGCAGTTGGAATACCGGCACGGTGCCGGTTGCTCCCAACAGGATCAGGCTGGGGTTGCTGGGGGCCAGAAAGGATAGAGGCGATAAGCCCAGGTTTGAACCACGTGGGTTGAGCAGCAGGGAAATGATGTACATGACGACATTTACCCCGATCAGCAGCCGCACAAACTGATTCGGATCGCCGAGGATAGCGGTGAAACCACTGTTCTTCCACCAGGTGCCGGGATGACGTAGCCCGCAATAGGGGCAAAACGGTTCATCCCGGCTGATCAAGCGCCGGCAGCTAGGACACAAAAGGGAGTTTTTATTCGAGTCTCTGGACATCTTCTGAATCCCGGAAAAGTTAAGGCCGCCCCGGTAAACGGAAATGGCCATGATCATCGGTGCTCCTCCCGTGCCGGCAAGCCGGTTCGGGAAACTAAGGTTAAATTACCTTATCGTGTCCCGACAAACAAGGTTGTCATTTCCGCCCTCCGGTCGCCATACCGCGTGAATATCCGGGGCTTGCCTCGGACCTGTCAACGCAACCGTTAAGACTTACTGCTCCAGCTATTTGTAAAGCGACGGCAAGGTTGCGATTTTCCCTGCCCCGCCGCTTTCACCCTTGCCGACCAGCTCGACCGCCTTCAACAGTCCCCCGCCACTTCCTCCCGGCTGTAGAGGGTCCGGTCGATTTCGGCCAGTTCTGACGCCAGACCGAAACCCGGAGACAGCCTGGCCAGATCGGCTCAGGTCCCGGACTTTTCAACGGGGGCATGGGGCAGGGTAAAAAAACCGCAGCCCCTTGGAATAACTTCCCCGGGGCCGCTGGCGAACGCTGATTGATTTATAAGAAATTTATTCCGGGGGCTCGACCGTCTTCCGCCAACTCTCGTCGGGATCATAGGTGGTCATGGCCGCGGCCTTGGCGGTTTTATCATCCAAGTCCTTTTCATAGATCACCCCTTCCTGGTTAACGATGAAGGTCTTGACCCCGGTTGAACCGTAACTGGCCGGATAGGCCACCATCCCGAATCCCAGGACCATCCTGCCATTGACCAGATAATCGAAGGCGCCGCCGTCGGCGTGTGTTCCCTGGGCAGTGAGGATCCTGAAGTAATAGCCGTGGAAGGGTTCACTGGCGCCTGTCCCGATCGTGCCATCGTAGCCGGATTCCGTGGCCTCGGCGATTAAAGGCCCGAAGGGGCTTTCATCCTCATCCTCACCGGCCGGCCAGTACAGGCCGTCTTGTTTGCCGGCGCTGCTGATCAGCCGCTGAGCGAACTGGGCCGGGGCTCCGTCCTGGCGGCTCCGGCAGGCATATTCGCGCTGGGCCGCGGCGTAGGCCCGCAACACCTCGATAGTATGCAGTTCGTTGCGGCCGATCCGCCGATTCAGGATTTCCTCCATGCCCGCCGCGGTATCGAAATACCACCCGCCATCCCCCCTGACTAAAGGAATCGGGAAAGGGTATTCACCACTGCCTATTTGCAGCACCATGAGGCGATCATTCTGAATCTCCAGGGAGTTGTTCTCGGCGTAGGACTTAAGGAAACGATCCCGACCTTTATGATCGGCCACAGAATCACCGGAGGAGATCAACTTATCCGCCTCCGGTCCGAAGATCGCGGCCAGCCTGTTGTCGTCATTATCCCGCACCGCCGCCACCAGGGCCTGTACCGCCTCGACCGGCGTGGCGAAGCTACTCTGCGTCACTCCTTTCGTCAATTCCTGTGCCGACAATGACGACGCTACCACCACTGCCAGCAGCACCTGCAAAACCACCAACAGCAAAGACTTTAACGTATTGACCATTATCGCATCCTCATCTGGCTTGATTCTCTCATTTGCCGGCGCTCTTCAATCCACCGATCACCGGTGTTGGCGACTCCGGTTGCCGCCCTGCTCCTGGCCGCGATCACTGCCGGAAAAACCACGCCCCTGAGAGCCGCCGCGCATGTCACCGCGGCTGGCGCTGCCCCGGATACTCGACCGGGTTTCCTCGCGCCTGTTGCCTCCGCCAGCAAAGATCGAAGTTCTCTCATGTTCCCTGGTGGTTTCCATCTGCCTGGCCGTTTCCCGGTTCATCCGCGGTGCTGGTGCGACCCGTTCCGGGACCGGCTTTGAGCTCCGGGCCGGCGCCACCCTTGCCGCGGGGGCACTCTCCACTCTGGTCCGCGCCTTTTCGACCGGCGGCTTGAAAACATTTCCACGACTTTTAATCCGCTGCCTTTCCGAAGCCCTTTCCCGGGCAGCCGGAACGGAACGAGTCGTCGATGGCGCCACGCCGCCGCCGGCAACCGGTTTCCGCACCGACCCCTTTCGTCCGGTTCCTACGGCCGTTCGTCCCGAGGAGCGATTAGGCTCGGGAAAACCTCGCACCTCACGTCCGAATACCCGGTTGCGTTCGCGGAACTGCCCGAACTTTTTGGCGGTCGGCCGGTCACGGTAAACCACTCCGCGCCGGTGCCTCGGCTCATGCCGCCAGCTCCCCTGATGGGACTTCCAATCGTAATCATGTCGGAAAAAACGGGGTCTCCGTTGCACGTTGATGATGATGGTTCGCCGGTGCCAGTCGAAGTGACTCCAGTACCCGAAGCCGAAACCGAAACCCAAATAAACGTCGGGCCAGAAGTAGATGGAGGCCCCGATCGCAGTGCCTCCTGGGCCCCAGTACCAGGGCGGCCAGGCGGGATACCACCAGGGACCGTAGACATAGCGGGTATCGTAGTAAGGCACGTAAACGGTTTGCGGATCGGCCGGTTCGATCAGGATCGTGCCGTCGTCAAGGATTGTGATTTTCTGCTTGCTGTTGGATTGGAGATTACCCTCCTGGTAGGCCCGGGTACGAAGCTCCTGGATGACTTCCATTACCTCGTCCTCCTGGGCCAGGAAGGCGTTGCCCAGGTTGGTGGTCTCATCCAGCTTTTCGCTCATCAGGGCCAGTACCGTCGGGACCTCGCAAAGCGCCTTTACGCTGGCGTCCCAATCCTGCTCACGCAAGGCCTCCTCAAGGTTATTTCCGGTCAGCAGCGGATTTTTTTTTCTCCAGCGGTCAGCCTCCACAACCTCAAGGGGATATGTGGCGGCCATCAGGACCTGGGAAAGGAGGGCATCGGGGTAGAGGGCGACCGGTGCCAGCATCTGGGTCAACTGCTCCCGCGAATAATCATCCCCGCTCTCCCCGGCGGCAACCTGCACAGGCAGAGCCAGCAGCAGGATGACCAGCCAGCCGAACATCATTTTCACGAATCTGGGATCCTTCATGTTTCCTCCTTCCTGACCGGGCGGGCTATTTACGTCCGCCTAGGAACAAAATCCCTGCCAATCAAGCTTTCGAATCCCCGGTAAACCGGGGCACATCACAACCCTTTATAAAACTTTAAGACCCGGCCCGACAATTTCCAAATTATTACTATAAAAATTGCCGACCATTTTTGACCTTCGTGCCGCGGGGTGAAGAAATACCAACTCTTAAACCGGCAAGATGGCCCGAACATAATTCCCTCAATTCCGCTGACTCCTGCATTCCCGGCACGTCCTGTGAACCCCGCCAAGTTCCTGTTTTTCACCGAGAGGCCGAAAATTCTATTGACCTTAGGCGCAGTTCAAACCAAATATACGGGATATGACCAGCACCGTGGGCAAGATCTTCGCGATCGGCGACATACATGGCTGCGCCGCCAGGCTGCGTGACCTGCTTTACCGTCTGCCCTACGAACCGGGACGCGACCGCCTGGTTTTCCTGGGCGACTATATTAATCGGGGCCCGGATACCGCCGGGGTTCTCGATCTCCTCTGCGGTCTGAAAGAACGCGATCCCGACCTGATCGCCCTGCTCGGCAACCACGAATATCTCCTGCTGGAATATCATCGCAGCGGCGACCCGGCCCTGCTCCCTTACCTGCGCAAAATGGGGATCGACGCCACCCTGAAAAGTTACGGGATGCATACCGCTTTCAGCCTGCAATCGCTGGACTTCCTGCCCCCCACCCACCTGGCCTTTCTTACGGGCCTGCGCCTTTACTGGGAAACAGGGGAATACATCTTCGTCCATGCCGGCCTCGAACCGGACCGCGCCCTGGCCGAACAGGACGCCACCTCTTTCTGCGAGACCCGGGGAAATTTCATTTCCGGGAATTTTGACCTGGGCAAAAAGGTGATCTTCGGCCACAACGAGTTCGAACTGCCCCTGGTCACCGCCACCAGGATCGGCATCGACACCGGCGCCGTCCACGGCAATCTTCTGACCTCGGTGGAACTGCCGGGCGAGAGCTTTTACCATGCCTGAAGATTGTGGCTAGGCTAGAGGTCCTTCCCGCTCTGAAATTTTCCGCTCCGGCCCTGAATTGTGGGAGCTATTTCATAAAGGAAAAGCCGGCTTCCCTGCGGATGAAGTCTGAAGGACTCCCATCTAAGGATAAAGTATTCCCTACTTGCACCTATTCCCGCGAATAATTCTCAATATCATGGCTTGTATTAGCAGGTTGTGAAGTCCTATAGTGGTTAAAGCAGTACTTTTGACTACCGGAGTAGGTTATGAGGCAACATAGGAAGTTGGGCATTACCCGGGGGATATCCTATTCCTTCGCCATACTGATTGCCCTCTTTGCCTTGCACGGCATCTTTTCCTTTGAATCAATCCGGCAGATGGCCGGGCTGGTCAAAACCATTCACGATCATCCTCTGGTAGTCTCCAACGCCTCACTCCAGGCAAACAATAATATCATTAAAATGCATCGCAGCATGAAGGACGTGGTCCTTTTCAATGACCCGGCAGTGTTTGATTCAGCGGTAAAAGAAGTAGATGGCCTCGAAGCCGAAACTTATAAGCAACTCCAGGCAGTGCAGGAAAATATTCTCGGTGCTAAAGGGGAACAAGTCGCCACGGAGGCAGTGCAACTGTTCAAAGAGTGGAAGCCGATTCGCGACCGGGTCATCGGCATGACGCGGAACGGCGATCGGAAAAATGCGGCCTTGATCACCAGGGAGGAAGGGGCGGCTCATGTCGCCAGGCTGGAAAGCAAGATGCTCGAGCTGACGGCTTACGCCCGGAACAAGGCGGAGGTCTTCCTGAACGACACCGAAACCGGCTATTCCCGGGCAAAAATAGAATCCCTGCTGCTCATGATTTTCTTTGTAGCCCTTTGTTCCGGCATCGCGGTCTTTACCCTCAGGAGAACCCGCAATCTGGAACGGAATCCGGCCGAGGAAAAGGAGCGTTTGATCGTGACTCTCAAGTCAATTGGCGATGGAGTCATTGCCACGGATAAAACCGGTGCAGTAATCCTGCTGAATCCGGTTGCCGAGGAATTGACGGGTTGGCGGGAACACGAGGTCGCCGGGAAAAGTATTCAGGAGGGCTTTAAGATTGTCAATGAAGAAACCCGTGAACCCTGTATGAATCCGGTAGAGAAAATCCTGGCGACCGGCGCCGTTATAGTACTGGCCAATCACACGGTGTTGATCGCCAGGGACGACGATGAACGGCCGATTGCCGACAGCGGCGCCCCGATCAAGAGTGCAAATGGCAAGGTTATGGGCACTGTTCTGGTCTTCAGGGACCAGACCGATGAGAGGGAATACCAGAACCGGATTAGAGAAAGCGAAAAAAGATTCCGGCTGCTCTCCGATAACACGCTGGACCTGATCTGGGCCATGAACCTTGATTTCGAGTTAACCTATGTCAACCGGGCGATTTCGAACCTTACCGGTTATTCACCCGAGGAGTGGATCGGCAGCCCTTTGTCCGAGCACATGGTCCAGGAGGACCTCGCGGAAATCAGCCGGGTGATTGAGGCCGAGTTGGCCAAGGGACCGACTGGAAAAAGAGTGACCATCGAAACCTCCTTACTCGACAAAAACCGCCGGGCGGTCCCGGTCGAAGTCCATGGCAGGGTGATTTATGACGATTCCGGCCAACCGGTCGGTCTCCAGGGTGTAAGCCGGGATATTTCCGAGCGTAAACAGTCCGAAGCCGAAAGGCGTCATCAGGATCTCCTGCTGCGGGAAATGGGAGATATCGCCAGGATCGGCGCCTGGGAATTCAATCCCGTCACCGGCGTCGGCACCTGGGCCGAGGAGGTGGCCAGAATCCACGATCTGGACCCGGGCGCTGAAACCAATACAGAACTGGGGATGAGTTTTTACCAGGGGGAATCACGCGCAAAAATCGAAACGGCGATTCGCGAAGCGATCGAACTGGGAAAACCTTATGACCTGGAACTGGAGATGGCCACCGCCAAAGGGGTCCATAAATGGGCCAGAACCATCGGTAGACCGGTCATGGAAAACGGCGTCGTCGTTCAGATCCGGGGCTCATTCCAGGATATAACCGTGCAGAAACTGGGCGAGCAGCGTATCGAGCATCTGAACCTGGTCTTGCAGGCCATCCGCGAAGTCAACCAATTGATCGTCCGTGAACGCAACCCCGATACGCTCATCCAGGAGGGTTGCCGTATGCTGTTCGATAATCGCGGTTACGCCTCAGCCCTGATCTTCCTGGTTGACGAAAACGACCGCCCGGTCTCCTGGGGCAGGGCCGGTTTAGCGGCAGCCTCGGTATCTCTCAACACCCAACTGGAGCAAAATTTACTGCCGTCCTGCTGCAACTCGCGCGGATCTGGCTTTAAGGTTGTTTTGAAAGATGACAGGCACGAAAACTGCGGCCGCGGTCCTATCGCCGAAGACTGCGGCGATATCCACACGCTTTGTGTGCCGTTGGTGCATGATGAGGAATTCTTCGGCTACCTTATCGTCGCGCTTGCTCGAGACCTTAGCGTGGATAATGAGGAAAAGGATCTGCTAACTGAAATATCCAAGGATATTTCCTATGCCCTGAAAACCATCCGCATGGAACAGGCCCGCGAAGAATCCGAGCATCAGCGCGAGTCCCTGGAAAGCCAGCTGATCCAGGCCCAGAAGCTGGAATCCGTGGGCCGACTGGCAGGAGGCGTGGCGCACGACTACAACAATATGCTCGGAGTGATTATCGGCAACGCGGAGCTGGCCCTGGGCAAGGTTGAATCCGGAAACCCGCTGCATCACGACCTGGAGGAAATCCTCGCAGCCGCCAAGCGTTCGGCGGAAATTACCCGGCAATTGCTGCATTCGCACGAAAGCAAACGGTGGCCCCCAAGTTGCTCGACCTGAACGAGACGGTGGAAAGCCTGCTCAAGATGCTTCGGCGGCTGATTGGCGAGGACATTGATTTTGCCTGGCTGCCCGGGCCTGAATTAGGGCATGTAAAAATCGACCCGATCCAGATTGATCAGATCCTGACTAATCTTTGCGTCAATGCCCGGGACGCCATTTCCGACGTAGGCAAGGTAACCGTTGAAACCGCGAACGTCAGTTTTGGCGAGGAATATTGCACCGAACACGCCGAGTTTGTTCCGGGCGACTATGTACAGCTGGCCGTAAGTGATGACGGTTCCGGCATGACGCCGAAGACCATGAGCAAAATTTTCGAGCCGTTTTTCACCACCAAAGAACAGGGCAAAGGAACCGGACTCGGGCTGCCCACCGTTTACGGCATCGTCAAACAGAATGAAGGGTTCATAAATGTCTACAGCGAGCCAGGAAAAGGGACGACCTTCAGGATTTACCTGCCCCGGCGCAAAGGCGACGCCGTCTCCATCCGGATTGAAGACGATGGCGAAATACCGGCTGGCCGCGGAGAAACTATACTGCTGGTCGAGGACGAAATCGCCATCTTGAATCTGGCTAAGCGGATGCTCGAAAGTTTGGGCTACTCCGTCCTCGATGCCGCCACTCCCGGCAAGGCTATAGAGCTGGCCAGACAGCACTCCGGCGAGATCAGCCTGCTGATTACCGATGTGGTGATGCCCGAAATGAACGGCAGGGATTTGGCAAGCCAACTCATAGAGCACTGCTCCGGCATGAAGATAATGTTCATGCCGGTTACACTGCCAACACGATCGCGCATCGAGGCATACTCGACGAAGGGGTGAATTTCATCCAGAAACCTTTTACCAAGTCGGATCTCGGAAGAAAAATCAGGGAAGTTCTCGATCATTGAAAACGACCGGCGGCAAATGGCCAGGTATCCGATCGGGTCTATTCATGGGTGGATACCAGCCTGACCAGTTAAACGTTGACAGCCGGCATCCTCATATCATTAAATTAAACATCAGGCACAAATAAGTCAGGAAAATGGGGGGCTGCGGAAATGTTCCCGAAGCCATAGAGCATCAAGAATGAATTCTTGTCACCGTACCGCCGGTACTTGCCACAATCCTGACAATCGATCTGGAGTAGCATCCTAACCACGACCTCAGATAAATCACTGGCTAACGAGTTAGAAATGGCAAAGCATGGCGCCCTTGGCTGCAACGGCGCAGATTTCCCCCGGGAACCATTGGCATTGGGTGCCGCTCTGGAGAACTTGGCTGTCCTCTCCAGGGCTAACGGAATAGTAAAATTATTCAAAGGGGCATGGGGAGAGGCATGAGAAGAGGGTTGTTTACTTCGTTTTCCATCATCCGATTTTCGATATTCTGCAGTTGTTCTTTAGGATTTCTCCTACCCCTGTCGGTTAATGCCCATGACTTTAAGAGTTGCGACAGTTGCCATGCGCCGGACCTGGCCGAAGACTACGGCCGCATCTATCTCCATCCACCGTTTGCACTGGAAGAATGCGGAAAATGCCATGCCGCGGAGATACCTGCGGATCAGAAGCCAAAAGACAAGTCGGCAGGTCAGCTGGATCGGAGAAAAATCGACTGGCTGGCAGATACTTCCATGGTCTACACTAGCCATGTTTTTCTTTTGCCGGGCGGCAAGGTAAGGGATAATCTCGTAATCGAAATGCGGGAGCCGGATGGAAAATTTTCTCGGCGTGAGATTACCGTACCGATCCTGAACGACCTTGCGGAAGTGGCAGACTCCGGCCAGCCCTCCACCATCTCCGATGTCCGGGTCCTCAAAGTGGAGCGTGGAGTATTTCTTTCGGTGACTATCGGCTGGCAGACGGACACCCTTTCCTACGCCCAGGTACGCTATGGAAATCGTGACCTTTCGCTGACTTCGGAACCAGGCAAACGCCTTGGCCTTCGGCACGAGGTTGTCCTCTTCAACCTGAAGCCTGATCAAACTTATCGTTATTCTGTTGTTTCCACTGATCTCTTCGGCAGAACAGAGGCTTCCGAGCCAAGGGAATTTTCCACATCCGATCCTTATGTCGCGCCCTCAACAGTTGCAACGTCCGGCAATCCTCCCGGCATGGGGACTGATGAGGTGTTTGCCGGCAACTTTAAGCGATTCGGTGCCGACTATCTGCTTGAACTGAACCTGGCGCAACCGGCCGCGGTCTACGTCGGCAGCAACGGAAAAGCCCGTCAGAAGATTTTGCCCGCCCTGAGCGCCATCGCTGCGACCGGGAAGGAAAACGCATCTCACAAGGGACTTAGCGGCCAGGCGATCAATTCCATGAAAGCTTGCCGGAACTGCCATTCTAAGCAGAGTACGGCAACCCACCCGGTGAATGTTTTTCCCAAGCCGGGGATGACCATTCCCCCGGAATATCCGACCCTACCGGATGGCCGCATAACCTGCGGTTCCTGCCATATATCGCATAGTTCCAATTACGAATATCTGGCCAGAAAAAGGGGCAAACGCGAACTCTGCGTAGGCTGCCACAAGGACATGTTGTAAGTTAGTTAAGCGTCCACTGGGCGACGCGACATTGGTGTCTCGCAGATTCACTAAACTGTTGTCCGCCGAAGGCGGTCCGAGGCCGGCAAAAACCGGGTCTCTTCCGGATCCCTCAGTATCCTGCAATCACCTGCAGTGACGGGTGCCAGGACTTATAGCGGTTTTAACGATCGGTTATAATGTCAGACCATTGAAGGGGAGATTACATGGAAAAGAAAGCGTATACACGAAACAGGAGAAAAAGACTTAACCTGGCGGTGAAAAGGGAATTTCAGATGTGGCTGCTCGCCCGGATTTTCAGCGTGGTGGTTGTCAGTTCCCTGTTGGCAGTTCTCATTCTATATTTTTATTCCCGGCAGGAAATATCTTCGTCATTTTACACGGCCCATATTCAGATTCGCCGGGTGAGCGATCTCCTGATCCCGGTCATAACGGCTGGCGCTTTCGTGAGCCTGTTGAGTGGTGTTGCCCTTGCCTTGTTCCTGCCCCAGAAACTCGCCGGCCCAATCTATCGGGTTCAAAAAAGTCTCGAAGTGATTGCGGACGGCAACCTCACTGAGTTTATCGTACTGCGTAAAAATGATACCTTAAAGGATCTGGCCGCCTCGGTGAATGAAACCACTGCCGGTCTCCGAACCAAGATCCAG
>Ga0055477_10000110_pt1 | contig 18453 bp, 17 predicted proteins | sample Muzzi_PWA_D2_FD_57683 | JGI IMG/M metagenome (GOLD analysis project Ga0055477, IMG submission 57683) | Wetland microbial communities from San Francisco Bay, California, USA, that impact long-term carbon sequestration - Muzzi_PWA_D2 | ecosystem: Environmental > Aquatic > Marine > Wetlands ... | reverse complement strand
GATGCCATCGAATTCGACGACCAAAGCAGCCCCCGCGCCGACCGGATACCCGGCCGCGAAGACGCTCGCCTCGACCGCCGCGATCGTGGCTTCATCGATGATCTCGACCGCCGCAGGCAGCAGGCCGCGCCCGATGATGTCCGTCACGGCCATTCCGGCCTGCTCGAGCTCGTCGAAGACGGCGAGCATGGTGCGGCAGCTCTCCGGGAGGGGCAGCAACCGCACCTCGACCTCGGTAACCAATCCGAAGCAGCCTTCGGACCCCACGATCACGCCGACCACTTCCAAGCCGCCGGCGAGCGGCGCGGAGCGGCTGAGGACCTCGCCATCCGGAAGGATCATCGTGAGAGCGGTGACGTATCGCGAGGTGACGCCGTACTTCAGACAGTGCGGCCCCCCCGAGTTTTCCGCGACGTTTCCGCCGATCGAGCACGCCGACTGGGAGGACGGATCGGGGGCGTAGTAGAGGCCGAGAGGCTGGGCCGCAATCGAGAGCCGGGCGTTCACGAGGCCCGACTGGACGCGAGCCAACCGGTTGGGCTCGTCCAACTCCAGGATACGGTTCAAACGAGACGTGCCCACCACCACGCTCCGGTCGCCGGCCAGCGCACCCCCCGACAAGCCTGTCCCGGAGCCGCGGGGCACGACGGGCACTCCCGCACCGTGCAGCAAGCACACCACCCTGCGAGCCTGTTCCGTGTCTCCCGGCAAGACGACCGCGGACGGCTGGGCACGATAGGCTGTGAGGCCGTCCGATTCGTAGGCGAGTAGGCGGTCGGGGGAGGTGATCAGCGCACTCTCGCCGACGATCCTCCTCAGGTCCCGGATCAGGGACTGCTCGAGGGGCTGGCTCACCGGATCGGGGGAGGAGAGCCCGTCGCTGGCCGGGTGCGCTCCTCAGCGACGCTCGGCTGCGAGCTGCTCGGCCAGCTTGTCTGCGACCGCCTGGATCGCATCGATGTCCTCGTTGGAGAAAGCAGCCTGTTGGTCGCTGTCGATGCCGATCTCACCAAAGATATCGTCGCCGGCGCGAATCAGGACCATGAGCTCGCTCTTCGTGTCGGGAGAACACATGAGGTAGTCAGCGAACTCGGTCACGTCGGGCACGTTCTGATTGACCTTTTCCGCGACCGCTGTCCCGCAGACACCCTGCCCGACGGGGATCCGCGCATGCTCGGTCGGCCACCCGACGTAGTTGTGGAGCCAGACATCGTTCTGCGCCTCGTCGAGCATGTAGACGCCTACCCAGTCGAATCGGTCGTCGGATGCAGCGATCGTCCGGACCGCACGACGCATGAGGGCATCGGAGAGGTGCCCATTGTCCCGCATTTCCTGCAGATCCTTAATCAGCTCGTTGGCGTCGAACATTCCTTGGTTTCCCAGTGCCTGCCCGCGCTCTTCCAGATACCTGGAAGCCGCGGGACGCGGTGCTCCTGCTGCGGTCCAGAAGGGTAGAGGAGCCCCGCAGACGCGTCAACGGCGGCGGCCCGTCACCGCAGCGTGAAGTCGGTGTCGGCCTCCAGCCGCCGAACGAAGGCAGCGAGAAGGCGCGCGGCGCTTTCCAGGTCCGCCAGGCTCACCACTTCGTTGGGGGAGTGCATGTACCTGTTCGGGACCGACACGAGACCCGTCGGGATTCCGGCCCGCACGAGATGGATGGCATCCGCGTCGGTTCGCGTGGCTTTGGGTGCAGCTTGGAGGGTGTAGCCGATTCCCTCGGCCTCCGCAGCCTGGACGAGGCGCTCGACCACGACCGGGTGTGCCGCCGAGCCACGCGTCAGAACCGGACCGCTTCCCAGCTCATGATCCCCTAGCTCTTTCTTCGGGACGTCAGGGACATCCGTGCTGAAGGTCACGTCCACCACGAGAGCCACGTCGGGCTCCAGGGCGAAGGCGCTCGTGCGGGCTCCGCCACCCTGATAGCCGATCTCCTCCTGGGTCGTGGCGACGGCCATGACGGAAGGTCCGTCACCCCGCGTACCCGGCGCGCCGTCGGCCAAGAGGCGGAGCGCCTCCAGAACCACGAAGGCACCGATCCGATTGTCGATCGCGCGACTCGCGATCCGGTCCCCCGCAAGGCGGACGAACCCGGCATCGAGCACCATCGGATCCCCCACCCGGATCCCGAGTTGCTCCACCTGCTCCTTCCCATCCGCTCCAACGTCGACCCAGAGCTCCTTCGTCTTGCTGGCCTTCAGCCTCTCGTCTGGCTGGATGAGGTGAATGGCCTTCTTGCCGACCACCCCCACCACGTCACCCCCTGTGGCCAGAATGCTGACCCGCTGTCCCACCAGGACCTGCGGGTCCCATCCCCCGATCTCGTCGAAGTAGATGAACCCGTCGTCGTCGACGTGGGTCACCTGCAATCCGATCTCGTCGATGTGTCCCGCGAGCATCACCCGCGGGCCTCCTCCAGGATGGATCTCCGCAACGGAGTTGCCACTCACGTCGATCCAGACCCGATCGGCGAACGCCTCGGCTTCCCCCCTCCACACCCGGGCCGGTCGTGACTCGAAACCGGAGGGTCCCGGGGCGTCGAGGAGGCGTTCCAGAAAAGCGGGGTCGAGACCCATGGACGAGGTTCTCCGAGGTGTGGGATGGATCGATCACGTGAAAGTAGGCGCAAAGGCTACCGGCGCCAGCCCGCTTCGCCACCGACCTCGTTCCTGGGATCGAGGTCGTCGGAGCTCTGGGCCGACCATACTCCCATGCGGATGCGACCGTCGCGGATGCCCCCCTCGATCCGGCGGCGCAGGCGGCGCTGAAGCCAGCGCCGCGACGGAGGGAACAGCAGGAAGAAGCCTGCCACGTCGGTTAGGAGGCCCGGCGTCAGCAGGAACGCTCCTCCCACGAGGATGGCCAGTCCGTCGAGGAGGGCCTGTCCTGGAAGTCCTCCCCGGGCGACCTCCCCCTGGAAAGCCAGGAGGGTCTTGAGCCCTTGGGCGCGGGCCAACGCAGCTCCCACCAGCCCCGTGGTCACGACGAGGCCGATCGTGGGCCAGAAGCCGACCCACTGACCGATCCGGACGAGGAGCGCGAGCTCGACGATGGGGACCAGGATGAAGAGGAGCGCCAGACGTGCGAGCATGGGCCGCCAGGGGGACAAGGGAACGGCGGGGGCTTCTACCCCCCGGCCCGGGAGCTCGGTCCGGCCCTGCCCCGCCCGGGCGTCCTCCCACGGGCCGACCCGGGCTGGAACACCCGTCTCCGCTACGGGTCCCAGATCCGACGAGATCCTTCGGGCCCCAAGGGCCCACCTCCCCGCTCCCCTCTTTGGGGGCGGGAGCCTTCGCCCAGGGACCCGACCATGGAGGAGACGTACTTCCGGAAGGGCTTTGGCCTCAAGACCGAGGTGAAGCCCCTGATCGACGCCGAGTATCACTCGGCGCTCGTCGAGCACATCCGGGCATCGGGGTACGAACGCACGTTCGGGGACGTGAGCGTGAAGCTCGCGCGCGAATTCGGCTTCTGCTACGGCGTCGACCGAGCGGTGGACTACGCGTACGAAACGGTGCGGGAGTTCCCCGACCGACGCATCTACCTCGTCGGCGAGATCATCCACAACCCCCATGTGAACGCCCGCATGGACGCGCTGGGGATCCGGCTCATCCAGCCCGAGCCAGACGGCAGCTTCAACTTCTCGCACATCGTGAAGGACGACGTAGTCATCATCCCCGCGTTCGGCGTGACCCTCGCGGATTTCGAGATCCTGAGGGACATCGGATGCGTCCTGGTCGATACCACCTGCGGATCCGTGCTCGTCGTCTGGAAGCGAGTCGATCAGTATGCCCGCGACGGTTTCACCGCCGTGATCCACGGCAAGTACACCCATGAGGAGTCCCGCGCCACCGCGTCGCAGGTGAACAAGCATCCCGGTGGGAAATACCTCATCGTCCGTGACATGGCCGAGGCCGAGATCGTCTGTGACTACATCGTCGGGTCACGAAACGCGTTGAGTCGAGAGGCGTTCCTGGCTCATTTCGCCTCGAAGACGTCTCCCGGCTTCGACCCTGATGTGGACCTGGAACGGGTCGGGATGGCCAACCAGACGACGATGCTCGCGGGGGAGTCCATCCTGCTCGGGGGGAGGATCAGACAGGCGTTGGAGGAGCGCTACGGCGAAACTCACGCCAGGAAGTGCTTTCGCGCGTTCGACACGCTCTGCTCGGCGACGCAGGAAAGGCAGGACGCGATCATCGACATGATGAAGGACCCTCCGGACGTGATGATCGTGGTGGGAGGCTACAACTCCTCGAACACGAACCACCTCGCTCACCTCTGCAGGCAGCACACGCAGACCTTCCACGTGGATGACGCCACCAAGATCGATGTGGAGTCACGTACGATCCATCACAAACCGGGCCTCAGTGGGGACGACCCCGAGCTCACCGAGACGGACTGGCTTCCGGATGGACCGTTCTCCTTGGGCATCACGGCGGGTGCGTCGACGCCGAACAACAAGATCGGAGAGGCCCTCCTGAGGGTTCTCCAGAGCCGCGGCATCGAGATCGACGACTCGGTGCGCTAGAACGGCCCACCCGGGTGGGTCTCACACGTCGGGACTATTCTCCTGGATCCCGCGGCCGAGCTTCTTCAACAGTCGTCTGAGCTCGTTCCTCTCGTCGCCCTCCAGGTGTCGCACGAGACCCTCCACGAACTCGGCGTGGCTGGGGAAGCTCTCCGAGATGAGGAGACGGCCCTCGTCGGTGAGTCTCGCCTGGATGACGCGGCGGTCATCGTGGGAGCGCCGACGGTAGACGAGGCCCTGCTCCTCCAACCGGTCCATCACGTAGGTGACATTCCCACCCGTCACGAGGAGCTTCTCGGCGAGCTCGCCCAGGGAGAGGGGGCCGAGGTGATGCAAGGCCTCGAGGACGCCGAATTGGGGCGTCGTGAGACCGTACTCCGCGACCTTGGTCGAGACCGCCTTCGCGAACGTCGAGTAGCATCGGGCGAGGACGATCCAGAGCCGTAGCGCCTCCTCCTCGTTGGGCGACCAGATGCGCTCGGCAGCCGCGTTTGGGCCCAGACTGCTGGTGTCGGTGGGCACCGTTCTCCTCCGGCGACGGCCTCGGGGGCTGGGGCCGCTAGATGTGGATCGGGCGCCCCAGAGCGGCGAGTGCCGCCTCGGAAACACCCTCCGAGAACGTGGGGTGCGGATGGATCGCGCGTTCCATCTCCTCCACGGTCGACTCGAGGTGTCGGCCCAACACGAACTCCGCGATGAGCTCCGTGGCCTGCGCACCAACGATGTGGGCGCCCAGGATTTCGGAGTATCTCTTGTCCCGCACGATCTTCACGAAGCCATCGGCGTGTCCGGCGGCCACCGCCCTCCCGATCCCGACCCACGGGAACTTCCCGACCTCCACGTCGAAGCCCTGCTCAAGCGCCTGGGCCTCCGTCATGCCGACGGACGCCACTTCGGGGTGGCAATAGGTGCAGTTCGGAACGTTGTCGTAGTCGACGGGGCCGTGGCCCTGACCCGCGAGATGCTCCACGCACACGATTCCCTCGTGGCTGGCCTTGTGGGCGAGCAGCTGACGGCCCGCGCAGTCCCCGATCGCGTAGACACCCTCCACGTTCGTGGCCATGAGCTCGTTCACCTCGATGAAGCCACGGTCGTCCGTGCTCACCCCGACGGTGTCGAGCCCCACATCCTCCGTGTTCGGCGCCCGACCCACGGCGAGGAGAACCCGATCGACGACCATCGCATGGGCTTCGTCCCCCGAGTCCCGGAACTCGACGTGCACGCCGTCGTCCTGCACGTCCGCGGCAACCAGCTTCGCCGATGTGAAGACATCGATGCCCCGCTTCTTGTAGTTGCGGGCCATGAAGGCGCTGATCTCCTCGTCTTCGAGCGGCAGGACACGATCGAGCGCCTCGACGATCGTGACCGCCGACCCGAACGCCGCGAAGACGTCGGCGAACTCCATCCCGATCGCCCCCGCGCCGACGATGAGGATGCTCCCCGGTGTCTCCGTCTGAGCCAGGGCGCCGGTGGATGAGAGTACCCTCTCCTCATCGATGCTCAGGAATGGGAGACCTCGGGGCCGTGACCCCGTCGCGAGGATCACGTGAGGGGTCTCCAGTGTGCTCCGCTCCCCGTCCTTCTCGACCTCGATCTTTCCCGGTCCCGTCAGACGACCGTGCCCCTCGACGTGGACGATCCCGTTCTTCTTGAACAGCCCCGTCACACCGCGACTGAGCTGGTCGGCGACCTTGGCGCTCCGCGCCTGTGCCGGTCCGAGGTCGAAGGAAAGCCCCTCGGCCCGGATCCCGTGCTTCTCCCCGTCCTTCATCTCCTGGACGAGCAGCGCGCTGCTGAGTAGGGCCTTGGTGGGAATGCAGCCGATGTTCAAGCACACCCCGCCGAGCTTCTCGGCTTCCACGCAGGCCACCGCCATACCGAGCTGCGCGGCCCGGATGGCGGCGACGTACCCCCCTGGGCCGCTTCCGACGATTACGAGGTCGAACCTGGAGTCCTTGTTTTCGGCCACGCTAAGCCCTTTTCCTCAGTTTCGGTTTGGTCGAAGTTTGCCTTCGCCAGGTCCGGAAGTAAACCCCACCTGGGCCCCGAAGTGCATCCGCGAGCCTGCTCCCTTCTTGACCTCGGGACCCCCTCCTGAACGCGGCTTTGCCGGTGCATCGTTGGTCCGGCTATTGTGGTCTTCGTCGTGCGCCGGAGTGGCGGCAAGACCCGGCCCAGCTCCGGTGTCCCGGTGTCCCACCATGGAGGCCCCATGTGGCTCCCGATCGTTCTCGTGGCCGTTCTCGTCGGCGGCGTGCTCATCTACAACTCGTTGGTCAAGCTACGTGAGCAGGTCGAGGGGGCCTGGTCCGATATCGATGTCCAGTTGAAGCGTCGCTACGACCTCATCCCGAATCTGGTGGAGACGGTGAAGGGCTACGCCGATCACGAAAGGGAGACCCTCGACGCCGTCGTGGACGCCCGCTCACGAGCCATGGCGGCCCAGGGTCCAGGAGAACGGGCGCAAGCCGAAGGGATGCTGACGGGAGCGCTCAAGTCCCTCTTCGCGCTGTCGGAGGCGTACCCCCAGCTTCGCGCTTCCGAGAGCTTCACCCAGCTTCAGGCCACCCTCGCCGACCTCGAGGATCACGTTCAGAACGCCCGCCGCTACTACAACGCGGTGGTCCGGGACTACAACACCCGGATCGCCCAGGTACCGGCGAATCTCCTGGCGGGGCCCTTCGGTTTCTCCGAACGGGAGTTCTTCGAGATCCCCCAGGCAGAGAAGGTGGTCCCGCGCGTCGACTTCGGAGAGGGAGACCGCTAAAACAGAATGAGCGTTCTGTTGTACGAGGGCTACAGAAGGATCGAGGTCGGCTCTTCCAGCATCCCCTGGAGGGTCTGGAGGAAGCGGGCTCCCGTAGCACCGTCGATCACCCGGTGATCGCAGCTCATCGTCATTCGCATCCGAGGCATGACCGTGAGCTCGCCGTCCACGGCGACCGGACGATCCTCGAGACGACCCACCGCCAGAATCCCGGCCTCCGGCGGATTGATGATCGCCGTGAACTCCTGGATCCCGAGCATGCCCAGGTTGGAAACGGAGAAGGTGGCCCCTGTATACTCGTCGGGCTTGAGCTTCTTTTCCCTTGCCCGCCCCGCCATCTCGCGGACTTCGCTCCCGATCTGGACGAGCCCCTTCGCGTGCGCATTCCGGACGATGGGGGTGATGAGGCCGTCCTCGACCGCAACCGCTACCCCGAGATGGACCACGTCGTAGACGCGGATGGTGTCCCCCTGCCATGAGGCGTTGCACGCAGGATGTCGGAGGAGCGCGGCCGCGGTGGCTCGCAATACGATGTCGTTGACCGACACCTTCACGCCGTCGTCCTCCAGAAGCGCGTTCATCCGCCGGCGCGCCTCCACGACACGGGTCATGTCCACGTCGATGGTCAGGAAGAAGTGCGGGACCGGGCTCAGGGACTCGGTGAGACGGCGGGCGATCGTCTTCCTCATCTGGGAGACCGGCACGTCCCGGTACTCCTCGCCCGGCGCCGCTGCGGGGAGTCGGACGTCTCGTTCGAGCGCCGCCTCCACGTCTCGCTTGACGACCCGGCCTTCGGGGCCCGAGCCATCGATCTCATCGAGCTCCAGTCCGGCCTCTTGAGCGAGGCGCCGCGCGAGAGGTGAGGCTCTGACCCGTCCCCCGTCAGGGGACGCGGCGCCCTCGGAGGGGGCCTCCTTCGCGGCTTTCTCCTCGGAGGATGGCCGTTCGGGCGCCTCGCTCTCCTCCTGGTCTTCGGGCGCGCTCGCCTCCCGATCTTCCTCTCCGGCCTCGGGGGGGCTCACGCCTCCGGCGTCCCCCACCACGTCCGAGACGTCCTCGTCGGGGGCGGCGATCACGGCAATGACGTCCCCCACCGGCGCTGTGCCCCCCTCCTGGACGAGGATCTTCCGCAAGACGCCCTTCCCCCGGGCCGACAGCTCCATCGTCGCCTTGTCGGTTTCGATCTCGGCCAGGATGTCTCCGTTGGAGACGCTGTCTCCTTCGGACTTGAGCCACTTCACGACCTGTCCCTCCTCCATCGTGGGGGACAGGGCTTCCATGTGGACCTTGGTCGCCATTGAACTCCGGCTCTCGCTATGTCGCTGACATTGGGAAACCGTCGAATGACGGGCGGGAATCAGGCCCGTCGGTAGAGAACCCGGTTGCACGCCTCGACTACGCGGTCAGCCGAGGGCTTGGCCATCTGTTCGAGGTTCTTCGCGTACGGCATCGGCACATCCGCCTGGCAAACCCTTAGCACGGGTGCGTCCAGCCAGTCGAATGCCTCCTCCTGGATGATCGAGACGATCTGCGAGCCAACCCCAACGAAGGACCACCCCTCTTCGAGATAGACCGCGCGATTCGTCTTCTTGACCGTGCTGAGAATGGCGTCGACATCGAGCGGCCTCAAGCAACGGAGGTCCAGAACCTCGACGCTCACCCCCTGCTTCTCGAGCTTCTTCGCGGCCGCAAGCGCGGTGTGAACCATCTTCCCGTGGGTGACGATCGAAACGTCTTCGCCTTCCCGCTTCACGTCCGCCTTCCCGAGTGGGATGACGAAGTCGTCGTCGTCCGGCACTTCGCCCCGGACGTTGTAGAGGAGCTCGCCCTCCATGAACGCCACGGGGTCGTTGTCACGGATGGCGGCCTTGAGAAGCCCCTTCGCGTCGGCGGGCGTTCCCGGGGTGACGAGCTTCAAGCCGGGCGCGTGCGCGTACCAGGTCTCACAGGACTGGGAATGCTGGGCCGAAAGCTGCAGCGCGGCGCCGGTCGGGCCCCGGAAGACGACCGGTACAGGGATCAGGCCATCGGACATGTACAGCATCTTGGCCGCTGAATTGATGATCTGGTCCAGCGCCAGGAAGGCGAAGTTGAAGGTCATGAACTCGATGATGGGACGAAGACCCACCATCGCGGCCCCAACCCCGAGGCCGGCAAAGCCGAGCTCGCTGATCGGCGAGTCCACGATACGGCGTTCCCCGAACTCCTCCAGCAATCCCTTCGACACCTTGTAGGCGCCATCGTATTCCGCGACCTCCTCTCCCATGAGGAAGACGGAGTCGTCTCGCTCCAGCTCCTCCCGAAGGGCCGCGTTCAACGCGTCCCTGTAGGTCATCTCGGCCACCCTAGGCCTCCTCTCCGGGGCCACCCGAGGGCGGCGTCTCTCCCGGTGCCGGCGCCTCCGGCCGGCCGTCGAAGAAGAGACGGCCGTGCTCGTTGACATCGGACCAGACGTGGGCATAGAGCGACTCGGGCGCGGGCAGCGGTGATGCGTCGGCGAATTCGTACGCCTCCTCCACCACGGCAAGAACCCTCTCGTCCATCTCCTCCAGTGCCTCCTGGGTCAACGCTCCGACCTGGAAGAGGCGATCCCGGAGGATCTGAATGGGATCGTCTTCATCCCGTCGGTGCTCGACTTCTTCTCGCGACCGGTACGTGCCGGAGACGGGGTCCGACATCGAATGGCCCTTGAATCGGTACGTCCGGGCCTCGACGTAGCGGGGACCTCCACCCCGTCGCATCTCTTCGACCAGCTCGGAGCAATGGTTGTAGGTCTCCAGGACGTCCTGGCCGTTCACTACCGACTCGGGAATTCCATAGGCGCGGGCGCGGTCCTTGATCTCGGTGTCGGACACGCGATGGAACGCCGTACCCATCCCGTACTCGTTGTTCTCGACCACGAAGAGGACCGGAAGGTCCCACACGGCGGCCATGTTGAGCGCCTCGTGGAATCCGCCCTGGTTCACGGCGGCGTCCCCCATGAAGCAGACCGTCACGCGGTCCTCCCCGCGGTACTTGGCGGCAAAGCCCATCCCGATCGCCAGCGGCACCTGGCCGCCCACAATGCCGTGGCCGCCCATGAACCCGACGTCCGGTCCGAACATGTGCATCGAGCCGCCCTTGCCCCCCGAACAGCCGCCGGCCTTCCCGAAAAGCTCGGCCATGACCGCTCTGGGCTCGACGCCCTTGGCGATGGCCTGGGTATGGTCGCGATAGGATGTGAGGATGTAGTCGTCGATCCTCAAGGGTTTGACGAACCCGGCGGCCACCCCCTCCTGTCCGATGTGGAGGTGGCAGAAGCCACCGATCATCCCGATCGCGTACGCTTCTTCCGTCTTCTCCTCGAACCGGCGATAGAGGAGCATGTCCTCGAGGAGCTCGAGAGCGGTTTCTTGCGGTACCCCGCGAAGCAGCTTCTCCGGAGCTACGCCCTCTTCCCCACGACTTACGGTTCCGGCTTTTGCCATGCTCAGCCCCGCTTCCCGGGTGGTCCCGGCTCGATTTGCACGAGGGCGATGCCCCCGGTGTCGGTCATCGTCTTCGACATCGTCTCCGCCGGCGCAGGTACGTCGGCTTCGAGGACGTCGCGGATCTCTCCCGGGCCGCCGGCGTCGACTTCCCGAGCCTGCTCCTTCGCGTGATAGGACGAACGGACGAGGGGTCCCGACTCGACGTGCCGAAACCCGTACCGATCCTCACCGATGCGCTTCCACTCCGCGAATTCATCCGGCGTCACCCATCGTGCCACCGGGATGTGCTGCATCGAGGGCCGGAGGTACTGCCCAAGCGTAAGGATATCGACCGACGCCTTTCTCAGATCGGCCATCGCCTGGTGGATCTCGTCGAGCTCCTCCCCCATTCCGAGGATGATTCCGGTCTTCGTGGGAATCGTCGGTGCCAGGCGTTTCGCGGCCCCGAGGAAGGAGATCGACCGCCAATACCGCCCACCCGGTCGAACCTCGGGGTGGAGCCGTTCGACGGTCTCGAGGTTGTGGCCCAGAATCGCGGGCCCGGTCCGAAGCACGGCATCCAGGGCGTCCTCATCCCCTTTGAAGTCGGGGATCAGCACCTCGACCGAACAGTCGGGAAGCCTCGCGTGAACCTGGCGGATCGTCTCGGCGTAGATACCGGCGCCACCGTCGGGAAGCTCGTCTCGGTTGACGCTGGTGATGACCACATGCTCGAGGGCCATCGCCTCGATCGCTTCGGCCACCCTCCGAGGCTCGTCTTCGTCCAGCTCCGTAGGCATTCCGTGGGCCACGCCGCAATACTTGCACGCCCTCGTGCAAACGTCCCCGAGGATCATGAAGGTGGCGGTCCCCGCTTCCCAACACTCACCGATGTTCGGGCACCCGGCCTCTTCGCAAACCGTGTGCAGCGAACCACCACGCATGAGCCGCTTGAATCGGAGATAGTTCGGCCCCCCCGGGGAACGGACCTTGAGCCAAGAGGGCTTGTGGGACCGATGCGGCACCGTGTCGATCCCCTCGTGCGCCCGGATCCGGCTGATCCCCTTGGGCTTCACGACGCCGGTATCCTTCCCTGGTGGCGCATAGCCACCCGAAGAAGGTACCGGAGGGTCGTGAACGGCCGATGGGCTCACGCTTTCTGATCTCCTTTCTTCCCGTGTGAACGTGCTCCGCCACAGGGAAGATTCGTTGGCGTTCAGGCTCGGGTTGGGCTACAGAATCATAGCCCAACTCCAAAACCCCGTACAAGGCAGGCCTGACCGGGCCCCAGGTCGTCACACCGGGGAATAACCCTGTCCTCCAGACGAGGATCCAGGGCAGAGCGCGAGGAATGACGGGCGAGAGGTCAGCGAGCGCCAGGCCCGTCGTAGAGCCCCGCGCGGAGCTTGGCGAGGTGCTCCTCGTGCCGGACGAGGACGTGGCTCACGGCCTCCTCCGGAGAATCGGTGACGAAGAGGAGGTCCAGATCCTCCGAGGAGATCTTCCCTTCCCGCATCATCGTTCCCTTCAGCCACGCGACCAGTTCCCCCCAGTACTCCTTGCCGAAGAGCACGACGGGGAAGTCCCGCACCTTGCCGGTCTGGATGAGAACGAGTGACTCGAAAAGCTCGTCCATCGTCCCGAATCCACCCGGGAAGATGACAAAAGCCTCGGCGTACTTCATGAACATCATCTTCCGAACGAAGAAGTACCGGAAGTCCACCGAGATATCGACGAAGGGGTTCGTCCCCTGCTCGAAGGGCAGCTCGATGTTGCACCCGATCGACGGAACGCCCGCCTCGCGAGCTCCGCGGTTGGCCGCCTCCATCACGCCTGGGCCGCCTCCGGTGATGATCCCGAAGCCCGCCTCCCCCATCCTGCGGGACGTCTCCACGCATCTTTGATACATCGGGTCCGGCTCCTCGATGCGAGCGGACCCGAAGACCGCGATGCAGGGCCCCCGCCCGCTCAGATCGTCGAAGCCCTCGACGAACTCCCCCATGATGCGGAAGATCCGCCATGCGTCGTCCCCGACGGCGAAGTACGGGTGTCCTTTGAGGGTCTCGATGACGTGGCTCTGGAGGAGCCGCTCGTCCTCGGTCCTGGCCCGCGGCGGATCTCGGACCTCGAAGTGAGGACCGTTGTCGCTCACGAGCCCCTCACGGCTCGAGGAAGGCCTCGGCTTCGGCCTTGAGCTCGGGAATCTGCCCCGAATGGTCCTGGTAATCCGCGATCCCGCTGGCCATCTGGTCGTCCCAGACCGCGAGAAGTCGAGCGTAGCGGTCACGGGCCCCTTGATCGTCGCCCAGGGAGTGAGCGGCGCGAGCGGCGGCGATGAGGTTCAGCAGATGATCGGGGTTGTCCTCGAGCCCTGCGAGAGCCGCGGCCAACGCCCCCTCGAAGTCGCGCGCGGTCTGCTTGAGCGTTGCGAGGTGGTAGAGGCCGTCAGCGTTGAGCGGCTCCGCGATCTCGTAGGCCGAAATGGCCATCGGAAGGAAGCCCATGGCCTCGGTGGAATCGCCGGCTTCCATGGCGATCATCACCCGGTTGAAGAGGCGGTCCGCCGCCTCACGCGGCGTCATGGAGGCCAGGTCCAGCGATGAGGGTCCGCTGCCCGGCATCCCACCGGATGCGGAGGGCGTGACACCGGCCGGTGCCCCTCGCCCACCCTGGATGACTGGATAGGCCACGATGAGGATCAGGCCCACCAAGGCCCCGCCGGCGACCCACCACAGCAAACGATTTCCGCTCGGTGCCGCAGGTGGAATGCCGGCCACGGGAGCGGGGGGGGTGGCGCCCTGGGCCAGGGCGCTCCCGCACTGATTGCAGAAGCGAGAGCCCGGTTCGGCTTCGGTGCCACACTGATTGCAGAAAAGGGCGCCGATGCCCGCTCCGCACACGGAGCAGAAGTTGCCGTTGGCCGGCTGCCCGCATTGGGGACAGGTCTTCGAACTCATTACCCTCTCATCCTCCTCGATTCCGATCGGTCTCGGCCGGATCTCCTACCTCCTCGTTCGCGGCCCGCGGAACGGAGAGCGCGTTGAAGAGGAGGGGCCATGTAGCGACGGACTGTCCACGATAATTCGGTTGGAAGCCGAACAAAACGACTTCTCCTCTACCCACACGTGCGCGGACCATCGCGGGACGCCCCGCAAGATAACCCGGGCCGAGGATCCACCCGGACACAACGGGGTTGCCTTCGGCATACCGCGCCATCACTCGAATCGTGGGATCGGACACGTCGAAGGCACGAGACGATTCCCCGTACCACCCCGAGATCCCGGGTTCGAGCGCTCCTGCCATGGCGTCCTCCTCCAACTCGAGGCGCACGATCGAACCCGGAACGAAGAACTCCGAGCGCGGAAGCCTCTCGACGGCGTTGCCCACGTGGAGGTCGAAGACCGAGACCACGAAGTCGGTCGCCTCCTCGACCGCCACGAGTCGGCCGCCACCCCTCACGAAATCACGAAGCTCGCGGACCCCCTCGTCGCCGAGGCCCCCCGCGTACCGGGCAGGCACGTCCCCGGTCGCAAACCCATCCCGGATGGACTGAGCCGACTGCGACTGCAGCAACACCACATCGTACCGCGCCGCGAGGTCGCCCCGCTGAAAGTCCGCATCATGGAGCGTATCGTATGCGAGGCTGTGGGCGTCGAACAGCCACCGGGTCCAGCCCGATTCCATCGACTCCATCCAGGATTTGTAGAGGGCTATCCGGGGAGCGTCGGGGCCGGTCAGGGCCTCCGGAAGTTGGAAGGCGAACTCCGGAGGAGCGATCGGGGCGGAGAGGGGAACGGGCCCCAACCCGTCGACGGGTATGGCGTCCACGCCCATGAGGAGCGGAAGGGTGTGTGCGGTCACGTCGTAGGGCTGCCTCGGGGGACCACCCGGATATTCCCGCAGATCGGGGTATGCCTGGGTCTCGAGGAGCGCTTGCGCGAACGACGCGTACGGCTGATGCATGGGCACGACCCAACTGCCTGAAGGATAGCGGTTACTTCCGACTCCGAAGTTCTCCTCGGCCCGCTGTACCTCCACGCCGCCCATCGCGAGGATTCGGAGGACGTAGTCGAGGCCCGGTCGGTTCGCGAGGTTGCGCTCGGTGGCCGGGATGACCCAGGCATCCGGCCAGTGATCCCAACCGCTCACGGCCCGCTCGCCCACCCGGTAGAAGTTCTCCAACCAGAAGCGGCGATTCCGCGCAGCGTTGGTGAGGAGGGCGAGGGCACCGGACTCCATGTACTCGACGATGTCGGCCAGGCGCCACTCCCCGCCGGTCCACGGTCGCGGGTAGTTCCATGAAGGCGTCGTCCCGTCGTACCCGCGCCCCCCGTTGATCGCGCCCGGAAAGATCGTCACGGGCGTGGCGAGATCCGCGGACGCCGTCTCACCGAGGATCCGGACTCCCCCATGGTAGTGCTGGTAGGCCCGCGCGGGAGTGAAAGCGTCGTAGATCGCATTGATCACCACGCCGTCCTTCCCTTCGGCGGTGAGCCGGGCCGCCATCCAGGTGCCTAGCTGCCCGAGAGCGGAGACGAGCGCCGGATCCACGTTGCGCTCCACCGGGTCGACGTACGGCGGGAGGAACATCCGGGCGCCGTTTGCCCCCATCTGATGGATGTCGTGGACGATCTGGGGATGCCAGGCGTTGTGAGCCCCGTTCACGACGTGTCGCGTCTCGACCTGCGTGAACGCGTACCAATCGCGATTGTTGTCGTGGCCCACGTAGAAATGATAAAGCCATGGGAGGGGCGCGGCCTCGAAGGGAGTGCCCACGTTTTCCGCGTACCAACGCGCGATCCACTGGGTCCCGTCCGGGTTCAAGGAGGGAATGTCCAGCAACACCACGTTTTCGAGGATCTCCTGGATGCGTGGATCCTCCGAGGACGCGAGCCGCCACAGTAGCTGCGCCGCCATCTGGGTCCCACCCACTTCCGTGGCATGGATCCCGTGGGTGATGAGTACGATGGTGCGACCTTCCTCCAACAGCGCATCGAGCTCGTTCTCGCTCGAAACAGTGCGTGGGTCCGCGAGGCGCCCCTGGACCTCCCTGAGTCGGTCGAGCCGGGCGTGATTCTCGGGGCTCGTCACCGTGAGCATCACCAAGGGGCGGCCCATGGTACTCGCCCCCAGCGTGTCGATCGCAATTCTGGCGCTCGCCCTCGCCAGTCGGTCGAAGTAGGAGGTGAGGTCGTCCCAGTCGGCCAGCTTCCGATCTGCTCCGATGGAGAAGCCGAAATGCTCCTCGGGGGTCGGAATCCGCTGCGCTCTCGCCTCGGACGACGGCACGAGGAGGTAGGCGAGGACCACCGCCGCGAGCCTGCCTCGGGGTGGTGGGAAGAACGGCATCTTGAGGGCTCCTGGGCGGAAGCGGACGCAGGATCGTAAGGGGCCCACCACCGGGTCGGCAACCGCCACAAACCCATCGGCACGCGGGTCTTCCGCCGGGTGTCAGAGACCGGAAGGACGATCCAGGAAGTCCCAGGCCAAGTCGAACCGGTCCGCCAGATGGGCGGCCAGTGCATTGACCCCGTACGTCTCCGTGGCGTAGTGGCCCGCGAGCACCACGTGCACACCCAGCTCGAGCGCGTCCACGTAGGTATGGTGCGACGCCTCTCCGGTCACGAGCGCGTCCAGGCCGGATCGGGCGGCCTCCTCGATGAAGGACCCACCGGCCCCGGTCACGATCCCGACACTCCGAACCGCGTGATCTCCACCGCTGAGAAGCCGCACCGGTCCTCCCACCACCTGGCCCACATGGTCCAGGAAGTCTTCCGGCGTCGATGGCTTCACGGTCCCCCACCAACCAATGGGAGCACGGTCGAAGTCGGCGAAACGGCCCTGGACGTCGAGTCCCAGGGCCCGTGCGAGGAGGATGCAGTTTCCCAACTCGGGGTGTGCGTCGAGCGGCAGATGGACCGAATAGAGGCCGACTTTCCCACGAACCAGCGAGGCGATGTTCCGATAACGTCGGCCCGTGAGCGGCCTCAGGCCCTTCCAGAACAGTCCATGGTGAACGATGAGCAATTGGGCACCGACCGCCGCCGCGGCCGAGATCGTTTCGAAGGATGCGTCCACCGCGGCTGCGATCCGACGGACGTCCTCCGGACCGTCCACTTGCAGGCCGTTGACGGCCCCGGGGTAGTCGGGGTGATCTCCGACGTTCAAGAGGGTGTCCACATACTGGAGCAGGTTTTCTAGAATCACAGTCTAATTCCTGATTCCAGGTCCGCCGTGGTCATGGGGCTCTTTGTGGAGAAAGGCTCGCAACAGGCCGGCCACGGCATTCCCCCCGACTGTGGATAACGCCAATAGAGACAGTCGACACAACGGATGGCGCCCAATTTCCACAGATGTGGGAAATTTCGTCAGTTGGGCCCCGTCACGGCACTCCCGAACGGGGCCGTAGCGTCGACAGCACCCGGGGCACGGCTGCTCGGGCGCGAGTGCGCCGGAGAGGATTCGCCCATCGAGACAGGGCCGTTCACAACCGCGCCTTCCTCCAACTGAAGCCGCTGCGCAAAGACCTCGCCCTCGAGTCGGCTCGTCGCCTGGAGCTCGAGGCGGGATCCGACCACGACGCGGCCGGTGACCCTGCCCGCAATCACTGCGTCGTGAGCGTGAACGTCCCCTTCGACCGAGCCTTCCTTCCCGATGACCACGGCCTTGGCGGCACGGACCGTACCCTTCACGGCACCCTCGATCCTGAGTGTGCCCTCGGTCTCGAGGTCACCCAGAACCTTCATTCCCGGTCCCACGATGGAGATCACGCCCTCGGCGACACTCGGGGGGGGCGGTCGTTCCTTTGCCATGGCGGCCTTGTCCGCGCGCGGGTTCGAGCGGGAGAACATGCTACGGCCGCTGCACCATGGTGAGTGGATCCACGGCCTCTCCGTCGAGAAGGATTTCGAAATGGAGGTGCGGGGCGGTCGACTGGCCTGTCGATCCGCTCAACGCGATCACTTCGTTCCGGCGTACGATTCGGTCCCTCTCCACCAGAGTCACGGAGGCGTGAGCATACCGCGTCCGATACCCATTCCCGTGGTCGAGGACTACATATCGACCATACACCTCGTCCTCTCCCACGTCCACCACTTCACCGGCGCCAGCCGCGCGAATGTACGAACCACCGGGAATCGCGATATCCAACCCGGGATGATCCCCGCCGGCGCCTTCGAGGAGAACACGGGTGACGAATCCCCTCTCGGTAAGGGGCCAGCTCGTCGGGAGACGGCTTTCGGGATCCTCCGTCGGGTCCTCTGCGGGCGCTCTCTGGCCGACGGTAGGCGTCGGCAGCAGAGAGGAGGGGCCGACGCCGACCGAATCGGGGCCGAACAAAGACCGAAGTGCGAGGTACCGTTCCTCCAACTCGGCGAGTCGAGCGGCGAGAACGGCGATGTGCCCCTGCTCCGCCTGCAGACGGGCGACCTCCTCCTCGAGGGCCGACGCTCGCACCGTGCGGGCGGCAAGGTACCACCAGCTTCCCAACATCACCGCCAAGACTAAACCCAGGATGCCCACGACCATCCCGAGTGTCTTCAAACGGCGGTAGGAAATCCGAAACGTGCGGCTCTCCTCCCCAGCACCGTCTGGAACGACGATGACGCTGAGGTGGCGGCCGTCAGGCATCAGCTGAGGACGTCGGAAGCCTCGCGCCGCGCCAGGAGAGCGAAGAGCCGTTCGAAGTCTTCGGTCCCGAGGAAGGGCAC
>Ga0055477_10000109_pt1 | contig 18460 bp, 10 predicted proteins | sample Muzzi_PWA_D2_FD_57683 | JGI IMG/M metagenome (GOLD analysis project Ga0055477, IMG submission 57683) | Wetland microbial communities from San Francisco Bay, California, USA, that impact long-term carbon sequestration - Muzzi_PWA_D2 | ecosystem: Environmental > Aquatic > Marine > Wetlands ... | reverse complement strand
TCGACAAGTTATACGGTAAGCTCCTCCGGTGGCGATACCGGCGGAACCGATCCGGTAGATCCGGTTAACGGCACCCATCTTTTTGCCTGGAACGACCTGGGCATGCATTGCGCGGATTCGGATTTTTCGGTTTTCACCCTGCTGCCGCCGTTCAATGACCTGAACGCCCAGCTGGTGGTGAACGGGAAACTGGTGGACACTACCAACAACTCGAGCTACGAGCTGACCTATGTGTCGACCCCCGACCCAACCGGTTCGATCAATAGCTCAAGCCAGGACAAAACCAATTTCTGGGAATACGACCTGCCGCTTTTCGGGGCCGATCTGCCCCCGGAGTTTGGTCTTACCGGCTATCCGACTCCTTCTTTCACCCCGGCTCTGCTGGCCTGGAATCCTGAGTTCAACTGGTATGAGGCCACGGGTATTCCCATTACCGCACTTGATGACAACCTGAATACCAATTATTTTCCTATGATCAGGGTATTTGCACATGACAGCACAGGAAAGGCAATCGCCAGCACAGATACTGTTTTGCCGATTTCCAGTGAGATCAACTGCGATACTTGCCATGCCAGCCTCACCGGCAGCATTGACGCGCAACCGGCAGCAGGCTGGGTGAACTTCACCGCCGATGCTGAAAAAGACTGGCGGCTGAATATCCTTCGCCTGCACGACGAGCGGAATGGCGGCTCAAGTTACAGCAACCTGCTGGCCCAGAAAGGCTATGGCGTCAGCCTCGAATCGTCAGCGACCAACGGCAAGCCGGTGCTCTGCGACAGTTGCCACAACAGCAACGCTCTGGCAGTTTGGGGGATTAACGGGGAAACGGGCATCTCCAATATGACTTCAGCCATGCATAACCTTCATGCCAATGTCCGTCTGCCGGGCTCGACCCAGACCCTGGACAGCATCGGTACCCGGGATGCCTGTTTCAACTGCCATCCCGGCCGAGACACCCAGTGTCTGCGCGGTGCCATGGGCAATCCGGTTGACTCGACCGGTAAGCATGCAATGGAATGCCAGTCCTGTCACGGCTCGATGGCGACCGTGGGCAAGGCATCCCGGGAAGGATGGTTTGATATGCCTACCTGCCAGTCCTGCCATCATGACGGTAAAAGGGAAACCGTGGCTATCAACGCGGATGGGACGTTCAAGACGTGGAACGACACGAAATTCGCTTCTAATCCGAATACGCCTTCGGCAGGATGGACTCTGTACCGATTCAGTACCGGTCATGGCAACCTGCAGTGTGAGGCCTGTCACAACTCTACCCATGCCGAGTACACCAATGTGCCAAGCGCAAGCAACAATCAGGTCAACGACAATCTGCAGGCCATCAAGGCTCAGGGCTATGCTGCAGCGATCCGCGAATGCACGGTCTGCCATACCTCCATGCCCGGCAGCAGTAACGGGGGGCCCCATGGTCTGCACAGGCTTGGCCAGTCATGGGTAAATGGCCATGAGGGTGTCTCGAAGAGCACCTGCGCCTACTGCCATGGTACCACCAGCAGCGGCTCTCCATTGGCGGTAATGAAGACGGCAAAAACCTTTACCATCGAGCACGGTTCAAAAACCTTCGCCGCCAATGAGCGGGTAACCTGCTGGAGCTGCCACAACGGCCCAAATCCTTAATCCCTTGACAGGGGAGTTTTCAAGTATCCCTTGCCGGTTGTAACCATCTCCGAGATGATTTCCTATTCCTTCAACACGGGAAATCATCTCGGTGCTTTTCTCTCCAATCGGTTAAGGGGATTCACTGCTCTGCGGGTTTCGTCCGTTGTCCTGTTGGGGAATTGTCTGTTACTCTTTGGTTTGTCCTGGATTATTCCAAAGAAAATGGACTCTGACGATTGTGCCACTATCTGTGGCAAGGTCCTCTGATTTGTGGGTTATCCCGGACGTTCTTGACCGCCAGGAATATCACTTAAGGCCCATAGTCAAAGTCACAATCGCGTTCGCAGATCTGCATTTCGGTTTCGCACCTTTCTTGGTCTTCCCGTTCAAGTTCGCAAGCGGTGCGCTTAAGCTCGCATTGTTCTAGGCAATCCTGGTGCTTCTGTAATGTTTCATTGAGTATCATTTGACACCTCTTTCTGTATATATTGCTTCATGTAAAAAGGCTGAACCAATATCACTTGAGCAGTACCTTCAAAATAGTCCTGCTCTTTTAAGGTAAAAGTAAGGTAGAGAATTCGGTTGCAGTGCTGATCTCTCGTGACTGTTAATGGTCGCGCAGGGAATGGGCTCCATGATATTTGGCATAGAGATCATGAAGTCTACGGCGCATGTTTCTCAATGTCCGGGAGTAATCGTCTGCGACCCAGCGAGGTTCGCTGATTGAGTACAGGTCTTTAGCCAATTCATCGAGGGAAAATTCAATCGCTCTACACCACTCTCCCGTGCATATCTCATCGACTTCTCGTGATTCTTCAAAATCGACCTCAATCTTCTTAAGACAATTATCGAGATTTTTCATATACCCACGGTGCATCATCTGGAAAGATTCGATCATCTCTTGTTGTTTTTTCATAGTCTGACCTCCTGATTACGAATATCGTGCGACAGGACTGCTGGCTTGCGGAATATCTGCACAGACCGACAACCCTGATACCGTACAGGCTATAATAATCATTCCTGGGTGCAGCACAAAGTCAGTCTAGGGCTCTAAACCCCTATAAAAGAGGGTACGCGGATTAGTCCTCTTTTGAGGGCGAAACTGCCCTGGAGGTGGCCCAACGTCCTGATCTCATTATCATCCCATGATGTCGTGTACTTCTTGCAGCTTTCCGGTCGCATCTCATTGCTGCATCTCGGCGGCGAGGCGGCGAAACTGCAGATGATAGAGTATTTCCAGATATCTGCTTGTCTCCTGACGCTCGAGATTGGTGGCATATTTCCAGAAACCGTATATACAGCTCAGGGAGAGCAGTCGCTTGGCGTATAGCCGCCAGGTATAGTGACTCTGCACCCGGGCAAGGCCACCGTCGGCTATCTGCTGCCAGTAATCTTCTTCAGCGGTACATCTGGTGAAAAATGACAGCAGAATGTCCGAGGCGGCATCGCCGTGATTGGGGTCGAGGTGGAAGCCGGAGACCCCATTGACAATAATTTCCAGCGGGCCGCCATAACGGGTCGCGAAAGTTGGCAGGCCGGAGGCCATAGCCTCAATGACCGTCAGACCAAAGGCCTCGAAATAGGCCGGCTGGACAAAGACTCCGCGACGGTCGGCGACACAGCGGTATAGTTCCCCGGACAACCTTTTATCCAGGCGCAGGCCTAACCAGCGAACCTGCTGGTCCAGCCCATAGGTGTCAAAGAGTTCGTGCATCCGGTGAATCTGGGTCCGTTCCTCTTCATCCCCGGATTGTTCAGGATCGATATTACCGCCGATGATGACCAGGTTGGTCAGTTGCCGGAGTTTCTCATTTTCGCCGAACCACTGCACCAGGCCGGTAAGATTCTTAATTCGGTCCAGACGGGCCATGGAAAAGAGCAAGGGTTTCTCCCTGTCGACCATGATGCCTCTGCCCTGGGGATGTTGTTCTCCATAAAGCAACTCGTCAATCTCCTGCTTATATTCGACAAAGCGACGCTCTTTTTCCATAAACGAAAAATAGACTTGGTCATCGGCGCCTGGTGAAACGATATTGAACTTCGGGTCGAAGGCGTCAATTCCCTGGATTACCCGCTGGAGGCCCGGCATCGTGAACGAGGAGTAGCTCTCGTACTGGCCTACCACATCGCTGGAACCGGCTATTTCCTGATAGGTCGAGGTGATGATAAAATCTGCAGCATTCATGGCGATTAAATCTGCGGTGAACTGGCAGGAGAAATGGTACTGCTCCTCCATCTCCTTCCAGTACATAGCGGAGTAAAGATATTTGGTTTTTTCCAGGGCATGGGCAATGGTGCACTGAGTCACCTCGAGATTCTTCGCCATGAGGTAGGAGACAAGGTTGCCGTCCGAATAGTTACCGATAATGAGATCCGGCCTGCGTCCCAGGCGGCGGAGGACCTCTTCCATGGCTTCATCGGCAAAGCGTTCCAGGTAGGGCCAGACCTCAAAGCGTGAGATCCAGTGCGGCAGTATCGACCCGTCGGCCCGGCGAAACGGAATGCGGACTATATGCACATTATTGGTATCGTGCACCGCTTCTTCGGCGAGGTTGCAGGTGGTGTCGCCGGCTTCGGGAATCAACCGCGTGATGATCATGATTTTTGGTGATATTTCCAGACCATGATTGTATATCCTCTTTTGCATCTCTTTTTCGAGGGCGCGGACCTGATCGAGGATATAGACAATCTGGCCACCGGTATCGGGCAGTCCGAGCACATTTTCCTGACCGAAGAAGCCATGGGGGGAGAGGACGACTATGTTGAAGATCATCGGTATGACTGAGATGAATCGCTCAAGATTTTCATGATCGGGGGCCTCGAGCAGGTTAGCCAGTCGGCTGAAGCTTCTCTCGATTTGTTGCCTGGCCCTTCCCCAACCGGGTTCAAAGCCGAGACTGCCCAGATCCTCGGCCATATCCCGCCACTGGCTGTCCTCCGGTTGCTGCTGTACGTAGTCGAGGGCTTCACTGACGGCCTGCTCCATCTCTTTTGCGTTCCTGATAGTGTCGTTGATCATGAAAGGCTGGTTGCCATAACCGTGGACGCGCAGGAAAGACCAGATGAGTTCGTCGCCGCTACTCAGGCTTCTCGACAGCCTGTTGGAAAACATCCGATTGAGAAATTCAACCCCATGGCCGATGGAGCGACTCTGGTTCATTTTGGGAAAATCCCTCTCAAACGGCTTAAGGTCGAATTCCAGCACAGGTTGCTGGACGTTGCCCTGAACCAGTTTTTCTTTGAAGGCAAGAAAGGCTGCGACCGTAATTTCTCTGAGTTCCTTGGTCGTAAAGCAGTATCGCAGATAGTGCCACTGGGCCACTTTGGGGCGAATAGCCAGGCAAAGATATGACTCGTCTATCGCCGCCTCCTGGGCTTTGTGCAGGGCCTGACCAAGTGGGGAATGGCGTAAAGAGGTGTGGTTTTCCTCATGACAAAAGAGAACGAATTCATCCCAAAGGTCACTCTTTAACATTAACCTTTGCTGCAGGGACCGGTAACGGCTAAAAAGCTCGGCGATCAGATCAAGGTTTGCCAAGTAAAATGCGTGCAGTTTTTCGAACATGAGTGACCTTTCTTAGAGAAGATTTCAGGTGCAGGCAGCCATCTCGGTAAAGATAAATGGCTTGAATTACCAGAAGAAGAAAAATTAACAGAAGCGATTGTTGTCAGGAAATGTGTATAAGATGATACCTGTCGCAGTAAAGAAAACCAGGGCTTCCTCACCAATTCTTCCAGGTGACAACCAATCACGTGGAGAGGACACCCAAGGTATCCCGGAGACAGAAACCAGGATGAACGCTCCATCGCTACATGGTAACAATCCTTGTTCTCCCATGCAACCTGGCAGTCTACTCCTCCAGGTATTGTTCTCTGGAGCTATTGTTTGTTTACGAAGAAGGAGATTCGAGCGTAACTTCTCTGTTGTAAGTTGGGAATAATTCTTTTAAAACATACAATATTGTCGAATGTTCCGGGGGCCATTCATGTGGATGGTGTCTAAAATACAACAAAGGAGGGGAAAAGGATGAAGAGACTTTGTTTACTGGGAGGCCTGATCGTATCGGGTATGTTCATGATGGCAATGGCAGGTACAGTATCTGCCGCAGATGGGAAAAACTGCATCTCCTGCCATCAGAAGAAGAATCCAGGTATGTATCTGCAATGGAAGAATTCAGCCCATGCGGAAAATGATGTCGGCTGTATTGATTGCCACCAGGCTGATAAAAAAGATGTCGACGCTTTTAAACATCACGGCTCGATCATAGCCACGCTGGTCACCCCGAAAGACTGTAGCCAATGCCATGAGAAGCAGGCCAGTGAAACAATGGGCTCATACCATGCCCATGCCGGTGAAATACTCTCGTCCAACGATGCCTATCTGGCTCATGCGGCTGGCGGGCAACCGATTGCCATAGTCGGCTGCGAGTCATGCCATGGTGGAAAAGTCTTAATCGATGAAGAATCGCCGAACAAGCTGTCCCCATTGACCTGGCCGAACAGCGGCATCGGTCGTTTGAATCCGGATGGATCAAAAGGCGCCTGTAATGCCTGCCACTCCCGTCATGCCTTTTCCAAGGCGCAGGCACGACAACCCGAAAACTGCGGTAAATGTCACCTTGGCCCCGACCATCCCCAGAAAGAGATTTATGAGGAGTCTAAACACGGCATTGCCTATTATGGCAATAAAGACCATCTCAATCTCGACAAGGACGAATGGGTCGTCGGCAAAGATTACTATGATGCGCCAACCTGTGCCACCTGCCATATGTCCGCCACTGCCAAGCAACCAGTCACCCATGACGTCGGTAACCGCATCTCCTGGACCCTGCGTCCACCGGTCTCCAAATATAAGGCTAATGCCGGCAAAAAACGCCAGGCCATGCAGGATGTCTGTCTTAATTGTCATCAGCAGGCCTTCGTCGACGGCCATTATTTTCAGTATGATGCTCTCGTCAAACTCTATAACGAGAAGTTCGGCAAGCCGGCAGCTGCTATCTACAAGATGGTCAAACAAAAGAAACTGCTGGATAAGAAAGCAGCCTTTGCCAACGACCTTGACTGGGAATACTGGGAGCTCTGGCATCATGAGGGCCGAAGAGCACGGATGGGTGCGGCGATGATGGGGCCCGACTATGCCTGGTGGCATGGAATCTACGACGTAGCCCACAATTTCTATTTTAAATTCATCCCGGGCGCAAGACAGTTAAACGATCCGGAAGTAACCGCTTATATTGACAATCTTTTCGCCACCGATCCAATGCATGCCTGGTTTAACTCTAACACCGGCAAAATCAAGAAAGGGATCCAAAGTGGCGAATTCCAGAAGATTTATACAGAACTCTTTAAACAGGATATTAAATAGTCTTTGTAGATAGTCTTCGCTCAAAAAAAAAATTGTGGCCATCGCTTTCCATGGTCGCCTGTAATAAGAGGGGTGAAATCGGCTGCCGGTTTCACCCCTTTTTTTTGGTGCATCGATTACCGGGACGCAGCAAAAAGATCGATGATCTCTATAAGTTGTTCGATTCCCAGGGAGTCGTCCCTTGCTTTAACAGTCGGCAAGGAATAGTGTTTATCCATGGGAGTTTGTTGCCGGAAATGGTATCGGCAACAAAAGAGTCGAACGGAGGACAGACGGGGAAGTTCATGGAATCCAGTTGCAAGCACAATCCGGGAAGGCCCGGCCAGAGTCCAATTGAGCCGACTCTGCCTGCCTATCCCAATACCTCTTTGGCATTGACTATTGATCTTTACCAGCTGACTATGGCCCAGGGCTATTATTTGTCCGGGATGGAGAATCGTTCGAGCGTCTTTCATATGTTTTATCGCACTCCACCCTTTCGCGGGCGATATGTAGTGGCCGCCGGCATCGGTCCCTTTGCCGACTGGCTTGAGGGCCTCTGTTTTACCGAGGAAGATATTAACTATCTCCGGTCGGTTACCGGAAAAGACAACCAGCCACTGTTTCTTCGGTCTTTTCTGGAATTTCTCAGTGGCTGGAGATTCCGGGGGGCGATTGAAGCGGTGCCGGAAGGAACGATAGTCTTTCCCCATGAACCGATGGTTCGGGTACGGGCACCTCTTCTCGACGCGCAACTTCTCGAAACGGCTCTTTTGACTATTGTTAACCATCAATCGCTGATTGCCACCAAGGCCTCGCGGGTACGTCTTGCTGCCGGGAAGGATCAGTTGCTCGAATTTGGCCTGAGACGGGCGCACGGACTGGATGGAGGACTTTCGGCAAGTCGGGCCTCCTATATCGGCGGTGCCGACGCCACCTCCAATGTCCTGGCTGCAGCCCGTTACGGCATCCCGGTGCGCGGGACACACGCCCACAGTTGGGTCATGGCCTTTGACAGTGAAACCGAGGCCTTTACAGCCTACATAAAATTGTATCCCCACAATTCAGTATTGCTGGTCGATACCTTTGACACCCTGGAAGGAGTGAAGAAGGCCATTGAGGCAGGAATAAGGCTGCGCGACAAAGGGGCGGACCTGATGGGCATACGCCTGGATTCCGGGGACCTCGCCTATCTGGCCCTTGAGGCACGCCGGTTACTCGATGCCAAAGGATTTCATGAGACAAAAATTGTCGCTTCCAACGACCTTGATGAGAGGTTGATCACCAGTTTAAAGATTCAGGGAGCCCCCATTGATATTTGGGGAGTCGGTACAAAACTGGCAACGGCCTTTGATGAGCCGGCGCTGGGCGGGGTATATAAACTGGCTGCTGTTGAAAACTCTGCCGGCAAGATGATTGAGCGGATGAAGCTCTCCGATCAGCCGGCGAAAACCAGCATTCCCGGTTGTCTTGATGTGGCAAGACTTCGGTGTGACGCCCACTGTATCGGCGATGTTATCTTCGACACCCTCACGGAATCACCGCCGGGCCGGGGAGAAAAAATCATTACTCTGATTTCCCCGGAGGATCCATGGAAGCGCAAAGCCATTTCGGCCAGGGGTCTTGAAATTATCCAACTTTTGCAACCACTCTTTGACGGTGGCCGACGTGTGGGAAAAGACGAGACTGTAGACATCATCCGGCAACGGGCCAAGATGAGCTTCTCCTCCTTTGACCGGGCTATCTTCCGCTTTGATAACCCCCATGCCTATGCCGCGGGTCTTTCGCAGGCCTTGTATGATCGTCGGCAGAGGATGCAGGATCATGAATTTGAGAAAATCAAAGAACGATTGGTAACTGTTCACAACTCAAATCCGCACGATTTGAATTCCGGAGAGTGATATTTGTCTCAAACGGCCACTTGTTCCAACTGAAAAGGCTGCTGCTATTAAGCCTTGGAGAACCGGTGCCGCCATGACAGGGCGGAAAAGAAGAAACTCTTGCTTTAGTAGCACGAAGAGGATAGGATTTAGCTCTGGCCGGTCTTGGCTCTGGGCGGGGAAACTGTTTGTAAAAGCTCCCCAAAGAAAGCAATCGCTTATCATCTCAGGGAAAGGAGTGGGACTATGCATCGAATAAAACATGCGCTGCAGACGATTCTCGAACCTCTGGATATTGAGATTAACGGCAACAGACCATGGGATATAAAGGTTAACAATCCCGAATTTTACAGTAGTGTCCTCTCCGGAGGATCCCTCGCACTGGGGGAAAGCTATATGGCAGGTTGGTGGGATTGTGATGCCCTTGACCAGTTTTTCTCGAGGATTCTTGAAAGACGATTGGACAAGAAGATACGTTCCAACAAGTTGCTGTTCTGGGAAGTACTCAAAACAAAGGTACAAAACCCGCAGACGAAAAAACGGGCTTTCATTGTCGGAAGGCGCCATTATGATATCGGCAACGAACTCTTCAACGTGATGCTGGATAAATGGCGCAACTATTCCTGTGGGTACTGGTATGCGGCTCAAACCCTGGACCAGGCCCAGGAGGCCAAATTGCACCTGATTTGCCGGAAGATAGGTTTGCAACCGGGAATGACAGTGTTGGATATCGGTTGCGGGTGGGGAGGTTTTGCCAAATTTGCTGCCCAGCACTACGGGGCGCGGGTAAAAGGGGTTACCGTCTCCAAAAAACAACTCGATTTTGCCAGAAAATTCTGTGAAAATCTCGATGTCAGCTTCGAATTGTGCGATTACCGGGATTTGGATGAACCTTTCGACCGAATTGTATCAATCGGCATGTTCGAACATGTCGGGTGGAAGAATTACCGGAAATTTATGTCGGTCGTTCATCGATGTTTGCAGAAAGGAGGGCTGTTCCTGCTGCATACTATTGCCGGCAATTCTTCGGTCACCTCGACAGACCCCTGGATAGAAAAGTACGTTTTTCCAAATTCAATGATGCCGTCCGCCCACCAGATCAGTGAGGCTGCAGAAGGGTTATTTCATCTCGAAGACTGGCACAGTTTCGGACCGTATTACGACAGAACATTGATGGCCTGGTTTGAAAACTTCACCAGAAACTGGAATCAGATCAAAGAAATATATGATCAAACTTTTTACCGGATGTGGACCTACTATCTTCTGGTCTGTGCCGCCAGTTTCAGGACCAGGAGGAATCAACTGTGGCAGATAGTGTTTTCCAAAGAAGGTATCAGGCAGGTCTTTTGCCATAAGGCTGAATTCTTGTATGAGCAGGGCAGCTGCCAGGAAGAAAACTACCTGGAGTGTCGCAACTGACTCCATAGAGTTTCCGATACGAAAAATCGATTTTCCCCCTGCTCTTCTCCCATTCCATGGGAAAGAGCAGGACTGTTTCAAGGTTTCCCCCAACCCAACTCCCCCTTCTTTTGTACTCAAATCAGGATATAATCGTTCGTTTGTATCTGATGAACTCCGGTCAGGGTTTTTCTTTTATTTGGCACAGAGTTCGGTGGAATGCGGAAAGCGACACTGACCAGAGCTTTCTGGCTCGGAACCGCAGCCAGAAAGCCTCTTCTAGCTGTAAATACGACTCAAAATGAGGGGGTGACGGTTTTCTGTTTCAAGAGAGCCGAATATAAAAATTACGATCCGCAAAGGGAGCTCTGTTGAGTACCTCCTATGGAGGGAAAGTGATTTTCATGTGGGACAACATACTGATTTTAGAAGTATCTCATGATGCATTGTTGTTTGCCGACACATTCAAGGTGTGCGCTGTAAAAGAGAATCACTGAAGGAAATCAGAGCGTTATAACATTTTAAAAACAAGCTCTTCACCTGCACATCTGATAGCGGCAACGGGGCGGCAGGTAAGTGATTTGATATCGATTATTATTTACTCCTATTTTGTGATACAATCCGCCTATAGGGCTTCAGTCGCCAACCCGCAGGTTGTCGTCAAAAAGTTCGTTTCCTAAATTTTTATAAGGGAGAGGAGAATGTCTGTCGAAATTATACTGCCGAAAGGAGATGCGGGTCGTGAAAGTATTTATCGTTTTTTATACGAAATCTGGTCGGATGAATTTTGTCGTTCTATGGAGGGAATGGATCACAGGCATCGTTTGCTGAAAGATGCACTGGACGAATCGGCCCAGCATTTTATGGCTGTCGACCAGTCGGAACGGGTTGTAGGCTGTGTGCGGGTTAATGTCCTTGGGAACTCAGGACTTGCTGCACCATTGGGGATGAATTTTCGCCAGTCGACCCTGTTTGAGCTGTTTCCCGGAGAGGGAATCTGCTATGCATCTCATTTTGCTGTCGCTCCTGATGCCAGGGGCAGGACGGTCGCCTCGCTGCTCATAGGCCAACTGTATCGTTATTGCCTGAATGCCGGTGCTAGCATCGGCCTATCCTACTGTGCCCTCCAGTTCGTTTCTTTCTACTATCAACTGGGATATCGGCCGTACACAGAAAATTTTCGGATAGACGCAGGTGTCAGGGTCCCCATTGTGCATTGCCTCCGCGATCTTGGCTATCTGACAAAAATTAAAAGCCCGCTTGCCCGTTTTTGTCCGGAAGACCTCGATGATCGCGGAGCGGCAGCGGCAAAGTTGGTAGAACAATTTCCAACCTTTGAAAATAACGATTTTTCCCGAATGAAGACCCATCGCCTGTGGGCCGGTATAGCCCATATCAATCCCGGTGATCCGGGAATCGCAAGAGATACCTTTTTTGCAGGACTTTCCGAAGAAGAACGACTTCTTGTCGGTCGTCGGATATCGGAGGTGGGCTTTTCCCCGGGGGAATATGTGTACCGCCGGGGGGAGATGGAAAAGGGGTTCGGGGTGCTGTTATCCGGCAGTCTGGGGGTTGAGGTCGCAATAAATGGCAGTTCCAGGATTATCAATGTTCTTCAGCCCGGTGAGCCATTTGGGGAAATTTGCAGTCTGTTGGGTGGCAGACGGACCGTGGATCTCGTCACCCTCGAGCAATCGAGGGCATTATTTTTCCCCGATAAATTTTTGGAGCGGATCTGTAGGGCAGATACCGGACTCGGCCTTAAACTGATCCGCAGGCTCCTGAAGACACTCGCCTTCCGTTTTGTCAAACTTGCTGATACGGTCATTCAGGATGCCGGTTCTGCCAGAGATGCGGTGTGCGTTGTCCGGCCGCCCATCTCGCAACATCCTGATGCGGACCAGATCAAAAGCCGGGTCGAATCATATCGCTATGACAGCCTTGGCGATCAGGAAGGTGAGTTCAAACGGCTGATTACTCAGGCGACGATTGGTGAGGATATCGAATTTAACGTGCTCCATAATCTGGGGTTGCGCGATGGGGTAAAGATTCTTGATCTCGGATCCGGACCGGGTGTTACCTCCCTTTTGATGGCCAAACGTATGCCGGCGACCACAATCATCGGGGTTGAACCCGAGGATCTGTTGCGATCGAAAGCGGAAACCCTTATTGCCAGCCAGGGTTTTGCAGAACGCTGCCGGTTTGTGAAAGGGACCGGAAACCGGCTGCCACTTGACGATGACGAAGTGGATTTCAGCTATGCCCGGCTTCTGTTTCAGCATTTACCTGCTCCACTCGAAGTACTCGCAGAGATGCGCAGGGTAACCCGGACGGGTGGCATGGTTGTCGTACTTGATGTCGATGACCGGAGCAATATCATCCATCCAGCCCCGGAAGGACTGGAAACTCTGGAAAAGCGCATTGCCTCCGCCCAGGCGGCCGCCGGTGGCGATCGTCATGTCGGCCGGAAACTGCATGGCTATATGCATGAGATTGGCTTGCAGGAAGTTGGTGTGGAACATGTGCCGATCACCGCCTCGGCCTTGGGTCGACAGATATTTTTCTCTATCGTTTACAGTTTTAAGCGCCAGGTATTGGAGCGTGCTGGAGAACTCGATGAACAGACTGCTTCACTCTTTCATGCCCTGCAAGATCTCATCGACCAGCCGACAACCTTTGCCATGACCACGGTTTTTGTCGCCCATGGAGTGGTTCCATGAGCGGACCACAGTTCAAACACATTATTGTTTCTCCTGCCCTTCTGTGATTTCTCGCAAAATGAAGGAAGACAAACTCGTAAAAACCTTTAACAAAGGGACGGCTAAGTAAAAAACTTCAGAAGGTGAAGAATTCTATGCCCTTTAGGTAGTTTTTACGACGCCATCAAGGAAAAGAGTTGCGTGTAATATGGGCAAATACTTATCATCTTAAAGATGGGAGTTGTTCTTTGGGTAAAAAAGTTTTTTTCATTGAGGTGTATATTCCATGGGAGAGCCGATCCGGATGGTAGGTCTGGTCAATTAGGGGGGATGAGGGAATGAAGAAAGCGATAATAATGGTGGATATTCAAAACGATTTTCTTCCGGGCGGTGCCTTGGCTGTACCCGATGGAGACGCCATCCTGCCTTATATTGTTGATCTCCTTCAGACAGGACAGCATTATGACCTCATTGTCATCAGTCAGGACTGGCATCCGCCGGGGCACGGCTCCTTTGCATCTTCGCATAGTGGAAAAGACCCTTTCCAGCTTGGAGAACTTTCCGGTCTGCCACAGATGCTCTGGCCAGACCACTGCGTAATCGGGACGAAGGGGGCTCGTCTTGCAACTGAACTTGTCGAGATATTGGACCGGTTGCAAACAGCAGGACGGCCGGTTCTATTTGTCAGAAAAGGTGAGGATCCGGATCTGGATTCCTATTCGGCATTTTTCGACAATGCCCATCGGCGCGATACAGGTCTTTATGGAATCCTTAAAGAGCAGGGAATAAAGGCGGTGGACGTCGTTGGACTGGCTTTGGATTATTGCGTCAAAGCCACGGCTCTCGATGCCGCATCCCTTGGTCTGCAAACCAGGGTTCTCCTGAAGGGAACCCGTGCGGTTGATCCTTCTGCAGAAGATCAGGTGGCAGCCGACCTCGCTGAAGCGGGGGTCGTCTGTACCTGACCACAGTAAAGCAAATAAGATTTTTTACCTCGCCAACATTTAGCTCTAGAGCCATTGACAACCAGGTTGCCGGAGGCTGGATACTTTTCTTGGCTTTTGCACAGATGACCAATGTTTGTGCCAGTACCCCACAAGATTGGCCAAGCCCGGGATAGGTATGACTTATCCAATCCAGGGGCGATATCAGAGAGAGAGATGAGCATACAATTCTCCGCCGGCAACCCGATAAAGGGTGAGAGAAGAGAATGATGCCTGAACATGGGGAAGTGATGGGCAAGAAATTGAAAATGACGAAAGAGGAAGTCAGCTGGATCCTTTATGATGTCGGCAATTCAGCTTTCGTCCTGGTGATGGTAACGGCACTGATGCCAATTTTTTTCAAGGATGTCGCAGCGGCAGGGATGAATGGCGCAGAATCGACTGCGAAATGGGGTTTTGCAAATTCGGCGGCCTCCTTTCTTCTTGCTGTTCTTGCACCGATTCTCGGGGCGATGGCCGATAATGAAGGAATAAAAAAACGCTTTTTCATTTTTTTCCTCTTCCTCGGTCTCTGTTTTACTCTTTTGATGCTCCTGGTCGACAATGGGCAATGGCTGCTTTGTCTTTTCCTGTTTGTTTTTGCCCGGGTGGGGTGGGCGGGAGCGAATATTTTTTATGATGCCTTCCTGGTCGATGTGACAAGTAGAGACCGGATGGACATGATCTCTTCTCGCGGCTATGGTTATGGCTATATCGGCAGTGTCATACCGTTTCTGCTCATTATCGGTCTGATACTCGGCGGTGGTATAGAGACCGGATTGCCGGTCGGGACAAGCAGAGCCGCCTTTTTTATCGTCACCTTGTGGTGGTTACTCTTTTCCCTGCCAGCCGTTAAGAACTTACGGCAGAGGCATTATCTCCCCACCGGCCGGCCGCTGGTATCGGGGAGTTTAATGAGGCTTTTGAATACTTTGATGGAGATTCGGCAGCATAAGCAGGTCTTTGTCTTTCTTGCAGCCTACTTTTTTTATATAGACGGGGTCGGTACGATAATCTCAATGTCAACGGCCTATGGTCGGGATCTTGGTTTTGGTGTGACCATGCTCATCATCCTTCTCCTCTTCATCCAGCTTGTTGCCTTTCCCTTTGCCCTGCTGTTTGGCAGATTAGCCGGAATTTTCTCAACTAAACGAATGCTTCTCGCCGGTATCGGAGTATATTGCCTGGCCACTTTCCTCGCCTGGTATCTGCCGGTCATCGATGAGCCGCACCTGAAAAATATGACATTCTGGACGATCGGATTTCTGATTGCCTCATCCATGGGCGGTATACAGGCCTTAAGCAGAAGCTACTTTGGCAAATTGATTCCGGCAGAAAAAAGCGCAGAATTTTTTGGATTTTACAATGTCTTTGGAAAGTTTGCCGCGATAAGCGGCCCGCTGCTGATGGGTCTGGTCGGACGAATTAGTGGAGAAACGCGCTGGGGAGTTTTGAGCCTTCTGGTACTCTTTGTTGTCGGTGGGTTGCTGCTCGGTGGAGTGAAGGACTCCACCGAGTAAGGAGTAGCTCAGGATGCCTGGGATGGTAACTGGCATGTGTTGAGAAAATCCCTGATGCCGTCGATATCCTTCAGGCGCCCGTACACGGTGATCACGTCCCCGACATTCAACTGTGTGTGGCCACGGGGGATGAGAATCTGCCCCCCCCGTTTGATGGATACCATATTGATGGTATCAGGAAGGGAAAGATCCTTGACCATGGCGTTGTTGCAGGCATCTTCTTCTTTGAGAACAAATTCTACGTAGCCATTTTCCTTCGACTTTCTCAGTTCAACCTGATGTTCGACTATCTGTCCCCTCTGCTTACGGACAACGCCGACATCATAGGCCCGAAGAATATCACTCCTGCTGATGAGGCCGCAGAGTGTCCTGGATCCATCGCGGGAAATTACCGGTAATCTCGCCAGATCCCGGGGAGACATTTTCTGAATCGCAAGCCAGATTGGTTCATCCGGAAAGACGGTAATCGGATCTTCTACTGCCAGATCGGCAACCTTCATACCCCTGGAACTGAAACTGTCCTTTGATTGCGCCCGGTGTATATCCTGGAGAGTGAGAATACCCCAGAGATGGTTGCCATCGGCCATAACCGGAAAACCGAGGATATTTGTTTCCTGGAACAAGGCCATGGCCTCGGAAATGGAGGCGTCCTTGTGAATGGTAACCGGTTTACTCCTCATCACCTCGCTGACTTTCACTCCCTGCATGATATCCATGTCCCTGCCTTCAAAGAAACGGACACCGCGTTTGGCAAGCTTCATGGTGTAGATGGATTCCGGATGTAGCCATTGGGAAAAATAACTGGCGGTCACACCGGCCACCATGAGTGGCAGGATCATGAAATAGTCGTTGCTCATCTCAAAGACAATGAGCATTGCGGTCAACGGTGCACGGGCAGTCGCTGAGAAGAGCGCAGCCATGCCTACCAGGGCGAAGGCACCGGTATTATTTACTATCGATGGAAACCAGTGACTGAAAAGATGGCCCATGGCTCCGCCCAGCACAGCACCGGTGAACAGCGACGGGGCAAAAACACCGCCCGAATTACCCGAACCAAGGGTGCAGGAGGTGGCGAGCGGTTTGAGAAAAATGAGGACAATTAAAATCCATAGCGGTGCGTTGCCTTGAATTGCCGCCTCAATAAAGGGAAACCCGGCCCCGTACATGTGCGGAATCGGGATATCGATACCGGCTCCATGGGCTCCTGATCCGGGTGGAAAAGTAAGGTTGGGAAGATTCATAAAGACCAGGCCAACCAGACCGAGAAGCATCCCGCCAACTGCTGGTTTGATGATTTGGGGAACCTTCCACTCGTCAAAAACGTCTTCCGAGAAATCAAGCATCTTCATAAACATGATGCCGATGAGGGCAGCAGTCAGACCAAGAAGCAGATAAAAAATAATCTCAATTGAACTGTGCACGCTGTAGCTTGGGACCTCAAAGGCAAACTTGTTGCCAATTAGGGTTCGACTGACCACCGAGGCGGAAACGGCAGCGATGACAACATTGCTGAAAGCCCGCATCTGCAGCCCGCACATAAGGACCTCAATGGCGAATGCCACCCCGGCAATAGGAGCATTGAAGGTTGCGGCAATTCCTGCCGCGGCTCCACAAGCAACGAGATTACGGATACGTTCATCGGAGAGCCGGAGAATCTGGCCAATTGAGGAACCAAGTGCCGAACCGACCTGGATGATAGGACCTTCCCGGCCGGCTGAGCCGCCGGTGCCGATGCAGAGTGCGGAGGCAGTTATTTTGGCGGCGGCCACCCTGGCCCGGATACGTCCGCCCCGCAGGATGAGGGCCTGCATTACTTCCGGAACGCCATGGCCTTTGGCTTCCTGGGCAAAGAGGATGAGAGGTCCGACGAGCAGACCGCCAAGAATCGGAACAATAACGTAAATCCATTTGCCAAGGAAGGGCAGCGTTGTGGAAAGTGAGCCGTAAAAAAAATCCTGGATGGCAAATATGAGTTTGACAAAGAACACCGATGCCAGGCCGGTACTTGCGCCGACAAATACGGAGAGGATGAGGAGGAGGAGTGCTTCAGGGGGAGAGAAGCGGTCAAGATACCAGCTTAGGGTCGAGCGTTTGGGAGTCATGTAAAAATCCGCCAGGGAAAAACACTGCTACTTGAGATTGCTATTATGCGATGCTCACATCTGTCAGCTCAACTGCAGCTATTGTTATTAGTGCCTAAGAAACTCTTTCCCTTCTTGCTAAGGATGAATTTCGTCAAGGTGCTTATCCCGATTATCGGGGTTGTATTAATATCGAGGTTCAACATGGACATGGATGAAATGCCCTGAACCTCACATAAGTAACGCTTTCCAAACAGAGATTCAACAAGTATTTATTCCGTCGCCCCTTCGTTACGATCGATTAGGAATCGCTTGCAATGTATCAATGGTTCGCGGCAGCTTCGTCAAAATCGCAGGGCTTTGCGTGCCTCCTGACGAAGAAGCATGTCAAGAATGACCAGGGCGGCCATACTCTCGACAATGGGTACGGCTCTGGCGACGACACATGGATCATGCCGGCCTTTTGCTTCCAATGTTGCCGCTTCTCCCTTGAAATCAACGGTTTCCTGGGGGAGGGAGATCGTTGCCGGAGGTTTGAAGGCGATACGCAACTGTATCGGCTCGCCATTGGCGATACCACCCTGAATTCCCCCGGAATTATTTGTTATCGTCCCTAGTTGAGCACCTTTTTTTATAAAGGGGTCATTATGCTGCGACCCCCTCATCCTGGTGCCTGCAAAGCCGGAGCCGAGCTCAAAACCTTTGGTCGCCGGGATGGCAAGCATCGCCTGAGCCAATTTGGCCTCAAGTTTTTCAAAAGTCGGCTCACCCAGTCCAACCGGCACATTACGGATAACGCAGGAGATAACACCGCCCACCGAGTCGCCTCTTTCTTTCAGGTCCGCCACCAGTTTCTCCATTTTAACCGAAGCTGCATGGTCGGGGCAGCGGATAAGGGTCGTATCGACCTCCTGCCGGGTGATGGTGCCGCTGTCAACGGG
>Ga0055477_10000108_pt1 | contig 18528 bp, 12 predicted proteins | sample Muzzi_PWA_D2_FD_57683 | JGI IMG/M metagenome (GOLD analysis project Ga0055477, IMG submission 57683) | Wetland microbial communities from San Francisco Bay, California, USA, that impact long-term carbon sequestration - Muzzi_PWA_D2 | ecosystem: Environmental > Aquatic > Marine > Wetlands ... | reverse complement strand
ATTGGAAAGGGGATCGAAGCGCGCCCCGCCCAGACGATAACCAGACGGTTTCAGGTGAAGGGAAACTTGTGCGAATTGCACCGGATTGCCGTTGGCGTTGTTGACTTGTACGCTGATATTCTGTTGGTAGGTTGTATCGGAGGCAATGATTATTGCGTTGGCCCGTTGCATAGAGATGGAGGCGGCTAGATCGGTAATTATAATCTGAACATCACTGGGTACACCCCCGACAGCTGCGGTTACAGTGACACCGTTAGAACCGGAACCGCGAGAACCGGAATAAAATGTCGTTTGGGCAAGGCCGGCGCTGTTTGTTACGGTTATGCCAGGGCTGACGTATTCCCCCCCCCCGGAAGTGTTGGAGAGTGTGAAATACACTACGGCGCCGCCAACGGGGTAACCAGAAGCATTGGTGACAAGGGCGGTGAGGACCACGGTATTTTTTGAAGTTGAACCGACCTGGGTTATGGCGACGTTGGTCCTTGAAGCTTGCAGAGTAATGTAGTTTGCCTCCGAGGCCGGGGCATAGATTTCCACCAGCAAATCATCCTGGGCATTGCTGTTGGGATCGGGATCGTAGACCGATACGCTGGCTGTCCCGGGCGTGGGCGATGTAAGGGTTGCTGAAGCGACTCCACCAACCACGTTGATTGTTTCCTGATTCGTTAAGCCGTTCCAGACTCCAACAGTTGTGTAGAAAACAACGGAGGTTTGGGTCGGGGCATTTACGGTCACCACTAGCGATCCGGTGTTCGTTTCCAGAGAAGCGGGATCGACAGTTGGTGAGGTAATCTCGAAGACCTGGGCCTGGGCTGCGACTGTTACATCGATCATAGCGGTGGCACCCAAGCCTACGGCATGGATGCGAACGGTACCTGTAGATAGTCCGGTGATGTTGATACTGGCTACTCCGTTGACGTTAGTGTTGGCAGTTGTGCTGGAGAGTGAAATAACCCCGGTGGGGGAGGCAGGATCTATCGAAAACGTCACATTGCTATTAGCGATCCCGATATCCGAGGCATTTGTCAAAGTGGCTGAAAGGGTCTTGGAGTTGCCTACTGCCAAGCTGGTGATTTGTGACAAGACCAGATCGTTGCCTGCGATCTGGACGGGGATAGTTGTTATAGCGCCATTACTTGTGGCGCTGATGGTAACGATTTGATTGCTAGCCCCGGGACCTGACTTCAAGGTAACCTTGACTTCGCCGTTGGCGTCGGTGATGGCGGAAAGACTGCTCAACAGACCGTCGGTAGTACTGAAAATAATTTCCTCTCCCTCTTGGGCTATGTTGTTTTTCACCAAGGTTGCAGTGATCTCGGTGTAGTCGTTGTTGTCGGTGATAATGGAGGTTTTTGAAAGGCCGAGATAAAGGGTATATCCGCCGCTCGAGGTGGTGCTGGTGGTGGTCCCGCCGGAGAGCGCAGTTCCTTTCACATCGCCTCCCGAGCAACTGACAAGGAGCTGCGGCAGAGCCAATATGAGCAGGCAGGTCAGCATGAAAGGTAGGCGTTTTGCCACCTTCGCGTATCTTATTCCTCGTGAAAAGATCTGGTATAGGAAATTCATTCTGCCCCCCTCGAGCCGTGTGTGACCAATCTGTACATCAAACATTGGACTTTAGATTTTACAGGGAGGCCTGGATATTCTGAACCATATCCCTGGTCAAAGCGGCGACCGCCTGGGTGATCGCCGTTTCAAACAGCTTGTCTTCCCTGGTTTCGGCAAACATGGTCTGTGGTTTAACCAATACTTTTACGCTGTTGGTCCAGACAACCTCTCCCGAATCGGGATCTTGAACCCACAACCTCAGCTGAACCGCTGCCTGGTTGGCATGTCCACCCTTGCTGGCCATATACCCTAAGGCCGCTCCGCCAAGTCCCCAATACACGGAATTGAATCTGTCAGGGTTTATTTTTTCGGTTTCGTCGTAGGGAAAGGAGGTGGTGGTGCCAATGGCTCCGCCCAATGCGGCACCTGCCAGAGCGTAACCGAGGCTGTCGTAATATTCCGAGTTGGTTACACCAAATAGAGTTCTGCTGCTGCCCCCGAAGACCACCGGCAGAATCCCGCGTTTCATGGGATTCCAGGTATTTTCCTGGTCGAGATCAATTTTGATGACCTGCCCGCGCATGATCAAATCGGCATTAAAATTGGCGGCGATTTTGGCCAATGTGGCCTGGTCGAGGGCGATACCTTGAGGTTGAACGGCGTTGCCAGACTGTTTTTCAGGCGTATCGATCAGCCCGGCCAACTCCGTTTTCATGTCCTGCGACCAGCTGTTATCATTGGCGATAGTATCCTCGACGGATCCAGCGCGGGGAGGGGTTGCGTCAACATTTGCATTAAATTTGACGATATTGTTGTCCGCCATATATTTTAGCAGATCATCCTGTACCGGAAGCCGGAAGCCTTTTTCGGTAAGGCTGGCGGTCAGGTTTTCCATGATGTCGATGTTACGCCGGAAAGCCGTTTCCGCATCATCTGCGTATGAGTAATCCGCGAAAGGCAGTATGACCAGTTTTTTGCCGGCGCAGGGTTGCGAAGAGGCTGAACTTGATACCGCAAGTTTTTCAGATACAAGTTGACCGCATCCGGCAAGTAAGAAGGCCATTAATCCAATGACGATAGTTTTTAAAGGGGACATTAGCTTTCTCCTTAACAATATTAAACAGAGCGAGATTTTCAGGATATGATTTCCGGTTTCAAAAGGATTACCAGTTCAGTTTTGCTCTTGAGATTGTTTTCCATGCTGAAGAGCTTGCCGATAAAGGGTAGTCGCCCCATGAAGGGGACTTCAGAATCGTTATTGTCGTCGTTGGAGTTGATGAGACCGCCGACCACCAGCATTTCGCCTTTCCGAACCCGCACGATGGTAGACATTTCCCGGACATTGACTACCGGCAGCCCGACTTGGGCGTCGCCGAACTGAGCCGTATCAATCGGTTCCTGCAGGTCGGAGGTGACCGGGATCAGGCTCATAATGATCTCGTCGTTATCCAGGATGGTCGGCACCACGGACATCACGATCCCCGAGGTTTTCTCCTCGGTTTCCACATTGTAGGAAGTTGTAGCTCCCACATCGCTAGAGACTGTCTTGGTAACCTTTTTCACGTAGGTGACCTGCTTGCCGACATTGATCAGGGCCGGCTGGCCATTCATCACGCTGATCTTGGGGTTGGCCAGGACCCGGGTCTTGCCTTGTGTTTTTATGGCGCTGACCAGCAAATTGAATGATTTAGCGGAAATAGTAAAAGAGCGATCGTCGCTGGGTCCAAAGGGTTGCGAGAAGGAACTGGGTCCGAAGGTGGCGTTGATATTGAAAGAGCTTTCGTTAAGCAGATTGTCCCAGTCGATTCCTACTTTTTTGCCATCCGAGACCGTAACTTCCAGGATTTTGGCCTCGATGGAAATCTGTTTGTAGAGTTCCTTCTTGAGGTTATTGATATAACTTTCCACCTTGGTCTGGATATTGCGCGGTGCGGTTACGGTGATCAGGCCGATCGGCTTGTCGATCGTATAGTATCCTTTGGCTGACTGGGGTCGGGAAACTTTTACCGGCTGGGCGGAAGTAGAATCAGTGGCTGCGGCCGTCGTGCCGGTGCCTGTGTCGGTAGCAGTGTTGCTAGGTGCTGCCGGGGTGGTGCTGGGAGGAGCCGCGACGGTAGTCTTTTCCCAGATCTGCAGGACCTGATCCAAGTTGTTCTTGATGTTGGCCCAGATATCGAAGGAATTGTTGTTGCTATCGATCTTAGTCTGCGAGGTATCGGTGACCTTGGCGCCTACGGAGGAACTGTATTTGGAATTGATGAACGGCATGGCAATATGGTACTTCCTGGTTTCCTTGTACTTGACGACTATGGTATTGCCCTGAACCTCGTGAAAGTAATCGCGTTGGCGTAACAGGTTGTCAATGGACTTGAAGAAATCGTCATCGGCCCTGATGTCAACATCAACATAAGCGTATTGATCGACGTCGCTGGCCCAGCTGACATTCATATTCTTCAGGGCAGCCAGTTTCTTCATTATATCGCGTAACATGACCGGACCGGTAGTGGAGGAAATGTCGGCCCCTACCTTGACGGTGAACTCCTCTTCGGTACCCAGAAGATTCTCGGAGTTGGCCTCTTTATTGATGGTATAAGAGGGATTCTGATAACGAACCGGCAACTGAGAAGAGACTGTGGGTGCCGTCTGACCACCGGCAGGCGCAGCTTTCACCTGTTCCGGCGCTGGCTGCATATTTGATTCCCGTTCCCCTGGCGCTTGAGATTTTGGTGAACAGGCAAAGACACTAGTCAGGAGTAAGAGTGCCAGTCCCCAAACAAGTCTGGAACTTTTAGTCTTCATTTTTTACGGGTCTCTCTTTTAGGCTTTATGTTTTGTGAAGTCGATAAAATTATATTAGTTGCCGCCCAGGGATGCGCGGCCGTTTATATACCTGGCCAAGTCTGGAGGTATTTCGTACCCGGAGAGCAATATCGCCCGATATTCGTCGGCTGCCTGATCCTGCTTACCCTGTTTGTCCAATATCCTGGCTGTGTTGACCATGGAGCTCAGAGAATCTCCGTAAAGATCCGCATTGCGTTTTAGCAATGACAGGGAACAATCGTAGTCCTGCTTTTGCTCGCAGTATAAGGAATAGCTCACCAGAGCTTCACCAGGCGGTTTGATTCCTGAAGAGGCTTTCTCGAAGTATTCCTTGGCTTCGCTATCCCTCTCCATCCTGGCCAGGCCGATTGCTGCCTGCAGTGCGGCTTCCTGGTCGCCGGGGTTAAGTTTCAAAGCCGACTTGGCATAGTAGACCGCTTTGGCGTTTTGCTGTAAATTCACCAGGCACAGGGAGGCAATTTTTTTGTCGAGGTTAATGTTGTCGCTCCATTTGGCGATAGCTTCTTCGTAAAGTGGTAAGGCGGCGGCATGGTTGCCGTTACGTTCGTTGATCTGTGCTTCATGGATCAGTTTTTTGGCTTCAACCACGGTTTCTGGAACTTCCAGCCGTTTGCTGATCCTGATACCTTCGTTTTGCTGGGCTTCTTCCTGCTGGATTTTCAGGTCGGCCTTGACTTCGACATTATCCAGAGTGCGCTCGGGCCAGGTAAAATTCTTGCTCTTGGGGGAGATGACGATGGTGTTGAAGCGTTCTTCCTTCTGTAAATCTTTAAGGTTGAGGATGATATCTAAGGCGAAGTCCCACGGCACGTCATTCAGGGCCAGGGTAAGAGAGCCATTAACCCCTTCATCAACAACGATATTCAGATTACTGATTTCGCCGAACAAACGGAAAACGTTATGGAGGTCAATTTTGTAGAAGTCCACAGTAATACGTTGCTTGTTGTAACCCGCGAAGGTCAGATCGTTAACCGAAGGTTTCGTTGGTGCGGATGATTTCGCCTTTTTGGTCGGTTTCTTACTAACCGGTTGAATCTCGGGAGTTGGTGTGATGATTGGTTTTACCGGTTCAATTTCCGACATGAGACTGGGTTGTGGCTGCGATTCGTCAGTAGAGGGTAACGCCTCGTTTTCAGCTTCGACTGTTTGGGGCTCGGGAGCAACCGACAATTCCGGCTCGACGCCTTCTTCCGAGAGCAAATTAGCAATAACCGAGGTGGCGGCGGAAGGTTCCTTGATGGTGACCAGCAAACCATCTGCCTGCTCTGCTATCACGTAGTCGAAAAGTTGATCCAGGCCTGAGTCGAAGACAACCCTGAATCCATCCTGCCTTTTAGCGGTTCTGATTTGTGCCAGGGCGGTACCGACAGCTTTTGTCTCAAAAGGGCCTTTCAGCCGGATGTTTTTCAGGTCTAGGTACATCCGGTCAGGACGGTTGGCCTCGATATTTTTCTCAAGTTGAACCTTTTTGTAGTCTTTTATTGGCCCGTCTGCTTTCAGATAAACCAGGGTCTCGTCATTGTTATGCGAAATCTCGATGTCGGTAACTACAGTGGCGCTTTCATTAACCGAAGCAGGGAGATCAACCGTCGTGACTTCTTCGGCCATGAGGCTTTTGTCTGGAAGAGCAACCTCTTCGGTTAACACTGGCGCTTCGCTGGCGGCCATTTCTGGTGGCGGTTCAGTCGCCACATCAGCTACCGATTCCTGAATTGCACTTGTAGTTACAGGTGCAGTTTCCTCGGCCATTTCTGGTTCTGCTATTTGCTCAGACTCGGTATTGTTGGCGGCTGTCGTTGTTTGCTCAACGGCAGGTTTTGGAAATTTAACGATTATGTCGCTGTCTTCACGTTCAACTGTATAGGCCTGATCCTCTGTTAAGAATAGCTCGATTCTGGTGATATACGGTTCTTTGTCCTCCAGAACTTTGCCGTTTACCATGGAAACCGGTCCTTGTGGTAAATCGAGAGGCAGGGAAACCGTATTTTCCAGAGTTGCATCCGCGATATCAATCATTACCCGAAGCGGATCGAAGAGTTCATACATGGTATAGGTCGGCGTGGTATCCCCCTTGATTCTGAGGATGTAATTTTCGTCGCTTTGGTCCCAGTCTATCGAGCTGACTCGATAGGATGCGGCACCAGTCCCATCTTCCGCGACGGTATCTCGCGAGGAGAGTGCGACCAAAGCAACTGAACATAGGAAGGTGGACAACAACCAGGTTGTCAATAAAACTTTGCTCTTCTTTTTCATAAGGGTAGTCACTGCTTTTCTCCCTCTTTTCTTAAAATCATCTCCACGGTTTTGTATTTCCGCTCCTTGGTCATGGAGTAGGATAGCTGCTTGATAATTACTTCGTTCGGCAAGATATCCGATACTATGCCAGATTTACCGATTTTGGTTCCTCTCTTGATGACGTAGCCTTTATGAGAGGAATCTTCCACCATGGCCATCGGGTTGCTTTCGCTAAATAAAATGGCCACCAGATTAAGTTGGCCCGGTTCAAATTGACGCATGCCGGTCAATTTTTCGGAGTCTTCCATGTCCGACTCGGCCGGTTGTAAAACCTTTGCAGAAATAAATGGCATGAACGGATCCGGCCTGTCTTCCACCTGGTAGACAAAATTTTCCATTTTCATCGAAGCCAGTAATTCTTCCAAGGCTTTGGCGACCTGAGCGTTTTCCTCAGGAGATCCATTATCCGTGGCGCTATCGGGCATCGGTAGAGTAGGTGTCTGGGCCGCGACCGCTGTGCCACCAATAACAAACAGCACCACCATCATGTAGAAGCCGTTAATCAAGGACTTGCGGAAGACGCTTATCTGAGCATGGTGGAAATTCATAGTTAAATGATCTTCATCATCCTGGTTTTAATGGACTCTTGCTTACCTTATTTACCGTCGACGTTTAGCGACTGCTTTCTTTGTATTTAAAGGTTTTTGTTCCGAAGCACTTAAAAATCTGTAGGTCACCAGCTCCATGCTGGCCTTCAGGATTACCCCACTACTGGTTACCCGCGGGGAATCAAGTGAAATATTGTTCACAGCGACAATCCGGTTAAGTTTGCTGACCTTGTCAAGGAATGAACCGATTTTGTGATAAGAACCGGAAACTGTGATAGCCACAGGAATAATTGCATAAAACTGTTTATGTCTTTCAAGGCGGGGCTGAAAGGATATAACTTCCAAACCGGAGTTGCTCCCCTGCTCGGAAATATTGGTCAGCAGACTGGGGATCTCTTTTTGTTTGGGCAACAATAGAGAGGCTGCTTTAAGTTGTAATTGTACTGCTGCGCGTTCGGCTTTATGTTCTTCAAGCTTCCCGGCCAGAGCCTCGACTTTTTGAATCTCTCCCTGCAAATATTGGTTGTTTTTTTTCAGTTGGGTAATCTTTCCACTGTTGGGGGAGTAGAACAAGAAAATAAATAAAACTAAAGGAACTATTAAAGATACAGCCCAAATCGCCAGCTTATGCTGCTGCTTTAGCCTGGCAAGCTTATTGTCGAGAAAGTCCCAATAAGCTCTTTTGATTTTTTCTATTTGTGGGTGCATCTATTTCTTCTCCGCAGTCGATTCATTTTCCTGATTGGTATTGGGAGGAGTGATGCCTATTTTCATCGCGAATGCTTTGAGTTTAGCGCCGGCGATTGTGGTCTGCGATGTCTGCGAGAGTTCCGCCCCGGAGAAATAATTCGATTCATTTATGCTCTGCATGAATTGGGCAATGGTGGCGTTATCGAGAGCAATTCCACTCATGCTTACGTTTGCGCCTGACTGATTAAGAGAGTTCAGCCATAAGCGGTTGGTGGGGGCCAGCTTGGCAATCTCATCCATGACATGCACTGTGACCTGGGAGCCGGTTTTCAGCTCTTTGATCACTTCCAGTTTTGTTTCTTGTTCCAGCTTGTCCTTCTTCAGCTTCTCAATTTCATTGAGAATCGGCTGATAGGATGCTTTTTTGTTGGTGAGAACCTGATTTTGCACGGTCAAATCCTTGATCGTGAAGCTCTGGCCCAGAATAACGCTGCCGATCGCAATAAATAAAAACAATATGGAGGCGCCATAGATTGCGACTTCGTTGCGAATCTGGAGGCGTTGCTTGATTTGCCTGACGGGCAAGAGGTTGATATGGATCATTGTAAATGCCCCTAAATATCAGTTGACCTGGTTGCCAGCCCGACTGAAAGAGCCATTTCCGGGGCGATGCTTCGCAGGTAATCGGGGTCGATTTTATTCTGGTCTGGTTCGGCCTTGACAAAAGGGCGGAAAATTTCCGACTTGATCCCGGTTTCTTCGGTGAACAGAGTAGCCAGTCCTTTAACCTTGGCGCCTCCACCGCTTATGACCAGTTTTGAGATGATTTCTTCAGGGTAATTCGAATAATAGAAATCCAAGGCTCTTTTAACTTCAGTAACCCATTGCGTACAGGTGTTGACAAAAATTTCCTCGAGTTGACCTTTGCGTTCTCCAGGGTCAATTCCGCCAATTTTCAGATTCTCGGCTTCTTCAAGCGAGATTCCAAAGTGGCTTTGAATGGTCTCGGTAAGGAGACGGCTTCCCAGGACAATATCCCGGGCCAGCACCGAGGTGCCCTTGGCTACGATGTTTATGTTCATTTTGGAGGCGCCGATATCGACCAATGCGACGTTCTCATCCAGACCTCCGAAATTAGCGCCGTAGGCATTTTCCAGGGCGAAGGCATCTACATCAACGACCACGGTGTTAAGACCGATACCGCTTAACATCTTGAGGTAGCCGTCAACTACTTCTTTTTTTGCGGCCACCAACATGATGTCGGTACGTTCGTCTTCGTCGGTATTGGTTTTGAGATCCTGAAAGTCGAGATAGACTTCATCAATGTCAAAGGGGATATACTGCTCTGCTTCAGCTTGAATGTGCGAGGCCAGTTCTTTATCTTCCATAGCCATCAGATTGATTTTCTTGACGATGACCGAATAACCGGAAATTGAAATGGCAACCTTTTTACCTTTCAGGCCCAGATTTTTACTTAAGGTGCTGATGACTTTACCGACAGCCTCGGGGTTTTGCAGAACTCCGTCTTCAATGCAGTTTGGCGGCAAATTAGCGCTGCCGAGATTGATAAGTTTGTATGAATCGCCTGCTTGTTTGAATTCACAGGCTTTTACGGCGTGAGACCCGATATCCAGACCTACTGTCAGCTTTTGGCTGGACAGGAGGTTTTTGAAATTTAGATCGAGTTTAGGAAGCCTTAAACTGCCCATAACGTTTTTGACCTGTCGGAAGCAATTTCAAGAAGCGTGGCGCTTCTTCATGTACAACATCCCTGTTACTTGTTCTGATGTCAAGCCAAAATGGCTAATCATTTCAGGCGTTTAGGTCGGTCATTTCAGGTGTGTCGTATTAGGGTGCTGGAAAGAAAATCTAATTAAATCAGTATGTTTTGCCCCCGGCTTTGCATTAGAATGCATTTCACTAATTCCAATAAAAGACATAAGGTGAAGATTATGTCAAGCATAAAATGTTTGTTAACTGATGAATTTCTTTAAAAAAGTAAAATCAACCCAATCAAATTCCTTCCCTGAGATTGCCTTGGTAATCAAGGTATATTAAAGCAAACTGCTTTATTTGGTAGATATATTTTGCAGAAGCACAAGATGTAGTGTCGATTAGGTAATAGATGATGTCAATAACCTTTGGTTTTTATTGCTTAAATCTCTAGCACCCAGGGAAGGATTCATGCCAGCAGGCTTTTCAGACGATGGTTGGTTGTATATTTTGCGGGGAGTAAATCGATTAATACCTGTAAAATTTAGCCTTTAACGATATGCTTCTTGTGTTCTTTGTCCTTTTGAGTTAAAAAATGTCAAAATAAAATTCCAACAAAAAAATCAGGTATTAATCTTGCCTCTCTCTTCAGATAGTAAGGTCAAACGAAAATCCTTAGTCCGTGAATATGCCGAAGCTATTTTCATTGCGTTGCTACTGGCCTTATTTATTAGGGAGTTTGTAGTCCAGGCTTTCAAAATTCCTTCCGGCTCCATGATTCCAACCTTGTTGGTCGGTGACCATATTCTGGTCAATAAGTTTATTTACGGCATCAAGATGCCAGTGACCGGCCAAGTGGTCGTTCCTGTCAAAGAACCGGCCCGAAACGATATAATCGTTTTTAAATACCCCCTGAATCCTTCTCAGGATTTTATTAAAAGGGTCATCGGGTTACCTGGGGATACGATAGAAATAATAAATAAAAAGTTATATATTAACGGCAAGCCCCTGGCCAACGACCATGGAGTATCCCTGGATAATCGCATCATGACCGAAGGCCCTCGAGATAATTTCGGCCCGGTTACCGTACCCCCCCATTCCTTGTTTGTGATGGGCGACAATCGTGACAACAGCGCCGACAGCAGATTTTGGCGATTTGTTGACTACAAGAACATTAAGGGTAAAGCCTTTATCCTTTACTGGTCTTGGGACAGCGAAGATTTCTCCGTACGCTGGAATCGGATAGGACACCTGCTTGAATAAGATGTTCTTTTGAATAGCGGCATTGCAGCCGACATAAAGCTAGCACCTTGCTGATATTTGCGCAGTTCGAGGACTATGAACCCCGGTCATCAGTTTAAACACAAGCATATCATCAGCCTGGAGGATTTTTCGTGCGATGATATCGGCTTGATTCTGCAGACAGCCGAATCCTTCAAGGAAATATCCTCCCGATCCATCAAAAAGGTTCCTACCCTTCGGGGACGAACCGTTATCAACCTGTTCTTCGAACCCAGCACCAGGACCCGTCTTTCCTTCGAAATTGCCGCCAAGCGGATGAGTGCCGATACTTTTAACATCTCGGCCTCGACCAGCAGCACCACCAAGGGAGAAACCCTGGTTGACACGGCCCGTAACCTCGAGGCCATGAGTCCGGATCTGATCATAATCCGTCATGCCTCTTCCGGAACCCCTGATTTGCTGGCCAGGTATGTCAAGGCTTCCGTAATCAACGCCGGGGATGGCACCCATGAACATCCCAGTCAGGGACTGTTGGATCTCCTCACCGTCAAGGAAAGGAAGGGAACAATAGCCGGCTTGAAGATAGCGATTATCGGCGATATCGCCCATAGCCGAGTTGCTCATTCGGACATCATCGGTTTTAGCAAGATGGGGGCCGAAGTGGCGGTCAGTGGCCCGGCCACCATGCTGCCTCCTTATCTCGAAACTCTGGGAGCGCAGGTTTGCCGGACCACAATTGAGGCGGTAGCAGGTGCCGACGTGGTCATGGCCTTGCGCATCCAGCGGGAAAGATTTAACGATCCTTTGATTCCCTCCTTGCGTGAATATGCCACTTTCTTCGGGATCAACCGGGAGGTTATGGCCGTAGCCAAACCTGACGCCCTGGTCATGCATCCCGGCCCGATCAATCGCGGGGTCGAAATCGACCCACGGGTGGCCGACGGCCCCAACTCGGTAATTCTAGAACAGGTCACCAACGGTGTGGCGGTCCGCATGGCCCTCTTGTATCTTTTGATGGGAGCTGACTGAGATGCCCAAATCCCCCAAAAAGGTCGTTCAACCCGGCAACACCCAGTCCATCCTGCTGCGCAATGGCCGGCTAATAGATCCGGCCAATGGTGTCGACGGTCCGGCCGATGTGCTGATCAAAGCCGGTCGTGTGGCCGCGATCTTCAGGGGCAAGCAGAAACGCGTGGTCCCAACCGATTGCCTGCGGCTTGACCTGACCGGGCTCTGGGTGGTGCCAGGCCTGATTGATATGCATGTTCATTTGCGGGAGCCGGGCCAGGAGTATAAGGAAGACATCGCCAGCGGCACCCGGGCCGCTGCCGCTGGCGGTTTTACAGCTGTGGCCTGTATGCCCAATACTTCTCCGGTTAATGATTGCTGGGCTGTCACCGTTCAGATTCTCACCGCTGCCGCGGCCGCAGCCTCGGCCCGGGTTTATCCGGTGGGCTGCATCAGCAAGGGATCCAAAGGTGAAGAGCTGGCCGAATTCGGGGAATTGCGGGCGGCCGGGGCTGTGGCTGTCTCGGACGATGGTCAGCCGGTGGTCAACAGCCAGCTGTTCCGGAGGGCCTTGGAATATGCCGGCAATTACAATCTGCCGGTGATTTCCCATGCCGAGGAGCTGACTCTGAGCAAGGGTGGGGCCATGAACGAAGGGGAAATGTCAATCCGGCTCGGATTGCGGGGCATTCCCAGCGCAGCGGAAAGCGTGGCGGTTTATCGGGATCTGGCCCTGGCCGGTTTTGCCGGTCGGCCGGTGCATATCGCCCATGTCAGTACCGGTGAGGCGGTTGACCTGATCCGCCGGGCTAAGGCGCTGGGCCAGCCGATTACCGCCGAGACCGCCCCACATTACTTCATTCTGACCGAGAGGGCGGTGGGCCAGTACGATACCAATGCCAAAATGAATCCGCCCCTGCGCTCCGAAGTTGACCGGCAGGCGGTGTTGGCAGGTCTGGCCGACGGCACCATCGATGTGATCGCCACCGATCATGCTCCTCACTCCGCTTTGGAGAAGGAGCTCGAATTCGATCAGGCGGCCAACGGTATTATCGGATTGCAGACCGCGGTGCCCCTGTCCCTGGAACTGGTGCGGCAACAGATCATCACCCCGGCCCGGCTGATCGAAATGCTGGCGGTCAATCCAGCCCGTATCCTGGGAGTGGAGGGCGGCAGCCTCCAGCTCGGAGCCCCGGCCGACATCACTGTGATCGATTCCGAAAAAAGCTTTGTCTTTACCGCCGAATCGGTCCTCTCCAAAAGCTGCAACTCTCCCTTTCTGGGTCAGAGGTTGACCGGTAAAGCGGTCTTGACCATGCTGGCCGGTAATATCACTTACAACGAAAGGGTCTAACTTCCTTTCTGCTCTTCATCCAACTGTCGGCTGTAGTTGCATTCAGGGTTAAGGCATTTCAGGTGCCTGCCGGTTTTCTTGCTCTGTTTTTCCACCAGGAATTTCGCTCCGCATTCGGGGCATGGCTCGGGGACCGGCTTATCCCATAAGGCGTAACTGCATTTGGGGTAACGGCTGCAGCTGTAGAACACCTTGCCGCGCTTGGAAATTTTCTGGATCAGTTCCCCCCCGCAGCCTTCTTCCGGGCATTTTACCCCGGTGGTCTGGGCCTTGACATGCCGACAGTCCGGGTAGCCCGAGCAGGCCAGGAAGCGACCGAACTTGCCCTGCTTGTAGACCATGGGCCGGCCGCATTTTTCACAGGATTCTCCGGATTCTTCGGCTGCTTCCCGTTCAAGGGGGACGACCTGGCCGCTTTCATCCCGGCGGAAGTCGCGGGTGAACTTACAGGTTGGGAAATTCTCACAGGCCAGAAATTCTCCATTGCGGCCCCAGCGGATCACCATCTTGCCTTCGCACTCCTGACACGGAATATCTGTTGGTATGGTGGCCCGTTTGACCGATTTCATTTCCTGGTGGGCTTTTTCCAGAGAATCCCGAAAGGGCCCGTAGAAATCCTTGAGCAATTGCTGCCACTGCCGCGAGCCCTCTTCGACTTGATCGAGCTGCTTTTCCATGCCGGCGGTAAATTCGACCTGGAGAATCTCTGGAAAGTGCCGGACCAGAAGATCGTTCACCAGCCGGCCCAGTTCGGTGGGTTCGAATTTGCGTTTGGTCAAGGTGACGTATTCTTTATCTTGAATGGTTGAGATAATGGCGGCGTAGGTACTGGGGCGCCCGACCCCGTTCTCCTCAAGGGCCTTGACCAGAGTGGCCTCATTGTAGTAGGGCGGCGGCTGCGTGAAATGCTGGGCCGGTGTAACTTCTTGCAAGTTAAGCGGGTCGCCCTTTTTCAGATCGGGCAGTTTCAGATCCGGTTCATCGCCTGTTTGCTCACCCGGACTGGTCTGCTCGTCGGTGGATTCCACATAGAGTTGCATGAAGCCGAGAAAACGCATTACCGAACCGGTTGCCTTAAGCTGGCAGCGACCGGCCCCGATGATGATGGTGGTCTGGTCGAACTCGGCCGGGGACATCTGGCAGGCGACGAATCTCTTCCAGATCAGGGAGTAGAGGGCCAGCATGTCTTTGTCCAGGAAGGCGGCCATTTTCTCCGGGGTATTGCTGATATCGGTGGGCCTGATAGCTTCGTGGGCATCCTGGGCGCTCTTCTTGGCGCGATAGATATTCGGTTTTACCGGACAGAACCGCTCTCCGTAAGTTTTGGCGATATAGTCACGAGCCGTGGCCAGGGCCTCTTCGTTGATTCTGGTCGAATCGGTTCGCATATAGGTGATCAGACCGGCCGGCCCTTCTTGCCCCAGTTCGATGCCTTCATAAAGACGCTGGGCCAGGGACATGGTCCTCTTGGCCGAGAAACGCAGCTTGCGATTTGCTTCCATCTGCAGGGTACTGGTGATGAAGGGCGGCGCCGGGTTACGTTTTTTGCGCTTTTTTTCCACCTCGGCAACCTGGAAGGTTGCTTCGCGAAGTTCCCGGCAGATTTCTTCGGCCTGGGCCTGGTTGTCGACTGGGTGGTGTTTCGGCCCGATTTTTCGGCCGTCGAACTGGTCGAGTTGGGCCTGGAAGGGGGGAGGGACTGCGGCTTCCAGGCTGGTGGTGATCGTCCAGTACTCTTCCGGGACAAAAGCCCGGATAGCCTCGTCACGTTCACAGATCATCCGCACCGCCACCGATTGAACCCGGCCGGCGCTTAAGCCGCGGCGGACTTTTTCCCAGAGCAGTGGTGAGATCTGGTAGCCCACCAGACGATCGAGGATCCGTCGTGCCTGTTGCGCTTCGAAAAGTTTGTGATTGATTTCAGCGGAATTGGCGATCGCTTCCAGGATGGCCTTCTTGGTCAGTTCGTGGAACAGGGCCCGGTGGATCGGCTTGTCAATTTTATTGAGGGCCTCGGAGATATGATAGGCGATTGCCTCCCCCTCACGGTCGGGGTCGGGGGCCAGGTAGATTTCATCGGCTTTCTGGGCGGCAGCCTTTAGTTCATTGATAATCTTGGTTTTGCCCTTGATGGTGACATACTTGGGAGCAAAATCATGCTCCAGGTCCACACCCAGGCTGCTCAGGGGCAGATCACGGATGTGGCCGATGGACGCCTTGACGGTAAAATCTTTGCCAAGGTAACGCTGCAAGGTTCGGGCTTTGGCAGGGGATTCGACTATGATCAGGGATTTGGCCATGATGGCTCCCGGTATGGTTTGTGGCGAACACTTCTGGGTGTCGCTTATTTAGTACGGTATTGCTGGCCCGGCAGGACCTCACAATACCCCTTGATTTCCAGCATCAACAACAGTTCACTTACCCTTTCCGGCGGCAGTCCGCTGGCGACGATAACTTCGTCGATGCTTCTGGGGTAATGCTCCAGAGCCTCCAGGATATTTTGTTCGTCAACTTCCAGTTCAGCCCTTTCCGGCATTCTTTCTTCCGTCTGCCAGTTTCTCTGATTTCCGGTAAACTCGCCGATAATGTCGGCAATTGAGGTCACCAGTTTAGCGCCGTCCTGTAGTAGCTTGTGGCAGCCGGTGCTTTTCAGCGAATCAGCCTGGCCGGGTACGGCGAAAACCTCCCGGCCCTGTTCCAGGGCCAGGTTGGCGGTGATCAAAGAACCTGATTTCCCGGTGGCTTCAACCACAACCACCCCACGGGAGAGGCCGCTGATAATCCGGTTGCGGGCCGGGAACCGGAAGGCGTCGGGCCTGGTTCCTAATGGATATTCCGAAACCAGAGCGCCGTGAGCAGGTATAGCCCGATAAAGGTCGCGGTTCTCCGGCGGATAAATCAGATCAAGGCCGCAGCCGAGAACGGCCACAGTGCTGCCGCCGCCCTTCATGGCGCCGCGATGGGCGGCGGTATCGATACCTTGGGCCAGACCGCTCACCACGGTTATTCCCAGACGGGCCAGTTGCCCGGCCAGAGTCTCGGCCATGCGCAGGCCGTAGGAACTGGCAGCCCGTGAACCGACGATGCTGATCCCCGGTTCGGCCAGGACAGCGGCGTCCCCTTTGAGGTAGAGAATCACCGGCTGGTTAGGTATGTGGCGCAGCCAGTCCGGATAATCACGGTCATCCCAACAAAGGATAGTCATCCCCTGACGCTCGGCCCGCCGCAGTTCTTCGGTGGCGGCCTGACGTAATTCAGGCCTGCCGAGGTGCTCCCACAACGGGCCGCGCAGGTTCTTTACTTTTCGCAGTTCTTCCCTGGAGGCCTTGAGCGCCTTCCCCGGGCTGCCAAACCATTCGACCAGATTTTTGCAACCGGTGGGGCCAAGGTTGGGAGTGAGGTAGAGTGTCAGCCACTCTTCCAGAAGGCTCATAGGCAAGATTTCGCTCCCAGTCCAAGGTCTGGAGGCATTCAACCAGCTGAAATCGCTGGATTTGTCAATGGCAAAAACCGGTATTGCCTAGGGAAAAACTGGTGAAACTATAAAGCAAGCGCTTGGACTGTCAACTAATTTATTGAACGTAGTCGGCCTGGGTCAGTGCCGTTACCGGCTCAGGACGGAGAGAAGATATCAACGTTCTTCGTTGAAACTGGAGAGGGGGTCCTTGCGGCTGGGATGCTTCATCTTTTTGATGGCTTTTGCCTCGATCTGGCGGATTCTTTCCCGGGTGACGGAAAAGGTTTTGCCCACCTCTTCCAGGGTCAGATCGACCTCGGTTTCCAGGCCGAATCGCATCCGCAAGACGCTTTCTTCACGTGGTGAGAGGGTGGACAATACGTTTCTCAGGCTTTGCCGAAGGCTTTCCTGGATGGCGGCATCTTGCGGGGAGGGTGAGGACTCATCCTCGATGAAATCGGAAAGGAAGCTGTCTTCGGCGCCGCCGATTGGGGTATCAAGGGAAATGGGTTCCTTGGAAATCTTCAGGATGTTTTTGACCTTTTCCTCGTCAATTTCCAGTTCCTGGGCGAGTTGGGCCGGAGTCGGTTCCTCGCCGGTTTCCTGGATGATTTTCTTGGAGCACTTGATCAGGCGGTTGATGGTGTCGATCATATGGACGGGAATTCGTATGGTGCGGCCCTGGTCGGCTATGGCCCGGGTGATTCCCTGTCTGATCCACCAGGTGGCGTAGGTGCTGAACTTGTAACCCCGGCGATATTCGAACTTGTCAACGGCCTTCATCAGGCCGATATTTCCTTCCTGAACCAGATCGAGCAGTTGCAAGCCTCGGTTGGCGTATTTCTTGGCTACGCTGACCACCAGTCGCAGGTTGGCCTGAACCAGATATTTTTTCGCCTGCCTGGCCGAATCCATACCCAGTTGCGCTTTGGTGAGAATCTGTTGCAGGGTTTCGAGATCGATGCCGTGTTTGTCTTCAATCAGTATCAGGCGGAGTTCGTCGGCGGTGACGCCGGTTTGGGTCTTCGGCGATTTGGCCTGATCACGAGCCTTCTCGGCCCGGCTTTTGGCTTCGCTCATGATTTGGGCCAAGCGCTGCAGTTTGTCGATGATCGAATTGACGATTTCCCGGTTGATCCGGTCATCCTGAAACAGGCGGGTGATGGCGTTTTCGTTCCTTTCGATGCGAATCGACACTTTCATGAAAGTGTCCCGATCAAGTTCCGGAGCGTCAAGGTCTTCCCGGAAGGCCGCTGTTTCCCGGTAATGCCGTTCGGCTTCGCTGATCTTCCAGATCAGGCGATCCTTGATGTCGCTGACCACCTGGGGATCGGCGTCATTGACGCCGGTAAGCACGCTGCCGATGGTGAGTTTGCCGGTTTGCAGATCTCCAGCCAGATGCTTCAAGGTATTCAGGGCGACGTAGGTATTGATGACACTGCTTTGGGCCAATCTCTCGCCCTTCTCGATCTGCTTGGCCAATTCTACTTCCTGCTTGGCGTTTAGCAGGGAGACGGCGCCCATCTCCCGCAGATAGATCTTGACCGGGTCGATGGTTTCCTGGGGAAAGAGATTTTCCTCCTCGTCTCCGTCCGGCTGGAAAAGGGGGTCGTTGCCGGCGGTGACTTCATCACCCAGAATCGAAGTCAATTCGTCGATAGCCTCGTTGTCAATATCTTCTTCGGTGGTTTCTTCAATCTCCTCCTGCCCGGTTCTTTCATTTTCCGAAGAGGAAACTCTCTGAAATTTCGTGCTTTTTTTTGACTTGCCGCCCTTCATGGTTTTTCTCCAGCGTGAGTTGAAGCTGGCTCGCATAGAGATCTGTTTGATTT
>Ga0055477_10000103_pt1 | contig 18761 bp, 13 predicted proteins | sample Muzzi_PWA_D2_FD_57683 | JGI IMG/M metagenome (GOLD analysis project Ga0055477, IMG submission 57683) | Wetland microbial communities from San Francisco Bay, California, USA, that impact long-term carbon sequestration - Muzzi_PWA_D2 | ecosystem: Environmental > Aquatic > Marine > Wetlands ... | reverse complement strand
TTATTTGCTACAAATTAGATTTTAATGAATATTATAATCCCTATGGCCGGTATGGGCAAGCGGCTCCGGCCTCACACGCTGACAATCCCCAAACCATTGATACCCATTGCAGGAAGACCAATAGTACAATGGTTGGTTACCGACATTGTGAAATTAACGGCTGAAAAAGTTGATAACATCGGTTTTGTTATATCCCGAAATTTTGGCGAGAAGATAGAGGATGATCTATTGAAAATAGCCAGTGAGCTTGGTTCAAATGGAAAAATCTACTACCAGGATGAACCCCTTGGAACTGCGCATGCCATTTATTGTGCAAAAGAACTTCTGGATGAAAAAACAATAGTCGCTTTTGCTGACACGTTATTCCAGGCAGACTTTATTTTGGATACTGAAAAAGATGCCATCATTTGGGTTCAGCAAGTAGAAGATCCATCTCAATTTGGCGTTATCCAATTGAATGATGAACAAGAAATAATTGATTTTGTGGAAAAACCTCGGGAAAAGATATCTGATCTGGCTATCATTGGAATATATTATTTTAAACACGGGTCAGACTTGAAAAGAGAGATCGCTCAGTTGATCCGGGATGACCTCAAGGATAGTGGAGAATATCAACTCACGAGAGTTTTGAAAACACTGCAAAAAAAAGGGACGCACTTTTATCCTGGTCGCGTTGACAAATGGCTGGATTGCGGCAATAAGGTGGCCACAGTTGAAACACACAAAGCATATTTAGGTTTTATTAAAGAAAATAATTTAATTAGTAGTTCGGCAAAAATCACTAATTCTGTCGTTATTCCACCAGTTTATCTGGGTGAAAATGTGCAACTTAACAATAGCGTTATAGGTCCTTTCGTTTCAATTGGAGAAAATTCAAAGATCTTTGAATCGAGGGTACAAAATAGCATCATACAAAATGATAATCATATTAAAAATGCTAATTTAGCTAATTCGATGCTGGGTAATTTTGTAACCTATGAGGGCAAAACAACGGATTTAAGTGTTGGAGACTATAATACAATCTATAATTGATAAGTGGGAAATGAATAAATGGGTAATAATGAAAGGATTGATTTTTTTAATCATCCTGTCAATTTCAGTATTTGATAGCCAGGCGCAAGGTAACAAATCAAAAAGAGCAAAGTCAGAGGAAGCTTCGGTTTTAGATGAAAATCAACCGGATTCGCGAAAGTCAGAGTATTATCTGACCGAGGCAGAGAAATATTTCATTCTTGAGGACTATGCCAAAGCATTTGTTCTCTATCAGAAGGCATTGGAATTTGACAAAAATAATGCAACTGCTTATTACAAGATATCCCAGATCTATCAAAGGAGCGAAGAATCGGATAAGGCATTGACCAATGCCCTGAAAGCAGTTGAGCTTTCTCCTGACAACAAGTATTTTTATTTACAATTAGCTGAGATCTATACGAAGAAAAATGACTATCAATCTGCGATAGACGCCTATCAAACTATGTTGAAAAGGTGTGATAACGCCAATGAGCATCTCTTCGAACTGGCGGCTTTGTATATTTTTCAGGAAAAATACGATAAAGCCATAGAGATCTACGACCGGATTGAAGATATATATGGTATTAATGAGCAAGTGATCTTTCAAAAACAAAAGCTCTATATCCAGCTCAATGATATGGATGGGGCCATAACTGAAGGGGAAAAATTAATGGAGGCCTTTCCTGAAGAGTCATCTTACGTGGTTTCCCTATCAGAAATATTGATATCAAACGGCTATCCTGATAAAGCCGTAAAATACCTGGAGAATTATTTAATTGAATATGACGGCAATGACCCGAATATCAAATTGATGTTGTCTGAAGTCTATGAAAAGCGAAACGAAAAAGACAAAGCTTATCTATACCTGAAGGACGCATTTTCAAATCCTTCGCTGGATATTTTGACTGAATTGAAGGTCTTCAACTCCTACCTGCAGCAACTGCCTAATAAAGACATCGAGTCTATCTGTGTCGAATTATCAGCTATTATGATTGATACTCATCCGCAAGAACCGGATGTTTATGCGGTGGCCGGCGATCTTTACATGGAATTAGGCGAGAACGGCAAATCCATTGGCATGTACAAAACCGCCATTGATAAAGGAGGCTCAAATTATAATGTATGGCATAATTTAATTAGGATTTCTTTTGTTGACGAGAAATACGATGACGTCATCAAATATTCTGAAAACGCAATTGAATACTATCCTAACCAGGTCTTTTTATACTTTTTTCTGGGGACAGCACATTTGGCCGAAAAGCATTATGACGATGCTATCGAAGCTTTGGAAATGGGAAAATCGCTATCCGGAAAAAATTATGAATTAAAATCAACCATTAACTCGCAGTTGGGAGACGCTTATAATTTTGTTAAGGATTATCCAAAATCTGACGAAGCTTATGAAGATGCGCTGTCCTTCAATCCGAATAACGATCGTGTACTTAATAATTATTCCTATTTTTTATCCGTTCGAAAAGACAAGTTGGATCTGGCATATAAAATGTCATCCAAACTGGTAAAAAGAAATCCGGATAACAGTACTTTTTTAGACACACATGCCTGGGTGCTTTATGTTCAGGGTAAATATAAAGATGCCCGATATTACATCGAAAAAGCCATTGAGGCAGGTGATGTAAGCGGAACAATCATTGAACATTACGGTGATATACTTTTCAAATTGGGAGAAGTTGATTCTGCAGTGAAGCAATGGCAGAAGGCTAAGGGTATGGATGAAACATCTGAATTAATAGATAAAAAAATAGCAGACCGAAAATTATATGAATAGAATCCTGATTTTTATTTTTTTGTCCATGGGTTTGCTTCTAAGTGCATGTAGCAAAAAATTAAGTCCGACCGCAACGTCGACTAATAAAAACAAAGTTCTCGATGTTGACGAAGTAGATTTTGAATATTTCGAATCGAGAACAAAAATAAAATACGAAGAAGAACGTCAAAAAATTTCGGGTAATGCCAATATTCGCATTAAAAAAGACAGTCTGATTTGGCTGTCCATCTCACCCAGCCTTGGTATCGAAGTGACAAGGAGTATCATCACCCCCGACACGATCATAGTCATCAACAGAATGGATAAAGAATATTATACATTCAATTTTAAGCAGCTGAGTGATTATTTTAGTTTTCAGATAGACTTCAATCTATTGCAGTCTATATTGATGGATAACCTGCCGATCAAGATAAGGCCTCAGGACGAAATAAGCACTATTCCGGGTTATACCAAGGTCAACCAGAAAAGCGGATTGCTGCTAATAGACAGCTATATCAATTCTGATTTAAGGAAAATTGAGACGGTTATTATTAAAGAGCTCTTCTCTCAAAACCAATTATCATTGAAATACAGTGATTTCACGCAACTGGAAAATACCATCTTCCCCAAACTTTGTATGGTTAATTTAACTTATGACACGCCCAACGGCCCGCTTGTCACAAGCATTGATATCGAACACAGCAGAGTAGAGGTTGATGATAAAGCGCTTAAATTTCCTTTTAGTGTTCCTGACAAATATGTGCATAAGTAAGGTTGTTTATATAATAGCTTTAATTGCTTTCACGGGAATTTCCGCTTTTGGTCAAACTTCAAAAAAAGATGATCTGGAAAAGCAAAAAGCTGAGGCATTAAGAAACATTGAGAAGGCCGAAAAAATCTTAAATCAAACTACTCAAAAGAGAGTTTCGAGCCTTGGACAGTTAAGAGCCTTGAATCAACAGATAGAATCCAGACGAAACCTGATTAACTCAATATCACAAGAGGTCAAGTTGATTAACGGTGAGATTTCGGAAAATCAAACCGTGATAGAGTCACTTGAGAATGACCTTACCAATTTGAAGAAAGAATATGCGGCAATGGTCTACGCTGCATATAAATCAAAAAACAGTTTTGATAAGTTATCATTTATCTTTTCATCTGATAATTTTAACCAATTCATAATGAGGCTTAAGTACCTGGAACAATATACCGATGCCAGAAAACAACAGGTAAAGCTCATTAACGAAGTACGTGATCAATTAATTGAAAATAAAGTCAGTTTAGAAGAAAATTTCACCGAGAAACAAGATCTGTTGGAAGATCAGGTCAAAGAAAAAGATAAACTGCAGAATTTGAAGAAAGAGCAATCAAGGGTCGTTGCAGACTTACAAAAACAAGAGAGTAAGCTCAAAAAGGATATTGACAAGTATAATTCCGATATAAAGAAATTAGACAAGCTGATCGCAGACCTGGTAAAAAAAGAACTTGAGTCAGAGGGGGGGACCTTAAAAAACATCTCCGCCAACTTAAAAGAACTATCTAATTCATTTGAGGGGAACAAAAACAAATTGCCCTGGCCCGTGTCGACCGGTTTTATATCAGAAAAGTTTGGCACAAATCAACATCCGGTGTTGAAGAGGGTACAGGTACCCAATAATGGAATAAATATTCAGACAAATACAAATGAAAAAGTTAAAGCCGTATTTACTGGAACGGTAAAAAGTGTAGCAATCATTCCCGGCGAATTCAAATATGTGGTAATTATTCAGCATGGTGAATATTTTACCGTATATGCGAGGATGAAAGAAGTCTATGTGAAATCTGGTCAGGAAGTAAAGACAGGGGAGATACTAGGAGAGGTGAATACCGGTAATGACGGCAATTCAGAGATACATTTTGAAGTGTGGAAAAACACAAATAAGCTGAATCCGGAACAATGGCTTGCCAAAAATTAAAGCTTACTTGCGTAAATTAATTTAAATAAAGAATCGTTTTAATAATACAATTTCAAAGCCTATCATTAACTTTGTAAAATATTCAATTCAAAATAGCTTATTATGAAAGCATTAATAGCATTTGGTGGATTAGGTCCATGGGAAATAACATTGATAATTTTGGTATTGTTAGTCTTTTTTGGGGCAAAAAAAATACCTGAGCTGGCACGAGGACTTGGAAAGGGAATCAGGGAATTTAAGGATGCTACGAAAGAAATTAAAGATGAAATAGACGAAAGCATGAAAGATACTGACAGCGGCAGTAAGTCTATCGAAAATAAAAAGTAAACCCTTGGAAAAATACAAGTACTACAGCCAGATAAGCCAGGAGCTTACCAATGGAAGTACATCTTGTGTTGAAATTGTAAACCACTACTTAGGTAATATAAAAGAAAGATCTCACCTCAACGCTTTTTTGGAAGTATTTGAAGAAGAAGCGCTTGCCAAAGCCAAAGAGGTCGATCATAAAATAAGGAATGGCTCCGTGGGGAAACTGGCAGGAATGGTGGTCGGCATCAAGGATGTACTGTGTTATAAAGGGCATGCTGTTCAGGCTTCAAGCAAAATACTTGAAGGTTTCGAATCACAATTTACCAGCACTGCTGTTCAGAGATTAACTGACGAGGGCGCTATTATTATAGGCAGACTAAATTGTGATGAGTTTGCCATGGGCTCTTCCAATGAAAATTCCGCTTACGGAGCTGTTTTAAATGCAGATGACACCGCCAGGGTTCCAGGTGGATCTTCCGGTGGCTGTGCGGTAGCTGTACAGGCCAATTTGTGTACTTCCGCTATTGGCTCGGATACTGGGGGCTCGGTAAGGCAGCCCGCTTCTTTTTGTGGCGTCGTTGGTCTAAAACCAACCTATTCAAGAGTGTCGCGACACGGTTTGCTAGCTTATGCGAGCTCATTTGATGTTATCGGTACTTTCACCAATAATGTAGAAGACAGCGCCCTTATGCTGGAAGTAATGGCTGGTGCAGATCAATACGACTCAACGGTCTCCCGGCAGGAAGTTCCCTCTTACTCATCTGATCTTTCTTATACTGGCAAGGCCAAAATAGGGTATATAAAGGAAACGCTTAATGGCGAAGGCCTGAATAATGAGGTGAAGGAGAATTTTTTGGAGGCGATTGAAAAGTTCAAGTCTGAAGGTCACGAGATTGAAGAAGTTTCGCTGCCCCTCATGAAATATGCATTACCTACCTATTATATTTTGATTACTGCTGAAGCCAGCTCAAATTTGTCCAGATATGATGGAGTGAGATATGGCTATAGAAGTCCGAATACAAAGGACATGGAAAGTATGTACAAAAAAAGTCGTTCCGAGGGTTTTGGAGAAGAAGTGAGAAGGCGCGTCATGCTGGGCACATTTGTACTAAGCGCAAGCTATTACGACGCTTTTTATACAAAAGCGCAGAAGGTAAGAAATTTGATAAAAGTGCAGGTGGAAAATTTGCTTTCTACCTATGATTTTCTGATAATGCCAACTTCACCGACAACGGCTTTTAAGCTGGGTGAACATAATCAAAATCCACTGGAGATGTATCTGGCCGATTTGTTTACGGTGCAGGCCTCCGTTGCAGGAATCCCGGCGATATCTTTGCCGAATGGAAAAGATAGTAATGGGATGGCTTTTGGACTACAGATTATGGCAAACTTTTTTGAGGAAAAAAAATTACTGGCATTTTCAAATAGTTATTTAAAAAAATGAAGAGGATTATTCACATCAGCAAAGGAAGCATACTATCCATACTTTTTTCTTTAACCATAACTTCAATCTCTGTTGCTCAACAAGATAATATTCAGGAAGATAAGCTAATCGAAATAAACTCAATTTATGACGATGACTACATTCCTGATGCAAATTATGAGGAAATTGAAGACAGACTTCAATGCATTGAATCAGAAATCCCACTTCATTTTAATGAGACCGTCAAGTCATTTATTAATTATTTTACCATTAAAAACAGGGAGTACACAAGGGATGTTATTAAAAATAGCGCATGGTTTTTTCCCATTTTTGAACAACAACTCAAAGCTTATAATTTACCCGATGAATTAAAATATCTTTCTATCGTGGAGTCGGGCTTGCGGCAGAGGGCAAGGTCACGCGCAGCTGCCGTAGGACTATGGCAATTCATTTCCAGTACAGGTAGATATTACGGTTTGCATCAGGATTGGTACATAGATGAACGCATGGATGCATACAAAGCAACCGATGCCGCCTGCAGACATCTTAAATCACTTTACACCATGTTTGGAGATTGGGAATTAGCTCTTGCCGCCTATAATTGTGGGGCCGGAAATGTAAGAAAAGCTATGAGAAGGTCAGGTTATAAAAAGACTTTTTGGGAAATCTATCCATATCTGCCAAGAGAAACCCGATCTTACGTTCCCCAATTTGTGGCTGTCGCCTATTCTTTTAAGTATGCTGAAGAGAATAATTTTTTGTTTGATGAATGGGAATTTAAGAATCCGATTGCCTGGGATACAATTCACGTGGACGGTTTTGTCAACGTTAGGTCCATCGCCGAGCAGCTGAATGTTTGTTTTGATGAATTGGAAATGTTAAATCCGGAGATAAAACACGGCGCCCTGCCGGAAGGTGTAAAAAATTATGCTTTGCGCATACCGATTGAAAAACATGCTGAACTTCTCGCATATCGCAGCATCATCCTGGATTCAGCCAGCCAAACTGGTAAAGAACAAGTCGACTATCTGGCACGAAATACTGTAGGAAGTACCTGGGGAAGAGATAAAGTGATCTATCGCGTGCAAAGCGGAGATGTTTTAGGGAAAATTGCCGAACGGTATCATGTCAGAGTTTCAGATCTTAGAAATTGGAATAATCTGAACGGAAACCTAATAAGGGTTGGCCAAAGGCTGGATATATGGCTGACTTCAAACCAACTCGCCAGTACCCACCAGAAACCATCACCTCAAAAAGAAGCTCAGCAGACTGTAACGGTCATCTCAGGAAGCAAATACCATATCGTTCAGGATGGCGACACGCTTTGGGACATAGCAAGGTTGTATGAAGGGTTGAGTATTGAGAAACTGAAAAAACTCAACAATTTAAAATCCAACAAAATAAAACCCGGACAAAAGCTCGTTATTGGATAAGTTAAGGTTTTAAATAAACTTCTCATTCTTTAAGCAGGGAGTTTGATTTAATTCTCTATTTTCACAACTTACACTAGAAAACTACTATGCCATGAGATTAACCAACCTCACTTTCTTTGCTATTTTTATACTCTACGTCATTTCCTCTTGCGATACCAAAAACAATTCATCTTCCAATAACTCTAAACCGAAAGCAAAAGGCGCGCCGGGAGAGATTATCATGGTGATAGATTCTGCTACCTATCAGGGAATAGTTGGTGACGAAATACGATCTGCCTTTCAGTCGCAGGTGGAGTTTTTGCCAAGACCTGAGTCTTATTTCACTGTTCGGGTTGTTCAACCTGACGAGCTTAATGATGTCTTAAGAACAGCCAAGAATTTAATATATGTGACGGTATTAAATGACAAGGGCAGAGGCAACAGATTATTAAAATCAAACTTTACGAAAGAAACCATAGAGGCGGTCGAAAAAGACCCATCTATCTTCCGGTTTTCCAAACAGGATGAGTTTGCAAGGGGACAGGAAGTATTACATCTTTTTTCAACCGATGAAGAAACCCTGGCCAAAAACATTGCAGAAAACAAAGAAGCACTACGCGATTATTTTAACAACCTGGAAAATGAAAGATTGAGTGAGAAACTCTTTAGCACAAGAGAAAAAGGTATTGAAAATTTCATCACAAAAAATTATGGATGTGAGATAAAATTGCCAACCGGATTTGAAATAGCCATTAACGAAAGTAATTTTATCTGGACCAGAATACTTGATCCGGTCGTCGATAAGGATATTTTTATCACCTATACTGACTACGCCTCACAAGATCAATTTACAAAAGAAGCATTGATTAATTTTAGAGATTCAGTAGCTCATCAACATATTTTTGGCGATCCTGAAAACAAAGATTCTTTTATGGTGACGGAAGTTGAAAATTTCCCTGTTTTTTATAAAGAAGTAAATTTCAATGGAAAATATGCTGTTCAGCTCCGGGGAATGTGGAAAACCAATAACTTTTCAATGGGGGGCCCTTTTGTGAGTTATGCCCTGGTCGATGAAAATACCAGAAGATTCTACTACATAGAAGGGTTCTTGTATTCCCCCGGCAGGAAACAACGGGAGTATATGAGAGAGCTGGACGTAATTCTCAGATCCTTCGAGCCTGTAAACAATACCAAATCATAGCATGATAGCATATCTTGAGGGAGAGATCGCAAACGTCGATCCTACCTATGTTATAATCGATATTCAGGGTGTGGGATATTTCATTAAAATATCCTTAAATACATATAGTAAAATAAAGGACCTGAAAACGGTAAAACTCCATACGCACCTCGTCATCAAAGAAGATTCGCATACGTTATATGGTTTTTTCGATTTGTTGGAAAAAGAGATATTTACTCAGCTTATTTCAATATCAGGAGTAGGCCCCAGTACCGGCATAATGATCACTTCTTCCATGGAAGTTGATGAAATAAAAAAAGCTATTCTTAACGCGGATGTTTCGACAATTCAAAGGATCAAAGGGATTGGTAACAAAACAGCTCAGAGAATTATTATCGAATTAAAAGATAAAATAAGTAAAGAAGGGTTAGAAACAAGCCCAAATCATTTAATATCAAACGAATACAATACTCTCAGAACAGAGGCGTTAACTGCATTAATAACGCTCGGAATATCTAAAAATCTTGCTGAAAAAAGCATAGACAGTATTTTAAAAAGCAGCTCTAATAATATTACTTTGGAGGAATTAATAAAAGAGGCTTTAAAAAGGGCCTAAGAGGGCTAATATTTTGGAATTCTTTAACAGAAATAAAGTATCATTTTTTAAAATTTTATTCATTACCCCGCTAATCTGTTTTATTTCAAATATAAATAACTATAGCATAGCGGGAACAGTATTGTATTTTCAACAAATTCCCTCGGATACTTTAGAATCAGATACCACGGAAGTAAGAGATTCGACCAGGATCGGTGTTAAACCTTCTATTTCTCCTTTGTATAATTTTAAAGATCGTTACGGCGATCCGTTAAACTATCAGGTCAGCCCTTCTCCTTTTTTATTGGATAACCCGTCAAGCTATCAACTTCAGATTGATGTCGATACGGGAAGAAACTATACTATCCATGAAAAAATGGGTGATCTGAATTACCGCGCTCCCACCACCATGTCGTTTGAACAATTTGACAGGCTTCACAGTCAAAGGATGTACAAAGATTATTGGCGCAATAAATCTTCCGGCCTCGACGGTGAAAGCGCAGTCAGCGGTCGTCGACTCATCCCTCCCATTTACATAAGTCCGGTATTTGATCGGATATTCGGAGGCAGTTACGTAGACATACAGCCAAACGGTTTTGTAACGCTTGATTTTGGGGGCAAATGGCAAAGAGTTCAGAACCCATCCATACCCATCCGGCAACAACGAAATGGAGGTTTTGAGTTTGACCAGCAGATCAGCATGAATGTGGTGGGTAAAATAGGAGAGAAGATGGCCATTACGGCCAACTTTGACAACAACAATACATTCGATTTTGAAAACGATCTCAAGGTAGAATACACCGGATTTGAAGAAGACATTATTCAAAAAATTGAAATTGGTAATGTCAGCCTGCCTCTGCAGAACACACTCATAACAGGAGCCCAGAACTTGTTTGGGGTAAAAACTCAACTTCGCTTTGGAAAACTTTATGTAACCGCTGTTGCTTCAACACAAAGAGGAAAAAGCGAGTCTATTCAAATAAATAGCGGAGTAGATGGCGGTCAGGGCAGGGAGTTTGAAATCAGGGGTTCGGATTACGACGAGAACCGACATTTTTTTTTAGGACATTTCTTTCGGGATAATTATGAGTCCTGGTTGAAATTTTTACCACAAATCACTTCCAGGGTAAATATTACCCGGCTTGATGTGTATATCATTAACCGACAGAGTAGTACTCAAGGCTTGCGAAATGTGGCCGCTTTTATGGATTTGGCGGAGGGGAATGTCATCTACAATGATAACATAAATTCAAATATCAGTGGGCAGCAAGGGCCAAATGATAATGGCGCCAATGATCTTTATCAGCGGTTGATCACTAATCCGGGATACCGGACTGTTGATACATTGAATAATATTTTGGGGTTGACAAAAGGTGCAGATTACGAACTGATCACCACCGCAAGAAAACTGGACCTCACGGAATATACATATAACAGTGAGCTTGGAATAATTTCACTTAACAGGAGGTTGCAGAATGATGAAATGTTGGCAGTTGCCTTTGAGTATACCTATCAGGGCAGAAAATATAAAGTAGGTGAGCTGACCGAAGACTATCAGAATTTGGGTGATGATAAGGTCATCTTCCTGAAATTATTGCGGCCAAATAAAATAAATACCGAAGTGCCTACCTGGGATTTGATGATGAAAAATGTCTACAACCTGAATGCCAGTCAGGTCACCCGCGATGCCTTCCAGTTGAGAATCATTTACCGTGATGATAAAACGGGTATAGATAATCCTAGTTTGCACGAAGGCCAAAATACGAAAGACGTTCCACTGATAGAGATATCGGGGCTTGATCGATTGAATTCCAATAACGACCCACAGAAGGATGGTAATTTTGATTTTGTTGAGGGAATAACCGTTATGCCCGAAACGGGCCTTATCTTTTTTCCGGTGCTCGAACCTTTTGGCACCAATCTGGACGAGCAATTTATTGAGGGGCAGGAAGATTTTCTCATCGACAAATACGTGTTCAAGAGTCTTTATGAAACCACAAAGAACGAAGCCGAACAAAATGTGTTTCACGATAAATTCTATCTGGTAGGCAGAATGCAGGCAGGATCAGCCAGCGAGATCATGCTTCCTGGAATTAACATAGCCAAAGGTTCCGTAGTGGTTACGGCGGGCAACACTCCCCTTCAGGAAGAAGTCGATTATCGGGTAGATTACAATCTCGGGCGGGTGGTAATTATCAATGAGGCTGTACTCAATTCCGGGAAACCTATTAAGATCAGTTATGAAAAATCCGATTTATTCAATTTTCAAACGAGAAGCCTTTTGGGAACCCGGTTTGATTACAACATCAATGAACATTTGAATATTGGGAGTACATTTCTGTATCACAACGAACGACCTTTTATAAGCCGTGTAAATATTGGTGATGAGCCTACCCGAAATATAAAATATGGATTTGATGTTAACTTTCAGGATGAATCCAGATTGCTAACAAAAATGGTTGATGCATTGCCCATCATTCAAACCAAAGAGCCTTCCAATATCACCTTTAATGCAGAATTTGCTCAACTCATTCCAGGCACTTCCAATAAAGTAAACGGCAAGGGCACTTCGTACATCGACGATTTTGAGTCCACCGCAACACCCTTCAGCTTAAGTAACAGCATTGATCTGTGGAAGCTCGCAGCCACTCCGGTTACTGACGATAATGCTTTTACCACAGTGCCGCCTGGCATGACAAATAATAATGTCAGAATAAATGATAAGAGAGGTAAGCTCGCGTGGTATATCATAGACAACGTATTTTACAGAAGTTCCGGCAGTTTAAAGCCTTCTAATATTTCGGAGACAGATCTGGAAAATCATTATGTAAGGGGTATTAGTCCACAGGAAATTTTTAAAAACCGGGATCAGGAAGTATTGAATACAAACCTGCGAATATTTGATCTGGCTTATTATCCGAGGGAAAGAGGGCCCTATAATTACAATCCAGGCCTTGACAACAATGCCGAATTGGCCAACCCAAAACAAAACTGGGCAGGTATTACAAGAAGCATCACTTCTGACGTAGATTTTGACAAGAATAACATTGAATACATAGAATTTTGGTTGATGGATCCGTTCATTAATAGCCCGAATGGAGTGATCGATGATGGAAAGGGGAATCCTGTGCCCAATACAACCGGTGGCAGACTGGTTTTCAACCTGGGAAGCGTCAGCGAGGATCTAATGAAAGACAATAAGCATGCATTTGAAAACGGCTTGCCGGCAGACGGCGTAAAAGATCTGGCGGGGGCGAATGTCACTAAAAATAATTGGGGTTATGTCACTAACCAGCAATATTTAACCAATTCTTTTGACAATTCTACTTCATCGAGAACCAACCAGGATGTGGGCCTGGATGGATTGAACGATCAGGAAGAAGTAGAAAAATTTGGCTCGACGTTTTTAGATCAACTGCTTGCCAATGCTAGAAATATAGTTGAATCGGACGTTTCAGGCGACGATTTCCATTATTACCTGGGGGGTGATCTTGATGCCAGGGATGCAAAAATTCTGGAACGTTATAAAGACTACAACAATATAGAAGGTAATTCACCTATCATTCAGAATACTAATGCCGATTTTACACCTTCGGGCTCGACTTTACCGGATAACGAAGATCTAAATAAGGATAATACCTTGTCTGATGTAGAAGAATACTACGAATACGACGTGGATTTGGACGCGGGCAGTTTAAGCCTTGATTCTAAATATGTCGTCGATAAAGTTACCAATACGATCAACGGCGATGAAGTTTCCTGGTATCTGTTCCGGATTCCCATAAGAGAGCCCTCCAGAGTACAGGGACAAATAAACGGCTTTAAATCCATGCGATTTGTCCGGATGTATCTTACTGATTTTCAGCAACCGGTTGTTTTGAGAATGGCAAATTTTCAATTGGTTGGTACCCTATGGCGAAAGTACAATGGTAATTTGTATGAGAGAGGTTTGTACGAAACCCCTGAACCTTATGATCCTAATTTCTTTGTTTCAGTTGTTAATATAGAGGAAAACGGGGCAGGCTCTGATGGTAAAATACCTTATGTTGAGCCTCCGGGAATTCAACGCGACTATGACAATACTTCTCCAATTGTACGTCGAAATAACGAGCAATCGATGATGCTCTGCGTAGATGGTTTGCAGGATAAAGATGCCAGGGCAGTATATAGAAATATGAATGTCGATCTCATCAATTATGGCAGAGTACAAATGTTTGTTCATGCCGAGCAAAATGGCCCGACCCCAATAAATGACTATGAGGTAAATGCATTTATGCGACTAGGTACAGATCAGTCAGCCAACTATTATGAAGTAGAGCTTCCACTAAAAATTACCCGACCGGATGCCACATCGGCAGAAGATATCTGGCCGGCCGAAAACGAATTCGACATCGTATTAAACGACCTGTATGAGGTCAAGAAAAGACGAAATAATCTGAATTGGGATATAGAAATACCTTACACCGATTCTGTAGGCCGATATAAAATTACAATACGAGGGAGGCCGGATTTGAGTGCCGTGCAATCTGTTATGATCGGTGTGAGAAATCCCAAAAACTATCCCGACGAATCTCCGAAATCCGTGTGTATTTGGGCAAATGAATTGAGGGTAACTGATTTTGACAAAACGGCCGGTTGGGCTGCCAATGCTTATCTCGGTATGAAACTAGCCGATTTAGGTACAGTCAGTGCTTCTACAAGATATACTACCTATGGATTTGGCGGAGTGCAGTCAAAGATTCAGGAAAGGACCCGTGAGGAGACATTGGAATACGATGTTTCAACTAACATCAATCTGGATAAATTCATACCCGGAAATACGGGTATAAAACTTCCAATGTATGCCAGCTATGAGCGAAGAAAAGTAACGCCTAAATTTGATCCGCTTGATCCGGATATACCACTCGAGGCATCCCTGCAATCAATAGAAGACGAAGAAGAAAGGAATGAGTATAAGAAAATTGTTGAAGATAATACGATAAGGCGAAGCATCAACTTCACCAATGTTCGAAAGGAAAAGGTAAAAGAAGATGCTAAGCAGCACATTTATGACATTGAGAATTTTTCATTTACGTATGCGTACAGCGACGTAAATCGTTCAAACGTAAATACGCAATCTTATGAGTTTAAATCTCACAGAGGGGCCATTGCTTACAATTATGGTCCCAAGCCTTTGGAAGTGATTCCATTGAAAAATTCCAAGACATTCAGCTCCCCGTACTTACAACTCATCAAAGATTTTAATGTCAATTTTGCACCAAGCAATTTAAATTTCAGAATTGAGGTGGACAGGAAATTTACCCGAACGCAATTGAGGAATTCGAATTTGGGGATAGAGGGTATTCAGCCTACCTGGGAAAAGTATTTTTTCTTTAACAGAATTTACGGCTTGAGCTGGAATTTGACTAAAAGTTTATCGTTTGATTACAATGCGAGGGTAAATGCAGTCATTGACGAGCCGTTTGGAGATATTGACACAAAGGCGGAAAGAAATGAGATTAAAGAGAATTTTTTGAAACTGGGCCGGATGAGAAATTTCAACCAGGTGATTGGGATCAACTATAAAATTCCGTTAGATAAACTTCCATTGACCGACTGGTTGAATTCAGATGTTAGATACGCGGTAGTTTACAACTGGAAGGCGGGAGCATATAGTGAAGATCCGGAACTCAACCAACAATTGATCTTCGGGAATACCATCGAGAACAGCCAGGACGTGGATATGTCCGGTAAAATCGATTTTGTTAAGCTTTATAATAAGAACAAGTATTTGAAATCGATCAATACTCCAGCCAGAAGAAGATCTTCGACACGGCGTCCTCCACCGGGAAGACAAGCCGCTCAGGATACAACTAAGAGTGCACCCGAAATGAAAGGATTAAAAGGCATCTTGCGATTGCTTATGAGCGTAAGATCGATAAATATTAATTACGGCGTTCGTTCGTCCACTATGCTGCCCGGATACTTACCAAAGCCATTTTTATTTGGCCTTGACAGCTCGTGGTCAGCGCCGGGATGGAAATTTATTTTGGGGAGTCAGGATCCGAATATCAGAAACATTGCTGCCCAAAGCGATTGGCTGGTTTATGACACCATACTGACACAGCCATTTACCCAGGTGCGTCAAATAGATCTGGATATAAAAGCCAACATCGAACCCTTTAGTGATTTTAAAATTCAGCTTGACGTCAAGAAAAGGGCGATGGGCAATTATGAGGAGTTATTTGAAGTTAACAGAGGTTCGGATGGTGAAGGTGAATACAACAGGTTGTTGCCTACCAGGGGGGGGAGTTACAGTATCTCTTACAACATTATAGGAACCTCATTTACAAAGGATGATGATAACTTCAATAACAAGGTATTTGAGAATTTCACAGATTACAGGGAGATAATAAAAGACAGATTGGGTCCGGAATACGCTCTGAATTCCCAGGACGTCCTGGTTCCGGCTTTTTTAGCAGCTTACGCTAATAAAGACCCGGCTACTATTCCGATTAACCCGTTCCCTAAAATTCCTGTGCCCGGGTGGCGCATTGATTATTCCGGGCTATCAAAAATTCCTGGGTTGAGGGACGTATTTTCATCTATTAGCATAACTCACGGCTACCGGTCAACCTACACCATTAATAACTATTCCACTTCGCTGGAATATGCTGAGGATCCCCAATATTACAATTCCATAGAATTAGACAGGTCCCTTACCCATTATCCCGAACCGACTAAAACAAACGATAATGATGAATTGATACCTGTTTTCCTGATGAGCCAGGTAATGCTTCAGGAGGAATTTTCACCGTTGATAGGTATTAATCTGAGGACGAGAAGCAAACTGACAGCCAGAATTGAATATCGCAAGAAGAGAGATGTTGGTCTTAATTTTTCCAACGCCCAGGTGACTGAGATTAAAAGCAATGATCTGACCGTGGATATCGGCTTCACTAAATCAGGAATGAGAATGCCGTTCAGAAGCCAGGGCCGTATTATAACATTGAAAAATGACATATCGTTTAAGTTTACCTTTACCATACGAGACACGCAAACTATTCAGAGAAAGATAGACGATGTTAATACCCCAACCAATGGAAATATCAATCTTCAGTTCAGACCTCAGATAAGTTATGAATTAAGTGACAGGCTTAATTTAAACATGTATTTTGAGCGCACAGTCAATGATCCTCTGGTGTCCAGTTCCTTTAAAAGATCAACTACTGCAGCAGGTGTTCAGATTAGATTTAGTTTAGCACAATAAATTTTTTGCATCTTAATTTCTGTCAAGTATTTTTGGGTTCATAAAATTAAACTGATGAACATTCCAAAAGATTTAAGATACACGAAGGACCATGAATGGGTCAGAGTGGAAGGAGATATTGCCCATGTAGGCATAACTGATTTTGCTCAAGGGGAATTGGGTGATATTGTGTTTGTAGAAATAGAAACCATTGGAGAAACATTAAATACTGGCGATACATTTGGCACGGTGGAGGCTGTAAAAACGGTTTCTGATTTATTTATGCCCATTTCAGGGGAGATATTGGAATTAAACCCGAGAATTGAAAGCGAACCTGAGATCGTCAATAATGATCCTTACGGTGACGGATGGATGATTAAAGTGAAAGTTTCAAGCGCCGAAGAGATCAATGCGTTGTTAAGCGCTGACGACTATGAGGCTGAGTTGAGCTAATGTTTTTCAGATACACCATATTGCCCATTTCCTGGGCTGTAATAGTAGCGTTCCTGATACTGTTGCCGGGGAAAGATCTTCCCGGGTCGGGTGGTTTGTTGGCTTTTGACAAAATTGCTCATACCTGCGTTTTTGCTTTTCTTGTGTTGTTGTGCGTCGTGGGGTTTACCAAACAAAACAAATTTCAGTTTCTCAAAAAAAGATCTCTACTATCTGCAATAGCTGTCGGACTGGGGTATAGCTTAATTCTTGAATTTAGTCAGATTTTCATTCCCGAGAGACAATTTGACAGATATGACATTGTAGCAAATAGTTCTGGAATAATTTTTGGGGGTTTATTATTCATATTAATTTACAGAATTTAGTTAAAAAAAATATTTAAAAATATTATCTTTGAAAGATAACTAAAGTTAAGCTTATGTGGATATTAGGAATTTACGGGGTTTTGTTCTTTTTGCTGATCATCCTTGCCATTCAGTTAATTAAAATGATAATGGATAAGGGAGCAACAAAAACAATAAGCGATCCCCATCATACGGAAAAAGGAGATGTTTTCGTAAAAAAATATAAATCGTCCAATCTCAGAAAGAGTGGCCTTTTGTTTTTAAGCATAGGGTATGTTCTTACTTTAGCTATTGTCAATCTTGCCTTTAACTACAAAACATATGATGACAACAGCTTGGTTGAGTTACAAAGGACATCTGATGATTTCGAAGATCTGATGGAGATTCCTCCCACCGAGCAACCACCACCACCGCCACCGCCCGTGCAACAACCGGAAATCATTGAGGTTCCGGATGAAGAAGAGATAGAAGAAGAGATCGATGTTGACCTTGATGTTGAAATAACTGAAGAAACGGTTATTGAAGAAGTTGTATTTGAAGATGCACCGGAGGAAGAAGAAGTAGATGAAATATTTACGATAGTTGAGGAAAATCCTGAACCACAAGGCGGAATGGCCGCGTTTTACCAATACGTTCAAAAAAACTTGAAATATCCGAATCAAGCCCGTCGAATGAACATCGAAGGAAAAGTGTTTGTACAGTTTGTTATCGGGAAGGATGGTAGTATTTCGGAAGTACAGGCTGTTAAGGGAATTGGAGCTGGTTGCGATGAAGAGGCGGTCAGGGTTATTGAAAATGCACCTAAATGGAAACCTGGAAAACAAAGAGGCAGACCTGTTAAGGTAAGAATGATTTTACCAATAACCTTTAAGCTTGGATAACAAATAAGCTGAAAAACATTTAAATCATAGATAAAAAAAGCTGGCTTTGCCGGCTTTTTTTTTATCTAATAAAGTCTCTTTGTTTCATTTCGCTCTTGATTTTACAATGAATTATATGATTTAAGTCATATACCAACTCAATTTAATACAACAATAGCTTTAATATTCTTCCCATCCCTTTTTTGAAGCCGTTTATAATAATAGA
>Ga0055477_10000095_pt1 | contig 19207 bp, 17 predicted proteins | sample Muzzi_PWA_D2_FD_57683 | JGI IMG/M metagenome (GOLD analysis project Ga0055477, IMG submission 57683) | Wetland microbial communities from San Francisco Bay, California, USA, that impact long-term carbon sequestration - Muzzi_PWA_D2 | ecosystem: Environmental > Aquatic > Marine > Wetlands ... | reverse complement strand
AGCCCGAGTTGCCGTCGGCAACCCAGGTCTGGAACGCGGACCATACCAACATGATCCCCGAGATGATGGGCAACTCTCCCCTGGTGCAGCACCATCTCCTGCTGGAGCAGGCCGCCGCCTTCCTGGGTGCCGCCGCCGGCAAGGAAACACCGCTGACCCTCGATGCCACGGTCTTTGTCAACACCGTGATCGGTGTTAACGAACTGGAACTGACCGACGCCGACAAGGGCGCCCTCTTTGGCGATCTCTGGGTGCTCAAGCGCGACGGGAACGGGGTCCCGCTGAAGGATGAAATGGGTTGCGTGATGCCCCTGCCGTCCGAGCCGATCTTTCTGACCAAACTGGATCATGAAGACAACCCCACCTACATCCCCCTGGAGACGGTGCCGATGATGCTGGAGGAGTATAAGGACGGGCTCTTCAAGTGCACGGTAGTGCCCGGTTACGAAGATTACGTGGTCGAAGTGGAGATCGGTCGCCTCAACTGCGTCCGTTCCTTCCTGACCAATCCCGGGATGCTCAACAAGCATCTCTATGAAGCGGTCAGTAACATCAATACCGGGGTCCTGGTCAAGCGCGACCTGGCCGGGCGGCTGGTCTACTCCACCCAGGTGCTCGACGGCGAAGGGCAACCGCTGCTTGATGAGTATGGCGATCCGGTGTTGGCAGACCACACCATCGATTCACCCATGGAAAACATCGCCCTCTACCGGGCCCTGTTGAAGTGGGGCAAGCTCGACGGGGTGACCCTCAACATCAAGCAGGAAGGGGTGGATACCCAGGTGACCCTGGAGATCGCCGATACGGTGGATGTAAACAGCCACGGCATGGAGTTCCTGAAGTATGGGGACGAGACCGGCCAGGGACTGGGCCATCATCCGGACAGCAACTTTGCCGACTTCTCCCTCTTCAGCCACCTCAGCAAAGCCGATTACGACCAGGTGCCGGTTGACTATGTCGAGCGGGTGACAGACGGGGTCTGTGTCTACCGGGAGGTCCAGGGCGATAATCTCTGGACCAGGGTCCAGGGCGGGGACGATGTCCTGCACGGCAACATCAAAGGCTTCGTCGCCCAGGCCGATGACGCGCGGAAGACCATTCTCTTCACCCACAACATCATCAACGACCCATTGCCGGTTGAATGAGAAATGGATCTCCGTTAACCGGGGCGGCTGCGGCCGCCCCATTTTTTTGTCCGGGAAAGGTCAGCCGGGTGTCTCCTCCTCGAAGAGCAGACGCCGGATGCGAGCCGAGGCCTTGAGCACTCCGACCGGGTCCAGGTAGTCGTAGACCCGGGGGATTTTGCCGGCCGCCGGGCGGAGAATGCGGCCTACCACCTGCAGGAGGCGGCCGCTGAACTTGATCGGGGTGGTCAGGAACAGGGTGCGCAGCCCCGGGCAGTCGAAGCCCTCGCCGATCAGTTGCACGGTGGAGATCAGCACCCGGATTTCACCGGCCCTGATTTGTTCAATCAGGTCGCTGCGCTCCTCCGAAGGCATCTTGCCGGTCAGCACCGCCAGGGAGAGTTCCGGTTCGAGGCGCTGCAGCTCGGCTGCCAGGACCTGGCAGTGGGCCACCCGGTCGCTGACCACCAGGATGGTGCCCTCCCCTTCGCGGGTTGTCTCCGCGATGATATCGGCACAGATCCGCCGGTTGCGTTCCCGGTTCCCGGTCAGGGCCTTGAGCAGGTTCTGGTAGTTGCCCCGGTAGCCATAGGTGAACTCCGTGTCCTGCTGGATGAATTCCGGCTTCAGTACCGCCCCGCTCCGGTGCAGCCGGTCCTGATTCACCCGGTGGGTGCGTTCTCCCAGGTAGAAGTGGATCAAGTCGGTGAGACCGTCGCGCCGGAAGGCGGTGGCGGAAAGGCCCAGCGCGAAGCGGCAGTCGAAGGCGGTTACCACGTCGGTGAAAAGCGCGGCCGGCACCCGGTGGCATTCGTCGACCACGATCTGGCCGAAATGGACCGGCAGGTCGGGAAGCCGGTTGCGGGCCGAGTTGACGATGGCCACCGTCACCGGCCGCAACTCGAAGCAGCCATCGCCGATCAGTCCCGGCTCCTGGCCCAGAAAGATTTCGATCTGAGCCGCCCACTGGTGCAGGAGTTCCTTGGTGTGGACCAGAATCAGGGTGGGCTGGCGTCGGTGGGCAATGATGGCCAACCCCAGGATGGTCTTGCCGCTTCCGGTGCCGGACTCGATCACCCCGAACTCCCGCCGCACCGTGTCCCGGAAGGCCTCTTCCTGATAGGGCCGCAGCCTCCCCTGGAAAGTGAAGTCGATTTCCGGCAGGGTCCGGCGGCGGTCGATGAGGCTGGGGGCAACCTGGTAATCCCGGCACAACCCCAAGGCGCGGCTGGCGAAGCCCCGGGGAAAGCGGAAACCGGCACTGGTTTCCGAGTAGAAGTAGAGCCAGGGCTTGAGTTTCTTGCCGATCCAGCGCCCGTAGCGGCGGGCATCACGGTAGGCGGGATTGGCCACCGTCAGTTCTTTTTTCATGGCGGCCAGCAGCGCCGGGTTGGCGTGCTGCAGCAGGCAGTCGCTGGCTACGGTCAGGGTCAGGGCCTCAGCCATGGCTGGTGTCCGCCCCCGGATCGGGCAGGAATTCCCGCAGCCGCCGCTGTGTTCTGGTCAACTCCATAGCCAGCTCATCGATCCGAATCTGCTGTCGGTAGAGCACTTCGTGCAGTTCTTCGAGGGTTTGCTCCTGAAAAACCAGACGGCTTTCCAGTTCGACGATCCGCCCTTCCAGGATGTCCCGTTCGGTGTTCATCGCGGCTGCCTCATTTATGGTCGAAGACGGTGATTCCGTGCCATTCCGGACCGGGCGGATTGTCCCGCAGCCGGGTGATTCTATCCAGGTAGAGGCGGGTTGGAGGGTCGGCCGGGATTTTTTCCAGGACCAGCTTGAAAAAACTCTCCGCTTCGTTCCAGTCCCGGCGGCGATAGGCTCGCACACCCCGGCCGAACAGTTCATGGCCGTCCAGGATCTCGGAGGTGACCGACTCGCACCGTCCCGCCAGTTCGAAAATGGTTACCGCCGTTTCCTTGCCCTTGACCTGGACGATATCCAGGTCGCGGACCAGGAAGCGGTCATCCAGTTGGGTGGCGGTGAATTCACTGAGCAGGATATTGGTGGAGTAGACCTTGTTAAGGCCCTCCAGCCGCGAGGCCAGGTTTACCGCGTCGCCGATGATAGTGTAGTCCATGAAGGCGTTGCTGCCCAGGTTGCCGACCGTGACCTCACCGGTATTGAGGCCGATGCCGATGTTGAGCAGGTCCAGCCCGGGGATGTCCGTTCGTTTCTTGAGCTCGTCCAATTTTTCGATCATTTCCAGGGCGGTGTCGGCCGCCTGGCCCGGATGGTCGGGCAGGGGCAGCGGGGCTCCGAAAAAGGCCATCACCGCGTCGCCCATCAGTTTGTCCAGAGTGCCCCGATGCTTGAAGACCAGGGGAATCATGGTGTCGAAGTAGGCGTTCAGCAAGAGGCCGGTGTCACGGGCGCCCAGTTTTTCGGAGAGCGTGGTGAAGCCCCGGAGATCGGAGAAGAGCATGGTCAGTTCGGCCCGGCGTCCTTCCAGGGTGGTTGAGATGTCGCCCTTGATCAACTCGTTGACCACCCCGGCCGAGACATATTTGCCGAACATCGAGGTAATCATGGCCGTCTTCTTGCGGCCGAAGGATTTCTGCAGGGTTACGCCGGAGATGAACTGCAGCCCGAAGACCAGCAGGAGGGGGGCGACATCGACCCGGTAAGGACCGCGCAGGAAGGCCAGGTGCGAGCCCCCCAGGATCAGCAGGACGACCGTGAGCAGGATCGAAACTTCCCAGAGCATGCCCAGCCGGGGCAGGTAGAAAACCAGGCCGGCCAGTCCCAGCAGCAGGCAGAAAGCTGTGATCGGCCAGCCGCTTACCGGGTGGATGAAGGCCTGGTCGAGGATGGTTTCCACCGCGTGGGCATGACAGGCGACTCCGGGTTCGTCGGAACCCTGTACCCCTTTTTCCATGTCGCCGAAACGCCCGGCCAGGGAAGCCGCCTCCTGCCGGAAACGGGAGACCGGGGTGGTGAAGAAATCTTTCTGGCTGGAAAGGGTGGAACCGATCAGCAGCAGTTTGCCCCGGACCAGATCCGAATCGAAGGTATTGTTGACCGCGTCGGCAAAGGAAACCACCGGGAAAGCGGTGTAGTCGCCGTAATAGTTGATCAGGAGATCGGGATAGGGCAACCGCAGCTGGTGGCCCGGACTGCCCAGCCGGAAATAGTCGGAGCCGGAAAAGTCGAAAGTGAAATCCAGGTTCCGGTAGACCCTGGCCAGTTCCAGGGCGAAAGCCGGCAGCAGGGCGAGACTGCCTTCGGGCAGAGGTTTGGCGTTAAGGAAACGGATCTTGCGCAGCACCCCGTCCTGGTCCAGGGGCACATCGATGAAGCCGTCGCCGATCATCGCTTCCCGGAATGACTCCAGGGGAGCGATTTCCTCCACCCCCTGGGCGGCGGAGACCCGGGCCAGGACCACGTTGTTGCAGCGGGCGATGCTGTCGGTCAGTCGTCGGTCGACCTCCGGATCGAGATCTGGTGCCGCCATCACCATGTCGAGACCGATGACCTCGGCCCCAGCCGTACAGAGATTGTCCAGGGCGGCAGCCAACCGGCGGCGGGACCATTGGCCGCGGAAGCGCTTCAGCCGAACGGCGCTCTCTTCGTCCATCAGCACCAGGGTGACCTGCCCGGAAGTGGCCACCGGACCGCGCCAGGCCAGGTTGATATCGTAGAGGAAGTTGTCGGCGCGGGCCAGCAGGCCGGCCCGATAGGCCAGGACTGTGGAACCAAGAATCACCAATCCGCAGAGGGCGGTGGCGATAATCTGGTTCCTGAGCAGGGTCTTGCCGGTCATTTGTTTTTGACGCCGGGTGTCGGGGCCGGGCCAGGGTCAGCGGCCGGGATCAAGTTCGGCCAAACGCCTGGGCAACCCACCCTCGATGCCGCCGATGGGACTAGAGGCCAGAACCACCACCCGGCATTTCTTGAGGATCTGGGAGTTGGCGTCCTCGGCCTGCAGCTCCATGGCGTCGGCGTTGCTGATTACCAGGTTGGTCTTGGCCAACCCCTGCACATCCTTGACGTCGGCGACTATATAGCGCCCGCGCCGGCTCCGTTCCGGTCGGGGCGGAGGCTCTGCGCCGGCTGCCGGGGGTGGGTCCTGGCCGGGCATGGGGATTTGGCTCAGAGATCTCTCGATGGTGTTGGCGTGGGCCGCTTCGACCCCGATCAGCAGACCGGCCCGAACCAGGATCTCGTCCACCAGATTTGCGTCATTGCGCAACTCCTCGGCCGAGGCGGCGGTGGTTACATAGCTCATCATGCCGCGGTTAATCAGGGCCGCTTGCTCGACGCCCTTGACATCGTAGATCTCTTCGCCGGCCTCGCTCCTTACCTTGGGGAACAGGGCCGGCTCGATCTGCCGGTTGTCGGTCAACCCCCGGGCATCCAGGAGCAGCCAGGGCTGGCCTTCATCCTCCAGGTCTGACCTTGGTTCCAGGTTGCGCACCGGCAGATCCTTCCAGACCGGGTCCTGGGAGAAATGGTCGAGCAGTCTGGCGGTCAGGCCGCTGATGCCTTTCATCGTGGCCACTTTGATGATCTCGTAGTAGGGATCGCCGTCGTTTTCCACATAGGTCGATTTAAACTGCTTGTCTCTGATGAAGGCCTGGAGGTTGACGGTGACCTTGCCGTCGCCCAGCGATTCCAGGGTCCGGGTGTCGTCCAGATGCAGCCCGGCGGCCAGCTTGATGATGTTGCCGGAAGCCAGAACGCCGCCGACGCCCTGGGAAAGCGGGCGGTTGTTGCGGTTCTTGCTCAGGTAGCCCCGGCCGATCCCATAGATCAGGCCGTTCTGCCAGTCGATCCAGCCGTTGGCGTGGCGCTCGATATAGGGTTCGAAACGGTTTTCGTCGACGCTGGCCGAGATGGCCGGCAGACAAAGCAACCCCAGGGCGATCAGGGTGACGATCCGGGCCGCGCGGCGACCCCTGGTTATCCAGCTGTGACGGTGTCCCATAAACTTACCTCATCCAGGGTGGTCGTGGCAGTTCCGGGGAATTTCGCGATCAGGTGGGCAGCGAATTGGCCTGGTCGAAAAAGTCCGTGATCTTGTCCTTGTCGTCGGATTCCATCTGGGCGATGGCGGTCCGGGGGTGCTGATTCAGGGCGCCGGTGATCATGTAGGGGATGAAGTAGCCCCAGTCGATCTTTTTTGACCAGGGCAGAACCTCTTTTTCGATCACCTCGATCAGCGGTCGCACGTTGAACTTGGGGTTCTTCAAAAAGGAGATCAAAAGCTCCAGGGGGCAGTTGCCGGCGCCGCGGCCGATGCCGTAGAGGGTGGCGTCCAGGTAGTTGATGCCGTTGATGATCGCCGAGATGGTGTTGGCGAAGGCCAGCTGCTGGTTGTTGTGGCAGTGGATGCCGATGGTCTTGCCCGGCAGGCTTTCCATGTAGAGCTTGGCCAGCACGTCGATATGCTCGGAATAGAAGAAACCGAAGCTGTCGACCAGATAGATGATCGGCACCCGGCTTTTGGCCAGGTCGTCCAGGGCCTCTTCCAAGTCGCGCTGGTTGACGGTGGAGACGGCCATCAGGTTGATGGTTGCTTCATAACCCTTGTCCAGGCAATGCTCGGCCAGGGCGATGGCCTTGTCCACCTGATGGACGTAACAGGCGACCCGGACCATATCCAGCGAGCTTTCGGTCTGCGGCGGGATGTCGTTGTAGTCGATCCGGCCGATGTCGGCCATGGCCGAGAGCTTGATCTTTTTCTCCTCCTCGCCGATGATCCTCTGCAAATCGCTTTCGGCGCAGAATTTCCAGGCGCCCATTTCCTTGCGGCAGAACATGCCCTCGGAGCTCAGATAGCCGATCTCCATGTAATCGACCCCGCTCTTGGTCAGGGCCTGGTAGACGTTGCGGACGAAGTCGTCGCTGAACTGCCACTTGTTCATCAGTCCACCGTCGCGAACGGTGCAGTCGATTACCTTGATTTGCGGTCTGTACATTGGTTCTCTCCGGATATGTGAAATTTCTGGTGTTCGTTTGTTAAGGGCCGGAGGCCCGAACTCGGGTCATTCTACCCGGTCCGGGTCCCCTTGCCAATCAGCTGATTCAGTAAATATTACCGGTTTTCCCGGCGCCATTCATCCCAGGCGGCGATGAACTTCCCGACATTTTCCTCCACTGCGGCCGGATTTTGGGCGGCCAGGGCTTCGGCCCCGAAAAGAGAGGCGCCCACCCCGACTCCGGCCACCCCGGCCGCAAAATAATCGGCCAGGTTGTTTCTGGTGACGCCACCCACCGCCACCATGGGAATTTGCGCGAAGGGGCCGCGCAGTTCGCGGATGTATGACGGTCCCAGCGCCCCGCAGGGGAAGACTTTGACCAGGCTGGCCCCGGCGCTCCAGGCCGCGTAGACTTCGGTCGGGCTGAAAGCCCCGGCGATTACCGGGACCCGCTGCTCGCCGGCCAGTCCAATGACGGATGGATCGGTGTTGGGGGTGACCAGGAACATGGCCCCGGCCTCGAGGGCCCGGCGCGCCTCCTCCCGGTTGCAAACGGTGCCCATCCCCAGCAGCTTGCCGGCCGGCACCTGAGGGCGGCAGCGGGCGACGATCTCGGCGGCGCCGGGAGTGTTCATGGTGATTTCCAGGGCCTGGAGACCGGCCCCGAAGGCGGCGCTCATCAAGGCCGGGAAAAACTCTCCGGAGATTCCCCGGATGATACCGACGATCGGTACGTCCAGTTGCATGATTGGCTATCCAGTTGGTTAAAATCAGCAAATAACCAGATTGACAACATTATGGCAAGAGCCGGAATTTCCCGTTGTTTCTTCCGCCGGGGGAAAAATGTCCGGTTGTGCCGGTCGACGGAATGGATTAATCATTGACAACAAAACCCGGCTGGAGAATATCTTAGCGATATGCCGTTAATAACCTTGGACGACCGGCCGGTGCAGGAGTTCCGGGGTCCAAGGAAGAGATTGTCAGGCAAGCGGAGGGTGTGGAATGGGGGAGCCGGGGGCCAGGAAAAAGACCATCAAGGCCGAGACCTTAAAGAGGCTGATTGTCAGCCTGCGTAAGGCCAAGGCATACAAAGCTTCCGGAGTCTTGACCTTTCAGGGCCGGGTTCTGGTGCGCGATTCCATCGATCCGAACATCGATCTGGATGTGGTCGGCGCCACCTTCAACGATCTTTTCGAGCAGGCCCACGATGCCTCGGAAAGAGTGGGCCTTGAGGTCTGCTATGAAACCGCGATCAATACCCCGAAGGGGATTATCCTCATCCGCTGTTCAGGTCTCGATGCCCTGGCTCATTTTCACCTGATCGTCATCCTGGGGGCCGATGCCAACCTTTCTCTGGTTCGGCACGAACTGGACAAGTTTCTGGCCGAGGTCATGAAGGAACTGGCCGAACTGTAAACCTGGCCCGGGCTCACACTTAACGGTCATCCCTCCCCTATTTCCGGCCTGTCAGCTCCTCAGGGATCACCCCACAAATGCCGTAAAGTGTAGAGAGTATCAATTATTTCAAGCGGTTGCGAAGAAATTGTGCTGTCGTGCGGTTTGCAGAGAGGTAAACTGAATTGCCTATTTTCGTGTGATCCTGCCGGTCAGTTTGAGATAGCGTTCGGTTTCGCTGATATCTTTTTCGTTCAAGCTCTCGTCGAATTTGATATGCACCGAGAATTGCTCCAGGCTGTCGGCGGCCTCGAGGTGGTTTTTGACCCCGAGGGCCAGCCCGATTTTTTCGAACTCAGACATGTTGGGAGGCATGTTGAACCGCAGGTAAAGTCTGTTGCCCAGGAGCATCTGGGCGTGTTCCCGGTCGGCGGCCTTGATGAAGAAAGACACCCCACCGAGTGAGACATCGCCGATCTTGCCCTGCATGGTCTTGCCAACCGGCATCCCTTCGGAATTGACCACCTTGATCAGGATGCGGCCCGGGAAGACCACCCGCCGCTGGGATCGGCGGTCCATGGAGTTTCTTTTCATCAGATCCTGGATCTTTTCTTCCCTGGCACAGAAGTTTCTCAGCTTACCTTCCAGTTCAGGCGTGGAAGTGCGCCACTGACTCAGGACCTCGTTGGAAATAAAATGGCTCTTGACCTTGTCGATGGCCACCAGGGTGCTGGTACAGAGGGTGGCATCGAAGAAGTTTTCCTCACCGGCGACGTTACCGGCCGCGACCCGCTTGATGAACATCTCGCGGTCGCCATGGGTGAAAAGGTGTTTGGCCTGGCCGGAATCTATGAAATAGAGATTTTGGTTCCGGGCGCCCTGTTCGAAGATGACCTGAGCGGGCCGGAAAACAACTTCCTGCATCTCGGTGAACATGGTGTTGGCCTCGTCGACGCTTAACTGATCGTAGAGGGCGGCCCAGACTTCCATGTGGCCCCGGTCGTGATCGGGCCTCAGGCGGGCGGAGTCGATGATCTCCTGGGCCCGGATGGCTTCGCTCAGGGCCATTGGATCCAGGGAGATGATCTTCTCCCTCAGGGATTCGGCGGCGGTAAAGTCGCGTTTCTGGGCATACTTGGTGACCAGGAAGAGCAGGGAGGAAATGGCCTCACTGATGTTGCCTTCCCGGCGGTAACGTTCGACCAGTTCTTCATGTTTGCTGATTTCGCTCATTTAATCCTCGGAATGGTGCTCGTTCGGGGTTATTTTTTATCGTTTATTCAATGAGTGTAATTTTAAAAACTCATCAAAACAATAATTTTCGGGCAATCCCGAAAGCGATTTTCGCGCCCCTGGCCCTAGTCGAACATTCATGGCGAACAATGGTTGCCCTAAAAACGGGACAGCAGTGGGCGAGCGCAACCGGGCAGGACTGGCTGCCGGCCGGAAGTGACGGTCGTCGAGGTCTTACTGCCCCAGTTAAATATTGACAAGCACCACCCTTCTCTAATATCTCTCTGTCAACTCCAGGCGCACCCGGACGGGCGCCATAAAACCAGCAAGATAAGGAAAGTCCATGGCTACGGAAGGCAACAAGATTATTTACTCGATGATTCGAGTGAGCAAGTTCCACAACAAAAAACCGGTGCTGGAGAACATTTCGCTCTCCTACTTTTACGGGGCGAAGATCGGCGTCCTGGGCCTGAACGGTTCGGGAAAGAGTTCTCTCTTGAAGATTCTGGCCGGGGTCGATAAGGAGTTCAACGGTGAAATCCATTTGTCGCCCGGCTATACCATCGGTTATCTGGAACAGGAGCCGCTGCTGGACAGCGACAAGACCGTCCGCCAGGTGGTCGAGGAAGGGGTGCAGGAAACCGTTGATCTGGTCAACGAATTCAACCAGATCAATGAAAAGTTCTCCGAACCGATGTCCGACGCCGAGATGAACGGCTTGATCGAACGCCAGGGTAAAGTGCAGGAAAAACTCGATAACCTGGATGCCTGGGACCTTGACGCCCGGTTGGAGATGGCCATGGACGCTCTGCGCTGCCCGCCCGGCGAGGCCCTGGTCAAGGTCCTGTCCGGCGGCGAGAAGCGGCGGGTGGCCCTCTGCCGCCTGCTCCTGCAGAAACCTGACATCCTGCTCCTGGACGAGCCCACCAACCACCTGGACGCCGAGACCGTCTCCTGGCTGGAGCAGCACCTCAAACGTTACGAGGGCACGGTCATCGCCGTCACCCATGACCGCTATTTTCTCGACAACGTGGCCGGCTGGATCCTGGAACTGGATCGCGGCCGGGGCATCCCCTGGGAGGGCAACTACTCCTCCTGGCTGGAGCAGAAGCAAAAGCGGCTGGCCCAGGAGGAAAAGCAGGAATCAGAGCGGCAGAAGACCATGCAGCGCGAGCTGGAGTGGATCCGCATGAGCCCCAAGGGCCGCCATGCCAAGGGCAAGGCCCGGATCACCGCCTATGAGAAACTGCTGGAGGAAGACAGCCAGGAGAAGATTCGCGACCTGCAGATCTACATCCCCCCGGGCCCACGCCTGGGGCAGAAGGTGATCATCGCCGATAAGGTCAAAAAATCCTACGGCGACAAGCTGCTCTTCGAGGATCTGACCTTCTCCCTGCCGCCCGGCGGCATTGTCGGGGTAATCGGACCCAACGGCGCCGGCAAGACCACTCTCTTCAAGATGATCACCGGCCAGGAAAAACCCGAGGCCGGCACCTTCATCATCGGCGACTCGGTCAAGCTGGCCTATGTCGACCAGAGCCGGGAGGCCCTGGATCCAAACAAGAATATCTGGGAGGTGATCTCGGACGGCCAGGAGACCATCGCCCTGGGCAACCGCGAAGTCAACTCCCGGGCCTACGTGGCCCGCTTCAACTTCTCCGGCAGTGAACAGCAGCAGAAGGTGGGGCGGCTCTCCGGCGGCCAGCGCAACCGGGTCCATCTGGCCAGGATGCTTAAGGAAGGGGCCAACGTCATCCTCCTGGACGAGCCCACCAACGATCTCGACGTCAACACCCTGCGGGCCCTGGAAGAGGCACTGGAGGAATTTGGCGGCTGCGCAGTGGTGATCAGCCACGACCGCTGGTTCCTGGACCGGATCGCCACCCACATGCTGGCTTTCGAGGGCGACAGCAAGGTGGTCTGGTTCGACGGCAACTACTCGGAGTACGAGGCCGACCGCAAGACGCGATTGGGTCACGAGGCCGACCAGCCGCACCGCATCAAGTACCGGCATTTGACCAGGGCCTGACGGGTTGAAGATCCGTTCCCGCCTGGCCCCGACCCCCAGCGGCTTCCTGCATCTGGGCAACGCCGTCAACTTTATCCGCACCTGGCTTTTGGTGCGCCAGGGGGGCGGCAGCCTCAAACTGCGGATCGACGACCTGGACAGTGAGCGCTGCCGCCCGGAGTATATCGAGGATATCTTCCGCCAACTCGATTGGCTGGGACTGGACTGGGACGAAGGCCCCACCGGTCCCGACGATTTCAGGCGGCGTCATTCTCAGCACCTGCGCCTGGAACGTTACCGGGAAACCGCTGAATTGCTGGCGGCGAAGGCTCGGGTATTTGCCTGTACCTGTTCCCGAAAAGAGATCCGGCAGGGATCCGGCGATGGCCTCTATCCCGGCACCTGTCGCGGGAAAGGACATCGTCCCGCCGAGGCCCACGCCATGAGGATCGCGGTGGACCAAGGCACCTTGGTGGAGGTCGGCCGCCGGGCCATTCCCCTGGATCGGCAGCTGGGCGACTTCGTGATCTGGCGGCGGGACGACCTGCCGGCCTACCAGCTGGCCAGTCTGGTGGATGATCTCGACGATCGGATCAATCTGATCGTCCGGGGCGAAGACCTGCGTCTATCCACCGCCGCCCAGCTCTTTCTGGCCGCCTGCCTGGAAAGGCAGGACTTTGTCCGAGCGGACTTTATCCACCATCTCCTGCTGCCCGGCGACGATGGTCGCAAGCTCTCCAAGTCCGATAACGCTCTTTCTCTGGCCATCCTTCGGGAGCGGGGCGCCAGACCCCTGTTGGCCTATCGGGCTGCAGCCCTCCAGCTGGGCCTCGATCCGGTCGAAATCTCCTCCCTGGCCGACCTGCTGGCCGCCTTTCAACAAGTGTGAACCGAACAGCCCCGAGGCGCGATTCGCCAAGACCGAAGCCGCGCTCTTCGAACCAACAAACCGGGGCGTCCGTCCGAGCGGCAAGGCTGCTTAATTGGGCGGTTGCTTCCGGGGATGAGGCAATATACTTTTTAAGTATGAGGATAATAAACAATGGGCTGGGTTTGAGCTACGGAGCAGCCCGGGAGGATCTGATGAAAAATATTGAAGCATGTCCCGAATGTCGGGGAACCGGCAAGATCAGCAGCCAGAACTGCGTAAGATGCGGCGGCAGTGGCGAGGTTATCATTCACTCCCATCCGCATACGCATGGGAATACTACGCACGATCATCCGCATCCCCACCCCGAGCCCCATCAGCCGACTGATGGCAGCGTGGCGCATGAGCATGCGCATACCGCCTAAAGATGGGTTAGATCCCTGGCGAGCAGATAATACTTCTTGAGCATTTCCGGCGGCACCGCCGAATGCCAGTGACCGGTGGCCGCCGCCACGGCCCAGAACAAGAGGAATATTCCGATCACGCCCAGGGGTAAGAGCAGGGCCGGCAGGGTACGGTGCCCGTAAGCGGTTAACTGCAGGCAATCCTTGACCGGGCAGGCGGCGACGCATTCCAGGCAACCCAAACATTCCGGGCTGTTGACCATGGTTTTCTCCGCCACCCGGATCTCCCCGGGACAGATCTTTTCACATTTCCGGCAGTTGATGCAGGACTCTTGATCCCGCCTGATTTTAGTAGGGCCGAACCAGGCCAAAATTCCCAGTAACGCCCCGTAGGGACAAAGATAACGACACCAGAAATTCCGCAGCACAAATGAGGCGGCCACCAGGAAACCCAGGACCAGGATGGTGATGGCGGTCGGTTCCAGGAAGAAGAGCAGCATCCGGGCGTCGACCGCCAGATTATAGGACACCTGGCTGAATGCTTCGATGGATTGGATATCCATCTTTAGCAGGATCAGATAAACGAAGAAGCCCAGCAGCAGGTATTTGAGGCTGAGCAGGGGGTAGTCGAGCCAGAGGGGCGGCTGGCGCAGGAGTTTCAGTTTGCGGCCCAGCCTTTCGACCAGATTCGAGGCGAAGCCCACCGGGCAGATCCAGCCGCAGAAACCCTTGCGCAGGAGCAGTCCGATCACCAGGGCGGCCAGGAAGATGGTCAACCCGGCCGGATGGATCGGGTCGTAAACCCCGGTCAGCAGCAAGCGCTTCAGGCTGACCAGGGCGCCGATCGGCAGAAAGCCCTCCACCGACGGGGGCCGGGGCACATAGATGGCGGACTGGTTTTGGGTCCACTGGTAGAATTGGTAGAAGCGAAAGCCGCTGTACAGGCAGAAGAGGGCGAAGGCGGACTGCACCAGCCAGCGCAGGCGGTGCAGCTCGGGCCGGAAGCCGGTGGCGGGGTTGGTTTTTTCGGGGCACATCGCTCTCACCTCAATCGAAAATTCGCATTGTAGCCACTCTAGCCGAGGCTGAAACGAAAAACATTGACATAAGTCAGTCCGCTTAATTATTACAAGTCCTCCAGGTACTCATCAGAGTTGAAAAGGGAACCCCGTGCAAATCGGGGACGGACCCGCCGCTGTAACCGGGGACTGCAGTCGCACAATGCCACTGTCCAAACGAGGATGGGAAGGCGCGACCGCAGGCTGAGCCGGGAGTCAGAAGACCTGCCTGGGAGAAAATAAATGACGGACTGGAACTCCGTCAGGCGCCCGCGTGGATCGGGATGGCCTAATGTTGATCTGGCAAGTTATAATAAACCCGGAGCGATGCTGGTCATCGGTCCGGGTTTTTTTGTTTTACCACTAAACAAAGGAAAGTGATGGCACCCAAGCAAATCCTCCTGGCCCGGCATGCCTCCACCGGCCGGAAATACCGGGGCCGCTTTATCGGGGCTACGGATCTTCCCATCGGTGCTGAAGGGACGGTTGAAGCCACCCGGCTGGCCGAGATTATCCGGCCCTACTCTCCGGCCGTCACCTTCTGCAGTCCCTTCCTCCGGGTGCGCCAGACCGTGGAGCTGCTGGCCGAGCGGTTGGACCTGGGCGAAATCCATGTTGAGTACGACCTGCGCGAAATCGATTTCGGGCGTTGGGAGGGCATGTCGTTCAATGAAATTGCCGAAGGCGACTCGGAACTGGTCAAGCGCTGGTCGGCCTGGAACCCCGAATTCACTTTTCCGGAGGGCGAGATGGTGGCCGATTTCCTTGAGAGAACCAGGGCGTTGGCCGCTAAGCTGGCAACCAGAGAGGAACAAACCATCCTGATCGTCGCCCACGGTGGGGTGGTGCGGGCCCTGCTCTGTCATCTGCTCAATCTGCCGCCCCAACATTATCTACTCTTCGACGTCAAACCGGCCCGGCTGGCGACCATCGACCTGTTTTCCGAGGGCGGGGTGCTGAGCGGCTTAAACTTGTGAGGTAATCAACATGGTGGAAATCATTCTGATCACCGGCGGCGCCCGTAGCGGCAAAAGCCGCCACGCCCAGGGACTGGCCGAAGCCCGTTCCGGCGCCCGGCTCTTTATCGCCACCAGTCCGGTGGTCGACGACGAAATGCGGGAGCGGATCGCCCGCCACCAGTTTGACCGGGGGGATCGGGGCTGGCGCACCATCGAGGAGCCGATCCAACTGAAAGAGGCCCTGGCCGCCAATCGGGATGAGGAGGTAGTGCTGGTCGACTGCCTGACCCTGTGGATTTCCAATCTGCTCTTCGAGGCCGATGAACCGGAGCTGTTCAGCGAAGATAAGATCGAGGGGCTTTGCCGGGAGTTACTTACTGAGACCAGAGGCCGGAGTGGGACCGTGATTTTCGTCACCAACGAAGTCGGCGCCGGGATTGTCCCGGAAAACCCGCTGGCCCGACGATTTCGCGACCTGGCGGGGCGCTGCAACCAGGTAATCGCCGCCGGGGCAAACCGGGTCGACCTGATCACTTGCGGCATCCCGCAAACCATCAAGGTGGCGTCGCAAACATTCCGCTCTCCGGTGTCGTAGCAGGCCGCGAAATGCTCGACATACCGATGTATGTCTCCGCTTTTGCGGCCCACTATTCCTCGGAGTCTCACGGCGTTCGCTTACCTGGATATCGAAATGTTTGCCTAGCCATCGCCAGCTGGAATTCCATCTATTACGAATGCATTCTACAGGAGAAGAATCATGACCCTGCTCGACCGGACCATCAAAGAAATCACCCCCCAGGATCAGGAGTGGCGCGCCAAAGCCCAGCAGCGCCTGGACCAGTTGACCATGCCGCACTGGGCTCTGGGCCGGCTGATGGACCTGGCCCTGGATCTGGCCGGGATGACCCGCTCCCTCAACCCGCCGGTGGCGCGCAAGGCGGTGGTGGTGATGGCCGGCGACCATGGCGTGGTGGCCGAAGGAATCAGCAAGTTCCCCCGGGAAGTCACCCCGCAGATGGTCGGCAATTTCGTCAACGGCGGGGCGGGGATCAACGCCCTGGCCAAACAGGCCGGGGCCCGGGTGGTGGTGGTCGATATGGGAGTTGCCGCCGATCTTTCGGCCATGGCCAAGAGCGGCAGAATTATCGATCGCAAGATTGCCCCGGGCACCGCCAACCTGGCGGCCGGCCCGGCCATGAGCCGCGAGCAGGCGATAGCCGCGTTGGAAGCGGGGATCGGGATAGCCCTGGAACTGGGCAAGGAGATCGATCTCTTCGGCACCGGCGACATGGGCATCGGTAACACCACCCCCAGCGCCGCCATTGTCGCCGCCATCACCGGGGCCTCGGTGGAAAGCGTAACCGGCAGGGGCACCGGCCTGGATAACGCTCAACTAGAACACAAGATCACTGTGATCAAGAAGGGCTTGTCGGTCAACCGTCCCGACCCGGCCGACGGCCTCGATGTGCTGGCCAAGGTCGGCGGCTTCGAGATCGGCGGCATCGCCGGGCTGATCCTGGGAGCGGCGGCGCAAAGAAAGCCGGTACTGATCGACGGTTTCATCTCCACCGCCGGGGCGCTGGTCGCCCAGCTCCTGGCCCCGTCCTGCCGGGAGTACCTGATCGCCGCCCACCGCAGCGTCGAACCGGGCCACAAGATCATGCACCAGCACCTAGGGCTGACCCCGCTGCTCGATCTCAACCTGCGCTTGGGCGAAGGCACCGGCGCCGCCCTGGCCATGAATGTGGTGGCGGCGGCCCGCGCCGTCCTGACCGAGGTGGCCACCTTCGAAGAGGCCATGGTGGCCACGGCGGACAAGTAATAGGTCTTACATTCTGATCAAATCAGTGTGTGAGTGCAGGTGGCTTTCTATCGAGGTAAATTGGGGGGTTCCGTCGCTGACATCGCCGCCAAGTAAATATTGTCCAGGCAGGCGAGCAAAAAGGAAGACCTTGTTGAGGGAGGAATCATCCTGCATTTCCAACGGTTGAGTGGTATCCAAGACTATTTCACCAAGTTTGCGCTCGTTGGCCGGAAATAGTTGGGGGGTGGAAATTTCGACAACCCAGAGCATGGCAGGAATTTCCTGCTCCAAGGTGTCGCAAAGTTCACGGTTTTCTTCCGCTCCTTCCCAATCCCGTAAGCTCCGCAAGTGAGTGACGTATTCCGAGGATGTAACAGCCTGCGCCCTGAATACCACCCGCTGTTGGGTTGTCCAGGTCAGCAGGCGGACAATCCACCTGTTTTCATCTTTTGCCAGACTCGGCAGCAGAGAGTAGAGAATGTTCAGGGCCAAGGCCTCGGCCAATACGCCGCTATACATAACTCCAGGGCGGAATAGTTCCACTACGTAATCAACATTGTCATTGCCGATATACAAACGTGGAATGCAAAAGTTCGGGCCGAAGTTGTCATCATGCCCCAGAAAACTACTGGTCCAGCTTTCACTCGGCACATACCCGACACCCTCTCCAATCCGGAAATAAGCAACATCGGCATCAGGTGCCCAGGTATCCTTGTTGAAAGTGTGGCCATAAAACGGGATTATATGCTTTGCCTCCTCCCGCAGCTCCCGCCCGGCAAGGCTGAAGCCAACCAAGGCGCCGCCACCCGATTCCAAGCCGGCATAAGCTAATTTTTGGTATGGCAGTTCCCGGCGGAAAGTGGGGGTTTGCTCGCTATAGTCGATGTCGCTGAACTTGAGTCCCAACTCTGTTAATATTGCCCGCAACTGTGGCACCGACAAGCCTTTGCCGGGTTGAAAACCTGGGTCCACTCGTTTTGCGATGCTGTTTATACGCCGATAAGAAATATCCCCTTCCGGCAGCAGCCTGGATAACAGGCTCCGCAACGCCACTTGGGCACAGGCCTTATTGAGGGCGTTCTGTTGGCAATAAAGCAGGCCGCGAATTTCAAACTGTTGCCCGGCGACGGTCAGGCAATAAGTCTGAGGTCGGGGAACACAGTTGTGGTCATGGGGATACTTGGCAAACACGGCTTCAAATACATGCCATCGATCAAAATCTATACCGGCGATTTCGTCGCGTTTGAAAATGGCGTAACCGACCAGATCGTCGTCGACCAGTTCATTTGCGGAGAATGGGGAAAGAACAGACTTCTTCCAGAAAGACAGTCTTATGAGGCCGGGATTGCGGTAGTCGGGAGATAGTGAGAGCAGGTCGTCGTTTTCTTCGGCGATGATTCCCGCCGCGATGATCTTTTCCAAAACCAGCGCTTCCGAGTCGGAGGAACGGGCCAGGGAAAAGATCCGCCGAAGACTGTCATAATCCCCAAAGCGATCTTCAACGAAATTAAAAAAAGAAAAAGGCGGCTGGAGCAGGAATGTTTCGATTTCCTCCCCAACCGCCTGGCGATGCGCGTCGAGCCGTGGCATTATCCAAAGACGAGTTTGCTCTCGGCCGCCTTCTTATGAGCCTCTTCGACCTTCTGGATAAACTGCCTTACTTCCTTGGCATAGCGCATCTCAACCTGCACCTTTTCCTGGCCGGTCCCGAACTGGGTGGCCATTTTCCTGGCGAGGTCGGCATTGCCGAATGTGGCTGTTTTTTCCATGGTTATACCTTTGATGAATGGGAACTCAATGAGTTAGAAGACAGTATCGCATCGGCCTGTGGCTGTCAACTGGAATGGCCGCCTTATGATAAACAAATTTATTGAAAACAGCCTCTTACAAACACCAAGCGGCCTGCCGAAACGTTTACGGGCTTGATTTCTTGAGTAGAATGCCCCCAATTCGCTCTTTCCTTTCCCGGTCAGCAAGTATGAGGTATAAAGAAAACCTTAGCCATTTCTTGGATTGAATATGACCCCTGAAGAATTTATCTCCCTCTGGAAGGATAACCCTTTGACCGAGCGCGCCGTGGCGCAAGGCCATTTCGATGACCTTTGCGACCTGCTCGGGGTGGAGAAGCCGCGCGACCCGGAGATCTACTGCTTCGAGCGGGGCGCCAAAAAGGCCAGCGGCGGCGGGGGCTGGGCCGACGTCTGGAAGAGAAACTGCTTCGGCTGGGAGAACAAGAAACCAGGCCGGGACCTGAAGGCCGCACTCAAACAGCTCACCGACTACGCCCTGCAGCTCGACAACCCACCCCTGCTGGTGGTGAGCGACCGGGAGCGGATCATCATCCACACCGCCTTTACCGGCTACCCCGACCAGCCCCGGGAAATCCTCATTGACCAGTTGATTGACCCGGAAACCCGCCAGCTCCTGCGCTG
>Ga0055477_10000094_pt1 | contig 19293 bp, 15 predicted proteins | sample Muzzi_PWA_D2_FD_57683 | JGI IMG/M metagenome (GOLD analysis project Ga0055477, IMG submission 57683) | Wetland microbial communities from San Francisco Bay, California, USA, that impact long-term carbon sequestration - Muzzi_PWA_D2 | ecosystem: Environmental > Aquatic > Marine > Wetlands ... | reverse complement strand
CCGCCGATGCCTACAAAATGGATGTTCTTGCTCCGTTTCTTCATTTTAATCAGTTCGAGGCTTTCCCGGACAATGAATGCGGTAGCCCCAGGGGAAGCGACCTCCCGGGCTCGCCGGCCCATCTCCTCCAGGCGGCCGGGCTCTTTAAGCAGCTCGATGATCCGCACGGCCAGTTCCCCTCCGTTTAACTCCGCCTCCAGGCAGAGGAAGGCCCCGCCGTGATCGGCAACCAGCCGGGCATTGAACTCCTGGTGATTGTCGGCAGCATAGGGATAGGGCACCAGGATGGCCGGCTTGCCCAGAACACATAGTTCAGCCAAGCTGGTGGCGCCGGCCCGCGACACCACGAAGTCGGCCTGGCGGTAAATCTCCGCCATATTGTCAAAAAAACCGCTGACTTGGGCATCAATCCCCGCCTCCAGGTATTGCCGCCGCACTTGCTCTTCATCCCGGGAACCGGTCTGGTGGATGACCCGGAATCCGGTGGGGAGATCGCTCCTGAGCGCCACCAGACCTTCGGCCACCAGCTGATTGACCCGGCGCGCCCCCTGGCTGCCGCCCAGAACCAGCAGGGTCGTGCCGGGTGGCTTCCTTTTCTCCTGAGCCAGGTCCAGGATTTCAGCCCGGACCGGGTTGCCGCTCAGGACCGTGCGTCCGGTCGGGAAATACCTTTCACTACCGGGCAGCGACAGGAAAATGCGCTCGACAATCCTTCCCAGCCAGCGATTGGCCAGCCCCGGCACCGAATTCTGTTCATGGATGGCGGTTGGAATTCCCAGAAGCCGGGCGGCCAGAACCACCGGACCGGTGACATAACCGCCCACCCCCAGCACCAGATCCGGCCGGAACTCTCTCAGGATCCGCACCGAGTTCCACAGGGCAGGCACCAGTTGCCAGAGGGCGGCGAGCCGACCGGAAAACGATCGTCCCTTGAGCCCCTGGCAACGGATAGCGGCACTGACAAATGGGCGCCCACCCAGGACCCGGCTGTCCACCTGGCGATCAGTGCCGATGAACATTACCTGGCTGCCCTCAACCTCGGCAAGAATAGACTCTCCAACTGCGATGCCGGGGAAAAGATGCCCGCCGGTGCCACCGCCGGTTATTACCAGCCGCACGCTCCGGTCGTGACCATTGCTCATAAGCCTCCGACCTCTTTCGCCGGGCGGTTCAGCAACGTACCCGGGGTCGGGAACGGCTGGTCGTAGGCCCGGGCGATTGCGGTCCGGGCCCGTTCGAAGCATCCCGGGCATAACCCGCGATTGCGCCAGACGAAACTGGTGGCAACCTTCTTTCTCGATAGCGCCCTATCCCCGATGGTTTCCTGGCAGATACAACAGATGACCGTCATAATCAGCTCTTTACCTCCATCTCACTGGTCAATTCGCCGACCGCCCGGCGGAATACCCGCCCTCGCTCCGCGTAACCGCTGAACATATCGAAACTGGCGCAGGCCGGGGCCAGCAACACCGCATCACCCGGACTAGCCAGCCGGCGAGCGGCCCGCACCGCCGCCTCTAAACTGTCGGCTAGTTCCACCCGGGTCAAACCGGCAAAACTGGCGGCCATCTTCTCCCGGGCCTCGCCGATCAGCACCATGGCCTTGACCTTGTCACGTACGGCCTGGTGCAGGAATCCGTAATCGCCTCCTTTGTCCCTGCCCCCCCCGATCAGGATCACCGACCGGCGCATGCCGTCCAAGGCGGCGGCCACGGCGCCGATGTTGGTCGCCTTCGAGTCGTCGAAATACTGCACCCCGTCGACTTCGGTCACCAGGGCCAACCTGTGGTTGAGCGGCCGGAAGCGGGTCAGGGCCAAGCGTACCGCCGCGGCCGGGCAATCCAGCAAGCGGGCACCGAGAATGGCGGCGGCACCATTATGTACATTAGGTTCCTGCCCCAGGCTGCTGTCGGACAGGTCATATACTTCCGGTTCTCCGGTAATACCGGTCACGGTGATTACGCTACCGGTGATCCTGGCCCCCCGGTCGATCGGGGAAGAACCGAAGAAAAAGGTCCGGGCCGGGATCGGGTAGCGGTCCAGGCGGCACGTCAGCTCCAGGTTATCCGCGTTCAAGACCGCTGCCGCCCCACTCTCCTGGGCCGCGAAGACAGCAAATTTCGCCTTCGCATAACTTTCATAATCCGGATAGCGGTCTAGGTGATCTGGGCTGATGTTTAAAAGCAGCGCTACTGCCGGCGCAAAACCAGGTGCCGTATCGAGTTGGAAACTGCTGACCTCCAGGACAAGTAGTTCGGCCTGACGCGGGCCCAGGAGATACTCGGCCAGCGGAGTGCCGAGATTGCCGCCGACGAAAACCGGCCGTTCGGCGGCCCGAAACATCTCGCCCAGGAGTTCGGTCACCGTGCTCTTGCCGTTGGTGCCGGTGACGGCGATGATTGGTGTCTTTACCAGGGCAGCGGCCAGGGCCAGTTCGCCAATAATCGGTACCCCCCGGACCCTGGCCTGGGCCAGGGCGGCAATAGTCAAGGGTATCCCGGGGCTGACCACGATCAACTCCGGGGTGCCGAAAAATTTATCGCTGTGACCGCCGCACTCCAGAGGGACTCCATGCTCTTCCAGCCAGACCAGGGTCTCCGGAGTGATACCGGACCGATGGCCGCCTTCGGAAACCGCCACCTCGGCCCCCAGCTTCCGCAGCAGACGGACCGCCGCCAACCCCGAGCGCCCCAAGCCAACCACCAGTATCCGGCTGCCGGGCCCGATCCGGGCTGCTATCTCCTGGATCTCGCTCATTCCCGTCTCACCTGAGCTTCAGGGTAGCCAAAGCCACCAGCCCCAAAACGATGGAGATGATCCAGAAACGGACCACTACCTTGGGCTCCTGCCAGCCCTTCTTCTCGAAGTGGTGATGAAAGGGCGCCATCAGGAAGACACGTTTACCGCCACTGAACTTGAAGAAGGTGACCTGGATGATCACCGACAATGCCTCCATGACGAAGATGCCGCCAACGATGGCCAGGAGGATTTCCTGCTTGGTAATGATCGCCACAGTGCCCAAGGCGGCACCCAGGGCCAGGGCACCGACATCTCCCATGAAAACCTGGGCCGGAAAGGCGTTGTACCAGAGGAAACCCAGGCTGGCTCCGACCATGGCCCCACAGAAAACCGCCACTTCACCGGCTCCCGCCACGTAAGGAATCTGCAGGTAGGAGGCCAGACCGACATGCCCGGCCAGATAGGAAAACATCAGGTAGACGCTGCTGGTGATAACGGTGGGGCCGATGGCCAGGCCGTCAAGACCATCGGTCAGGTTGACGGCGTTGGAGGCGCCCACCACTACCAGCAGGGCAAAGACCGCGTACCACCAGCCCAAGTCCGGCCTGACATCCTTCAAGAAGGGGAAGCTCAGGTGGCTGTCGAAATCGGGATGGGTAAAGAGCAGGGTTCCGAAAAGGGCGGCTCCCAACACCTGGAAAACTATCTTGCCCCAGCCGCTCAAACCCCGGCTGTTTTTCTTCTTGATTTTGCAGTAGTCGTCATAGGCCCCGATGGCACCATACCAGCCGGTTACCGCCAGGATGATCCAGACATAGAAGTTGCCCAGGTCCACCCAGAGCAGGGTGCTTACTCCTACCCCCAGGAGGATCAGCAGACCGCCCATGGTCGGCACTCCCTGTTTGCTGAAATGGCTGGCCGGACCATCGCTCCTGACCACCTGCCCGATCTGTAGTTTCTGCAGGAAACGAATGAAAGGCGGCCCGGCATAGAGCAGGATCAAAAAGGCGGTAATGGTGGCACCGATGGCCCGGAAGGTGATGTAACGGAAGACGTTGAAACCACCGAACAGGTTGTGCAGCGGATAGAGCAGATGGTAGAGCATTTACCTGGCCTCCTTGAGTTCAGCAATCACGGTCTCCATGCGCACCCCGCGGGAGCCTTTGACCAGCAGCCAGTCACCCACCCCCAGCCGGTCACTTCTTTGCAGTTCCTTGAGAAAGGCGACGATTTTCGACTTACTGGCGAAGACTCGGCACCGTTCCGCGCCCAGACCAGACTCCCGGGCCGCTTCGACCAGTTCCCCGGAGAATGCCCCGAAAGCCAGAAGATAATCGAAGCCCAACCGGGCCACGGCCGCCCCGATAAAGCAATGGGCGGCATGACTCTCCCCCCCCAGTTCCAGCATGTCTCCCAGCACCACCACCGCTCGATGGTGGCGGCGCAATTCCTGGACGGTTTCCAGAGCGGCCAGCATGGACGCGGGGTTGGCGTTGTAGGTATCGTTGACCACCCTTAAACCTCCCGGCAACTCCTCGATCTGCAGCCGCTTGTCGTAGGGGGTGAACTCTTCCAGCCCCAAGCGGATGTCTTCAAGGCCGATCCCTACCCCGTGGGCCAGGGCCGCGGCGGCCAGTCCGTTTTGCACATTGTGCCGGCCGACACAGTGCAGCCGCACCCGGACCTGCTCCCGGCCCAGGTGGAGAGTAAATCCAATGCCCTTGGCCGAGCCGGGCCTGATCTGTGTAGCCCGGACCTGGGACTGACGGTGGCGTCCGAAGGTGATCCGGTCTTGGGGATAGCGCACGGCCATCTCGCGGACCAACGGGTCATCGAGATTAACGATCATGATCGCATCGGGCTTCAGGCCGGCAAAGAGTTCCTCCTTGGCCCGGGCCACCCCGCTGAGATCGTCGAGACCCTGCAGATGGGCGGACTGGATGTTGTTGATGCAGGCCAGATCCGGACCGGCAATCTCGGTCATCCGGGCAATCTCGCCGGGCCGGTTCATGCCCATCTCCAGAACCGCCATCCGGTGCCGGCTGTCCACCGGCAAGAGCGACAGCGGCAGACCCACCAGGTTGTTGAAATTACCGGAGGTCTTGAGGATCGGGAATTTACGGGCCAGGATCGAGGCGGTCATCTCCTTGACCGTGGTCTTGCCGGAACTGCCGGTAATGGCGAGAACCCGCAGGTCCGCCATCCGGGCCCGGCGCCAACCGGCCAGATCACCTAAAGCCTTCAGGGTATCGGGAACCAACACAATCGGCACCGGCAGCGGAGAGGCGGGCGATTGATTCAGCACCAGGCCGGCAGCACCCTTGGCCGCGGCCTCGGCCGCGAAGGCAGCGCCGTCAAAATTCTCCCCGGTCAGAGCCACGAACAGGTCCCCTGGTTCCAGGCTGCGGGTATCGGTGCAGACGGAGCGAAAGACCACTTGCCTAGGCTGCTCCAGGAGACGACCACCGGTGGCGGCCAGAACCGTCTCCAAGGTCCAGGGCAGGTCCTGGACCATGGTCAGGCCATAGCCCAACTCTCCGGTCCTGACGCCACCCTTGTTTTGTTTTTCAATATTCATCTTTTGCCGGACACATACCCAAGTTTTCAACAACATTGATGTATTCGCATATACTGCTGTTTCATCACCGAGGTCGCTTAGAGCACAGAGCTAATTTATCGATTGCAAGTGTTTTTCTCTGTGAACTCCGTGGGCTCCGTGTTTCAAATTTTGACTACGCCCTCAGCGCTTGATCACCGCCATCTGCAGGGCGGCCTCCCGCCGGTCGTCGAAATAGTTTCGACTCCGTCCGATAATCTGGTAATCCTCATGGCCCTTGCCGGCAAGCAGCACCACATCGTTGGGCCGGGCAAAGCGAATGGCTGTGCGGATTGCCGCCCTCCGCGAGACGACCAGGTCAAAACCCCGACCACCCGAGGCGAGCAGCTGCTCGGCCCGGCCACGAGGCAGCAGGGCCATCCCCTCTGGATACAACCCGCGCTCGATCTCGGCCATGATCGCCTCGGGCTCCTCGCCGCGCGGATTGTCCGAGGTGATAAGCACCACATCACCTCCGCGTCCGGCCACCTCCCCCATCAAGGCCCGCTTGCCCCGATCCCGGTCGCCGCCGCAACCGAAGACCAGGACCAGCCGGCCGCTGGCCAGAAGGCGCAGGGTGGCCAGCACCCGGGCCAGGGCATCAGGGGTGTGGGCGTAATCGACGAAGACCCGGCAACCCTTCTTTTCCGGGCCATCGGGATTCTCAACCTTTTCCAGCCGCCCGGGAACCCGTCGCAATTCGGCGACACCGCGGACCAGCGCCGCCGGCGAGACCCCGGCCAGCCAGCCACCTCCCACTGCCGCCAGAATATTTTCCAAATTAAAATCGCCGGTCAACGGCGAGGCCACAGCCAACTCTTCCCCGTCCGGCAGTACCAGTCCGGCCTCAATGCCGGCCAGGGAAATTTCCGCTCGCCGGGCCCGCAGGGAGCCCCGGCTCCGCCCCGCAGTCAAGAGCGGAATTCCCTGGCCGGATTCCTGCCAGGGGCGAAAAAGCCCGGTGGTCAAAAGTTCCTTAACCAACCGCGTTCCCCAGTCCGGGTTAGGCTTGGCGCTGTTCATGGGCTCGGCCAGAAGCACCAGGGCTGCGCCGTCATTCTTCAGATGTTCGGTGAACAGGAGTTTCTTGGCGGCGAAATATGCCGTCATCGTCTCATGAAAGTCAAGATGATCCCGGCTCAGGTTGGTGAAGATTGCAAAGTCGAAGGCCAAACCGGTCAATCGCCCCTGGCTCAGAGCGTGCGAGGATACCTCCATGACCAGATGGGTGACGCCGCTGTCCGCCATCTCCCGCATCAGGCTGAACAAGGCGACCGGCTCAGGGGTAGTGAAGGAACCGACAGTGACCCGGCCTCGATATCGGTAATTGACCGTACCTATTACACCAGGTTCTCCACCCGAGGCTCGGATGATGTTTTCCAGCAGGTAGCTGGTGGTGGTCTTGCCGTTGGTGCCGGTCACCCCCAGCAAACGAATTTTACGTTGCGGGTGGCCGTAAAAATTAGCGGCCAGCCGGGCCAGAACCTCCCTTCCATCCGGTCCGCGCAGAACCACTACCTTTCGCCGCAACTCCGACGCCACCAGATTAGGGCTGTTCACTACCACCGCCGACGCTCCCCGGGCTACCACCTCCGCCAAAAAATCGTGACCGTCCGCTTTTTCTCCGCGTATTGCCACAAAGAGCTGGCCCGCCGTCACTTGGCGGGAATCCGCGGTGAGACCGGATATTTCCAACCCCCGCGCCGCCTTTGGGCAGGATAAACCGCTATCCCTTAACAGTTCGGCCAGGGGCATGGTGCGACCAATTATTTCACCTGATTTATGCATCGTTCATTTCAACCCGGCCAGAACCAGAAGACATTGATCTCCGCTAATTGCCGTCCCCGGTCCAGGTTTCTGTCCGGCCACCCGCCCGGCCCCCTGAACCCGGACCTTCAGGTCATACCGGTTTAAAACCTGCAAGGCCTTACGCAGACTGAGCCCTTTGAGGTCCGGCATTTGCCGCCGGTCAACTCCGGTGCTATCCTGACTTTTCCCGGCTCTGGCAACCTGCAGACTCCGCCACTCAGCCCGCCATTTGTTTTCCCTGGGCAGCCAGGCGGCTTTTGTAGGCGCTTCCGTAGCCCAGTCTCGGGCACGGGGCAGGATCTTCTCGGCCGCCAGAGACATCGGCGTCTTCAGGGTAGGATCGACCTGTGCCTGATCAAGCGCCAGCAGCAACAGCAGCGTCTGAGACTTTTCCCCGCCTGCCAAGGCCACCAACAGAGTGGAGAAACGTGGCGTATAATCTCCCTGTGTAACCGCCTCCGTCACCTCAGCAACGGTCCCGGGCGTTATTTCCTCCAGGATCGTCACCCCGCCGCTTTCTCTGGACAACCCCCGGAAATAGGCCCGCATTCTCTCCGCCGTTGTCTCCTTCACCACCGATTGAACCGGAAGTGAATCATGCCGGAAATGCCCTGCGGACTCGTCAAGTACACCGGCGAGCAAATGGGGCGGCAAGGATCCAGTCGGGTTGATCAAGGCGGCCAGACCGGTGAGCAGCTCCATACCGGTCGGTCGGAATGAATCACCTGATTGACCGGACTTTACCGTTGAAACTTCGACCAATGTTTGCTTCCCCATCCCCAGCTCTTCGCTGAAGCTGGCGAAATCGCCCTCTTCCTCCAAACCATCCAGACTGGCCAATGCCGGGGAGAAATAACTCTCACCCTGCCGTACCAGTCGATCCTTGTGCTCACCCATTTTTTCGAGAATCCGGGTCAGCTTCAGATTGGCTTTCAGGGTGGTAAGCGTTGCCACCCCCCCTCCTCCGCCTTGTTCCGCCGACAGATCATGCTGGTAAGAGGCGGCCAGGAGGAACAGATTCCGGAAACCCGCCGCTGACACTCCGACCGCCACCGCCCGGTTGGCCCGACCCTTTTCGTCATATTCCCAGAAAAAATTCGGGTCGTAGGTAGGGTTACTAGCCAGAGCCAGGATCTCCCCGGATCCAGCCTCCAATAAGAGCCCGCAGCCCCCGGCAGCCGAAGTTGCCTTTACCAGACGGGTCAATTGCTTTTCCAGCAGTTCCTGAGCCCTCAGGTCCAGGGTCAGCACCAGGGGCCCATGCTCTTCCCCGTTCACCTCTTGTTCCAGATGTTCAGCTAGACCCCGCAGCTGCCGATCGTACTTGGCTTCGATCCCAGCCAGACCATGCCCCTCACCGACAAAACCAACCACGTGGGCTGCCAAAGAATCCTGCGGGTAATAGCGCTGGCTTTCGTCCACAACATAAACGCCTTTCAGCTTGGCTGCCCGGATCCTTTGCCCCGCTTCTTCCGGGATTTGACGTCCCAGCCAGAAAAATCCACGCTCCTCGTGAAAGTTACGTTGCAACCGCTTCTCATCGACGCCCAGTTCCCGAGCCAGGAAGCTGGCGGCCGCTTCCGGATCATCGACCTCCAGGGGTCGGGCATACACGGATTTCATTGGGAAACTGACCGCCAATTCTCGCCGGTTGCGGTCGAGGATAGGGTAACGAACACCTGTCCCACCCGCCCCGTCGGGAAAAGTGGGATTGGATGCGCCGTTTATTTCGTTGGGACGCGAAAAGGTATCGCCGACCGCGAAAACCACCGCCACTGCCCAGACCAGAAAAAAAAGCCCGGCCAACAGCAGCGGCAACCGGGTTCTTCTTTTTTTCGCCGGAGTTTTTTTCATTTCAGCGCTACCTGGTGCCGAGTTTACGGATCTGTTCCGGCCGTGGGGGGTAAAGTCCCAGGGTGGCCGCCCTGGCAATAATCTGCTCCCGAGCCAGCAGCTTTTCCCGCCGGGCCAAAAGTGCGCGATTATCCCGGGTCAGGTCGACTTGCTCTACCCGCTCCCTGCTCAGTTCGCTCTGTGTCCGAGCCACCTGCCAGCCCAGCCATCCCCCGCCGACCAGCAACAGGCCCAAGATCAGGGAGAGTGCCATCTCCAAAGGCGTTCGGAGTCTTTTCCTGTCCCTGCGGGCCAGGTGCGAACCGCCCTGTACTTGATCGGGCCTTCTGAATAGCCGAAACCGGGTCGAGCCCGGGCTCAAGGTCCTACGGCTGTCGCGGCCCGCAATCGGGCGCTTCTGGAGCGTGGGTTTTCTTGACATTCCTGCTCCGTTGGCCGCACCGGTTTCCGGGTTAATACCCGCAACCGTTGATCGGCCTGAAAAGCCCTTTTCACCAAGCGATCTTCCAGGGAGTGAAAGGAAATGACGCAGAAGCGTCCGCCCTCTTTGAGCAGCCGGCTCCCGGTGGCAAGTGCCTCCACCAGGTTATCCAGCTCCCGATTGACCGCGATGCGCAGGGCCTGGAAGGAGCGGGTAGCCACATGGATGTCCCGGGGGTGGAACTTGCGGGGAATGGCCCTTTCTATCAGAGAGGCCAACTGATCGGTGGTGACCAAGGTTTCCCGCTGACGAAACTCCGCCACCGCTGCGGCAATTCTGCGGGCCTGCCGCTCCTCGCCGAAATTATAAAAAATATCGGCCAGATCCTCTTCAGACAACCGCCTGAGCAGGTCGGCCGCGGTTTCACCCTGGCTCGGATCCATTCGCATATCCAGCGGCCCGCCGGACCGGAAGCTGAAGCCCCGGTCCGGAGTGTCGAGCTGCAGGGACGATACCCCCAAGTCCAGCAAAATCCCATCCACCGACTTGATCCCCAATTCATTCAAGGTCTCGGCCATGGCGGTAAAATTGCGGTGGCAGACGGTCAACCGCTCGCTGAAGGGGGCTAAACGCTGCCGGGCCACGGCCAGCGCAACCCCGTCGCAGTCAAACCCCACCACCTGTCCGTCCGGACTGCTGCGCCGCAGAATCTCATCGCTATGGCCGCCCAGGCCAAGGTTGCCGTCCACATATACGCCCCCAGCAACCGGCCGCAGCAACTCCATGGTTTCCTGCAACAGGACGGGAACGTGGATCATCGAAACCTCCCCCTGGTCAACCGCTATGGAAAAAATTGGTGGTCACAGGACTATTTCACCCAAAAGAGTTAACTCCAGAACAGCCTTGCGATTGCAGGTTGCTGCAAATGCAAGGCTGAGGTCTTTCCGCAGGTAAGTGAGCTGGCGAGACTCCTGTCCTCTGGTACGCGAACAGGCCGATAATCCCCTTCAGGGGATAAACTCAGCATATGGGGTGTCATGCGATCTCCCTCGCTAGAACAACCCGTGTTCCAGAAGATTCAGCTCAAAGCCCCGGAAATCCTCAGGTGATGGATGATTATCGTCCTCCCAGGCCATCTTGTCCCAGATCTCGAAGTAGGAGATCATACCGCTGACCAGGACCTCCCGATCGAGGTTACAATCGCTGCGCATTTTCTGGGGCAACAGAATCCGACCCTGCCGGTCCGGCTGGCACTCGACCACCCCGCCCAGCATGTAGCGCACCATCTTGATGGTCTCAGGCTGTTTCCGCCCGGTGGCCATCAGGTTCAGTTCCAGTTCTTCCCAGCGGGCCAGGGGATAGGCCTTCAAACACTTCTGCCAGGGGAAAACCATCAACCGCTCATCCTTGTACTGGCGGCGTAGCACCTCCTGGAACCGGGCCGGCAGGCTCAGTCGCCCCTTGCCGTCCAGGTTATGGTCGGATCGCCCCCGGAAATGATGGATCGGCCCCTTGATCAACCCCTCTCCCGCCAACTTTCTCCCCTCTTTTCCTATTAACCCCACTTTGTACCACTTTAGTCATTTTTATATAGAGCGAGGCGGCCCGGTGTCAAGAAAAATTTGTAATTTCAACACTTTTTCCTTGCGAATTGACCCCGGTCAACTTAATATCTCCGACCTTGTCAAGAGACACCCAGACTCACTTTTTTACCCAGGATTCACCCGCATGGACCAGAACAAGATCAGGAACGTGGCGATTATCGCCCACGTTGACCACGGCAAAACCACCATGGTCGACCAGCTTTTCAAGCACAGCGGCATGTTCCGCGATAATCAGGAAGTAACCGAACGGCTCATGGATTCCATGGATCTGGAGCGTGAGCGCGGCATAACCATCGCCTCCAAGAACGGTTCTTATAATTACAAGGATTACTGGATCAACATCATCGACACCCCTGGCCACGCCGACTTCGGCGGCCAGGTAGAGCGGGTTCTGCGGATGGCCGACGGCTGCCTGCTGCTGGTCGACGCCCAGGAAGGGCCGATGCCCCAGACTTACTTCGTCTTGAAGAAGGCCCTCTCCCACCACCTGCCGATCATCGTGGTGATCAACAAGATCGACAAGCCCGCCGCCCGCTGCGAGTGGGTGATGGACCAGGTCTTCGACCTCTTCGTCAAGCTGAACGCCCCCGACGAACTCCTGGACTTCCCGGTGATCTACGCCTCGGCCAAGGAAGGCTATGCCAATTTTGAACTGGCGGACACCGGCCGCTCCATGGCCCCGGTCTCGGAGATGATCGTCAAGCACATCCCGCCTCCGGTTGGCTCGCCCGAAGCGCCCCTGCAGATGCAGGTCAACACTATCGACTACTCCCAGTACCTGGGCCGCATGGGCATCGGCAAGGTGGTCAACGGCACCCTGCGGACCAACTCCAACATGGCGGTGGTCAAACGTGACGGCAAGATTGTCCCGGCCCGGATCACCAAGATCTTCCGCTTCGAGTGCGACCGCAAGGTCCCGACCGACGAGGCCGGAGTCGGCGAGATCGTCGCCGTGGCCGGCCTGGAGGACATCACCGTCGGCGTCACCTTCACCGATCCCGACGACCCGCGCCCCCTGCCGCTGATCGAGATCGACCCGCCCACCCTGTCGATGAACTTCATCCCCAACGACTCACCCTTCGCCGGCCTGGAGGGCAAGTTCGTCACCTCCCGCCATCTGGAAGAACGGCTGCGCCGGGAGACCCTCTCCGACGTGGCTCTGGTGGTGACGCCGCTGACCGATGCCGTCGGCTACAAGGTCTCCGGCCGGGGCGAGCTGCATCTCTCTATCCTGATCGAGAAGATGCGGCGGGAAGGCTACGAATTCCAGGTCACCCGGCCCCAGGTGATCATGCGGGAAGAAAACGGTCAGCTCATGGAACCCTATGAGGAACTGACCATCGACGTGGACGAGGCCTTCAAGGGCGTAGTCATCGAAAAGCTCGGTAACCTCAAGGGCCATATGCTCGACATGACCCAGGATCGCGGCATGGCCCGGCTGACTTACAAGATCCCGACCCGGTCACTGTTGGGCTTCCGCTCCCAATTCATGACCGACACCAAGGGGTTGGGCATCATGAACTACGTCTTCGCCGAGTACGGCCCCTACGCCGGCGACATCGTCAACCGGGTCAACGGCGTGTTGGTATCCATGGAAACCTGCACCACGGTGGCTTATGCCCTCTTCAACCTACAGGATCGCGGCCGCCTTTTTCTGGGACCCGGGATCAAGATTTACAAGGGTCAGATCATCGGCGAGAATTCCCGCAACGCCGACATGGTGGTCAACCCGGCAAAGGGCAAGAAGCTCACCAACATGCGGGCCTCCGGCTCCGACGAGAACGTAGTCCTGACCCCGCCGGTCAACATGAGCCTGGAAGACTGCATCGCCTACATCAATGACGATGAACTGGTGGAGATCACTCCCCAGACCATCCGCTTGCGGAAAAAGGGTGAGGCCAACTTCAAGAAACGCGGCTAACCTGATTACTCGAGGACAAATGAAAAGGGGCGCAGCTCGGTACCGAGCAGCGCCCCTTTTTTTCACCCACTTTCACCCCGGCCGGTTGATTCTGGCTAATCTTGCCGGCACTTGTTTTGTCCCTGCAACCTGGGTGGGACAACTCTCCTTCAGATTCCCAGCAGCAGCTTGGCGGTGGTGAAATAGATTAACAGACCGCTGATATCGACGATGGTGGTCAGGGCCGGACTGGCGACCACCGCCGGGTCCCACTTCATCCGGGCCGCTCCCAGGGGCAGCATGGCCCCGATCATGGTCGCCGTCACTACCTGGAAGGCCAGGGCCAGCGAAATGGCCACCCCGATCTTGGCCAGGGAGAATCCGAACGGAATCGCCGTTCCCTGAGAGAGGAACATCACCTTGCCCCAGGAAAGCACGCCCAAAACCAGGGAGAGCAGCAGGGCGATCTTCATTTCCTTGAACAGCACCCGGGCGGCGTCCCGGGGGGCGATTTCGCCCAGAGCCATAGCCCGGATCACCACCGTGGCCGACTGGCTGCCGGTGTTGCCGCCGGTATCGGCGATCATCGGCATGTAGAGGGCCAGGATCATCAGGCTCATCAAGGTATCCTCGTAGCTGTGGATGATGAAGCCGGAGACGATCTCCAGGCCGGCCAAGCCGACGATCCACACTGCCCGGTTCTTGAAGTGGGTCCAAGAGGAGGTGCGCAGATAGACCCCGGCCTCGTGGCTACCGGCGATGGCCATCATCTTCTCCATGTCCTCGGTGTGTTCCTGGGTGATGATGTCGATGGCGTCATCGTGGGTGATGATCCCCACCAAGGCGCCCTCGTCGTTGATAACCGGCAGGGCGATCAGGTCGTACTTCTGGATCTGACGGGCCGCCTCCTCCTGGTCATCGTCGACCCGGGCGTGGATGACATCACCATGCATGATGCTGCCGATCTTGGCCCTGGGATGAGCCAGGATCAGGTCCTTCAGGGAGACGAAGCCGGTCAGGTGCCGGGCCTGGTCCAGGACGTAGGCGTAATAGATGGTTTCCTTGTCTGGCGCCTCTTTTCGCAACCGCTCGATGGCCTGAGCTACGGTCAACTCCGCAGTCAAGGTAGCGTAGTCCGAGGTCATGGCCGCCCCGGCCGAGCCTTCCCGATAGGCGGAAAGACGCCGTATATCCTCACGCTCGGCCATTGCCAGGGCAGGCATGATCGCCTCGCGCCGCTCCTCGGGGATCCTCTTCAAGAGATCGACCCGGTCGTCGGCCGACATCTCGGAGAGGAGCCGGGCGATTTCCCGTCGCTTGACGGCGCTGGCAATCTCAAGCTGGACGTCCTGCTCGAGGAAGGAGAAGATCTCGGCGCCAATGTCCGGCTGCAAGGTGCGGATGACGCGCCAGACTTCGACCGGGTCGAAGGCGGCCAGATACTCGGCGCCCACCGCCGGGGTGGTCTTTTCAAAAAAGGCCTTGAGGGTTTCGGTCTTGTTCTCGGTGATATATTCCCGCAGTTCGGGAATCAACAAGGGATCCTGCATGGCTTGCCTCCTGTCGGCCGCGATGGGGCGGGAGCGGCCGGAGGTAAACCGTCGGACCGGACGCGTCAGATGCGCCGATCGGTTACATAGGGGGTCGCCGGATAGAGCCGCCGCTGGTCGGGGTCGTCTTTTTCGCTGGTAATCGGTTCCCGGGCAATTGCCCCGGGACTGTGACTGCCATCCGAATCGTTCATGTCCTGCCTTTAAGGTAAGTTGATAATGTCGCCGTCAAACGGCTACCGAAACGAAGAAAAATAAGCCGCCGCCCGATAATTTCAAGTTATTTCTCGCTTGTGACAAGTAAGAGTTGCCTTGAATGGTCAGGTCGGGGAACATGCTCCGCGATCGGTTCATAGAATCACCGTCTTGCGGATGTAGCTGACAATCTCGTTGGGCTCATCGAGGACGGTGAACAGAAAGAGGTCGTCCTTGCTGATGTTGCCTTCGGTCAGCAGCCGCTCCTTGAACCATTTCACCAGGGGCCCCCAGAAGTCGTTGCAGACCAGGATTACCGGGAAGGGCTTGATCCGGTGGGTCTGCATCAGGGTCAGGGCTTCGAACATCTCGTCCAGGGTACCGAAGCCGCCGGGCAGACAGATGAAGGCCATGGCGTACTTGATGAACATCACCTTGCGGACGAAGAAGTATTTGAAGTCCAGCGGCAGATTGGTGAACTTGTTGGGCTCCTGCTCGAAAGGCAAGGTGATGTTGAGGCCGATGGAGATGCCGTCGGCCTCGGCCGCTCCCTTGTTGGCCGCCTCCATGATGCCGGGACCGCCGCCCGTCAGGATCGGGTAGCCGGCCGAGGCCAGCTTGCGGGCGATTTCCACGGTCAGGTCATAGCAGGGGTCCTGGGGAGTGGTGCGGGCCGAACCGAAAAAAGAAACGGCCGGATGCGGCAGGGCCGATAGAGTGTCGAAGCCGTCGACGAACTCGGACATGATCTTGAACAGTCGCCAGGAATCCCCGACGTTGAAGTTGTCCAGACCATACTGGTGACTGTCGTCGTTCAGACGGGGCAGTTTGTACTTGGACATTGCTTAAATCTCCTGTGACTATAAAAAAATACCGGAGAGCGCTTCGGCGGTAAAAGCGGATCGCCCGGTCAATTTGCTTGTTTGGTAACCTGCCGCAGCCTGGCGATCTTTTCGGCCAGGTTCAGGGCCAAGCGCTTCTTGCCGGTGGCCTCGTAGACCTGCTGCAGCAGCTCGGCCGTTTCCAGGCTGGCGCGGTTGAGCTTCAAGCTGCGCTGCAGGGCGGGCAGCGCCTCGCGCAGCCTTCCCTGCCGGTATTCAACCAGCCCCAACCGGTACCAGTTGTCCCATTTGGCGTCGTCCAGTTCCACCGCCTCACGACAGAGGTCAAGGGCGATCTCACCGCCCTCCCCTACGACGTCATAAACCTCACCCAGCAGGCTGAGCACCCGGCTGTCCTGCGGATTATAGTGATTGGCCCGCTGCAGAACCGCCATGGCCCGCCGGTTCTCACCCAGACATCGCAAAGCTTCGCCCAGGTAACGGCAGGCCGCACCTCTTTCCCAGTCGGCTAAGTGATCGGCCGGCTCCCGGACCGGATCCTCCAGCAGTTCCAGGACTCGTTGATAGCGGCCGGTCCGGCAATATAACCCGGCCAGTTGCAAAACCAGATCAAAAATTTCCCGGTTTACCGCCAAGCCCCGCTCCAGAAAACCCACGGCCAGATCGTCGCGCCCCCGAGTCAGCCAGGTGGAACCCAGATTGGCCAGGGCCATGAAGTTGTCCGGTTCAACGGCCAGGGCCCGCTCGAAACAGTGGGCCGCCTTGCTGGGCAGAGCCAACCGGATATAGGCCACCCCCAGGCTGTTCAGCAGATTGACGTTCCTCCCGTCCAACTGCAACCCTAGAAGATACTCCTTCACGGCCCGACTCAGGTCCCCGTCATTGTAATAGACATCGCCGCTGATGTTGAGAGATACAGCGTCAAATACGGTGGCACTACCGGGTGCGAAGAAGGCCCCATGGTGCAGGGCCTTGCGGGCATTCAAGCCGGTGACTGAGCGCTGAAAGGTCCCGCAGGGAAAGAAGGCGATCCCGGCCGAGAAGCTCTCGCCCGGCCGGGTTGCACTGTACCTGGTCTGGAGCGCCTCGACCGCCAGCCGCGCCGCTGGGCCGGTCAAACCGGGCAACAGCAGGAAACAGTCACCGCCGTTGCCTGTGACCAGTTCCTGGTCCGGGTCCAGCAGTGGAAGTAAATTATCACCGAGACCTGCCTGCTCCCGGCAGTCGTTCCGCAGGGCCGCAACGGAAAAGGTCTCCACTCCGCGCAAACGGTCGCGAAAACGGTTGGCCACCTTGACCGGCAAAGGGGGAAAAGGCCGGGATTCGCGCTCGGCCGGGCTAAGCCAGGTGGCCCGGGCCAAGGGGCCGCGCTGGCGGGCCTGGACCACGGCCTCCCAAGCCAAATCCAGAAACAACGACACCTCCCGACGTCCCGGTTGCGGGCCCCGGACCAGGCCCAGATGGACCCGACCCATCCCTTCACGCTGCAGACGGTAGAGGGTCAGGTCCGCCGTTTCCCGGGCCGCCCGCTCGGTCTCCTCCTCCCAGAGCAGGGCGAAACTGCCGCCCCCCAGGTGATAGACCGGCACCTCCCGACCGCTCATGGCGTCCAGTGCTCCGGCAGCCCGCTTCAGATAGGCATAGGCATGGGCGGCATCACGGATCCGGGGATAAATCTCCAGCAGGGCCAGGTGGAAGGGGGTATCGGCCGCCAGCCGCTCGGTCAGCACCTCATGGAACAACTGGCCGCTGAAGAGCCCGGTCAGGGGATCGATCCCGCGCCTCTTAAGCTGCAGGAATTCGCCGAGCAGTCCGGTGCTGCGCTCGAGAATGGTTTTGATGGTGTATTGCTCGTAGAGGGCCGACTCGCCGCCAGCCAGTACCGCCACTGCGTAGAGTTCGTTCTGGTGCATCAGGGGCAAGAAGAGCCGGGGCTCCTCCCCGGCCACCACCGGCTGACCTTTCCGGGCCACCCGTCGCAAGGCCTCACCCCATTCCGGCGGGAAATCTTCAGCCAGGGCGGCTTCGGCCGTGGCCGCCGGCAACAACCGGACCTGTCGGCAGGGTAGTCTCTGCCGAACCAACCGGGCCAGAAAATAATACCAACCCGCCAGATCCTCGGGCTGCAACTCCGGCACCGGCCAGGTAAAGGGACAACTCACTTGCCGACCTCGAAAAGCTTCAGCAGAGTGGCAGCCAGCCGACCAATCTCCGGATCGGCCACGGTTCGCAGGTCGAGAAGGAAATGGTCGTTCTCGATCCGGCCGATGATCGGCTCTGCAACCCCGCGCAAGCGCTGCTCCAGCTCGTTAACCGAAAAATTGGCGGGGTGCAGACTGACAGCCACGGTGGGCAGGTCGAATTCCGGCAGAGCCCCGCCGCCAACCCGGGAAAATGTTTTGACCGTACCCACCCGGCATGCCCCCTCCAAGGGTTGGCGGATCAGCCTGACCAAGCGTCGGGCCTTCTTGGCAATCTCGGCCTCCGGCATGCTCAGCATGGCCAGAGTGGGAATCCTGGCCAGGGCCTGGCGTTCGTCCAAGTAGAGGCGCAGAACCGCTTCCAATCCGGCCAGAGTAAACTTGTCAATGCGTAAAGCCCGGTTCAGGGGATTGCGTTTGATCCGTTCGATGATCTCTTTGCGCCCAACGATCAGCCCGGCCTGGGGTCCGCCCAGAAGCTTGTCGCCGCTGAAAGTCACCACGTCGACCCCGGTCGCCACCACCTCACGGACCGTGGGCTCCTTCATCAAGCCGTAGCAGGAGAGATCGACCAGGCAGCCGCTGCCCAGATCCTCCATCACCGGCAGCTTGTGCTGGCGGCCCAGCTCGACCAGTTCGGCCAGTGGCACCTCTGAGGTAAAACCGATGATCCGGTAATTGCTGGTATGGACCTTGAGCAGCAGCGCGGTTTCCTCGGCCAGGGCCGCCTGGTAGTCACGAAGATGGGTGCGGTTGGTGGCGCCGACCTCGACCAGCTGTGCCCCGCTGCGGGCCATAACCTCGGGGATCCGGAAGGAACCGCCGATCTCAACCAGTTGCCCGCGGGAAACCACGACCTGGCGACCCTTGGCCAGGGTATCCAGGGCCAGAAGTACGGCGGCGGCGTTGTTGTTGACAACCAGCCCGGCCTCGGCCCCGGTCAGCCGGCAGAGCAGTTCCTCGACCAGACTGTAACGGCTGCCACGCCGACCGGTGGCCAGATCGAATTCCAGGTTGGAGTAGCCGGAACCGATTTCGGCAATCCAGGACATGGCTTCGCTCGGCAGGACCGAACGGCCCAGGTTGGTGTGGATCACTACGCCGGTGGCATTGATCACTCGGATGAAATTTGGCCTGGCCTGTTCCCGGAGTCGGGTTTCGAAAAGCCCGCGCAACCGAACCGGGGCCAGGTCGCTTTTGCGGGTCAGCGTCCCGGCCAGGATCGCCCCCCGGCATTCCTCCAGGACCGCCCGGACCGCCTCCTTGACCGGTGAGGTAATCTCGTACCCGGAACCGACTAGGACCGCCAGAAACTCATCCACCTTAGGGATAGCCTGCAGCAATCCCTGGGCCCTGGCGGGCAGACTCTTTTTCTTTGCGGATCTGGTTGCCATACGCTCCTCGGCTTTTCTGGCAACCGGCCACCCGGGCCTTTGCCTTAACTAGCTGAAACACTTACCGTTTTTCCTGACGCCTGTCAAGCAGAGCCGTATTGCACGAAAACTTGCCACCGGGCAGGCCGGAAAGCCATATGAATCGACTTTTACCTGTCCATGTGGTAAAGCCGAGGTTAGCCATCAAT
>Ga0055477_10000091_pt1 | contig 19537 bp, 20 predicted proteins | sample Muzzi_PWA_D2_FD_57683 | JGI IMG/M metagenome (GOLD analysis project Ga0055477, IMG submission 57683) | Wetland microbial communities from San Francisco Bay, California, USA, that impact long-term carbon sequestration - Muzzi_PWA_D2 | ecosystem: Environmental > Aquatic > Marine > Wetlands ... | reverse complement strand
TCTGACTCGAACGCGCTGAACGGTCAATCGGGTTTGCCAGGGAATTTGTACGACAGGGACGTCACCTTACATACAACCGGCCGATGCGCCGTTCAGGATCAGCTCACGGGCGGGGCCTAGCACAGGTGTGCCGCTTTGAATAAGGGGGAGGGGGTACGGCACGGAAGCCTTCATCACGCGTTCCCGCAAGCCCCCCCGTACGTCCCTGGATCAAGGTGCACTGCCGACAGCAACAGGAGCCACGTCGGCAGCCGGGATCAGACCATCTGATCGATTCCCGCGGGATCAGCGGTCGGATCCGCTGTCTGTCCGTTCTGGTCGGCAAGTTCGCGGTACAGGTCGACGAATGCCTGATAAATCATGTCGCGGTTATCCGGTGACATGACAGACCGCATGCCGCCCAGCAGCGAGAAATCGGACTTCAGGCCCTGCAGGAACGAATTGAATGCCTGTCCCAGGTTCTCGACCAGGGTGCCGCCCGTCCCCGCTGCCTGTGCAACACTCACTTCCGTATCCGTGGTCGCGGCAGGCTGGGCAGCCGCTTCCGTCGCGGTATCCACCTCCTCCGCAGCATCCCCGGCAGTCGCTTCCGTACCGGTATCCGTCTCATCCGTGACATCCCCGGCAGTCGCTGCAGCCGTTGCTGCCTCGCCGGCAGCCGGCGCGGCGTTCTCGGGTCCCGTGCGAACGGCGCTGACCAGATCTTCGAACACGGCGCGAAATCCGTCCAGGGCGCCGCGCCGACCGATATCGCCGCTCTCGAACCGATCGACCACATTCTGCAATGCGCTCGTAAAGCTCTCCTGCGCGGCGTCGAGGCCGGACGGCTGTCCCGCGGCACCGATGACTTCGGCAACCTTGGTCGTCAGTCCGGCTACCGCCTCGGTCATCTGCTCGCCGGCAACCTCCCGGCGCGCCGCGCGCAGTTGTCCACCGATGAAACGTCCCAGTCCCATGGGGAAAGGACCGTAGCCGGAGCCGTCACCGAAATGGCCGTGATGTCCCCGATGGTGATGACGGTCGACTTGCTCGTCACGCGCCGCGCCCTCGGCGACGCCGGACGTTCTGCCGGATGACGCTTCAGCAGTCTCATCACACTGACATTGGTTCACGTGCCGGACACCGGCGCCTGCCTGCTCCCGTATAGCATCCGTAATCATTTGATTCCCGACCGATGATATGCTCATGTCGCCACCCCGTTATCCCGTATGGAGGACCTGAGACCGGCCCCATGCCTGCTACATCGACCGATCACGGCAGAGCTTGAAATGCCGGCTGCAGGCTCGGTGCCTCGCCGGCGGCTAGGAGATGAAGTTGAACAGATTCAGGTCCTGCAGCTTCGAGAACACCTGCTGGGAGGCCTGGAATGCCAGCAACTCGCGGTTGTAGCGTGAAACCGCCTCGGTGTAGTCGAGATCAGTCAGGTCCGAACGCTCGCGGTCCAGGCCCAGGCCGTAGGACTGGTTGACTTCACGCTGCTGGTCCACCGCGTTCAGCCGGCTGCCTACATCTGCACGTACCGACTGCAGGCGGCTCATGGCGGCATCGATATCGGTCAGGGTGTCCGCCGCCGGGGTGCCGGCAGCCAGTGCGGTCGCGAAATCGTTCACGATATCGAACACGCTGCCGACACCACCGGCCGCACGGTCGACGCCCAGGAACACATCTGCACCGTTATCGGCTACAGCGAGCTGACGGGTAGGACTGACCTGCAGATGTTGCTGGCCCTGATCACCGTTGTAGACGATGCTACCGGACCCGGGATCGGTGAACGGCATGGAGCTGACCTGATAACCGGAAAAGAGGTATTCCCCGCTGGCATTCTGTGTATTGGCAAGCGCCACCAGCCCGTCCAGCAGCGAACGGGCCTCGACCCCCATCGCCTGCAAGTCGCTGGGACCCGCCGTGGCATTCAGTGCGCCCACCGCCAGTTCCCGTAACCGTTGCAGCAGGTCGACGCCCGAGGCCAGGACGCCCTCCTCGAGCTCGAGTCGCCCCTGCGCCCTGTCGATGTTTTCGATGTGCTGTTCATTGAGTGTCTTGTGATCCAGCAGTTGCAGGTCACGCAGGCTGGCTACCGGATCGTCGGCCGGCGAAACCACGCGCTTTCCGGTCGACAATTGCAGTTCCGTGTGCGACAGGCTTGTCTGCTGATTCTGCATGGCTGTCACACGCTGCTGAAACAGCTGTGCCGTTGAGATTCGCATATCAGTTCCTCACCGCGTTTATCAGCGTGTCGAAGAGCCGGTCGGCAACCGAGATGATCTGAGCGGCAGCCTGGTAAGCCTGCTGGAAACGCAGAAGATCAGCCGCTTCTTCATCAAGGTTGACACCCGATTTCGCTGCCCAGGCCGCCTGACTCTGCTCCATAACGCTCTTCTGCACATCGCTCCCGACTTGCGCCTGTCGCGTGCGGGTACCGACATCGGCAATCATCTCGCCGTAAGCGTCATTGAAACTGGCGCTGCCGCCATTCATCAACCTGCCGGTCTGCAGGCTCGCCAACTGCAGTGCATTGCGATTATCGCCGGTACCTCCGCTGTTATAGCCGACGCGGAACTCATCGCCGCTGGCCGGATTTCCTGTTATGCGTACCTGGTAACCATAATCGATACCCAGGCCGGCGGTAGGAAAGACATCGCTGCCGGTGGCCGGGTCGTACACGCCGGTATCGATCACACCGAGCGTTGACTGGTCAACGACTTCGTATGTCGTCGGGGTGGTGAAGCGGATCAGGACTTCCGGCGACAGCGCCCCCTGGGGCGACTGGAACGCTGCATTGTTGATATCCGTAACGACACCGGCACTGATCTGTCCGGTGCCTGTGTTGGCCAGTGCCGCCGAGGTGCGTACGGGTGATGCCAGCGCCAGGTCACGAGGATCGCCAATGAGAACCTGGAATGCGCCGGCACCGTCACGTACCGGGCGAATTGTGTAACCGTCGCCGGCAGCGGCACCCGCACCCACGGTGATACTGATTCCTTCTGCAACGAATGGATCGGCCGCAGTACCGGTTCCACTCAGCGGGACACTCTGTCCGGTCCCTGTACGCGACAGGCTCCAGTTGCTGCCGTCGAACTGCAGGCGGTATTCATCTGTCGTCAGTTGCGCGACGTCATCGTACGTCACCGTGATATTTCCAGCGTTTCCGGCATCGGGATCTGCACGTGGACCGGCGAATGAAAAAAGATCCTGCCCCGGCATGTCATTCAGGTTCATGCCCGCACGATGCTGTTCATTCATGAAGCTGCCGAGCTCCACGGCAATACGACCAAGCGAGTTTATTGCAGGATCGAGCACCTGCTCGCGGTACGCTATCAGGCCACCCAGTTCGCCCCCGCTGATCAGGCCGGTCACCACAACCGGTTGCTGGCCGTCCGGCCCGATGGTGATGTCAACCTGGCCGGGATCATTCACGTTTATCTTCACGCCCGTCGAGTTCGCCTTGTCACCGAGCACCAGCGTCTGGCCGCTGCCGATAAAGACGTTGAGGGCGCCGTTATCCTGCGTGGTAGTCGTCACCGATACGAGATCGGACAGATTCAGCACCAGCTGGTCACGCGCGTCCAGCAGGTCATTCGGGGGCTGGCCGCCGACATTGCTGCGCGCATCGACGATCTGCCGGTTGAGTGATGCGATGCCGTCAGCCAGCCGGTTGATCTCCTGCGTCGTGGCATCCATGCGCCCACCGAGGTCGCGACGGCTGTTCTCCATCCAGTTGCCCAGACTCTGGAAGCTGCCTGCCAGCGTCTCCGCCTCACTCAGCATGACCTGACGTGCCGCGGTCGATGTCGGATCGTTTGCCGCACCCTGAACGGCATCGAAAAAGGAACCCAGCATGGGGGTCAGACCGGTCTGGTCATCAGCGAGCAGGTTGTTGAGATCGCCGGACAGCGTCGCCAGGGTATCCTGTTCCCGGTAGGCGGAACTGCTGGTGCGTAAACCGTCGACGAGAAACCGGCTGTAATTCCTGCTGATCGTCGTGACATCCACGCCGTCGCCCAGGAACCCGTTCCCATACCCCTGCCCGGGACGTGCCGCAAACTCCACGAGCTGGCGGCTGTACCCCGGGGTATTCACATTGGCCACGTTATGGCCAACCGTATCCAGCGCCTTCTGATAACTCAGCAGCGCCGAACTCCCGATACCCAACAAGCCGCTAGCCATGGCCGGTCCTCTTTCCTGATTCGCTCAAATATCCGCTTCAGCTGCCCGCCAGATCCACGGTCCGCGCAAGCCGATCCTGTTGCTGGTCGAACGGATCACCGCGCATGATGGCCCGGATCTTTTCCGCGTAACGCGGGTCCGTGGCATAGCCGGCGGATTCCAGTCCCTCCAGGAAGGCATCCGTATCCCCCGCCCGGTCCAGCGCCTGCCGGTAACGCGGGTTGCTGCGCAGGAAATCGATATATCCCGATACTGCCTCGTCCAGCGATTCATAACTGCGAAATGCCGCACGCTTTTTAACGGCAACTCCGTCCTCGAACTCAAGGGTCGGCACGCTGACACGCTCACCGGTCCAGCGCTCGTCCGCCTTGATTCCAAACAGGTTATAGCTGCTGCGGCCGTCAGGGTGACGGATGATCTTTTGACCCCAGCCAGTCTCCAGTGCGGCCTGGGCCACGATCACACCCGGATGCACCCCCAGCTGCGCCGCCCCCTTTTCGGCGTACGGCATGAGCTCGCGCACGAAGGCCTCACGGTTTTCCGGGCGCCAGTCACGCGGCATACCGGCGGCCGGGCGACGACGGACGTTCATACCGGCAAGCTCGACCAGGGGCGATGCCTGCACATTGATGTCCAGCAGCGCCTGCGGTGTGCTGTCGACCGCCACCAGAGGCGCCGTGGGTACCGCCGCGTCTGCCTCCACGGCCGGCAGCACCGGACGGGACGGTGCTTGCTGCCCCGCCGCCTGCCCTGCCTCACCGCCCAGGTTCCTGACCAGCATTTTGGCGATCCCGATGCCGCGGCCCTTGACCATTTCCAGCGCCAGCTGACGATCGTAGATATCCCGGTAGAATTTTGTCTGGTCGCTGTCGAACAGTCCGTCGCCCGGACTGGCATCGCGCATTGCCTTGAGCATGGACTGCACGAACAGAGCCTCGAACTGGCGCGCGGTCTCGCGCAGCGCCTCGGGGGACTGCTTTCCCGCCGCGGCGCGCAATTGCGCCAGGCCCCTGAAGTCGGTATAGACGGAAGCACCCGAGGGTTCGTCGATCATGGCTTGCCCTGCCCGGCCGAGGTCAGATCACCAGCAGCTCGGCCCGCAGCGCACCGGCGGCCCTGAGCGCCTCGAGGATGGCCACCAGGTCACCGGGTGCAGCGCCCACCTGGTTGACCGCGCGCACGATTTCATTCAGCGTGATGCCCGGTTCAAACAGGAACATGCGGTTACCCTCCTCGGAAATGGCGATATCCGAGCGCGGTACCACCGCGGTCTTACCGCCGGACAACGGCGCCGGCTGGCTGACCTCGGGCTGTTCGGTGATTGTGACAGTCAGGCTGCCGTGCGAAACCGCCGCCGGCATGACGCGCACATGGCTGCCGATCACGACGGTGCCGGTACGGGAGTTGATGATGACGCGTGCCGCCGCCTCGCCCGGTTCGACCGACAGGTTTTCCAGCATCGATACGAACATCACCTTCTTGTCGGATTCCAGCGGGGCACGCACACGGACGGAACCGCCGTCCAGCGCCATTGCCGTATCCTTGCCCATGGCGCCGTTGATGCTCTCGACAACGCGGCTCGCGGTAGTGAAATCCGGGGTGTTCAAATTCAGGGTGATGGAATCGGTGGTGTCAAACGGGCTGGGCACGCCGCGTTCCACCGTGGCACCGTTCGGAACGCGGCCGACGCTGGGAATGTTCACCGTAACGCGCGAACCGTCCGAACCGTCCGCACCGAAACCACCAACCACCAGGTTGCCCTGTGCGATGGCGTAGACCTGGCCGTCTGCCCCTTTCAACGGCGACATCAGGAGCGTACCGCCGCGCAGGCTTTTCGAATTTCCGAGCGACGAGACGGTCACGTCAATGGTCTGTCCCGGCTTGACAAAGGGTGGCAGCTCGGCGCTGATAATTACCGCCGCGGCGTTTTTCAGCTGCGGTTTCACATTCGGCGGTATCACCACCCCAAGTTGCGCCAGCATACTCGTCAGACTCTGCACCGTGAACGGCTGGTTGGTTGAATCACCGGTGCCGTCCAGACCGACTACCAGGCCGTAGCCGATCAGCTGATTGGAACGCACACCTGCAACGGATACCAGGTCCTTGATGCGTTCCGCCGAAGTGGCGGCCGAAAGCAGCATTAACAGTGCGGCGAAAAAGGCTCTCATTGCGTGGGTGGTTTTCATCGTGCGCGCCCCTTATCCCTCAGAATGGCCAGATGGGGGAGAGGAAGAATCTCGCCAGCCACCCCGCGGCGTTGGAGTCCGCAACGGCACCCTTGCCGCGATAGGTGATCTTCGCGTCGGCCACCCGGGTGGACAGTACCGTATTGGACGGCCCGATATCGGACGGGCGCACGATGCCACGCAGGCGAACATATTCATCGCCCTGGTTGATGGCGATCCATTTCTCGCCCTGTATCCGGAGATTGCCGTTGGGCAGAACCTCCGAGACCGTTACAGTGATGCTGCCCTGGAGCTTGTTGCTCTGGGTGCTGTCCGCCTCGCCCGAGAAGTCGGTGGATGATTCAAGTCCGGTGCTGAGCGGATTACCATTCAGCTTCGGGGTTTGCCCGAGGATGGTGGGTGCGGTGATATCCGTGGTGTTATCCTTTGTTATCCCGGTACTCGCCGACTTGCTGGCATCGGTCTGCTCATCGAGTATCACGGTCAGCAGGTCACCGACCTGGCGGGCCTTGATGTCCTCGAAAAGCGGCCTGGGAACACTCGACATGTAGATCGATCCATTGTGCTGCACGGCGGGCTGCTGCATCGCAGGTCGTACCGGGGCAAATTCCGGTTCTCCCGGACGGGTCAGCACCGAACCGGTGGAACATCCCGTCTGCCACAGGATGCAGCAACATACGGCAAGTCTCAGCACTGCGGTTTCGATACTACGAACCATGGTCATGTCCTCCGACACTCCTCCGATGACTTATAAGGTATTATTGGCATATTCCAGCATCTGCTCCGCCGTCGATATGGCCTTGGAATTCATTTCATAGGCACGTTGTGTCTCAATCATGTTCACCAGTTCCTCGACGGTATTGACGTTGGATGTCTCCAGAACGCCCTGTGACAGCGCACCCACCCCGTTCTGTCCGGCGGTGCCGGTCTGGGGCGCGCCACTGGAACCGGTTTCAAGAAACAGGTTCTGACCGACCGGTTGCAACCCGGCGGGATTGATGAAATCCGACAACTGGATGGTGCCGACCTCGCTGGGCGTTGCGTTTCCCGGCTGCTGAACCGAGACGATCCCATCGGAACTGATGGTGATGCTCCGTGCATCGGCAGGTATGGTGATACCCGGCTGCAGCGGATAGCCCTTGGCGGTGACGATCTCACCCTGCGAGTTAATCTGGAACGTGCCATCGCGGCTGTAAGCCACCGTGCCGTCCGGCATCAGAATCTGAAAGAAGCCACGGCCCTCGATGGCCAGGTCCAGGTTGTTTCCGGTCTGTACCAGGCTGCCCTGGTTGAACAGTTTCTCGGTCGCAACCACGCGTACGCCGGTACCTGTCATCAGACCCGAATTGAGCTGGGTATCTTCCGACGACTGCGCCCCGGCCTGCCCATTGTTCTGATACAGCAAATCCTCGAATACCGCGCGGCTGCGCTTGAAACCGGTCGTGTTGACGTTGGCCAGATTGTTGGCGGTAACCGCCATCCGGGTCTGTTGTGCTTCGAGTCCTGTCTTCGCAATCCACAGTGCCTGATCCATCACATTCTCCTTGTGCGGGCGACCGTCACCTGTTCCGGTTACCCTGATTCGTTATTCCAGGCGCATCAGCCGTGTTACGGCGCGGTCATTTTCCTCGGCATTGGACATAACCTTCACCTGCGTTTCGTACTGTCGCGCCAGCTGGATCATGTTTACCATGGCTTCCACGGTATTTACGTTGCTGGCCTCCAGCGCGCCCGGCTGCAGGGTGACGGCGCCGTCGGCGACCGCCGGTTCACGGTTTTTCATGTGCAACAGGCCGTCCGCACCCTTTTCCATGTCCGCAAGCGCCGGATCGACAAGCTTAATACGGTCGACCACGGATACTGCATCGGCGGGTGCACCTACCGGGCGGATCGAGATGGTGCCGTCACCGGCGATCTCGATCGACTCGAAGGGGGGTACCGCGATAGGACTTCCGTTTCCCATCACGACATGACCGGCGCCCGTCCTGAGCAGACCCAGGCTGTCCACCCTAAGGTCTCCGGCGCGGGTATAGGCTTCATTGCCATCCGCTCCCTGCACCGCGAGCCAGCCATCGCCGTTGACCGCGACATCGAGATCACGCCCGGTGCTGACCGCCGATCCGGGCGAAAAATCCACGCCCATGCCATCCGCCACGCCATACACGCGGCTGGCATAACCCGGACCGTACACGGGCAGGCTGCGAAACGACTCGAGGTCGGCACGAAACCCGGTGGTGCTGGCATTCGCAAGGTTCTGGGCATTCACGGCCTGTGCCTGCATCGCCTCCCTGGCCCCGCTCATCGCGACGTACAGCAATCTGTCCATGCCCGGCTCCTCCTGCTTTCAGTAGGCCGCTTAGCGGCTGATATTGATCACGGCCTGCGTCAGGGTATCAGCGGCCGAGATTACCTGGGCGTTGGCCTGAAAACTGCGTTGTGCCGAAATCAGGTTGACCAGTTCCTCGGTGATCTCGACGTTAGAACTCTCCAGCGCACCCGACTGCAGGAAGCCGAAATTCCCGGCTCCAGGTTCGCCGAGACGGCGGTCACCGGCCTGGTAACTGCCCCCCCAGGTGCTGTCACCCAGCGGGGTCAGGCCCTGCGGATTGGAGAAGTTGGCCAGCGCCACCCTGCCCAGCGCGGAGGACTGCCCGTTGCTGAAACGTGCGAGCACGACGCCTGAATCATCGATATCCAGACCGCTCAGGCGCCCGGTGGTATAACCGTCCTGGAACAGCGAGTTTACGGCAAACGAACTGCCGTATTGCGTGGTTCCGGTGAAGTCGAAGTCGACATTCATTACGGCTGCGCCATTACCTGGGTCGTAGGTGCCGAAATTGACCGGTTGTGCCGTGGTCAGCTGTCCCGCATTATCAAACGTCAGGGTCTGTACGGTGGCACTTTGCGTCACGTCATCGTCGCTGACAACGCGCACATCCCAGGTGCGCGCGGTCGTATCGATCATCCTGAAATACAGCGATGTGTTGTGCGGCTGCCCCAGGCTGTCATAGCTGGTCATCGCGGTCGAATAACTGTATGTCGTGGCGTCGGTGGGGTCGATGACACCCGCACCCAGAGGCGACGCACCGGCTTCAAGGTTCAGCGAGATTCCCGCCGTCGTCGTGGCGCTGGGCGGGGTGTTCGACGCAACCAGCTGCAGGTCGCCCAGGGCCGCGGTACTGAATGACGTTCCGGCGGAATTCAGCGCAGGATAGGCCTGCAGACGCTGGCCGGCGACATTGACCACATAGCCGTCACGATCAACCTGGAAGGCGCCGGCGCGGCTGTAGATATTCGAGCCCTGGTCATCCAGCACGAAAAAACCCTCCCCGTTTATCGCAAGGTCCAGCGCATTACCGGTGAAGTCGATATTTCCCTGGTTGAACAGCGGCGAAACCGATGCCAGCCGGACACCGGCGCCGGTATCAAGCGAACCGATACTGCCGAACGCCGTTGCATAGACGTCGGTAAACTCGGTACGAGATTGCTTGAAACCCGTGGTATTGGCATTGGCGATGTTGTTCGCCGTGACATCCAGCGATGCCTGCGCTGCGTTCAGTCCACTCAATGCAATTCGAAACGACATGATATCTCTCCTGTACCTGCTACCTGATCTGCTTGATATCCGAAAAACTCACGTTGCCGAGACTGGCAAGCTCGAGTGTCAACGGCTTGCCTGCCGCCGGCAGGGACACGCTCTGTACCGTGTCAGCGAGCATGACGTCGTAGGCCTCGTTTACGCCTCCATTTATGGCTTCAGCACGGATCTCGTAACGTCCGGGCGGGACGGTCGAGCCATCCGTGGCAAGGCCGTCCCAGTTAAACGCCACCGTCCCTGGTGACTGATTACCCAGACTGACGTTCCTTATCAGCTGTCCGGATAAATTGTAAATACCAATGTTCAGATTGCTGACCGCACTGGGCAGGTCTACAGCACCGCTGATGGAGCCGCCCACTTCGAGGACACCCTGGCTGCCCGGGATGAGCACCTGTCTTCCCAGCATCGCCGCCGCCTGCAGCGACTGGTTCGAAACCAGCGAGCCGGACAGGTCTTGCAGCTCAGTTCGTAAATCCTCGATACCGTTCACGGTACCGAATTGCGCCAGCTGCCCCATGAAGTCGCCGTTTTCCATCGGCTTGAAGGGATCCTGGTTTCTGAGCTGGGTCGTCATGAGCTTCAGGAAATCCTCCTGGCCCAGTTCTGTCTTCCTGGTGCTGGTTTGCGCAAGGCGCGACAGGCCGAGTTCGTCGAAAAGTGCGGTGTCCTGTATGCTGTTCATAAGTCTGCCTCAATAATTTTGTCTCGAACCGGCTACTGGCCGAGTCGGAGGGTTTCCAGCAGCAGCTGCTTCGAGGTATTAGCCGCCTCGACGTTACTCTGGTAGGAGCGCGAAGCGGATATCATGTTGGCCATTTCCTCGATCATGTTGACGTTGGACAGGTACACATAACCATCCGCGTCGGCCTGTGGATGCTGTGGATTGTATTCACGGTTAACCGGTGTCTGGCTCTCCACCACGCCGCTGACCTGTACGGGAACGGATGCGCTGTTGCCGCCCAGGGCATTCATCACCGCCGCGAACACGGGCTGGCGTGCATGGTAGGCACCCTCCTCGCTGCTGCTGACGACTTCCGCATTGGCCATGTTGCTGGCGACCGTATTGAGCCGTACGGTCTGCGCACTCATACCGGAACCGGCGACATCAAAGATCCTGAACAGTCCCATCGCTTATTCCCCCCTGATGGCGGTCATCAGGCCGCTGATCGTGCCACCGAGGAAACGCAGGCTGGCGCGGTAGCGCGCCGCGTTTTCGGCGAACTTCACCTGCTCGACCTGTGTGTCAACGGTATTGCCGTCGAGCGATGACTGGTTCGGCGTGCGATACAGGGACTGCACACTGCCGCCGCCCCCCTGTTCGCGGATGTGCCCGGCATGGGTCGTGACCAGTGATGTGTCCGATTGCGCCTGCTTGAGGACATCGCGGAAATCCAGGTCACGCGCCTTGTAATTCGGCGTATCCGCGTTGGCGAGATTGGATGCCAGCAATTCGCCGCGACGCGCCCGCAACTGCAGCGCCTCGGCATGAATGCCAAATGCACGGTCGATGAATGTTGGCATGCTGCACCTCGCGTATTCATTTGCTGCGAATCATGAAGCAAGCGGCGTGCCAACCTCGACATTACGGCGCGCACGGGGGTCACGGTCGTGGTAACGGCCGTGGCGCCGCCAACACGTGGCCTTGCAAAACACAGGGTTACAATGGGGGTCCGTTACGTTCAGCCCGTGGCGAGTGCATCCCGTGAAGCGGCCGGGCAGCCGATTCGGGCGGCAACAGTTTGCCCGTGGCGGCAAGGCATGTCCGTCCGCGATCCGGCCGATCGCGGCATATGTGCTAAAAAGCCGACGGTCACAGCCGATTTACCGGACATGCACTGTGACGACGCCGTTCCCGTTCATGTGGTGGCAGTCTGGCACGCATATTGCCTTATATCTGGCAGACTTTCACGAAACCGTGCAGGGAGTGAACGATGAAAATAAGCAGTCTTGCTTTCGGATTTGCATTGGCGGCCGCCCTCGCGTCGTCCGCTGTTTCCTCGGCTACCCTCCAGGACCATGAATCCATCCGCAGTACAGCGGAGCAGTTCATCACGGAGATGGTCAAAGCGAGTCACGGTCAGGTTCCTGTGGTGCGTGCCGGCAGGCTCGACGCACGCCTGCGTCTGTCGCACTGCGACGAGCCACTGGAGGCGTTTCAGCCGCCTGGCGGCAAGCTGCTGGGAAATATAACTGTCGGTGTGCGCTGCAGCGGTTCCAAATCCTGGTCCCTGTACGTTCCGGTAAAGGTCAGCATCTACGAAAAGGTAGTGGCCGCCGCCCGCCCGTTGGCTAGGGGTGAAGTACTGCAGGAGAGCGACCTTAAACTGGTGAAGCGTGATCTTGCACAACTGCGATCCGGATACTTCAGCGATCCGACCGAGGTGTCAGGGATGGAAGTTACGCGCACTGTTGCCATGGATGCCGCGTTGACAAACTTTCTGGTAAAGCAACCGCTTCAGGTCAGGCGCGGCCAACGCGTCATTCTGGTCGCGAACAGCGGCAGGCTGGAAGTCAGAATGACCGGCGAGGCACTGGCAGATGGCGCGGCCGGAGCACGCATCAAGGTTCGCAACCTGAGTTCGAAACGGGTGGTCGATGGCACCGTGCTGTCGGCGACCACGATACAGGTTGCGATGTAAGACGTTTACAGGACGAAATTCCGACAACCGGGAATCATTTCATGTCCATCGACTTCGGGAACCCTTTGGTAAATCAGGGTGCCTTGCTGGCCAGGTTGCGCGCAATGTTCGCGCGTGCGGAATCGCCGGCCGACCCTGGGACAGGTGCGGAAGGCGTTACCAATGATAGACGGACAGATCGTTTCGGCCTCTCGAGCGATGCAAAGCGCCTCGTCGATGAACTGCGTCAAGATCGACCCGGATCCAACTACGACGCCGAGCGGGTGGCCGCCCTGAGGCAGTCCATCGAGTCCGGCACCTTCCGGATCGACTCGCACCGCATCGCTGACAGGATCAGCCTGGATCACATCAGCCGCTGACAGGAGTACAAGAAAATGCCTACAGACACAGATCGCTGCCGGTCGAACATCGGCACACTGCTGCAAAAGGAACTTTCCCTCACGACACAGCTTAAATCCCGGCTCGACGATGAATACCTGGCAATTGAGGGACGCGACACATTGAAATTCGAACAGGTCGTTGCCGAAAAGGCACGATTGCTGGAACTACTTTCCGGGCTGGAGCAGGAACGCGTGGCCATCCAGGAAGCTGCCGGATTCGATGCCGGGCAAACGGGCTTCACGGACTGCCTGTGCCGGTACGACCCACAGCGGCAGCTTGTTCCGCTCTGGCAGGCCCTGCAGTCGCACGCCGGTATCTGCCGGCAACTGAACCGCAGGAACCAGCAGCTGGTGGAACTGTGCAGCCGCCATGTCCGCGAAGCGCTTTACCTGCTACGGGGCGAAGATCCGCGCCAGGACACCTACCAGGCCGACGGTGAAACTGACAGCGGTCACAGTAGTCGTTCGATCGCGCGGGTGTGAGATGTTAGAGCCAGATTCCATCGCGCCCATTGTCAACAATGCAAGGCCTCACCTATCATCTTTATCACAGCCCGGACAGGGATCGATCAGTACCCCTTCCATCGGATCGGCCTGGTCAGGCAGTACCTGACCGGATGCGCGATCCACATCCGGATCCGTACCGTCAGAAAGTCCTGATTCTGAAGCCGCTGCGTCCTGCGAGTCTGACTCGTCCATTTTATCGTCGTATATGAGCGTGACCTCCACGCGGCGGTTGCGCGCCCGCCCTTCAGGCGTTTCGTTGGTGTCCAGCGGCTTGGTGTCACCATAGCCTTCTACGCGGAAACGGTTCTCGGGGATACCGCCCTGCGACGCCAGTTCATGCACCACGGTAACGGCGCGTGATGCAGACAATTCCCAGTTCGAACGGAACTGCGCGTTGGAGATCGGTTTAGAGTCGGTGTGCCCTGCCACCACCACGGAGCCCGGATTGGATCCGATCGTTTGCGCCATCTTTTCCAGCACCGACCTGAACGGTTCGATCAGCTTGTTGCTGGCCGATGCGAACGAGCCGCGCTCAAGGATACGGATAACGATCGTCTCATCGATTATGTCAATCTCGACAAATCCTTCATTGATCTCTTTCTCGAGCGCCAGCCGCAGACGTTCCTTTTCCGACTTCAGCTTGTCATCAAATTCCTTTTGATGTTCCGTTTCCTCCTTCTGCGGTACATCAGGTTTACTGTAATGTTTCGGGATTTCCAGATATTGACGAAAATCATCAGTGGTTATCTGGCGCATTTCGTTGAGGGGTGTTGGCTCGTCAGGTTTACCGGCGCTGAACTCCTGGGCAATGATGTTTATGCCCTTGGGTGGATCCTTAACGTTGATTTCCCGCTGTATACCGAATGCGTCACGCATGGAACCGGCCACCTGCTTGTATCTCTGCTGGTCCATCTCCGAAAATGAGAACAGTAAGACGAAGAATGCCAGCAACAGCGACATCAGGTCAGCAAACGTGAGCACCCAGGCCGGTACCCCGGATGGACACTTGGGTGGCGGCGTGTAATCGCAACTGCTTGCCATGAATCGTCACACCTGACGCCGTGCTCAGGCAGCCTCTTCCTTGTTATCCTTTGCGAATTCGCGTTGCGTCACCGGCAAATAGGTCTTCAACAGGTCTTCTACCACCCGCGGGTTGAGGCCAGCCTGGATCGCCGAGATACCTTCGAGTATCAGCGTTTTTGTCATACGTTCCTGCTTGCTTCGCAACGCAAGCTTGTCGGCAATCGGCAGGGCCAGCGCGTTGGCGATCACAGCACCGTACAGGGTGGTGAGCAGCGCAACCGCCATGGCCGGACCCAGCGCCTTGGGATCACTCATGTTTGCCATCATCTGAACCAGGCCGATCAGGGTACCGATCATCCCCATTGCAGGTGCCACGTCACCAATCGACTTGAAAATGCTCTGCCCCTCCTCGTGCCTCTCGATTGTGAGATTGATGTCATTCGACAGCATCTTCCGCACAAAATCCGCATCGTTCCCATCGACCACTAGCATCACACCCTGTTTCAGAAATTCGTTTTCTATCTCGACCTGCTCCAGGCCGAGTACGCCTTCCTTGCGTGCAATGGTGGACAGCTCTACACACTTCTCTATCAGTTCCCTGGGCGTCTGCACCTTGTGAAGAAAGGCCTTCGCTGCCGCCTTTATGGCAAGTACGGCTACTGACAGGGGATATTTCATCAGCACGACCGTCATGGTACCCGCGACCACGATCAACAGGCCAGGGCCGTTGATGAATATGGAGAAGCCGCCACCCATGAGGATGGCAGAGGCAATCGCACCGAGCGTGCCGACCAGGCCTAGTAAGGTAGCAAGATCCATTGCGCTGTTTGCTCCTTGCCTGCACTACGGCCACGCTCATTGCGAGGGTGATTCACAGACATTCATGCACCATGTATTACGCAGCGGGAACTCTGGACAGGAACAGCCCCGAATACACCAATAGTCGGAAGATACGGCCGAAACTTTATTGCATCTCAGTGTGTTGGCTAGAACCTGTCGCATAATACCCCGCGCCCCTGGCACAGGCGTGGCACCGGTGGCGGCCTGGGCCGGCGGGTTTCAGGCAGTCCCTCCTGGATACCTGCAACACCGCCCCCTGCCATGTGCCTATCCCCTGGAGCACCATGTTCACGGAAACCGGCCCGCGCTCCACCAGTAAAAGGCGTACGCCGCCGGTAAAGCAGACTGTCTTCATGCCGATATACCTGCAGGAGTATGGTTTTAAGGTCCCGGCGCCGATAACAGGCAAGGAAGCCCTGACAAAGTGAAACATGAAACGACACAGGCGCATATGACGTGTACGACACGCTGTTACCCGCATGACAACACGATTGTACCGGGTAAACACCTTGACATATCGGTTGCTCATGAATTCTGTGACCAACTGGATACGGTCGATGCGGAGTACGACGTGATTGTGGAAGGATCACATGTGATCGATCTCGACGCATCGATTCATCGGCTACTGGTAGCGCTTGCGATTCAGGTACGCGACAATGAGCGCCGCATACACTGGGTCTCACCATCGAAGAGCCTCCTGATTACGGAACATCGGAGCGGTCTTGCGGCTCAGCCGGGACTGGAGACACCCTGAAATGACCTTACGCGCGCCCGTGCCCGCAGTACGCCCCGCTGCCGACAGCGCCTTCAGCATCGTATTGAACGTCGTCAGGTCGGCAACGTGACTGGAAGCAAAGCCGGAACGCGACAGGCTCGACAGTATTCCATGTCCGTCGTTCTGTAATCTCATACCGTCATCAGCCGCTGTCCTGAACAGCTTCGGAGATACAAGATGAACAGCCACGCGTTCGGACAATTCCTGGTAGACAGGGGTTTGCTGACCCAGGCGGATATCACCGAGGCATTGGACATACAACAATCACGCCAGCCCCTTATGGGGCAGATAGCCATCAGGGAACAGTATATGACTGCCAGACAGGTGATGACCGTACTCCGCCACCAAGCTGATACGGCGCTGCACTTCGGCGAGGCCGCTGTCCGGCTGGGCTATCTCGATGAACCGGATGTCGAGGAACTACTGAACCTGCAGGCTGTCACCAAACCGCACCTGGCAGACATACTGATCGAACAGGGCAAGCTTTCTGCCGAGGTCTGCCTCCGAATACTGGATGAATTTGAAGCCGCATCTACAAGCCACGACCGTTCCGGCTTGCGAATGAATGTCACCGGTACGGACAACTGACTGACTAGACACACTTCACCGGTCTCCGCCGCAGCGTGTGCGCGACTTCAGTCACCACAAGCGGTCTGACCTGCAGTTCACCTCCTGTAGAGACGGCGTTCCAGACAAACCTAACACTGGCGGCCTGACATCACAGGCAATTTGTGTTCGGATGCCCCTTACGCAGCCGGTACTGCAGATCCGGCGATATCGGAATCGGTTCCCCTCTCATTCGTGTAGATGACATAACGGTTACGACCGCTATTTTTGGCGATATACAGCGCCTTGTCCGCAGCCTCCAGCATTTCATCCACCGAATGAAAGCATTCACTCTCACCAAGGATGGACAGGCCGATGGAGACGGTCACGTTAATTTCCTTGCCCGGTCCTACAGGGTGGCTTAGCCTGCGAAAGCTGTTAACCAGGCGTTCGGCCATGACATGCGCGGTAGACTCACCACGCCCCGATGTCAGAATCACGAATTCCTCACCGCCATAGCGTGCGACGATATCATCTTCGCGTGTGCATTCGGCCAGCGCACGCGCAGCACGTTGCAGGACCAGGTCACCGGCCTGATGGCCATAGGTATCGTTGACCCGCTTGAAATGATCCAGGTCGACAAACATCACGATCATGGGCCAGTCACGCTCGCTCGCCATGTCGAACTCGTGACTCAGTTTCTGATCCAGATAAGCGCGGTTATAGAGACCGGTCAATCCATCACGGCGCGAGCGCTCCTCAAGTTCGCGGGTTCTGGATTCGAGCACCTCGGCGGTTTCCTGCAGTTTGTCCGCCTGCTGGATCGTCTGCAGGTTCAGCATCATGAGCATTTCCCTGGCATTGTCCATCAACGTATCCGAATAGTTGTAATCGCTGAGATCCGTATCGAACATTTCCTGCGCATCGATGAAATCGTCGTTCAGGGTTTCCATCATTTTCACGAACAGCTCCTCGCCGATACCGAGCCATTCACGTGCCAGATCTGCAACGACCTGCAGGTTGTTTTGCCTGGTCGGGTTCTCTATGGCGTCGATGAGCAAACCTGATAATGTGACACAGCGCTTGAGCTTCCTTACATCACTGGGCTCGCTCGGCGAATCCGAGAAATGACTGTAGATAACTGAGTCAAATAGGTATTCCGGGAAACCCCATTTGCGCAGGATCCATCCGCCGATGGTTGCATGATCTGCTCCGAGTTGCTCACGTTCGCTCACGGCGAGCGCCGCGTGATCATGCTGGTCGACGTCGAGCTGTCGGTAGAACTGCGGGTCCATCTTGTCGATCACCAACATACCGATGTCCTGCAGCAGGCTGGCCAGGAACAGCTCCTCCTTCGCGCGTAGTTTGATGATGGAACCCAGCCGGCGCGCACAGGTCGCCGTCGCCAGTGAACGTCTCCAGAAATGCTTGTAATCGAATCCCTGGTCGGCGTGGTTATGCATCGAGGCTGCCAGCGAGAAACTCAGCGCCAGCATCAGCGTACCGTTCAGACCCAGCAGCGTGATTGCCTGGTGCAACGTTTCGGTCTTGCGGCGTAATGCATAGATCGGAGAATTGGCCACCCGCATCACCTTCGCCGCCAGCGCAGGGTCCGTGCTGATGATATCGGACACCTTACCGATGTCGACATCCGGATCCTGGGCAAGCTCGATCACCCGCAAGGCGACGACAGGCGGACTCGGCAGGTTGGTACAGCGTTCAAGACGAGCCTGAAGCTGTGCATTCAGTCGCTGTTCAGCTGGTTCTTTATTCATTCTCGCGTTCCCTGTGCGATGAAACCCATTTCGCTGCCCGTGTTTGACGCAGGCGCGTTTGTTCTGTATCCCGGCATCGGTCACCGAGCGTGATATCACCTCTGTTGTATCGTCCTGATATAGTGAATGTTTAGTACTTTAGTACTAGGGACCGTCGCACTGCCCTTACTGCTGTGAACGTCGGGATGAACCAAGCTAACTGATTGATTATTGAAATGTGATCACCGCGCTTTCGTCTCATGGCAGTCGCTGAGCGCGTTCTGTCTGAACGCGACACGTGTCACATTTCAGACCTCGATGGACACGGCGGCAGGGATGGTGGGTAAGACAAGGCTGGAAACAATTGTCGGAGAGGTCCGGAATCTGCTCGCCCGCCGGTCGCGCCGGGCTCAACCGGGGGAAATCATGAGATTGGTTCTGATCAGGAGCACAGGCGGGTTTGAGCGTGCAAGACTACAACGCTGTACCTTGGTCATGCGTGACACGGGTCATGGCTTGACCACGGGCCCACCCGCCCCGGGGGTTCCGGGTATCACCCGTCCTTCCGGGATACTCTGCGGGATACGTTTGTCAACAGGCGCATTGCCAGGCTTACTTGCGGCTGACCCAGCCACCCCTGAGGCCGAATTCCTTATCCAGCTTCTCGGCATAGCGTCTTGCCTCACCGCTGGTGGCGAAACCGGGTACACGCAGGCGGTACATCAGGTCACCCTCGATGGTGAGCGTATGACGTTCCACGGGAATTCCCTGTTCGCGCAACTTCGCCGCCAAATCCTGCATGGCCTGTCCGTGCGACGAAGAGGCGATGTTCACCACCCAGTCACTGCCAGCCACGGCCTGTGGCGTCTCAGACTGGGTTGCCGCTGCCTTGGCGGGCACACCCAGCGTCCCGGATGCCGTCCCGGCTGCAGTGGACTCGGCAGTTGCTGCCGGCTTCTCGACCACTCCGGCAAGCCGTTGTCGCAACGTCGTCAACGTGGCCTCGAGCCGTCTGATCGCTGCGCCTTGCTGTCGCAAACCGGCGGTCTCCGTGTCGTAATCCATGCGGTTCCTGTCGACGGTCTCATCCAGCGCCGTCACGGTCTCGGTCAACCGGTCCAG
>Ga0055477_10000080_pt1 | contig 20286 bp, 16 predicted proteins | sample Muzzi_PWA_D2_FD_57683 | JGI IMG/M metagenome (GOLD analysis project Ga0055477, IMG submission 57683) | Wetland microbial communities from San Francisco Bay, California, USA, that impact long-term carbon sequestration - Muzzi_PWA_D2 | ecosystem: Environmental > Aquatic > Marine > Wetlands ... | reverse complement strand
TGGCCTTGATGGTTTGAATGATGGCCTTGATAAAGCCGCAGAAAATGCCAAGAATTTCCGTCAAACAATAGCAGAACTTATCGGGCTTGACCCTGTTCATGGTAATGAATACCGGCAACTACTACCCCTGTTTGACGCATATTATAAGACCGGCCAGAAAATGGCCCACGCCTATGTCGATTTTGGGCCTCAGGGCGGCAACAAGACCATGGCCGAATTCGACTCAACTGCAGAAGGTTTGAATGAACGTCTGGATGTTATTCTGGATATGATTTCAAACCAGACAATACATGGAATGCAGGACGGGATAGCCAATGCAGAATTTGCGCAAACGCTTATGTTGTTATTTTCCATCCTGTTCCTGATATTGATTGTCTTTATGATGGTGGGCGCCAAGTATTCTATTGTCAATCCACTTCATAAATTTACCGAAATGGCCAAGGATATTGCCGAAGGAGAAGGTGACCTGACTCGACGCCTGGATGAAACACGCAGAGACGAGATCGGCGATATGGCATATTGGGTCAATAAATTTGTTTCAAAAATACGAAATTCAGTCAGTATGGTCATGGCGTGTAATGACAAGGTGGGTATTGCCTCAGAACAGCTGAGCGACCTTACATTACATACTGAGGAACAGGTAAATAAACAACTTGGTGAAACAGATATGGTTGCAACAGCCATGAACGAAATGCTGGCCTCTTCGAGGGAAGTCGCCAATAACGCTACTTTGACAGCCGAGAGCTCGAATGCTGCGAATAATGAGGCGGAAATGGGGAATACAGTTGTGCAGAAGACAATTAACACTATTGATACCCTGGCAAAGGAAATCGATAACGCACGTGATGTCATTTATAATCTCGGCGAAGACAGCAAAAATATTGGATCAGTTCTCGACGTTATAAAGGGGATTTCTGAACAGACCAATCTGCTTGCCTTGAATGCGGCAATTGAGGCTGCAAGGGCCGGTGAAGAGGGGCGTGGATTTGCAGTTGTAGCTGACGAGGTCCGCACCCTTGCAATGCGTACACAGGAGTCTACGACAGAGATAGAAGATATGATCAAGCGGTTGCAGGATCGATCCAAGGAGGCTGTTGACGTTATGAGGATAGGCAGTGAGCAGGCTGCCACCTGTGTCGACATGGCTCAACAGGCCGGAAATTCTCTTGCGGCGATAACGGATAATGTGGTGAGCATCAATAACATGAATAATCAGATTGCCTGTGCGGCCAAGGAACAAAGTACCGTAGTGCAGGAACTGGATAAAAATATTATCAATATTGCAGAAGCCAGCAAACAAACTGTATGCGACTCTGGAAAGATTTCTTCCGCTGCCAATAATCTTAAAGACTTGGTACATACACTGGACAGCCTGGTTAAACAGTTCAAGGTATAACGGTCCTGAACGGTTGCCCGCAGTCATCCTGCCTTGAGGCGACAAGCGCCAAGGGAAATATGACCCGCCTCTGGCTAAGCCATATTGCATTGCGAGAAGATCTAGAGACGCCCTAGAAAAGAGAAAATTGCGGTGATTTAACAGGCGGTTTGAAGCAGGAGATATCCAGGGCAGGCGCTGACAAAAAACCGAGTCGTTTATATGCCAGATTAAAGCGTTTTTGTATTATTGAGGCATATTCTCCCGTGCCACGCATACGAACGCCAAAACGGTTGTCATAAAGTTGTCCGCCGCGCATTTCGCGTATCTGATTCAACACGTGTTTGGCCTTGAGTGGTTCATGGGTATATAACCAGTCCTGAAACATATCCTTCAGCTCGTGTGGCAGACGTATCAATATATACCCTGCATGTTGTGCGCCGACCTGCCTCGCTTGCTCAAGAATTGTTTCCAGTTCAGTATCCGTCAATGCCGGAATTAATGGAGCAACGAGTACAGTAACCGGGATACCTGCATCTGATAATCGCCGGATGATTTCCAGACGTCGCTGGGGTGCTGCGGCCCGGGGTTCCATGTGGCGTGCCAGCGATCGATCCAGTGAAGTAATGGATACCGCAATGGCAGCCTGGTGGTTTGAGGCCGCCTTTGCCAAGAGATCAATATCGCGCTCGATCAACGACGATTTGGTGACAATACTGAATGGATGCTGTGTTGCCACCAGAACATTCAGAATGGAACGAGTCAACTGTAATTTTCGTTCAATCGGCTGATAGGCATCGGTATTGATGCCGACAGCAACAGGTGCACACTGATATTTGGGATGGGCGAGCTCAGATGTTAAAAGTTTTACTGCATCGGGTTTGTAAAATAAACGGCTCTCGAAGTCCAGACCGGGTGACAGGTCGAGCCATGCATGAGTGGGACGGGCAAAGCAATAGACACAGCCATGTTCACAGCCACGGTAAGGATTGATAGAGCGGTCAAAGCCTACATCGGGTGAGTTATTATAAGTGATGATCCTGCGGCTGGTATCTTTACTTAATGTGGTTTGTAATGAGGGCACCGGTTCTTCCAGGTTATCCCAGCCGTCATCGATGTCTTCGCGGTTGACTGCGGAGTAGCGATTATCGGGGTTGATGGTTGCCCCGCGGCCTTTCTGAGATGGATTCGGTATTGGCATTTGGTGTAATTAATGATCAGTTTATGTTGCCAACGAAGGACATTGTTGACAGACTTTAACGTATCGTCTGGCAACCTGGCAAAAATAATATAACTTGTTGAAAAACAAAATAAAGTATCCTATATTGTGACAATGCATCATATGAACGAAGGCTCACAAAAAGCCCCGACGAACTTTATCCGCAATATCATCGAGGATGATATCAAGGCCGGCAAGAACGGAGGCAAGGTAGCCACGCGTTTCCCCCCGGAACCGAATGGTTACCTGCATATCGGTCACGCAAAATCAATATGTCTGAATTTTGGTGTCGCCGCAGACTATGGTGGCACATGCAACCTGCGTTTTGACGACACCAATCCACACAAGGAAGATGTGAAGTTTGTCGAAGCGATTAAAGAAGATGTCCGCTGGCTTGGCTATGACTGGGATGATCGCCTTTTTTTTGCCTCCAATTATTTTGAGCAGCTCTATGATTTCGCCGTGCAATTGATCAAGAAAGGCAAGGCCTATGTCGATGACTTGAGCGCTGACCAGATCCGCGAATATCGCGGTACCTTGACTGAGCCGGGGAAGGACAGTCCGAACCGTGACCGCAGTGTTGAGGAAAACCTGAGCCTGTTTGAACGTATGCGCACAGGTGAATTTTCTGATGGTACCAAGGTGTTACGCGCCAAGATCGATATGGCCTCACCCAATATCAACTTGCGTGATCCGACCATTTACAGGATTCGTCATGGCGTTATTCATCATCAGACAAAACAGGAATGGGTGATTTATCCGATGTATGACTTTACACATTGCCTGTCGGATTCCGTCGAAGGAATCACGCATTCATTATGTACCCTGGAATTTGAAGACCATCGTCCATTGTATGACTGGTTTCTTGACGAACTTGATGTGATTTGTCATCCGCAGCAGATTGAGTTCTCTCGCCTGACTCTGGAATATACCGTTATGAGCAAACGCAAACTGCAGCTGCTTGTTGAAGAGGGTATTGTTGAAGGTTGGGATGACCCACGCATGCCGACCATTGCAGGCTTGCGACGCCGTGGTTATACACCAGCCTCCATTCGCGATTTTTGCCAGCGCATTGGTATTTCCAAGGCAGAAAACAGGGTTGAAATGGCCTTGCTTGAAGACTGCATCCGTACTGACCTGAATGACAATGCCCCGCGCCGCATGGCCGTGTTACATCCCTTGAAGGTAGTGCTGACAAATTATCCGGAAGATCATGTTGAACATTTTGAAGTGGCAAATCATCCCCAGAATGAGAGTATGGGTAGCCGCATGTTGCCTTTTGGACGGGAAATCTATATCGATCGGAATGATTTTATGGAAGAACCGCCAAAACAATTCAAACGCCTGATTCCAGACGGTGAAGTGCGATTAAGAAATGCCTATGTCATCAGGTGCAATGAAGTCGTCAAGGATGCTCATGGTAATATCATCGAATTGCATTGTACGTTTGACGCAGATACGTTGGGTAAAAATCCGCAGGGTCGCAAGGTCAAAGGTGTGATCCAATGGGTGTCTGTCGAGCATTCTCTGGAGGCGGAGGTCAGATTATATGATTGCCTGTTTACCGACCCCAATCCCGATGCGATCAAGGATACCTACCAGTTCAAGGCATTAGTCAATCCGGATTCATTACGTACCTTGACTCACTGTCGTATAGAACCAAGCCTGGATAGATGCGATCCCGGTGAACACTACCAGTTCGAGCGCGAGGGTTATTTTACCCTCGATCCAATACGACTTCCGGATAATAAACCCGTCTTTAACCGTACGGTTACGCTACGCGATACCTGGGCAAAGCCCAAATGAATAAATTCATAATACTAAGGTGACGGGAAACTTACCGTAATTAGAGTGCCTTTACCCGTTTCCGGTTGACCAATTTCCAGAGAGGCGCTATGCAGCTCCACGATACGTTTTACAATCGACAAGCCGAGCCCGGATCCTGTTTGATTATTTCCCACGATGCGATAAAAGCGGTCAAGTACACGTGTTCTTTCATGCTCCGGAATGCCTGGGCCGTTGTCGGTTACATTTAAGATGATGCGATTACCTGATTTGAAAACCGATACATTGATTTCACCGCCTTGCGGCGTATAACGTATTGCATTGTCAACAAGATTGCGTACCATGATGGATAGTGCGGCCGATATACCCATTACAATAACTGCCTCTTTTGAGGAATATTCCAGCTCTATCTCTTTGTTAACAGCCAGGGGTGCCAATTCCGAACAAATTGCTTCAACAACATTATTCAGGTTAACAGGCTCTTGCGTGGATGAAATGGACTCAGGATCAATCCTTGCCAGTGTGAGTAACTGTTCTACCAGATGAGTAGCGCGATCGACGCCGCAAACAATCTGTTTCAGAGCCCAATGACGTTGCTGATTATCATCCGCTTTCATGGCAACCTGTGCCTGTGCCTTTAATGCAGCCAGTGGTGTACGCAATTCATGTGCCGCGTTTGCGGTAAAACGCCGTTCACTTTCAAATGCATCATCCAGTCTGGTTAACAGGTTATTTAATGATGTTACAAGGGGCTGGACTTCAAGGGGGGCATTCTGAATGGCGATGGGCGCAAGCTGGTGTGGTGATCGATGGCTGACGTCATCCGCTACCTTTTTTAACGGTGCAAGTCCACGGTTGATACCCATTGTGATCAAAAAGGCAAGAAAGGGGAGGGACAGAAAAATAGGCCATGAAACATGCAGAAGGATTTCTGAAATCAGTTCGTTTCTAATCTCATATCGCTCCCCAACGATTAAGCTCGATGTTTTCTCCTGATTAGACTTCAAGAGCAAACGCCATTTCTGTCCACCAATAATATTATCACTGTAGCCTTCGACATCAGTCATTGGATATTCAGGAGCGCTGGCTGACCCCAATATCATGTGTCCACTACCCCACACCTGGAATGCAATTTTTTTCTCATAGGGATGAGATTGGAAGTTTTGTGGTATATCGAGTTGTATGCTGTTTAATTCCTCTTCCTTGACCTCGTGTTGAACCAGGTCGTGCAGGACATGCATTGCCTGGGCAAGCTGTGCATCAAATACCTCTTCTATTTCGTGCCGCGTTGTGAAATAAGCGGCTGCCATCATGATGGCCCAGATCATGATGAACAGGCCGAATATATGAAGAAACAGGCGGTTACGAATCGATGACATCAGTTGTCCTTGTTGATCATGTAACCGACGCCGCGAATTGTCTGAATCAGATCATTGCCGAGTTTTTTACGTAAATGATGAATATAGACCTCTACGGTATTACTTTCTATCTCTGTGTTCCAGCCGTACAGGTCCTGTTCAAGACGATTTTTGGAGATTACCTTACCCTTGTTCTCCAGTAACATCTGCAGCATTATGAATTCCCGGGCAGATAAATCAACAGGGTTTTCATTGTCGGTTACGAGATGGGAAACGGGGTCCAGCGTTAATGATTTATAGGTTAATTTTGGTGATGCCCGTCCGCTTGAACGTCTCAGCAGTGCGCGGATGCGGGCACAGAGCTCGTCCATATCGAATGGCTTGACAAAATAATCATCGGCGCCTGAGTCCAGTCCCTGTACCCGATCAGACACCATATCTCGTGCCGTGAGAACTAGAACCGGTATGGTGTTGCCGGCCGCGCGGAGCGTTTTAAGTACTTCCAGTCCAGAACGGCGGGGCAAACCAAGGTCCAGAACCACGAGATCAAAGTGCTCGGCTTTCAGTGCGGCCTCGGCACTTACCCCGTCTTTCATCCAATCAACGGTATAGCCCTCTTGCGTCAGGCCGGTGCGAATGGCGTCACCAAGTAAATCATCATCTTCGACTAATAATAAGCGCATTGGTTCCCACGGGTCCCTTTAGAAAAACCAATTATAGATGTTTTTTAACCTCAGCGATTTCGTCTTCGATTTCCTTGCGTCTACCCGCATCGGCTATAGGCCTGTCCGGACGCGGCGGGGCGCTCAGTGCCTTGTTAAGGGCCGCAAGGGCCTCGGTATACTGATGTTGCGTAACAAGATAATCACCATAAAAATAGTTTGGATCAATCCCGTCGCCGTTAATTGCCAGGGCCTTTTCCAGATATTCCCTGGCTTTTTTATCATTGCCAAAAGACAGTGGCCAGCCCGGTACCTGATAATGCAGACTTCCGAGGGTGGTGTAAACAGATCCATTCAGGGTATTAGAATCAATTTTTTCTGCCTCCAGCAAGAGGTTACGGGCCTGCTTCAGGATGGACAGGGCTTTCATCTTGCTCAGGCCGCTTAATTCGCTGGCATAAGTGCTGAGTATAATGGCTTCCCAAACGCGCGGTTCTGCCCGATCCGGGAATTTTGCGCTGACCTGATGCGCCTGCTCGGACAAGGTTTTAAATTTATCCTGGCGTTTGTCTTTCTCTGTCTGATACTTGATGACCCCCCATTCATGTTGCAGGTTATGAATTGCCTGGTCCAGCGTGGCATTTGCGTGCGAAGCAGTTGCCCATAATAGAACAAGCATTATTCCCGGCAGGGACAAAAATGAAAAAAGTGGGTTGCCTTTCTTGACTAACATGTGATTTTTACCTCCATTTACATATGATTAATGTTCGCGCGCAAAGTCTCGCGTGACCAGATTCTGTTTTTTAACCGCATGGTCCACAAGGCGAGGGAAAAGCGCGTTTATTCTGACAAATAACGATTCCGGCCAACCGATATAATAATCTTTGGCATCCTTTTCAATAGCACGGACAATATGGGCTGCAACGCTTGATGGTGTATCCATATTCATTTTTACGGCGTCAGACATTTTGTTTATCGCACTATTATTAAACGGTGTTCTGGCGGCCCGAGGTGCAATATAAGTTACTTTTATACCTGTACCTTCCAGTTCCCGCCGTAACGCCTCAGAGAATCCCCTCAATGCGAATTTGGTGCTTGAATAAGTTGCGAAATAGGCAAAAGCAATCGAACCGAAAATGGAGCCTATATTGACAATTTGCCCCTCACCGCACTCTATCATGCGGGGCAAAATTGCCTGTGTTAATTGCATCGGGGCCAGCACGTTTACCCTGTAGAGTAGTTCAGTCATATGTGGGTCTTCAGCAGTAAAATCAGTGAAACTCATCATACCGGCAAGGTTGATTAATACGTCAATATTGCCGAAGGCCTTGAATGCCTGGTCAACCACCGACAGACGCCCGGCTTCGCTTGTTAAATCCGCAGTCACCACGATAGTTTTGGTTTCATAAGGTGCGATTTCGTGGTTAATCCTTTCAAGGGCATCGGCATTGCGGTCGACAAGCACCAGATTAGCCCCTTTTTTGGCGAGAAGCTTTACTGCTTCACTGCCAATACCACCGGATGCCCCTGTCAGGATAATATGACTATTATGCAACTTCATACTGATTCTCCATTTCTGATTTGTCTGGTTGATTATTGTGGGGCAAGCTGCGGAATATATTTCCGTAGAGCGTATACATGACCTTTGCACAGTGAATAATGTCCTCTTTATCACATGGGTCACTTATACGGTTCATAAGCGTTTTGAAAAATTCCACATGACTGATGTCCAGAGAACCATGAGAGTTCAGGTAGCTGAATGCCTTTTTTGGCAGATCGAGTGATTCATGGATGGCGTATGCAGCACGTGTCGCGAATTCAACACTGGTGCCTTCCAGGACCAATACCATACCGAAAAACGCTATCGGATTGCGCCGTTGAATTGTATCCCAGGCATATGCGACCATGAGTTCGGTATGCATACCTGGCGTTCCATTTCGTACTGCATCCGCATCAGCGCCACAGGCCTGTATGTCATTAAGAATCCATTCCTGATGACCCATTTCCTCTTCAATGTATTCACCTATTGCCTCACGCAGCCACTCGTGTGATTCCGGCAAGCGGGCCCCGCATGCCATCAGTAAAGGCACGGTATGTTTGACATGGTGATAGGCCTCGGTAAGAAATGCGATATAGGATTCAATGCTGATTCGTCCGGTCACGCCGTCTTGAATTATGGGTATTGAAAATAATTGCTGGCGTTCATGCTTTGTAGCATTTTCCAGTTCATCATAAAAAGTCATTGCAAAATCCTCGTCCTGTCTTGTTGGTCGTAAAGTGCGTCAATCCGGCGTTGATAGTGATGCCATATGACACTACGTCGTGCACGTCCAGTGCCGGTGAGCTGGTCATTCAATATGGAGAAGGGTTCATCGGCTGTGATCCATGAATGAATTTGTGCATAGTCCGGCAGTACTTGGTTGCAATCAGATATTGCCTGATCAATCTCTATTGTATTTGCGATCCTGCCTTTGAGATAGCCAGGCACAATAACGGCAGTATTCCATGGACGCTTTTCACCGAATACAGCTGCCTGCATGATTGCCTGATGTACTGTCAACTCACTTTCCACCCATTCAGGGGCGACATTACGACCAAACGAGGTTATGAATATATTTTTTTTGCGGCCGGTGATATGCAAATAACCGGCATCGTCGAGAAAACCAAGATCACCTGTTGACCAGAATCCATCCTTCGAAAACGGTGCCTGTTTATGGAGGTATCCATGGAAGAGCATTCCTGCGACAAGGATCTCGCCATCTCTTGCAATTTTTAAATCGATATGAGGTAACGGTTTGCCAACGGTGCCGGGACGATGATGCTCTGGAGTATTGACTGCGACGACAGAGCCACATTCAGACAGACCATAGCCTTCATATAGAGGCAGACCAAGTTGTTGGCCGCGTTCCAACAAGGATTGAGAAAGCGGGGCGCCTCCAACAGCTATGAAACGCAGGCTGTCGAGTGAGGATGTTCCGATATCAACTGTCTCAATTAGCCCATAAAGTAACTGTGGCGTCAGAATAATGCTGGTGATCTGATGATTCCGAATGGCATTAGTCATGCATTTGGCATCAAAATATGTTGCTCCCTGCATACCGACTTCTGATGTTGGCAATAGATATGCACTGGCACCCGCTAAAAGTGGCACATAAATGCCGCCAATGTTTTCCAGTAGTGTTGCCAGTGGCAAAACAGCGAGATGGCGATCTGTTTGTTGCACGCCAATGGCGTTGCATAATGCTACGGATACCTTGTCCAGAGTTTGTTGTGATAGGCACACACCTTTGGGAGCTCCGGTGGTGCCGGATGTATAGGTAATCTTTGCAAAATCCGCTAAATGTGTGTATTTGGAAGAGTGTTGTATATTGACTTCATGATACATAGACCCGGCCGCCATTCTGGGCTCTGATTTCCACAATGCCTGTGTAACGGGTAATGACAGCATGCGGTCGGGCTGGTCTGTATAAATACACTCGATACCGGAATCTTCGATAGCGTGGGCCAGTTGTTTGTCAGAAAAAAATGCCGGCAAGGGTACCAAGGTCACACCGACAATTTGTGTGGCAAGATCAATAATGGCCCAGGCTGGACCATTTTCCATATACAAACCAATAATTTTAACCTTGCTTGAGCGCAGTTTGTCTGAAAAATTGTTTACCAGCGTTAATAAATCTGCATAACAGATTGAGGTTTGATTGTTTGCCAGGGCTACTGCTTGAGGTCGTGAGTTGGCGTGCTCAACTAAAGTGCTTAATAGCATACTCATGATGGAAAAGGATTGAACTATTGTGTTGGAGACACAAGCAAGTTGTCACAAAAGTATTGATAACTGTTGCGGCGTTCATGCCCGGCGGCATAGGCATTGTTCCACAAGGTTTGCAGAATGCTCATGCCGTATTCAAGTTTTAGTAGTTGTTCAAGCTTCTTGAATCCATGTTTCACATCACCGGCAACCACCATAGGATTACCATCGTAATAACTTCCCCACTGGTCGCAGTCGCTAATGAGATGTTCTTTTTTTGCTTTTGCAAGCGGGATAAGGTCAAGTCCCATCTTTTTAAATGAATTGATCAATGAGGGAACGGCAGTAAATACGACCCAGTCAAAACCGGCGCCTTTGATGTAGGAAGTCAAAGCGATAATCAGGCCACGTGCGCCTCCGGCAGTGGCTACAGCAAGATTACCGACTTCCATGATCTTGCAGCGCTGGATATTTTCGCCGAGTTTTTCACTTACTACATTTTCAATGGGTCCATCAAGATACTGTTCGAGGAATAGCAAATCATTCTGTGCGGCATGAAATCCGACGGCTGCGGTTAATTCATCCCGATCATTTTTCAGGCTCATCAAACGTGGCAGGAAATGTTGTACGTTAGCTCCATATGCCTGTTTGAATGTGGCATGAATAAACTCTTCCAGGGCGCGACGCCCAGTATCACTGGAATCCTGCAGGTCGATCCGGTAAGGCATCATCACAGGTACGTGTACAATGCGGCGATAATTGCCAATATGCGATCCAGCGACGGATGCTGGATAGGCATTGCCAGTTTGTAATGAAAAATTCAGGTTTCTAGATGTCATGCTTCCTTCCTCTTTGGCACGCATTTTAAAAAATCAACCTTAAAATCGGCTTAAGACTTTGTTAATTACTCAAAAATATTTTATGTGATGGTTGTTGGTTTTTGGTTACCGTTTTATGAAAGATAAACCCTGCCTCCAGCTGAACCTGTTGATGTAGAAATCCGGTTCACGTGCCCCGCCTATTGAAATATAACCTTTTGTTTTTATATATAAATATACCCGATTTGAAGAAGGTGGCTGTTTAAAGAAAACGGCCGCTTCAGCCGCTATAAACAAAAGAGTTAGCTATGGAATTCTATGCCCTGAGTCATGGGTCTAGCTTGCTGTTGTAGTTATCGGGTGTAACGCGCTTTCCAGTTGTAAGCCTCAGTTCAAGTGAAGTTCAGACAGCTCAGCGAATTCCCGAGCTGATTTGTCAGTAATACGACCGGTAAACAAATACGAGAGGCATGGCGAATGCCACGCGGGATTGGAAGTGCTCATGACATTCATCGTCAACATTTTCCACGATACAGGAAAGATGATTACTATCATTCTTGTTTGTATGATGTGGATTGTTGTATTTACCACAGGTGCATGCGCGAGCGACCAGGAATTTATTGATCCAGTCAATCAAACAGCCTTATTAAAATACACTGACAGGCTAATTATAAAATTGCGCGAAAATAATTCCGCTAGATATGTCATTGGCGCACGCTCGGCTCAAACAAAACCCTCAAAAATTTCGGATCGTATCGTATCATTAACTGTCTCGGCAGGAATTACAGGGCTTGTGCACGATCGGGAAATGTCGGGTGGAGCCCATGTGCTGAAATTAGCCGGCATGTTATCGCTCGCAGAGGTACAGGAGTTAGCGAACAGATTGTCGAATGATCCGGATGTTGAGTACGCTGAACCTGATTTGATATTGAGGCCTATGCTGGTACCAAATGATACTCACTATGGTCTGCAATGGCATTATCATTCGTCGAATTCTGAAACAGGCGCGGTTAATCTGCCTGCAGCATGGGATATCACAACAGGTAATCCGGATATTACAATTGCAGTAATTGATACAGGTGTATTACCTCATGCTGATCTGGATGGACGGATGATATCGGGATATGATTTTATTACGAATACTTTAACTGCCAACGATGGTGATGGCCGGGACCCTGATCCAACGGATCCGGGTGACTGGATTACAGATGACGAAAGTGCAGGTATTGAGGCAGGTGGGTATTTTATTGGGTGTTCCGTGAGCAACAGCACATGGCATGGTACCCATATTGCCGGAATAATAGGCGCGATGACTGATAATAATATCGGTGTTGCGGGTATCAACTGGAATTCAAGGGTTTTACCTGTCCGTGTGCTGGGTAAATGTGGTGGTTATAGCTCGGATATCATTGATGGCATGCGCTGGGCAGCAGGATTAACAGTAAGTGGAGTACCGAAAAATAACAACCCTGCAGATATTTTAAACCTTAGTTTTGGAACGGTTGCTCCTTGTAACGCCGCGTATCAAAATGTAATCAATGAGATTGTAGAAGCGGGGAAAACCATAGTTGTTGCCGCAGGCAATGACGCACATGATGTCATTAATCAAGTTCCTGCAAACTGTAATAATGTTATTACAGTCGCCGCGAATAATCGTGCCGGTGGGCTGGCCTCCTATAGTAACTTCGGTTCACTGATTGATGTGACAGCACCCGGCGGTGATTTTCCACTAAATCCGGATGGCATTGCCTCCACTCTTGATAATGGTGTAACGGTTGCATTAAATGATAACAGTTATTCGTTTTATCATGGGACCAGCATGTCGGCGCCGCATGTTTCAGGAATTGCATCACTAATGATTTCTGCTAACTACACATTGACAGGCACAATAATTTCGCCCGCCTTGATAGAACAAAAAATCAAGGCGACTGCACGTTCGTTTCCGGTCGACACCGGCACTGATTGCACAGTTTCTAACTGCGGTTCAGGCATTGTTGATGCTTATGCTGCTGTACGAGCTGTAACTACACCACCAGATGCCGATGCCGGCGCAGACAAGACTATCAGGTTAAACAGAACAGCAATTCTTGATGCGACCGGCAGCAGTGATGATGGATCGATCAGTAAATATAGCTGGCTGCAGACCTCGGGTATAAGCGTTGATTTAAGTAACAGTAATATTGCCAGCCCCGGTTTTACCGCACCTGACGAAGCAGATATTCTGATCTTTCAATTGACAGTAACCGATGATGTTGGAATTACCGCGACTGACACAGTAAATATCACCATAACCACGATTAACGATGTTCCTGTTGCAAGTGATGGATTGTTAACGACCAACGAGAGCGTATCAGGTAATGGAACCCTGGTAGCAAGTGATACAGACGATGATGTCCTAATTTATAGCATAGTGTCGAACGGCACCAAGGGAACTGCAGTGATTACCAATGCCAGCACGGGTGCTTACACCTACACACCGGATACCGACAGCTACGGTAGTGACAGCTTTACATTTAAAGTATATGACGGCAGTGTTGATTCCAATATTGGATCCATCACAGTCACCATTAACCCGACTGGAGACGCTCTCACTATAACATCATCGACGAGTTCAGCTAACACGGGAGGTGGGGGAGGATCCATGGGGCCGATATTGTCGCTTTATGCCTTGCTGGCCTTGTTAGCATTCGGAAGACGTGAACTTACCATTCAATAACCCTTTATTTATCATGATAAATATATCTCTTATCCGTTCAGCGGTCATTCAGCTGGCTGTGTGTACCTTATAGTCAACTCATGGCAGATTAATGTGTGTGCCGTGGAGGTTGTCGATAAGACATATAACACAAAGGAGAAATGACAATGAAACGCTATCTGTTGCTTTTAGGATTTACCATGATGCCGATATTGATGATGCCATCACTCAGCTATGCAGATCAGGAGGCTCCACTGGATATCGCCAAGAGGAGTGGTTGTCTTGCATGTCATAGTGTAGAAAAAAAGATTGTCGGTCCGGCATGGATGGACGTATCTAAACGTTATAAGGGTGATGATACAGTAAAAGAAAAATTAATAGCCAAGGTAAAGGCCGGTGGTAAAGGCAACTGGACTGAGGTGACGGGAGGGGTACCCATGCCGCCATACTCACCCAGGGTTCCTGATAAAGATATAGAGACTTTGGTGACATTCGTATTATCACTTGCGGAATAATCCTGTATGCTTTAGGCAGTTATGGCGGGAACCTCGGAAATGTGAGAGGTTCCTTTGCCATCTGGATTTAACAGCTTTGTAATGTGTGAATTAAATCATAAAGAATGCGTGTCCTTGTTATTGAAGATGAAGAGTCATTACGTTTGCAATTGGCCGCCCGTCTAAAACGGGAAGGTTATGCCGTCGATGAAGCGGCAGATGGTGAGGAAGGAGTTTATTTAGGGAGTGAATGTTCATTTGATATTGCTGTAATTGATCTTGGCTTGCCGAAATTTTCCGGCATTGAGGTAATCAGGAAACTGCGGGCACAGGGAGAAAGTTTTCCTATTTTGATCCTGACTGCGCGTGGCCGCTGGCAGGATAAGGTGGAGGGACTGGAGGCCGGCGCTGATGATTATCTGGTAAAACCCTTCCATATCGAAGAGCTTTTGGCTCGCCTTAATGCGCTTATGCGCCGATCGGCCGGACTGGCACAACCCAGGTTGCGTTGTGGCCCTATTATTCTGGATATATCCTCACACCAGGTTACTGTCGACGGCAGGCAAATTGAGCTCACGGCATATGAGTATAAAGTGCTCGAGTATTTGATGATGCATACGGGCAAAATGATTTCAAAGACAGAGCTTACCGAGCACCTCTATGACCAGGATTTTGACCGTGATAGCAATGTCATTGAGGTTTTTGTCGGGAGACTCAGACGCAAGCTCGACCCTGAAAACAGAATTCTCCCGATTGAAACACTGCGCGGATCGGGTTACCGGTTTACACTTGAACGTGATAATCCATAGTGCTTTCCCTTAATACACGGTTACTTATCGCGGCGAGTGTTGCGCTTACGGCATTCCTGGGTATTACGGGATTTGTACTGGACGGGGCGTATCGCAACAGTGCCGAAAACGCGTTAAAAGATCGCCTGAAGGGATATGCCACTGCCCTTATTGCTGCAGCAGAACCGGATGATCAAGGCATTATACATTTGACGCATGCGTTACCCGAGTTGCGATTTTTCACACAGGGCTCAGGATTGTACGCCAGGATCAGTAGTAACAAGACCAGCAGCAATAATGGCGGCGATGACTGGTTATCGCCGTCTATGACAGGACTGGAAATCGCATTCACCCATGAATTGAAACGGGCTTCCCAACATTTTGAGTATATTGTAGCGTCAGATGGATCTTTGCTCTATGCCTTTAATATCGGAGTAACCTGGGATGCGCGTGAGAATGCCAGTGAGGGTTATACATTCAGTATTGCTGAGGACCTCGAAGGTTATTATGCGGACATAAATGGCTTTAGAAAGTTACTATGGGGCTGGTTGGGCGCTGTGGCTATTGTACTCCTGGTAGTACAAGGCAGTGTTCTACGTTGGGTGTTAATGCCATTGCGTAGAGTTGCTGAAGATTTAACGGCCATTGAAGCCGGAAAACGAACTGAGTTGCAGGGTCAATATCCAAAGGAGCTAAGAGGGTTGACAAATAATCTCAATGCATTGATTCGCAATGAGCGCGAACATCTGGAACGTTATCGCAATACTCTTGGTGATCTGGCGCACAGTCTGAAGACACCTCTTGCATTGTTACGTGGAGAGATCGAAGCACAGAATAAAAATAATGAACTGCGGTCCGGTGTTCAACAACAGGTAGATCGAATGTCACAAATTATCGAATATCAATTGCAGCGTGCGGCAATGTCAGGACGCACGGCTCTTGTTGTGCCGGTTAGTGTTAATGATATTGTACTCAAAGTGGTATCTGCGCTTGATAAGGTGTATGCCGAAAAGAAAATAGATTGCCGGATCCGGATTGACGAGGGCACATATTTTTATGGCGATGAAAGTGATCTGATGGAGTTGCTGGGTAATCTTATCGACAATGCATATAAATGGTGTCGTAACCGGGTGGAAATTTCAGCACAACAGGAGCCGATTGATGGCAAGCATCGTCCTGGTTTAATAATAATCATTGGAGATGATGGTCCGGGTATTCCCGGAGAAATGGTTGAATATGTGACACGTCGGGGCGTACGGGCGGATAAGGATATAAGTGGACATGGTATCGGGTTGTCGATGGCACAGGATATCATGCGTGTTTACGATGGGCGTCTTGATATAGCGACAAGTGCACTGGGTGGTGCGTTAGTACAGGTGAAGTTCCCCAGCGTTGACTAGACAATTTTGATTTAATTATTCTGAAAACCCAGTTGTCCATTAGTTGCCTGATAGGCCATCTCAACGGTATTTAATACGCTGTTGTTATCGATACCGCCCAGGACATACACGCTGTTATCATGGGTAACCACGGCACTGCCGTCTCTGGCGCTGGATAATGCGGAAGTGAATGCCCAGGGACCTACATGCCCCACTTTATTTATGGTGGCAAACTCGACGCTTTGCAGTCGCCTGGCTCCATCATGTCCACCCAGAATATATAAAAATCTAGTCATGGCAAATGAGGAGGCGATGAAGCGCGGATTTTGCAAGATTGATTTTTCGATCACCCATGAAGAAAGATTACCATTGGCCAAGATATGACTCATTTCGATATCCCCATAACTCACTTTGTTGTCATCATGGACATGTCCCCCCAATAAATAGATGTTGCCGTTGAAAATTGTTGCCGAATGAATATAACGATCGATGTTTGCCTGTTCATCTTCAAGAATCCATTCCGACAATGAGCCATCGGCTTTTGCATCGGCGCGTTCTATGGAGCGCAGAAATGTACCGTTATATCCACCTATCGCATATATGTGATTGCCGTAAAAGACTGCTTTAGTACCCCTTCTTGGCGTGGTCAGATAATTTTCCAGGCGCCATGGCCCTAGGCTGCCGTCGGCAAGTATTTTTGCCTTTTCAACAGACGCAATCGGCATATTGCCGGAACCCAGTGCGCCCTTGGCGCCGCCCAGGGCATAGACAAAACCATTGAAACTTGCTGCGGCGAGATAAAACCTTCCCTCGATAAGGCCGGAAGTTTTGCGCCATTTATTCAGGGTGCCATCGGGATTAAAGGTACTGTATTCAACAGTATTCACATAATTATCACTGGAATCGATACCACCAATCACATAGATATAATTTCCAGATGTTGTTGCAGCCAGGGCGCGACGTGCCTGTTGAAAAGGTGTGGTCTGTTGCCAGCCCTCCGCCCAGTCGTTGTCTGCGTGTTGCAGTTTTAAATACAAGAGTACCGGGATGGAGAGAAGAATAAAAATAACAATGACAGTCGACAGTAAATATGACCGTTGAGGTATGTTATCCGTTACCATTTAATCGATGGGATCCTGTTATATGGTTGACTTGTCTGCCTCGTCGACAAGATCTTCCAGGGCAGGAGAGACAATGACGGAATAAGTCATACAGCTTTCCAGTCGACGAAAATCTGCCGGCAGGGAAGCCAGTTCCTTAGCTGCATGGCTGCGTGACTCGCTAAGAGTGGGTGATGTGACGGGTTTACCGCGATGCATAACTAGATCTATCAACGGTTTCCCTTCACACGGTGCATCCTCGGTTGTCAATATGTCCTCACAAATATAACCATTTTCATCATAGCGCCGAAACACCTGTTTTCTTCCGGGCCAGGTCGCCTTGCCCTCGGAACGCTTGCGCCGCGGGCGTCCTGCATATTCCTGTATTTTATAGGCACAATCCAGATAGGGTGCATCAGCTGACGTATCCATCTTGGTGCCAATGCCAAAGCCATCGATAGGCGCATGGCTCGCCATGAGATCTTGCAGAATATATTCATCAAGATTCCCGCTGACAAAAATGCCAACATCACGCAAGTTACCATTGTCAAGGATTCGCCTGACTTTGTTGGCGTGGCTTGCTAGATCACCACTATCAAGGCGGACCGCCTTGATCGAGATTCCCTGTTCCTTGAGGCGTGGCGCAAGTATGACGATCTTTTCAGCTGCAGCCTCGGTATCATAGGTATCTATGAGCAAAACAACGTTGTCGGGTTGTGCATGAGAAAAGTGCTCAAATGCCGTCACTTCATTATCATGGCTTTGAATAAATGAATGGGCCATCGTGCCATAGACAGGTATATCAAACAGTGGTGCGGCAAGCGTCGTGGCTGAACCCGAAAAGCCTGCAAGATAACTGGCCCGTGCAGCAAACAAACCTGCCTCGGAACCGTGGGCGCGTCGCAGCCCGAAGTCCACCAACAGTTTTTGTGGCGCTATCAACACTGAACGGGTTGCCTTCGAGGCAATCAGCGTCTGGTAATGAAGAATGTTGATGAGGCGACTTTCCACCAGTTGTGCCTGTGGTAAGGGGGCTGTAATACGTAATATAGGTTCGTCAGGAAAAAAGATCGTGCCTTCAGGCATGGCATGTACGTCACCCGTAAACCGTAATTGACCCAGGTAATCGACGAATGGCTTGCTGAATCTACCGCATTTGTTTAACCAGTCTATTTCTTCTTCGGTAAAGTGCAGATTTTCCAGATAGACCAGTGCCTGCTCCAACCCGGCCGCCATCATGAAATTGCGATTATCGGGTAATCGCCTTACAAAAAATTCAAACACAGCTGTTTCTTCCATGCCCTGATCAAAATAGCCCTGCAACATGGTGAGCTGGTAGAGATCTGTCAGTAATGCGCTACTACCGGGATTTATCATGAGATTGATTCAAGAGTGACAGGTATGGCCCCCAGGCGTGTCATTTCCCGCATCGCCTTTTTTCCATCATCTGGCTGGACATTGACTGCGCGAATGGCATCCTGCAGCAGGAAGACATCATAATGTTTGTCAAGCGCATCTTTAACCGTATTGAGTACACAGTAATCCGTGGCAAGGCCGCCGATAAACAGGCGTTTAATACCTTTTTCGCGTAGTTGTTGATTGAGCGTCGTTCCTTCAAAACCGGAATAGGCATCTTTGTCACTTGTTGTAGCCTTTGAAATAATGATTGTGTCTGAAGGCAGATTGAGATTTTCTGAAAATTCAGCGCCCCTTGTTCCGGCAATACAATGTGGCGGCCATATCCCGCCCTGTTGCTTGAACGAACAGTGCTCCTGTGTATGCCAGTCACGCGTGGCGTAGACAGGTAAACCCCTTGAATGAAAAGATTCTATATATTGATTGATCGGGGTGATAACAGCATTGCCATCAGGTACCGCCAAATTGCCACCCGGTAAAAAATCATTTTGCACGTCGACGATGATTAACGCGTCGCTCGTTTCGGGTTCCATATGTTGTGTTTTAGACGGGACCATAAAAGATCTATTATCCTTTTATACATATTACCGGTTCAAGTCTTGCCACCTTGTGAGCCAGTTTTGCCTGATGTGCAGCATCGACTACTGCGCTGACGTCCTTGTAGGCTCCCGGCGCTTCTTCAGCTACACCACGGTAAGAGGGCGAGCGTATCATGATCCCCTGGCTTGCTAACTGATCGATCAACTGGCGACCCTGCCATTGCCTGTGGGCCTGGTGCCGGCTCATGCTGCGTCCCGCACCATGACAGGCAGAACCGAATGAAAGTGACATGGATTCCTGTGTCCCCACCAGGATATACGACGAGGAACCCATCGTGCCGCCAATTAATACCGGCTGTCCTGAATCGTGGAACGCAGCCGGTACATCAGGATGGCCAGGTCCGAAGGCACGGGTGGCGCCTTTACGGTGGATGTACAATTCCCTTGGCTTACCATCAATGATGTGATTCTCGACCCTGCAGGTATTATGTGACACATCATAGAGTAGTGGCAGAGTCGTTTGTGGAAAAATTTTTGCAAAGGTTTCGCGAACCAGATGGGTAATGATCTGCCGGTTTGCCAGTGCGCAGTTAATCGCTGCGCGCATGGCACCTAAATAGTCCTGCCCGACAGGTGAGTTGACAGGTGCACATGCGAGTTCACGGTCGGGTAGTGCGATACCATATTGGCTGGCGGCAATTGCCATGGTTCTGAGGAATTCCGTACCGATCTGATGACCAAGGCCACGCGAGCCGCAATGGATTGCTACGACGATATCATCCTGTTTTATCTCGAATACGCTGGCGATCTCTTCATCAAAGATTTCTACGACGTGTTGTACTTCCAGATAGTGGTTACCCGACCCGAGTGTGCCCATCTCATCTTGTTGCCGCTTCTTGGCAAGTGCAGATAC
>Ga0055477_10000077_pt1 | contig 20623 bp, 19 predicted proteins | sample Muzzi_PWA_D2_FD_57683 | JGI IMG/M metagenome (GOLD analysis project Ga0055477, IMG submission 57683) | Wetland microbial communities from San Francisco Bay, California, USA, that impact long-term carbon sequestration - Muzzi_PWA_D2 | ecosystem: Environmental > Aquatic > Marine > Wetlands ... | reverse complement strand
GTCGTTATCATATACGAAAACCCACGAATACTGCTGGGCAAACACCTCCACCTGCAGCGCATCATCAGGTACCGTCCGAAGGCCGAGATATGAGGACCAGCCAATATAAAACATCGAAAGGACAATTAACGTTGGGATAATAGTCCAGATAATCTCCAATGGATAATTATCACGGATGTCAGATGGTACAGGATTATTGCGCCGCCTGTATTTAAAAACAAAATAGACCATCACAACGGTAATCCCGATCAGCAGGACAACGATTATACCGAGTATATACCAAAATGCCTGATCTACACCTTGTACTGCGGTCATCAATTCTCCACCTTATCTGTAGGCTACATCCCAAAGGGTAAAACCGATCAAAATAATCAACACTAGCACCGTACTAATGAACGATATACTGGTTATTCTCCCTTCGTATTTCAAATGCATGAAAAAGAGCAGCCGCTTGCTGCATCCGCCAACCTCATAACAATTAGCGCTGCAGGATGGATGAAAGTTTCATCATCTACCTTTTTAAACCGAAAACCCACAGCGTCCATAGCCGTCTCTATCGTCTGCTGTTTACCGGTAAGAAATTGCCATCCATCGGCGGGAACCCCCTCGCCGACAATTCTCAGATAGTTTTTTTTGCCCGTGCCGCATCCGTTGAATTTTCAGCTTCATTGAAACTAAGGACAATAGCCCTATACTCTTCCCCAGCTTTCATGTTGAGTTTGTTGAGAGTGGCGGCCAGGTTGGCGAGATTTCTACTGCATATATTTGGGCAATAAAAGTATATGGGCAGGGGAATTGTCGGGCGATCGATTATTTCTGAAAGGCGGATGGCTTGCCCATCCACATCGACAAAATCCAGGTCAAGCGGCAGGTATTGTCCGGTTTTCCCTTCCACCCACCGGGTTTCATTACCTCCACTGGTTCCTGCCGCCTGTTTTGTCTGTTCAAGCCGCTCCATCGAAGTGTTCTTCCTGGAATCCGCCTGAGAAACCGGTGCTACGCCTAAGATCAGGACGAGAACAATGCCAAGACGAAGAACCGCATCGCAGCATTGCATCGGTAGCATCAGGCTATCACTTTTTCTCCCAAGCACCATTACTCAGATTAACCTTGAGAGCAGTTCGGTATTTATGTTTTGCTAAAAAAGAATCGCGGCCGGCCCCGTAGGCGAGGAGTATGGTATTTTCCCCGGTCGCATCTATTGTTGTATCGGTCTTATCGCCCGAGTTCAATGGAATGGTAAATTCTATCGACGTCATTCCGTCAGTTTCCGTTCCTCCGACCAGGGTTACATCAGATGTGCCATCGAGTTTGGTATCTGCCTTATGGGAATTTTTACCATTGCCAAAATCGTCATCCAGCTCCACGACCCCGTCCTTCACATAGCCGAGGATAAAATTGGCCCCCTTCATCTCATGTTCCGGATTAAAGCCGATACCGACCCACCCTTCCGTTTCGGCGGTAAGCTTGACTGCCAGGGTATCCCCTGCAACTTTCCATGCAAAGGAAATTTTATTGACTTGTATCTCATGATCATATTCGGCGGCCTGTGTTTTCATCACGGACAGACAAAGCAGCACACCGACCACGACAGCCATTCTCCGTAAATTTCTCATGTTCATAATTTCTCCTGATTATAATTTGAAGCAGCCATAAGGTAATATACATTATATGAATCAGACATCCGGTCTCAGCCCTCGTCAATTCAGCACTCCGCTTAGGACGAACCGGATATTGGCACCTGACCCGCATCATCACGTGCAACCAGAACTCCTCAAGCTACCCCGTGAGACAATCTTATTAGCATGGCTGAATAAAGTAACATACCCTTTATCTTAAAAAAAGATTCTTCAGTGTCCCGGATAATATTGCAAAATGAAAATGATTCTTTTTAACTATTAATTGCTAAATTATTGCAGTCCAATTAATCTGTGATTACCATTGGCCATTGAAGTTACAACAAGTCAAAGAATCTGTTGACAGATCCATCTGAAATCGCTGCAAATTCACCAACCACAATGTGGTACCGGCGTGGGATCTGAACGTTCTTATGAACCATTCATTCAAACAGGAGGAAATTAATGGCGAAGAAAATGGGAGTTTATAAGTGTGAGGTTTGTGGTAATATCGTTGAAGTCCTGACTGCAGGCGGTGCAGAATTGATGTGCTGTGGTCAGCAAATGACCATGCAAAACGAAAATACAACCGACGCTGCAGTCGAAAAACATGTCCCAGCCCTTGAAAAACGTGATGGTGGCTGGCATGTAAATATTGGTACTGTAGACCACCCAATGACCGATGCACATTTCATTGAGTGGATAGAACTCTCAGTTGGAGACACGGTCTACCGCCAATTTCTCTCCCCGTCGGATAAGCCTTCGGCCTTTTTCCCAATCAGTGCCGATGGTGTTACCGCCCGAGCCTATTGTAATCTCCACGGTCTCTGGAAAAAATAGTATACTCCCGCTGTTGGCCGGAAATTTTTCCGGCCAACAGCCTGCCGCATTAAATTTTTCTCTCCGCCCCCCTCTTTTTTAGTTACCGGTTATTCTCTCGGAGCGCCCGATTCCCTTGACAACTCTGTCGCCAGGACATAGTTTGATATCAAACTAACGTAGCGCTTTAAAGGAAACGATGCCAAATTTTAAAGGCAGCAAACAACACATGCTGGCGCTGAGTACTTTCGTAAAGCTCGTTCGAAGCTCAAACAGTGTCTGCAATGATGTCCACAATCACTTTCAATCCGAGTTGACCGTCAGTCAATTCGGTATCCTGGAGGCCCTCTACCATCTCGGTCCTTTAGCGCAAAAGGACCTCGCTGCAAAGATTTTAAAATCACCAGGTAATATAACAACCATAATCAATAATCTTGAAAAAAATAATCTGGTACAGCGGCGAATCAGTACCAAAGACAAACGATATTTTATGATTCACCTGACAAAAAAAGGCAGGTCTACCATTGAGAGGATATTTCCCATCCATGCGGATGTTGTCCTTAGGAGGATATCGGTTTTGACTGAAGCCGAACAGCATACCCTTGGTAACTTACTGAAAAAGCTGGCAACCCCTGTAAGAAGTGGTGGTATCTGATGAAGGGAGAACAAGATGCATACGAAGACCCACCGGATTGAAAAAGACAGCATGGGCGAAGTCCAGGTACCTCTCTCCGCCCTGTATGGAGCGCAAACTCAGCGTGCAAAAGAGAATTTTACCATCTCAGCACAGCCTCTTCCCTGGATTTTTATCGAGTCGATCCTGCTGATAAAGGCTGCAGCGGCAAAAACCAATGGGGAGCTTGGGCTGCTGGAACCCTCCAAGGCAAACCTCATTTACACAGCGATTGAAGAATTGCTTGATAAAAAACCGTTGAATCAGTTTCCAGTATCGATTTACCAGACCGGTTCCGGAACCAGCACCAACATGAACGTCAATGAGGTCATTGTCGGCCTCGTCCGTCAAAAGGGGGTCGAACTCTCTCCCAATGATCATGTGAATCTCTGCCAAAGCAGCAATGACGTGATCCCCTCCGCCCTTCACCTGTCGGCGGTCCGTACGGCAACAAGCTCCCTTTTGCCCGCCTTGAAGACCCTTGCGAAAATCATACGTTCGGTCGGCAGTGAAAACAGTGAGATAATCAAAACAGGTCGGACTCACCTCATGGATGCACTGCCGATCCGGCTACAAGCGGAATTGGAAGGTTGGGCCGTTCAACTTGATGAGGGTGTTGAGCGTATCGAATCGGCCCTGCCCAGGATGTGCCGACTTCCGTTGGGGGGGACTGCTGTGGGCAGCGGGGTCAACTGTCATGTTGATTTTCCAGCCAGAGCGATAACTCACCTCAATAAGGTGACCGATCTTGTTTTTAGTCAATCCCCTTCCTGCTATAAAGGCCTCAGCAGCCTTGATACCATCGTTGAATTTTCCGGTCATCTGAAAACCTGCGCAATTTCCCTCAGCAAGATTGCCAATGACCTCAGATGGATGAACTCAGGACCTCTCGCCGGGTTAGGCGAAATTCGCTTACCGGCTCTGCAACCTGGATCAAGCATCATGCCGGCAAAGGTCAATCCGGTCATCCCGGAGGCAGTCTGCATGGCAGCAGCACAGGTTATTGGCAATGATACCACGATCAACCTGGCTGGAATGGGGGGCAGTTTCCAGCTTAATACCATGCTGCCTCTTGCAGCAGCCAACATTCTGCATTCCCTTGAACTTTTAGTCGGCAGTGCCCGGGTACTTGGCGAAAAAGCTATTAAAAACATGCAGATGAATCACAAAGTGTTCGAGCAAGCTCTTTCACTCAACCCCATTCTGGTCACTTCGCTCGCCCCTCTGGTTGGGTATTTAAAAGCCGCAGAGATAGGTAAAATTGCTCAAAAAGAGCAAAGATCAGTTTTCGAGGTGGCGCTGGAACAAACGGATATTCCCCAGGAAGAGCTGCAGAGGCTTCTTGATCCGAAGAACCTCGCCGATGGCGGGGGTGGCAAACAACAATAAGAAAAATTCCTTCTCAGGCGAAGATATCCTCATAAAAATTATCTTGCCCAGCCTGTCTGTTGCCGCAGCGCTCGTCAGCGCATTCGTCCAGTATTCCGTGGGCCAAGTCCAATTTTTTTACCAGTCAGGCAGAGGAGTTGCTTTAAATAGGAAAAAGCTACCCGGTAGTTCATCTTCGACACACCGTAATCACGGTCTCTGAATTCGATAGGAATCTCAGCTATGCGAAGATCCCGGCCATATTCAGCTAAAACAGCCAGAGCAATCTTAAAGCCGGGAACGGCATCGGATAAGCCGGTCAACCGTACGCGCCGTGTCGCAAAGAATCCAGCCAGCGGATCTTTCGCCTGGCAGAACATGAGAGCAGGAATGGTCGCAATCTTCGAGCACAACTTTCTTGACCATGGCCAGTCGGGTACTGCCCCGCCAGCAATATATCTGCTACCGATCACTATGTCGTGTGTTCCGTTCAGCAGAGGTTGGAGAAGTTGCGGAATGCATTCGGGCGGATGACTGAGGTCGGCGTCCATTACCAGGACATATTCCGATTCAGTATTCCTGGCTCCGGCTACAACAGCCTCTGCCAGCCCCATGGTAGTTTCATGCTGAAGCAGCCGAACAGGTTCCTTTTCCTGCCATGTCAATATCCGCTCCCCGGTCCCGTCAGTCGATGCTGAATCAACAAAGAGTATATCAAAATCAAGATTGCAGCAGTTCCTGATGACCAATATCCTCTTGAGCAAGGGATCAATATTCGCAACCTCATTGAGAGTGGGAACAATAATGGTAATCGTTGACAAGGTTACTTCCTCATCCCGCAACATGGGCATATTTTTCATTCAGACGGGTCTGTTTTCTTGAATGGTAGGGACGTCGAGACCCTTATGTCCTCAAGGGAACAGCTCTTTTCGGTATGCCTTTTTACGCGAAAAGCAAGGTTCTTCAAAGGCGCCTAAATGACCAGTAACTACCAGAACCAGAGTATCAGCCCTCTATTTTTGTCAGTCCTAAATCGTGCATGGGCAGAATGGTTATTCCAAGAGATTTGATCTGCTGGATCGATTCCCAAGCATCGATTGCATCGAGATGCACCCCGGGACAAACGGCAGGGCCGTTTTCTGGAAAATTTTCCTGATTGCAGCAGAATCCTGTAATCACTGCCGCACCGATTCCGGTCTCAACGATCACCGAAAGCCCGCCCAAGGTATGTCCAGGAGAATGTATCACCTTTATTCCGGGAATAATTTCCCGGTCCTCCTCAATAAGCGAAAAGGTCTGCCCGTCAATAAAATAGTCGTCGTAACGATGATCAAGCGGATGGGGTGAATGACAGAAATCGACTTCTATCTTGTGAGCGTAAAAGATCGCCTTTTTAAACAGGCTGTTATTGCCGCAATGATCATCGTGCAGATGGGTGTTGATAACGATATCAATATCGTCTACGGACAGATTTTGTCTGGACAGACAATCGGCGATGGAAGCCGGCTCAAGACCGGTCTCCTCGGTGAAGCCGGCAGGGGTAAAAAGTTCATTTTCATCAAGACCGGTGTCAACCAGGATATTGTGACCATTTCCCTGCACAAGAAAAGCCCAGATCGGCAACCAGATTCTTTTACCATAGCCCTTTTGATAGGTCATAATTCCCTGATCGGGATTACGAACTCCTGTAAGGAGTGGTGTAATGGAAAATGTCATAACTGCCCTCCTTTGTTTATCAACCTACTATAACCCATAAAGATCCTTTTCCCACGTGGACGAAAGAAAAAGACACAAAAATGGTAGCGCGCTGTAGCAGAATGCCTGCATCACCCGACAGGGCCTCCTGTTGTACACATTTTTATACTTTCTATCAAACGATTTCTTCCAGAAGCCAAATGTCCGCAAGAATTCCATTGTTAAAAACGGCTCACGCACAGAATATATTCACGTTATTTTGTGATATGCAGAATATAATTCTTGACACACCCATTTTAAAGAATATATTCATTCATAAACAAGGAGGAAACATGCTCGATGCTATCAGTCTCGAAATTTTAAATATACTGCAGGAAAAAGCCCGGATTCCTAATGTCGAGGTTTCCAGGCAGGTTGGACTTGCTCCCTCGGCTGTCCTTGAAAGGATTCGCAAGATGGAAAAACAGGGAGTTATCGATGGCTATGAAGTAAGGCTGAACCCTGAGAGATTCAACTGCGGCCAGGTTGCCTTTGTGCACATAAGGACCAATGCCGCCCTCTGTGATCAGGTTGGTCTCCAGCTTGCCCGGATTCCGGAGATTCAGGAGATACACTTCGTGTCCGGAAGCGATTGTTTTTTGATTAAAATACGTAGTTCCGATACCACAAGCCTGGGTCAGTTGCTGCAGGAAAAGATAACTGTTATTGAAGGCGTACTTTCCACCAGCACCGAGACGGTATTGTCGACGGTCAAGGAAACCAGCCGAATACCGATACCACAAGCCATATAAGGAAGCAGTTCAATGCCAATGCCACAAGCCTACAAAGATCGTCTCTATCCAGTACTGGACAAGATTACTAATCATTACGGGACACCATTCCATATCTACGACGAGGCGGGAATACGCGCAACGGGTAGTGCTCTGAAAAAGGCTTTTGCCGAAATCGACTCTTTCCGCGAATATTATGCGGTTAAAGCTTTGCCGAATCCCAAAATTCTTGCGATTATGAAAGATATGGGTTTTGGATTTGACTGCAGTTCGATCGCCGAGCTTCGTCTTTGCCGCCAGGTCGGCGGACAGGGAGAGCAGATCATGTTCACCTCTAACAATACCAGCGACGCCGAATTTAAAGAGGCAGATAAGGATGGAGGCTGCATTCTCAACCTGGATGACCTGAATCTTCTGGCCAAGGTCAAGGAACTTCCCGAACTCATCTGTTTTCGCTATAACCCTGGCGCCAAACGGTCCGGCAACGATATCATCGGCAATCCAGTCGAAGCTAAATACGGGGTCAGCCATGATCAGATTATCCAGGCGTATCGCCAGGCCAAGGCAAGGGGGGCAAAACGATACGGCATCCATACTATGCTCGCTTCTAATGAATTGAATCATGAGTATATGGTACAGACCGCCCATATGCTTCTCGAGCTGGTTGTCGAGATCTCCGAAGAACTGGATATTACCTTTGAATTCATCAACATCGGCGGTGGCCTCGGTATTCCGTACAAGCCGGAAGTTGCGCCGCTTGATCTCGCGGCTATGGGGAGTAAGATCACTGCACTATTTAAAAATTTCAAACTGCAGCATGGTTATGAACCAGGGCTGTACATGGAAAGCGGTCGTTTCATGACTGGTCCCCACGGGGTCCTGGTGACGAAAGCTATTAACAGCAAGGAGATTTACCGCAACTATGTGGGAGTTGATGCCTCGATGAGTTCGCTTATGCGGCCCGGCATGTATGGCGCTTATCACCACATCGACGTGGTCGGCAAGGAACAGGCAGATAAAAAGGAATTAGTGGATGTAGTCGGCTCCCTCTGTGAAAATAATGACAAATTTGCAATTCAACGTGAACTGCCAAAAATTTCTGAAGGAGATATCCTGGTCATTCACGACACCGGTGCCCATGGAAGCGCCATGGGATTCAATTATAACGGCAATCTTCGCCCCAAGGAATTACTTTTATGCCAAGACGGGACCGTCGAACTTATCCGTCGGGCGGAAAGATTAGAGGACTATTTTGCCACCCTGCAGTTCGATTCAGATGCAATGATGCCATAAGCATTTTTCCCGGTCGTTTCGACTGTGGATAGTGAGAGATCATCAATTCTCCAAGGAATATTCCTGATGACCATCGATATTAACGCTTTTTTACAAGCCGTTGCCTTGGTTGTGAGTGAAAAAAAGGTGCCGGTCGTCGATCTTATTGCGGTGCAGACCCGCGATCCCTTTAAGGTTTTAGTTGCCACGATCCTCTCCGCCAGAACCAAAGACGAAACCACTGCCAAGGCTTCGGAACGGCTTTTCAGATATGCACCGGACGCCGAAGGTCTGGCATCGCTTGCCGAAGATAAAATTGCCTCTCTGATTTATCCGGTTGGTTTTTATAAAACCAAAGCCAAACATCTGTTCAAGTTACCAGAAAAGCTCAGGGGGTTTGGTGGCCAAGTACCGGACACCATAGAGGATTTACTTACTCTTCCCGGTGTCGGCAGAAAGACAGCTAACCTGGTGGTCAGTGTTGCTTTTGAAAAACCTGCGATCTGTGTTGACACCCATGTCCACAGGATTATGAATATATGGGAATATGTAGAAACAGATACCCCGCTGCAAACGGAAATGGCGCTGCGGGACAAGTTACCCAAAAAACATTGGATCGGAGTGAACTCTCTGTTGGTGGCCTTCGGCCAGTCTATCTGCAGACCTGTCAGTCCGCATTGTGATATCTGTCCCTTAGAAAAAAGATGTCCACAAAAAGGGGTGCGCCCCCGAAAGATACCTGGTGCCAAAATGGATAATAACAGCCGGTTGAAATTTATCTCCTGGAATGTAAATGGAATCCGGGCCGTTGAAAAAAAAGGATTCATTTCCACCCTTCCCGATTTCGATGCAGATGTCGTCTGCCTGCAGGAAACCAAGGCGCAACCGGACCAACTCTCCGAAGAATTAAAAAATATTCCCGGCTATACCTCATACTGGCACAGCGCCGAGCGAAAGGGGTATTCCGGAGTGGCGTGCTATTGCCGTCAACAACCGATTTCCGTAAAAGAGGGCCTTGGCGACCGGGAATTTGACTCAGAAGGCAGGGTACTGACCCTGGAATTTGCCGACTATTACCTGGTTAACATCTATTTCCCCAATAGCGGCGACGGTCTAAAAAGGCTCGACTATAAGCTACGGTTCAACGAAAAACTGGTCGATTTCGCCAAGCAACTTGAGGCGAAAAAAGCCGTTATACTTTGCGGTGATTTTAATGTAGCGCACAAAGAGATCGATCTAAAAAATCCGAAGGCAAACGTTAAACATGCCGGATTCACTCCAGAGGAGAGGGCCTGGATGGACAGCTTTATCGATGCTGGCTTTGTTGACACCTTCCGCATGTTCAACCAGCAACCTGACCAGTATACCTGGTGGAGTTATCGATTCAATGCCCGGGCCAAGAACGTCGGGTGGCGTATCGATTATTTTTGCGTGAGCGAAGGTGCGAAGAACAAAGTGAAGGATGCGTCTATCCTGAGCGATATCCTGGGCTCGGATCATTGCCCCGTGGAACTTTTTTATCAGGCCGATTAACATCAGGTGCGGATGAAGAACAGTTCCGGTTCCTTTTGCCTTATATACTCCAGCACTTTTCTCGGTCCTGCGGGGAAGGCAAACTGATGCAGTTGGTCTGCACGAACCCACCTCGAGCTGCAGGCAGAACGCAGTATTGGCACGGTTTTCTCTCCTTTTAGCAGACAGAGAAAACAGTGCAGGTTAATCTTATGGTGGGTGTACTGGTGGCGGACCAGGCAAAGAGATTTTACCGGTACCACATCGAGGCCGGTCTCGGCAAAAATCAGCTCTCGCAGCTTCTCACCGCCCTCCCCTCTTTGCACCTGGCCTCCAGGAAACTCCCAGAGCCCGCCCCAAAGATCATCGGCCTTGCGCTGTTGAATAAATAATCTGCCTTTCCACTGAATAAGACCAACCATCCTGTGCATGGTAACCAGCGTTCTTTTCCTCCCCGCCACCGGTCGTTCTGCAACTGTTCCAGCCTGTTTTGCCCTGCACGCTCCGGCCACGGGACATGCTATACAATGCGGGCTTTTGGGGGTACAGACCAAACCACCCAGATCCATCAGGGCCTGGTTGTAAATCCTGGCCTGGCCGGTCGGCAGAAGCGTTCGTGCAATATCAATTAATTTTTGTTGTGTCTGACGTTCTTTGACCGGTGTGCCGATATCAAAAAGTCTGGCATAGACCCTGGAGACATTAGCGTCAAGCACGGGCACATCATGATTTCCTGCCACGCTGGCAATTGCCGCAGCGGTGTATGCACCTATCCCCGGCAGTGTCAGTAACTGTTGATACTCACAGGGGACTACCCCACCAAAGTCACGAACTATGATCTTCGCTGTCTTGAGAAGATTTCTGGCTCTGGCATAATAGCCTAGCCCCTCCCAGTACTTGAGAATCTCCTGCTCACCTGTCCCTGCCACCGACTGAACATCCGGAAAACGTTCAATCCAGCGCAAAAAATAAGCAACCCCGCGATCCATCTGGGTCTGCTGCAGCATGATCTCTGAAATCCATACGTGATATGGATTATAGGTTCGACGCCAGGGAAGATCTCGGTTGGTTGTCCGAAACCAGATCAGCAATGGCTGAACAATAGTTTTTTGCAAAGAGACAGGTATCGCTCTGTTCATGATCTTCTACATTCCCAAACCCAGGTATCGGCCAAGAGCGATCAGACACATTCCGACCATCACGGTCGCAACGAGACTGTTCCACTTCCATGCTACTGGAAAGATAATTAGAGCTGCCCAGAAGAACAGGTTGTCCATGCCGATATCTATCGTTTCCTCCTTGATGAGGAGTGAAGGAACCAGCATGGCAGCCAAAACTGCCGGTGCTACAAGTCGCAGCCAGGAGGCAAAAGCCGGCCTGAGCCGTTTACCGCTCAAGAAAAGAGTGGGCAACAGCCTGGGCAGGTAGGTAACGACCGACATGCCGATAAGCGTCCAGAAAATCAGCGTTTGGTCCACATTTCCACTCCCAAGCCAAGGGTTGCCCCGGCAATTGTTGCGATAATAATATGAAACTGATGCAAGCCGGCAAGATATAGAATGGTTGCAATGGCTCCTGATAAAATTGCGGTAACCACACGAACCGGCGATCCACACTGCCCCACCAAAAGACCAATAAACATCGCCGAAAGGGCATAATCCAGTCCCAGGGGTTTGACATCCCCGATCAAACCGGAGGCGACGAGACCAAATCCGGTTCCTGCTACCCAGGAAATCTGGGCGGTCATATTGAGCGAAAGGGCTTCAGGCCTGCATCGATTGAGCTTATCGGCCGTCGAGGAATGAAGAGCAAAGGTTTCATCTGTCAATTGAAAGGAAAAGAACGCGAGATACCGTTTTTTCCAGCCGGAGAGATTGGGGGCGAGCGAGGCAGCCATCAACAGATGGCGGAGGTTGACAATGAAAGTCGTCAGGATAACTGCAGCCGGCCCGGTGCCGCTGGCAAACAGTCCGACAGCGATAAACTGGGCCGAGCCGGCAAAAACGATAAGAGACATGAGCAGGGTATTGGTCTCGGACAGACCACTTTTTCCAGCCAGTACCCCATAGGCAAAACCGATAGGTATATAACCTAGTACTATTGGTATTGCCCGTTTTACCCCCAACCAGCAGGGTGAAATTATCGCTCTCTTGTTATGCTTCTGGATTGTAGCCGGCAAAATCACATGCGCAGAAAAAGATCACGACATCGTTCACGGGGCATCTGCTTTCGCCAATCCGGCCCCAGACAGTTTTCCCACAAAGGTACGAGGTTTAACGCCGTTGTTACCATGAGATCAAGAGAGTCGGCATCCATCGTAGCAGTCAGATTTTTCGGTAGAGTTATCCTGTGCTTATCCATCATCCTCCGAAATTCCTGCACGCCGTCAGGATATATCTCTTCAAGACAATCAAAAGCGATACAGCAGCCGATTCCGTGATGGATACCGAGAACATAGGAAAGACCGTATGACAGGGCATGACATGCCCCAACCTGCGAATAGGCAATGCTCATGCCGCCAAAATAGGACGCCATCATCAGCTTATCATCCTTATCGGGATGATCGTCGAGGAAAACCTGCCGGCAAAGCTCGAGCGACTTTTCACCATATGATCGGCTGAACTCGTTAATGAACGTTCCCTGCAGGGATTCGACATCATGGATATAACAATCCATCCCGGTATAGAACCACTGGTCCTTTGGTACCCCGTCGAGTAGTTCGGGGTCGAGAACAATCTGATGAAAGAGGGTATGATCGGAGTTTATACCAAGCTTTTTTTCCGGCCCAGTCAGAATAGCGGTCCGGGAAATTTCCGCCCCGGTGCCGGCAAGCGTCGGTACTGCTACATGATAGACAGAGGGGTTTTCGATAAGGTCCCATCCCTGGTAATCGGCAGAGGATCCAGGATTATTCAACATCAGCGAGACCGCTTTGGCAATATCCAGGGTAGCACCGCCGCCAATGCCAACGATTCCGTCAGGTTTAACCGAACTGTAGTCTTTAATTTTCAGAACCAGGGCATCTATATAACTGGTCTTGGGCTCATCATCGACATTTACCGCCAAGAGTAAATCCCTCCCCTGCAACGGCAACCTGCTCTCCAGGGCTTTTCCTTGAAAAACATCATCGATAACAAAGACAAAATAGGAATCAGGTGTACACCGCCTTGGGGCGATTATATCACTGAGTTGGCTGAATGATCCCCTGCCAAACATGATCTTCGGCACGATACTAAAATTTCTGAACATGCTCTGTTCCACTGGTAGAATTGTAAGATGTAAAGATCACCAGACACCTGGTCCAGCATCCGAGGTCCAACTCCTTTATTTCAAGGGATGCATTATACCTCAAGGGTGATGTCCAGTCATCTTTTTGTGTCGTTCATTCTTTGCCGTCGGTTATTTTTCCACTGATTTAATTATCAATAATCGGTAGAATAAGCGTCCGATAGAAAAAAGTCAGAACGACATGAGAGACTTATGATAAGTCTGAAACATGGACTTTCAAGGCCGAAACAGGACGAATAAATGTCAGTTATTACTGAAGACAGTGTATTTACCTCACTGCAGCAGCATGGACCACTTGCGGTGGAGGATGGTGTTTATGTAACCAGACCATTTTCCTCCCATACCAGAAAGTGGGTGAAAAATCTCTGCAAAGAACGGATCAACACCACCAAGTATCGAGCCCTTCGCAGCCAGATTTTCGAATTTCTGGAGATTACCAGCTTCGCCCAACTCTCTGAGCTGCTCAAGCACCCGGACAAACAGATGCATAGAAGCCAGCGTGCATGTTTGCTCCTCGGCAATATGTTTGGCCTGAATGGAACGCCCAGGGAAATAGAAGCCAGGGTTTACGAATATGCCCGTACCGCCGACGCAGTTGTCAATTCCCTTAAAGGAAAAATTCTCAAACCTTACGCTTCCTTTGTCGACACGACGAACGAAATCGAGGTGGCTAATGACCCTGTCACTCTTCTCCTTATCATGTTCAACGACAGGTACCACAAAAAAGCCCGCTTCGAGGCACGGCGCAAACTGGTGTTAATGAATCTGGCAGGCAGCATAGATCAGCGGGAACGAGAAACAGGCATTGAAGAGAAATTTTCCAGTTTTTTACATTTTCTCAACGATTATGTTTGGAGCAAAAATCTTAAGATCGGGGAACATGATATTGTCTATCTCTACTCGCAACATTCCGAGGAAACATTTTGCTGCTCAAGCGTCAAGGTTCTGACCAAGGAGCAAGGTCAGGCAATAACTCCCGCTAAGGGCGCTAAACTCACCCTCCTTAAACGACGCCGATTTACAGCCGGAAACCGTGACATCCCCATTTATGTTTCCATCCGTAAGAAGCCACCCGAGGCAAAAGTCCTCAAGCTGCTGCGAAAAAACGAAAAAAATCCTGCAGTTGCCGTTGACGACGAACTCGGTCTTATGGCTGTGCTGGATTCCGTTGCCGATATCAAAACCTTTCAGACTCATTTGACTCGGTCGGCGTCCAAAGCCAACAGCTTCATGGTGCTGGAAGACATCTCCGATACCCTGTCCAGCACCGTAAATTATAAATCATCGGCGACCGGCTCCAGTTCCAAAACGGAAATGATGAAATTCTTCGCCCGGTTAGGTGGCATGCGCGTTGAATTTATCATCCACACCAACCGCTCTTGGCTGAACTATATGTATAAAAGAGAGGTGGCTCACGATGAGTATGAGGTGAAGCGTATTTTTGATTCCGGGGTGATGGAACTGCTCTTCCCAAAAGATATCTTCAACCTCGATCACAACATGATCCGCAACGACATGATTCGACGCTTTCGAAGAAGCATCGAAGAACAATGATCCCGGCAGTCGACGTCAAGACGCTTTACTTGCTATCTTCACGACTCGCCCGCCCGTTTGTATGCCTGATAGGTGCCGGCCAGCCCTTCGCGGAAACCGAGACGAGGTTTCCAACCAAGGGTATTTATTCTACCCGTATCGAGCAACTTGCGGGGAGATCCGTCCGGCTGCTCTGAATTGAACACGGTCTCTCCGTGATAATCGACAAGGCCGGCAATTAACTCCGCCGTCTCTCTGATGGTATTATCCCGGCCGGTACCTACATTGAGAAAGGACGGATTATCTCCTTCAAAGTGTGATTGTTCCAACTCCATCACATGGATGCAGGCGGCTGCCATATCATCTACATGCAGGAACTCCCGACGAGGTGCCCCCGTTCCCCAGAGAATGACTTTTGGGCGATGATTTTTATCAAGGGTCTTCGTTTCGGCAGAATAACCGATTGCCCGGCAGATATCTTTGGGGATTTTCCCATAGATTAACTCATCTCTGATAATAGCCTCGACATCACCTTCCATGGCCAGCTTAGCCAGGTGATACTTGCGCAGCATGGCTGGAATAACATGGCTCTTTTCCAAATGATAGTTATCTCCCGGGCCAAAAAGGTTAGTCGGCATTACCGAGCGGTAGGAAGTTTTGTACTGACGGTTGTAGGATTCACACATCTTGATTCCGGCAATTTTAGCAATGGCATAGGGCTCGTTGGTCGGCTCAAGGATTCCGGTTAACAGGTCAATCTCCTTCATCGGTTGCGGGGCAAATTTTGGATAGATACAGGAGCTACCAAGAAAGAGCAGATCTTTTATCCCAGCTTTGAAGGCCTGATGGATCACGTTTGACTGGATCATCAGGTTGGTATAGATGAAATCGGCACGATAGATGTTGTTGGCATGGATGCCGCCAACTTTGGCGGCGGCCAGTACTACCCTGTCCACCTCCTCTGTTTGGAAGAAAGTGCGAACCGCCGCCTGGTCGGTCAGTTCAAGTTCTACGTGCGACCGGGTAACGATATTTTTATATCCCTGCTTGCTAAGCTGGCGGACAATAGCCGACCCGACCATGCCTCGATGCCCGGCGACAAAGATTTTTTCGTGAACATTCATTTGACCGCCACTTTACTCGTGATGGTTAAGCACCGAAAAGCCTTGACTCTTACAGAGCTCGTCCCTTCTTGCTTCCAGCAAATCGGCATGCATCATTTCGGCGACCAGACTCGGAAAAGTAGTTTTTGGCACCCAGCCGAGTTTCTCTCTGGCCTTCTTCGGGTCGCCGAGCAAGGTTTCGACCTCTGTCGGGCGGAAATACCTCGGATCAATACGAACGATAATATCTCCGTTTTTTATATTTTGCATGTTATTGTCGGCCGAAACCTGGTCCACTATACCAAGCTCATCTACACCGGTCCCTTCCCAACGCAGGCCTAAACCAATCTCACCCGCAGCAGCATTGACAAAATCCCTAACCGAATACTGTTCCCCTGTGGCTATAACATAATCCTCCGGGATATCCTGTTGCAGCATCAACCATTGCATCTGCACATAGTCGCGGGCATGACCCCAGTCTCTTTTGGCATCAATGTTCCCAAGATAAAGGCAATCCTGTAAACCAAGATAGATTCTTGCCAGCGCCCGTGTAACCTTTCTGGTAACGAAGGTTTCACCCCTGATCGGTGATTCATGATTGAAAAGAATCCCGTTGCAGGCATACATGTTATATGCCTCACGATAGTTGACGACAATCCAGTAGGCGTACATTTTTGCAACCGCATAGGGCGAACGTGGATAAAAAGGGGTATTTTCGTTTTGAGGCGTTTCCTGAACTCTGCCAAACAGTTCGGAAGTTGAAGCCTGATAGAATTTTGTCTTTTCAGTCAATCCAAGAATTCGAATGGCTTCAAGTAGTCGAAGAGTGCCCAATGCATCAGAATTAGCGGTATATTCCGGTTCTTCAAAGGAAACGGCGACATGAGACTGGGCGGCGAGGTTATAGATCTCGTCGGGCTGCACCTTGCCTATGATGTGAATAAGGCTAGAAGAATCGGTCAGGTCTCCATGATGCAGAATAAAACTGCGGTCGCCAATGTGTGGATCCTGATAAAGATGGTCAATCCGGTCAGTGTTAAAAAGAGAGGATCGTCTTTTTATACCGTGAACTTCGTAGCCCTTTCCAAGAAGAAATTCTGCCAGATAGGCCCCATCCTGTCCTGTTATTCCGGTTATCAGCGCCTTTTTTTTCATTCTCTGAGACTCATTTAATTTGGTTGTTCATGAGGTATTGCATCATATTTGGATCGACCTCCCGCGGCCAATCCCATAATAAGCCAACCCCATGGCCTCGACCCTCGCAGGCTCATAGAGGTTTCTGCCATCAAAAATCACCTTATCCCGGAGTTCCTGGTGCAGCTTCTGGAAATCCGGAACCCGGAAGCTTTTCCATTCAGTCACAATCACCAGAGCATCAGCGCCATGCAGGGCCGCTTCCTTCGTTCCCATCAGGGTAAAATCGTCTCTGGTGCCATAAATCCGCTGGGCTTCTTCCATTGCCTCAGGATCATAGGCCTGAACCTTGGCACCTGCTGCCCACAGGGCTTCGATTAACACCCGACTGGATGCTTCACGCATGTCATCGGTATTTGGTTTAAAGGCCAGCCCCCACAAAGCGATTGTCTTCCCAGAAATTTCATTTTTGTAAAAGGTACAGAGATGCTCGAACAACTTTTCCTTCTGTTTATAATTGACACTTTCCACAGCCTGGAGAATTTTTGCTTCATAACCGATTTCGCTTGCCGACCGTTCAAGCGCACGGACATCTTTAGGAAAGCAGGAGCCACCAAAACCGCAACCCGGATAAATGAACTGATATCCTATGCGAGAATCTGAACCAATCCCGCGCCTGACCTGTTCAATATCCACCCCCATCCGTTCTGCCAGATTGGACAATTCATTCATAAAAGAAATTTTTGTCGCTAAAAGACAATTCGCTGCATATTTGGTGAATTCGGCACTGCGAACATCCATAACCATTATCTTATCGCGATTTCGGCTAAAAGGCTCATAGAGCTCACGGATAACCTCCTCCACCTCCTCACTGTCGGTACCGACGATGATCCTTTCCGGCCGCATACAATCATCGAGCGCAGATCCTTCTTTCAAGAATTCCGGATTTGATGCCACATGGAGAGGAACATCCAGCTCCCTTTGTCGTAAAATTGTGGTCATATGCGCCCTGACCTTGTCGGCCGTGCCCACCGGGACAGTGGATTTATTGATAACAATCTTTCGCCCATTCATATGGCCGGCGATCTTTCCCGCTACAGCGAGCACATACTGTAAATCCGCACTGCCGTCTTCGTCAGGCGGAGTGCCAACCGCTATAAACTGCAGCTCCGCATGCTCAACACCAATTGTCGCGTCGGTAGTAAAAAACAGCCGTTCTTTTTCGTAATTGTTTAACACCAACTCGGATAATCCCGGTTCGAAAATAGGAATGTCACCCTTTTTCAACCCTTCAATTTTCTTTGTATCGACATCCACGCAACAGACATTATGACCGACATCGGCTAGCACCGCAGCCTGAACCAATCCTACATACCCTACGCCAAAAACAGTTACCTTCATAGATCCCTCAGTCAGGTTGGAATAATCACAAAGTTATTCAAAAAGTCAGTAAGGATAAAAACAGGATCAAAACCATATCATGAAACAAGAACAAATCAACCCTGATCATCGCCTAAAGTCAGGAGCCAGCATATGCATTAACCGATTCTTCGATGTCAGCTCTTTTACTGCACATCGTTATTTCAATTACGTATCATTGCCATCTCTTGCCCAGGTCAAGAAGGCCGATACGCCAACCATCAATTTTCAGACGACATATCCCTGCTCTTCCAAATAGAGGAGAATTTCCTGCACTGCCTCCATGGGAGTGATGTTCGTCGTATCGATGGTCAGTTCAGGGTTCGATGGTGGAATATATGGATCGGTTACCCCGGTCACTCCTTTCACTTTGCCAAGCCTCGCCTTGGCGTACAAACCTTTTCTATCCCGTTGTTCGCACACCTCAAGCGGTGTTGCAACATGGACCTCGATGTAGCCGCCATAACGGGAGATCAGCTCACGATTTGCCTGGCGGGACTCCTCGTAAGGAGCAATTGGAGCACAGAGTGCGATGCCGCCATTTTTCGTTATTTCGCTGGCGACAAAACCGATTCGGGTAATATTCAGATTTCGATGCTGACGGGAAAAATTGAGTTCTGAGGAAAGATTTTTCCGGACAATATCACCGTCCAGCAGGGTTACCGGTCGGTCACACATCTCCATGAACTTTACCAATAACACCTTGGCAATAGTCGATTTACCGGAACCGGATAATCCAGTCAGGAAAATGGTAAATCCCTGCTTGGAACGTGGAGGAAAGGAACATTGCAATTGATCTACAACGTCCGGGTAAGAAAACCAGGTTGGAACCTCCTCCCCGTGAATCATTCTGCGCCGAAGTTCCCGGGATGAAATGGTTGCAACTTCGTCATCAGAAACCTGATCCAGGATGACATATTTCTTCAAAGTCCGATGATAGCCCATTTCACGCTGCGGAACCATGGCAATGCCGGTTTCGGGTGCATATTGTTCCACCATCTTCTGAGCTTCTCCCCAAGGATAATACCTTTTGTCATCATCCCTTCCGGCTTGAGGATCGGCATGGTCAACGGCGACCATAAAATGGCTGCAGCCGAAATTTTTACGGATAATGGCCTGCCATAGTGCCTCTTTCGGACCGGCCTTGCGGCTGGCAAAGGGGGTCAGGCCAAGTTTAATCATATTAGGTGGAAATTTATCGGTAAAGGCCTGATAGCAACGAATCTGAGTATAGTAATCTAAATTTCCGGGATGGGTAAGATCGGCGACCGGTTGTAAAAATATCGCTGCCCCGGCTTCCCTTGCAGCAGTTATAACCATCTCCCGGTGAGCGCAATGCAGATATTCGTCTGTATGAAACCCGAGCACCCGGCGCCAGCCATTCATGGTAAAAGCTCGCACAGTTTCTGAGGGGCTCAGCCGTAAATGTTGAAAATCATAATGAATAGGCAGGCTCACACCTTCAAGTCTGCCACCTACATACCAGTCATTGATCTTGTCATACAAATGCATTACCCCTGGATGCAATGCAGGATCATCCGTACCAAAAACCGATCGGGCTTCCTTTTTTTTGTCAGGTTTCCAAACCTCCTCAACCGTCAAAACTGCAAGTAAAAAACCTTCCTGATCGTTCAATGCAACTCTTTTTCCGGGGCTGAGAGATCCAGCGGTCTGCTCATCAATATCAAGGCAGATAGGTATAGGCCAAATTGTGCCATTCTCAAGACGCATGGTGTCAACGACACAATCGTAGTTCTTCTGGTTCATGTATCCGACGAGGGGAAACAAACCTCTATTGAGCAATAGTTCAAGATCGCATAATTGTCTCGATGACAAATCGATCGATTGACAATCAAGCGTTTCTGCCCGTAGCTCCTCGACCCTCCTGAAATGCACCACCAAACTTTCTGAATAATCCATAGTTTTTCCTCAAGACAATTATCAACCTACTATAACGCTGCAAGCTATCAATTTTTGGTTTATTTTTTTGAGGCAGATCTACCAGATCCATTCGATTTTGCAAACAAAGAACAAAAACATCCTATATTTTTCCTACGGTGAACATTTGCAACCTCATATAATCTACCCACTTCTTAATGGCATAACGATGATCTTTACAATGATAGAACCGCGAACCCAACGAAAGGTCAACTTTCATTCTATAATGTAATTTTTTGCTTATACAATCAAAAAGAAGTGCGAGAACATACCTGTCAAGTTTGTTTCTCACCAACAATTCTTATTTTCATAAGTCAGTAAGACAGCCAGAATTATTATTTTTCCCATTTGGATCCAAACAACAAAATAATGTACCAATGGCTAATTTTCTCCTTGACTCGCAACGATCAATCAAGTAGTTTGCCGCGGTCTTTGAGTCAGCGGGAAGCGGTTGCAGGCTGTTTTGGTCCTGGTATGTATCGT
>Ga0055477_10000074_pt1 | contig 20795 bp, 26 predicted proteins | sample Muzzi_PWA_D2_FD_57683 | JGI IMG/M metagenome (GOLD analysis project Ga0055477, IMG submission 57683) | Wetland microbial communities from San Francisco Bay, California, USA, that impact long-term carbon sequestration - Muzzi_PWA_D2 | ecosystem: Environmental > Aquatic > Marine > Wetlands ... | reverse complement strand
CATCCTCTTCACCCATTTCGCCCATACCATCCGCGGCGAGAAGGTGGAGGGTGATGTCCTGGAGGGTATGCAGGGCGCCGGCAAGGTTCTGGCCGGCTTGCTATTCCTGATCGGCGTCTCCACAACCTGGAAGTTCATCTCCTTCTATACCGGCGGCTCCGAAATGGGACGCCTGGCGGCCGACAGCCTGCTGTCCGGGCCCTTGTCCACCAACTTCTGGGTTTTCGAAATCTGCATCGGCATGATCATACCGATCCTGATCCTGATTCTCTCCGGCTTCAGGAGCGTGCAGGCCATGTCGACCGCCGCACTGCTGGCCCTGGTCGGCGGCTTCTTCCAGCGCTACGATCTGGTAGTGGCCGGACAGCAGGTTCCCCAGTATCTGGGCTACGACAATCTGCCCACTTACCTGCACTACATGCCGTCGACGGCTGAATTCCTGGTGGCTCTGGGCGCCATCGGCTTGGCCGGGGCAGGCTTTTTGCTGGGCGAAAGGTTCTTCGGCCGGGCCTTCCGCTCTCATCATGAACATTGAGAATAAAGGCAATACCGCCGCGGGCCGGCCAACCCGGCCCGCAGCCCTTAGAAGAGGGGAGATAGTCATGATCAGCGATAACCAGGCGATCTTTACCATCGGCACTGCGGCCCGGATGCTGGAAATCCATCCCCGGACGCTGCGGATCTACGAACAGGAAAATTTGGTCAGGCCCGTCCGGCGGGGGCAGTGGCGCTACTACACCATGGATGATGTCCGCTGGATCCAGTGCCTGCGCAACATGATTCATGAGCAGGGCATCAGCATCGCCGCCATCAAGAAGCTGCTCAAGTATACGCCCTGCTGGAACATTGCCGAATGTCCCTTTGAAATGCGCAAACAGTGTACGGCCTTCATGGCCAACGGTCTGGTGCCCCGGAAGATCGAGGTGCATAAGAAGGCCGGCGGTAACCTGGCGGCCTGAGGCGGATACTTAAGAGCCACCAGCAACCCTATAGAGGGGAGGATGTCATGAGTAGCGTAAGTCAGTTGTGGAACAGAAGCCACCAGATAGGTAGAAGCAACGAGCGCCTGGTCGCCGGCAAGGCCTGGGCAAGGATCCGGAGTTGCGGAGAGTATCTCTGGATTGGCACGACCTTCCTGCTCTTTATCGTTCTCGGTCCCTTCGCCGCCATTGCCGTGGTGCCGGCGGTCTTTTCACTGGCCCTGCAGAACGAGGGACCGGAACCTGAGCGAGTGGTCCCCCCAGGAGAGAGGTACTAGGTAAATCGCGGATGCGCCTGCCCCGAAGGCTTAGGGGGAGGCGCCGGTGTGGGCAGGGTTTCGTGATTCGTTCTTCTCCCTGTCTGGAAGTTCCCTCCGGGCCGATATGGCCCATCGTTTAAAATTCTCTTTCCTTCATCAGCCGACAGGAACCTAATCGGCAAGTTAGTGTTTCCGGATCTTGAGCTTCATCTCATCTTTCGTCGATAACCCTAGTGCTGCCGCTTTCCTCGGAGTCTGTTTTTGGGGCCAGGACCCACAAACACCAGCGATCCGAGCGTTTTCGTTCCAGGAGCCTGACCCGGTGCGCCGGCAAGGCGGCCAGCAACTCCTCTTCCATGGAGGGGATGAAGCCGGCCACCAGGTACAGGCGGGCCCGCCAGAAAGAGGGGCGGGTGAATAACTCGGCCAACAGGTTATGATAGAGGTTGGCCACCACCAGGTCCACCCGGGTATCAGGTCCTTCCCGGCGCAGATCCAACTCCCTGACCTTTATTTTGTCCCGGCAGCGATTAAGTGCGACGTTCCTGCGGGCGACCTCGCAGGCCAAAGGGTTGTGGTCGATTCCGGTGATGCGGGTCAGCCCCAACCGGGCCGCGGCTATGGACAGCAGGCCGGTGCCGGTACCCAGATCGAGCATGGATCGGAGCTGGAGTTCCGGGGTACGACAGTACTTGCCGAGGGTCTCCAGGCAGAGCCGGGTCGAAGGGTGGAAACCGGTACCGAAGATTACGCTCGGATCCAGGCGGATATCGGCCTTCTCCCCGGACCAGACCGGGGCTACGGTCATCCCGGCCAGAGTGAAGGGGGCGATGTCCTGGCCCGCCTCCCAGTCGCTGTAATCCAGTTCGGCCTGATAGATCAGCCGGCAGCCATGTTCACGACAGAGGCGGGCGATCAACTCCTCTTTGGCCTGGTGGAAAAAGAGGATGGGCGAGCCATCTTCCAGCCAGATCCCGATCAGGTCGGGATCGGACACTTCCGGCAGGTCTACGGAATCCAGGTGGTAAACATGGAGGCGTTCATAGCGTTGGTAGGGCGGGCGCAGCATGACAATTCCTTGTTGAATGTGTATGTACCTGAAAATTCTGCAACTTGGACGACGAATTCCCCGCGGCTGTTCCTGCCGAACCCTTATTTGGTAGGCCCTGAGCGGTGGAGGAAGTATTTTGCGTCCGGTGCCGGGAGTCGGCCAAGTCGTTCAGGCCGGAGCAGCTTTCAGTGAATGAAGGGGGCATGTCATTGCAGGTTTGTGCGGTTATTGGCCTTGCCAGAAATAATTTGCTATGTTAACCTTGATTCTCAATCATATCAACAAGATAAAAGGTGCGGGCCTTCCTGGAACGTGCCATTTCTTACCTGGTCCACGAGCGAAGATGAGCATGTTGAACCGGTTGCGCGCAGTCATGGTTTTGGCCATGGCCCCTTTTCTCACCATCTTCTGTAGCCTGCTGGTGCTGATCGGCCGGGGGATTTTCCGGATCCCGGTGGTCAAGATCCAGGCCTCCCCCCGTTTCTGGGGGAAGGTGATCACGGCCGCCAGCGGGGTCAAGGTCCGGGTCGAAGGGCTGGAGCGGCTGGACCGCAGCCGGCCTTACATATTCCTGGCCAACCACCAAAGCCAGTTCGATATCTTCGTGCTCGACGGCTATTTCGATATCGATTTCCGCTGGCTGGCCAAAAAAGAGTTGTTCCGCATACCCTTTTTCGGCTGGGCCATGCTGTTGGCCGGCTCGATCCCGGTGGATCGTTCCCACGGCCGCCAGGCCCTGAAGAGCCTGGACCAAGCCGCCCAGCGGATTGCCGCCGGCGCCTCGGTCATCATCTTCCCGGAAGGTACCCGGAGCCCGGACGGCAAACTCCAGCCTTTCAAGGCCGGCGGCATGCAGCTGGCAATCAGGTCGGGGGTGGAGCTGGTGCCGGTGGCGATCATGGGCACCCGCGAGATTCTGCCCAAGGGCAAATTGCTTTCCCGGCCGGGAAAGGTGCTGATCCGGATCGGAGAGCCGGTGTCCAGCCGGGATTTTACCTCCAAGCAGAAGCATGAACTGGCCGAACTGATGCACGACCGGGTTGCCGCCCTGCTGGCCGGGGCTTCCTCAGAGAGCGGGAAACCTCAGGCGGTCTGAGTCCGAGTCCATTGCTGCGGTAGCCCCCACCGGCAGGCTCAGGTTGCGGCTGCCGTGCCCGACCGGGAAGTTCCCCCAGATCGGATAATTCTCTCCCGCCACTTCCAGAGCCCGATTCCAAACCAGTTCCGCCCAGTCTTCTTCCTCGCCCTTGCCATTGGTGAAAGTTCCCAGGATCAGCCCGGAGAGCTCCCGCAGGCAGCCGGCCCGCTCCAGGTGGGTCAGCATGCGGTCGACCCGGTAAAGGGGTTCGCAGGTATCTTCCAGGAATAGAATGCTGTTTCGCCAGTCCGGCTCGTGTGGGGTGCCGATCAGGTGGCTCAGGCAGGCCAGGTTGCCGCCGATGAGCCGACCCTGGCCCCGGCCGGAGCGGATGACCTGCAGCCCGGAGGGACGGATTGTCGCTGCTTGATTTCCGGCCAACAAGGCCAGGAATGAGGCGAGAGATTCCTCATCGCAGCGCACCAGGGTGTTGAGCATCGGGGCATGCCAGGTGATGAGATTCAGATCGCGACCCAGCTCATTCAAGAGGACGGTTAGGTCGCTGAAACCGGCCAGAATTTTGGGTTGGGCGGCCAGCTGCGCCAGGTCGAGCAAGGGCAGAAGCCGCAAGCAGCCGTATCCGCCCCGCACCGCCAGCACCGCCTTTACTTCGGGGTCGCCCCAGATTTCGCTGAACTGCCGGGCCCGCTCCCGGTCAGGGCCGGCCAGATAATCCACCTGTTGGAAGAGATCGGCCGGCACTTTAATCCGGTATCCCGCCTCCTCCATAATTCGCACCCCTTCGGCAAAGACGGTCCGATTAATAATCGGGCCGGCCGGGGCCACCAGGCCGATGGTGTCGCCGGGTTTAAGCGCGGGCGGCAGTTGCGGTTCAGCGGTTTCTTTCATGGAGCAGGCGCAGACCATCCAGGGTGAGCATCGGCAGCACTTCCTTGATCGATGGGGCATACGGCGCGATCAGCCGGGCCATGCCGCCGGTGGCGATGACCATGGGGTTCTCGGGGTGCATCTCAACGCTAATCCGTTTGATCAACTCCTCCACCATGCCGCCGTAACCGATCAGGATGCCGGACTTGATGGCGTCCACGGTGTTGGTGCCGATGGTATGGGGCGGCGGGGTAGAGATGTCGACCCGGGGCAGTTTGGCGGTGCGTTGGCCCAGGGCCTCGATCGAGATGGCCAGACCCGGGGCGATGGCCCCGCCCAGGTATTCGCCCTTGCCGGAGACGCAGTCGAAGGTGATGGCGGTACCGAAGTCGACGATGATCAGGGCGGAACGGAAGCGTTCGAAGCCGGCCAGAGAGTTGACGATGCGGTCGGCCCCCACCTCGGCCGGGTTGTCGATCTTGGCCACCACGCCGGTATCGAGGTGACGGTCGACCACCAGGGGTTCAATCGCGAAGTACCTGCTGGACATCGCCAGCCAGGAAGACTGGATGGGTGGTACCACGCTGGCGATGACTACTCCGTCCACCGCCGCGAATTGATGGTTGGCAATGTCGAACAGCCCCTTGAGGACCACGGCCAGTTCGTCGGCGGTGGCGACCGGGTCGGTCTGGATCCGCCAGTGGGCGGTGACCTCTTTATTCTCGAAGAGGCCGATAACGGTGTTGGTATTGCCAACGTCGATGGTGAGCAGCATAGAGTAGTTGTCCGCGCTGTTTTAAAGGGTTACCAGAATGTACCGAAAGGAGGCCAGGTTGTCCAATCTTTTGCTGGCGGGAAGAAGCCTCGCTTGGTATGAACAATTCATGCCATAATTGCTTTGCGCTATTTACTGTTTTCACCCATGGCAAGGAAAGGTTCCAGAGTATATAATGAAACTGGTTGATAACGAAAAACGGGACGCAATTATTGCGGTTGCGTATGCGGGTGTGAATCGTCAAGCCGAGATAAAGCTGCAATGACAAAAGCTCCGACATATCATCGCCAGAAATTGCTCTTGTTTATTTTGGAGCAGGCCGGAAACACCCTGTCGAAACTTGATCTCCAGAAGTTGCTGTTTCTATATGTGCAGGAAACAGAAACAGGGCATTATGCCTTTGTTCCCTATCGCTTCGGCTGCTATTCGTTCCTGGCGGCGGACGATCTGGATCTATTGAACAAACGGGGTTGGCTGGTCCAAAAAGATAAAGAGGTCACTCTGCAAACCTCTCTTACCTCATTATCATGGGCGCAAAGTAGTACCGAACGGCGAATGGTCGGAGCTTGGCTGAAGAAAAATTCCTTGAGGGGTTCTGCTCTGGTTCGCGAGGTGTATCGTCGTTACCCCTATTATGCTATCCATAGTGAAATCAAGGAGCAGCTTTTGAATAGCGAGGAACTGGCGAGGGTGGATGAGGTTGGAAGGGTCGCGTCAACCGCCGGGCAATTATTGTATACCCTAGGCTACGAGGGGCTGCATTTTGAAGAGTATGTCAATAAACTGATCAAAAAAGGCATTAAGCTGCTCTGTGATGTGAGACGAAATCCGCTGAGCCGCAAATTCGGTTTTACGCAGCGAAGTCTTGCCACTTTGTTGCCGCGCTTTGGCGTGGAATATCTCCATTTGCCCGAACTCGGCATCGAGGCCGAAAACAGGAAACAACTGGAGAGCAAAAGCGATTACGAGGCGCTTTTCGCCGATTACCGGAAAACTTTGCCTAAGCGGCAAGCCGGTCTGGCTCGAATCATGGAACAGTTAGGGAGACACAAGCGAATCGCCATTACCTGTTTTGAGCGGGAGTCAGAAAATTGCCACCGGCATTGCATCAGTGATTTTTTGGCCCGGCACAATCGGATAACTGTTCACCATCTATGATCGAGAAGATCCTGATTACCGCCAAAACCTATCCAACTCTTTCCAGAAAATACGCCGAGCTGGTTTGTACTGCCGGGGTGACCGAAAACGGTGAATGGCGGCGTCTTTACCCGGTACGCTTTCGCCAACTCTATAAAGAACAAAAGTACAAAAAGTACCAGTGGGTCGAGGCGGATTTGGAAAAGTCCGAAGCCGACATTCGCCCCGAAAGCTACAAGATTATCCTCAACACCATGACTACTATAGGTACGCCTCTGCCGACCGATAACTACTGGCGAGCCAGGCGGGAGGCCTTTTTAAGCAAGGTTGAGATTCATGAGAACCTGGAAGAATTAATCAAGCGCGCCCATCGGAATGAGTTGTCCCTGGCGGCCTTCAGGCCCAGACGTTTTTTGAGGTTCAACCATGAACCGGTAGAACGGGAATGGGACACGGAAAAGCTTGCCGAGCTGGAAAAGGAAAAGAGCCAGCTCCATCTATTCAAAGACAAAGAAACCGTTAAGCGCGAGTTGAAGTTGGTACGCAAGCTACCTTACAAGTTTTCCTACCAGTTTGTGGACTGTCGCGGCAAGAAAAGCAAGCTGATGATCGAGGACTGGGAGATCGGCATGCTGTTCTGGAATTGTCTAAAAGACAGTGATGGCGATGAGCAGTTGACTCTGGCCAAGGTCCGGGAAAAATACTGGGATCTATTCGTCCAGAGCGGCAAACATGAACTGACTCTTGTCCTCGGTACTACCTTGGAGCACCATAACAAGAAGGCCCCCAATCCCTTTGTCATTATCAGTGTTTTTTGCCCCGGTCTGGAAAGACAAAAGAGTTTATTTTAACAACCGCATTTCTCCCGGCTTTACTTCCATCATCTTGAAGCTAATCCTGTCTCGCCCCGCTCGTGCTTCAGGTTCTTGAAATATCGCATTTTAATAAAATATGATAAGGCTCCAGGGCAGATCGTATTTGGCTCAAGTGGTCTGCTGGATATGCCTCCTAGCCCTCTCTTGTCTAACCTGAATAACTAGAGCAGTTTCCCACCTGCCTGCAATCGGGCCGTTAGTTCCTCCGAAATCCCGCCGAAATCGGCGAAGCTGCCGGTGGCGTCGGCCAGTGGGCCTTTCGCCTTTTCCATTACCGCCTCTTTCAGCTGTTGTTCGAACTTGGCTGTCTGGCTTCTGATGGCTTTGCCGGCAGCCTGTTTGAGGAGGCTGTCGAGATTGGAGCTGAGCGCCATTTTGTAGTCGTCCAGGGTACCGGTCACCTTGGCCTTTACCGATACATTCGAAACATCCGCCAGGGCGCTGGCCAGGGCCTGGGATATCGCGTCGCCCTGCTGAGCCGGGGCGGTCTCGATGGTGGCCGATTGCAGCTGGGCCTGGACCTCACCGTTGATCTGCCGGTTCTGTACCTCCGCCTGCACGGTCAGATCGGCCTGGCCGCTGTCGATGGTGAGCGGCAGGCTTTCGCTGCTGCTTAAGGTCATTTTCTTTATGGCATAGCCGTTGATCGCCAGGTTAACGGTGTCATTGGGTTGGGCAGGATTGACATGGTCCAGAACGCCGGCGCATTTGATGGCGCGCAGTCCCTGCAGATTTTCACCGCCAAAGGTGAAGGTCAGCGGCGCTCCCAGCACATCCTGGTCCGGGGTGACATTGTTGATGGAGCCGGCAAAAGCCCCGGCGGCAATCTTTACCGAGGCGGAGATGTGGCGGATGAGAAAATCCGGCAGGGGCGCCTCTTCCTTGAACCGCACCGTCACCCCCTGGCCCCGGGGAGGCTTGACCACCTCGCTGCCGCCTTTTTTCTCCTTGCTGCGCTGCAACAGCGGTTGCGCTTTTTCGTACCAGTCCAAGCCTTGCTGGATCATGCCGCCGGTCTGCCTGCCGAAAAAGAGGACGCTCAGATTGGCCAAGCCCTCCGAGGAAAGACCGTACTTGTCAAGCAGGCGCTTGATGTCCTGCCGGGGGGCGTTCTCGATCTCGGTCAGCTGTTTCTTGTAGGCGTTTGAGGACTCGGTGAAATCCTTCTGCGCCGATTTCAAGCGGTCGAGATCGGCCTGGAGCTCGTTCTTGACTGCCAGCAGCTCGTTCGCCCCGCCCAGGAGCCCGGCCAGACCGGAGCTGCCTTGCAGCTTGTTCAAGCGCTCCCGGTAGCTTTCGAGCTTCTGCTGGTTCGGCAATTCAGCCAGCCGTTGCTGCCACTTGGCCTTGTCGGCCTTGATCTGTTCCTGGTACTCCCGGGCCAGGGCAATGGTCTGCAGATTTTCTTTGGCCATGACCTCTTTGACATCGGGGATCTGCAGGCTGGGCAGTTTGAAGCCGCTTTCGGTTTTCTCGGGAGCGGCCTCTTTTTTCCCGGTCGCGGAACCTGGCAGCGCCCCGGAGGTCTTGCGAGCGGTATCGGGGCGCACCCCCTCGGCGCTCATTTCCTCGATGATGATTTTCCTCTGGAACAGGGGCAGGGGAGAAATCAACATGGCCAGGCGGTCGATCTCGACGATGTTGCGCATGGGGGCATCCGGGTTGGTAATCTGCAGGCCGGTCAGTTCCAGGCCGGTCGGCGAGAAGCTCAGCTTCGCCCCGCTCAGGTCGACCCGAGCCCCGACCAGTCCACTGCCCTGTTTTTCGATGACCAGTTTGGCCAGGCCATCGGCGAAGAAGAAAAAGAAGAGGACGAGAAGGGCGACCAGAAAGCCGAAGACCCCCAGGCCTTGCCAGCGGATCATGCTTTTCATGCCGCACCTCCCAGGCCGGTGACGGTTTGATAGAGCCGGTACAGTTTGCTGGCCAGGAACAATTTCATCAGCCGGCTCTTCATTACCCAGCCCAGCAGATTTTCCCGATATTTCCGGATCAACAGGTTGAAGAGCAGGAACATGGGCACGAACAGCACCAGGGAGACGACCAGGCTGCCCATGACGATGGAGTTGTTGAAGTTTTCCAGGCGGAAAAGGGTGAGGTTGTACAGCGAGGTCCAGAGGCTGTGCAGCGGGGCTGCGGTCAGCAGGGCCAGGCCGAGCTGGTTGAAGAGCGGATCGAAGAGATAGGCGACGCCGGTGAAAGCCAGCAACCCCAGGAAAAAGGCGGCCAGATTGGCCCGCAGCAGGCAGGCCAGCAGCAGGACCAGCAGGTTGTGCAGGCTGAGCAGCGGGGTCAGGCCGGCGACCATGGCCAGGCAGAAGGCCAGGCTGATCTGGCCGGGTTCGGCATCGGAGTTGAGGATTTTCAAGAATTTAGCGATTAATTTGAGCATTGCCACTCCCGCGAAAGATAGGTTGATCTAGGAATTCAGGCGGTGCTGCAGAATGATATTACAGGAAATGATTTCCCGTCAAATGGCGGAGCTTGATAAAACCGGGAACCGGGGTATGTTGCGGAAAAGCAATGCTCATGTGGGGAGGCGATGACCGGGGAAAAACTATACGCGCTGGGGCTCTTGGCCCTGATCTCCTTTGGCGGGGCGGTGCTGGAAGCGGTCATGACCGGCCGGGTCGAGCCCTTCGGCAAGTTCGACCTGGTGGAGAGCCTGCTGTCGCTGGGGCCGCTCTACTGGTGGTATTATCTCGACAAAGAGCAACGGCGGTTTTCGACCGGGGTGGTCCAGAACCTGGCGGTGATCGGCGTTGCGGTGCTCGGTCTGCCGGTTTATTTCATCCGCTCGCGGGGCTGGAAGCAGGGCGGTATAGCCACCGCCCTGGCCCTGGCTTTCTGGGCGGTGCTGGTCGGACTGGGGCTGCTGGGCGAGGAACTGGGGCTTTGGCTGGCGGGTTGAACCGGATACTTTACGGTATAGTTTGGGAAAGGGCTTATTTTATGGAAATGACCGAGATGAAAGAAGAGAAAGAAAAATCATATTCCCGACGGCGGCGGGGCGGCAAGGAGTTTCAGTGCCACTGCTGCCGGAAAGTGTTGCCGTTCTGCTGGAACTGCGTCTGCGGCTTCCAGATCTGCGACGCCTGCTTCAACGAGAACAAGTGGGGGATCAGTAATGGGCCTACCTGGGTTTGTCCCGACTGCGGCCGCGTCCGCATGATGTAAATCAGGCCCGGGAGCGGCGAATCTGCGGCGTCATCGCGCCTCCCGCATACCATCTGTATAGCGGGATGCGCTCTTCCTTGCATCTCCATCACTCGCGAGCCTGATTTGGTTTTGGGGCTGGGCTGGTTGGGGCTATGGTTGATTGCCTCGCTGATGCTCGCAATTACGACATCAAAGAGGGGGCTGTGAGGGTCGATATTGGTAGGTACTTCTCGCTTTGCTTGAAGGGATTTTTAGATGTTTTCTTTGTACAGGTGATGCAGTAGGGGGCCCGGGCCATGCCCCAGCTTGGCGGTGGCGCTGGTGCGCAGGAGTTGGTCCAGGTATTGACAGGCCAGGAGGAAGGCTTTCTCCCAGTTGTCGGTTTTCTGATGATTGGCGGCGAGGGCCGAGGCGAAGGTGCAGCCGGTGCCGTGGGTGTTTTGGGTCTTGATCCGGGGGCGACGGGACTCGATCACTTTGATCTCGCCGTCCTCGCGCAGGAAGAGGGTGTCGACAACTTCATGGTCTTCTTGCCGCCGGTGGCCGCCCTTCAGGACCAGGGCGGTGAGACGGGGATATTCCTGGAATAGACGGCCGGCCGCGATGCCGATTTCCCGGTCGTCGTCGGAGGTGATCCCGGTCAGGACCTGGAACTCCTGGAAGTTGGGGGTGAGGACAGTGGAGCGGGCCAGAATCTCTTGTTTGAAATCGGCCAGGGCATCGTCTTCCAGCAAGGTCTTGCCGGAGGAAGAGCGCAGGATCGGGTCGCAGACCACCTCTCCTTTATAACCGGCCAGAACCTGCCCCACCGCCCGGACGATCTCCCGGTTGCCCAGCATACCCAGCTTGATATGGCTGGCCGGCAGGTCGGCCAGGACTTGGGCGGCCTGTTCCCGGACTACTTGCGGGTCCACGGGGTTGATGGCGAAAACCCCGGTAGTGTTCTGCACGGTCAGGCAGGTGATGGCCGCCGCCCCGTATGCCTTGAGGGTGGCGAAGGTCTTGAGATCGGCCTGGATGCCGGCCCCGCCCGAGGGGTCGGAACCGGCGATGGCCAGGATGACCCGGGGGTCAGCAGTGTCCACAACCATTGCCGGAATCGGATGCACAGCCGCAGCCGCCCTGATCGTCCGGCTGAGCGATGGACTGCAGGGTGATCTTGTAGAGTAATTCCTGGCCGGCCAGTGGGTGGTTGAAGTCGACGGTGACTTTATCGCCCTCCAAAGCGGTGATGGTGGCCGGGAGCTTCTGCATCCGCCCCTCCACTTCCATGTTCAGGCCGACCACCATGCCGATGGTGAGTTCGCAGTCGGGGTTGACGGCGGCGCGGTTCACCTGGTGGATCAGTTCCGGGCTGTGCTCGCCATAAGCGTTTTCCGCCTTGATCTTGATGATTTTGGTCTCGCCCGGCCTCATGTCGATCAACGCCGCATCGAAGGCCGGCATGACGCTGCCGTCGCCGAGGGTGAAGGACACGGGGCCGGTATCGGCAGAGGATTCGAAGACCTCGCCGTTTTCAAGTTTGCCGTCATAAAGTATGGTGACCTGGTCACCGAGTTGGGCTGATTGCATGGAAACTCCTTGATATGATTAGGTTAATTTTGAGCGCCCCGGCCCCAGACCAGTTTGGCGATCAGCAGCAGGATCGGCAACAAATGGAAGCAGAGGTCGAAGATATCCAGGGGGCGGGTCAGGCGACCGGCCAGCAGCAGCCGAAATTTTTCCACCAGATGGGGCTCGGGCACGAAAGGCGCCAGACCGATCAGCAGGGCGACCAGGACCAGGGGCAGCCAGGGCAGATTCTCTAAAAATAAGCGGATCGATGCTTCCATGCTGGTCAGAATAACCGGTTTCGCCAAGGTGGTGGACAAAATAATGACGCCTTCAAATAATGCAAGGTCGTGTCGCGGCAATCTGCCAAAGGGGGCGCGGCTTTATGCCCTGAAGTAAGTTGCGGTTTTGCCGGAGTAAGATTAGGGCTGGACGCCGATTAGGACTTGACATAAACTACCGATGGGCATAATTTCAGGCACTTTGCCGCCGGGCTTCTTCGGCGGCGCGATTTTTTCCGGCCGGGAAGCGCGGATGATACTGACCTGCGACAAATACAAAATTAAGATGGAAAGCGAAACGGCCCGTTGCGAGCACTTGGAGGAGTACTGCAAGCTCCGGGGGGCCTGCATAATTAATTTCCTCACCCGGGAAAGGCTGCGCCGAGAGCAGGCCGAGGGTGAAGGCGAGCAAGGCAAGGAAGAATCCGGCGATGAGTGACAGGCTTAATTTCGACAAGGGCGGCGGCCTCCTGCCGGCCATCGCCCAGGATTACCGGACCGGCGAGGTCCTGATGCTGGCCTACATCAACGAGGCCTCCTGGGCCAAGACCCTGGAAACCGGCAAAGTCCACTACTGGAGCCGCTCGCGGAACCAGCTCTGGCTCAAGGGGGAAAGCTCCGGCCACGTGCAGCTGGTCAAGGAGATCCTGGTCGATTGCGACGCCGACACCGTGGTCTTCAGGGTCGAGCAGCTGGGCGGGGCCGCCTGCCACAAGGGTTATGGCAGTTGCTTCTTCCGCCGGGTGGAAGAGGGCGCATTCAAGATTACGGGGCAACCGGTTTTCGATCCCCGGGAGGTTTATAAGAAATGAACGTACTTAAGATCGGCCTGCCCAAGGGCAGTCTGGAAAAGGCCACCATCGAGCTCTTCGAGAAATCGGGCTGGCGGATCAAGCTTTCCTCCCGCAATTATTTCCCGGAGGTGGACGACGACGAGCTTTCCTGCTCGATCTGCCGCCCCCAGGAGATGAGCCGCTACGTGGAACAGGGGGTGCTTGACGCCGGCATCACCGGCCGCGACTGGACCATGGAGAATGACTCCGACGTGGTAGTAGTGGAGGATCTGATCTACTCCAAAGTCAGCAAGAAGCCGACCCGTTGGGTCATCGCCGTGCCCGGCGACTCCGCCATCCGGACCCTGGAAGATCTGGACGGCAAGAAAATCTCGACTGAGCTGGTCAACTACACCCGGCGCTTCTTCGCCGAACGAAACATCAAAGTCGAGATCGAATTCTCCTGGGGCGCCACCGAGGCTAAGGTGGTCTCCGGTCTGGCCGACGCCATCGTCGAGGTAACCGAGACCGAGAGCACCATCCGGGCTCACGGGTTGCGGATCATCCACGAGATGATGACCTCCAACACCCAGCTCATCGCCAATAAGGCGGCCTGGGAGGATCCCTGGAAACGGGAGAAAATTCAGAACATCGCCATGCTGCTGCAGGGGGCCTTGCGGGCCGACAAGATTGTCGGTCTGAAGATGAACGTGCCCGAGGAGAAGCTCGACACGGTTATTGCTATCCTGCCCAGCATGAACGCCCCGACCATCGCCCATCTCTATCACCAGGAATGGTATTCGGTGGAAACGGTGATTTCCGAGCATCAGGTCCGTGACCTGATCCCGAAACTGCTGAAGGCCGGGGCCGAGGGCATCATCGAATATTCACTGAACAAAGTTCTTTGAGGCGGGCCCGCTCTTGACCGTTTCCGCCACCTCACTCTTCGAAACCGGCAATTGCCAGGCCGTCTTCGTTACCAGCGCCTTCAACAACAGCCAGCTGCCGGCGCCGGACTACCCTGAAATCGCCTTTGCCGGCCGCTCCAACGTCGGCAAATCGAGTCTGATCAACCGGCTGGTCAACCGACGCGGCCTGGTCAAGGTCAGCGCCCGGCCCGGTAAGACCCAGAGCCTCAACTACTTCCTGGCCGGCGAGGCCCTCTACCTGGTCGATCTGCCAGGATACGGCTACGCCAAGGTGCCCCGCCGGGTCTTGAACGACTGGCAGGGGATGATCACCAGTTACCTCGAAAAACGGGAGACCCTGCGCTGCGTGGTGGTGATCGTCGATCTGCGCCACGAGGCCAAGGGACAGGATCGCGAGCTTGTCGCCTGGCTTCAGGATCAGCGTCGCCCCCTGCTCCTGGTCTACACCAAGGCAGATAAACTCTCCCGCAACGAACAGGCCAAGCAGGCCCGAATTCTTGACGCCGGCTTCAACGTCGCGCCAGGCGAGCGGATAGTCTTCTCGGCCAAGAGCGGGGAGGGTTTGCCCCTGTTGCTCACGGCCCTGGACCGGTATCTCGATAATTCTTGACCGGAATAAATCCGGCGGTATAGTTACTGTTTTCGAAAGGTAAAGGGGGGCCGGGCGGCTTGGCCGCAATGTTCACTCTTTGGCGGGAGGTCTGAGATGAGTAAGATTCAGGGCGTGCCGAAATGTTGGGAAGTTATCGGTTGCGGCAAACAGGGGCAGTGCCAGGTCTGGAAGATGGCGGTGGCCGGAGCCAAACCGTGCTGGGAAGTGGTCGGCTCCTTTGACGACTATCGGAGTGCTCTCAATGTCTGCAGCGACTGCCTGGTCTATGTGCTTTACCAGGGCAAGCCGATCCTGACCCAGAACGAGATCGCCGATATCATGGATCGCAAAAGCAGGATTGCCTCCGGTGAGGGCTGCCAGGCCTTCAACCTGATTCAGTAAGCCCGGTTTTGTTACCGGCAAAGATTACCGCGGTCCGCTTCCAACCCCTGCAGGCAATCGATCATCTCATCCAGTTTGCCGTCCGGTAGTTGCAAACCATAGCGCAGCATGCGCTCGACCGTCACTTTCCAATTCCGCCGGCTCTTCTTGCCGATCTTTTCGCAGATTCTGGTCGGATAGTGACAGCTGGTGCATTTGTCCTGAATTTTTTCAACGCAAGTGTTCTCGGCCCGGGCCACGGGGGCCCAGAGCAGGATGGCGATTCCACCGGCCAGGGCCAGGGTCCATATTTTTCCGGTCATCTTCCAGTTCCTCTTTTGTTTACTCATGACTGATCCGATTTCAACACCGCCAGGAAGGCGCTTTGCGGGATGTCGACGTTGCCGACGGTCTTCATCCTTTTCTTGCCTGCCTTCTGTTTCTCCAGAAGTTTGCGCTTCCGGCTGATGTCGCCGCCGTAACATTTGGCGGTAACATCCTTGCGCAGGGCCGAGATGGTTTCCCGAGCCACAATGTTGCCGCCGATGGCCGCCTGGATGGCGATCTTGAACATCTGTCTGGGGATCTCCTCCTTCAGTCGCGCGCAGGCGTGCAGCCCGCGCTCCCTGGCCTTGCTGCTATGGGCCAGCTGTGAGAGGGCGTCGACCTTCTCGCCGTTGACCAGGATATCCAACTTTACCAATTCGCTGGGTCGATAATCAATAAGTTCATAATCGAAAGAGCCGTAGCCCTGGGTTACCGATTTCAGGCGGTCGTAGAAATCGTAGATGACCTCGGCCAGGGGCAGTTCGCAGGTGAACTCGATGCGGCCCGGTGCCGGGTAGTGGTAGTTGGTATTCTCGCCCCGCCGTTCCATGCAGAGGGTCATGATCACGCCCATGTAGCGTTCCGGCATCAGGATGGTCGCCTTGATGTAAGGCTCCTCGGTGCGTTCGATCCTGGTCGGGTCGGGGAAGTGGGCCGGGTTGTCGATCTCCAGCATGGTGCCGTCCTGCAGGTAGAAATGGTAGTTGACCGTCGGTACCGTCAGGATCAGGGGGATGTCGAACTCCCGCTCCAGCCGTTCCTGGACTACCTCCAGGTGGAGCAACCCCAGGAAGCCGCAGCGGAAACCGAAACCGAGGGCGGCCGAGGTGTCCTTCTGGAAGGAGAGGGCGGAGTCGTTGAGCTTCAGTTTTTCCAGGGCGGTGGCCAGATCCTCGTAATCGTCGGTGGCGATGGGGTAGAGCGAGGAGAATACCACCTGCTGCACCTCCCGGAAGCCGGGCAGCGCTTTGGCGCAGGGGTTGGACTTCAGGGTAATGGTGTCGCCGGGCCGGGTATCGCTGACCGTTTTCACCCCGGCCAGGATGTAGCCGACCTGGCCGGCCTCGAGTGCCTTCCGGGGGGAGCGGGTCAGGTGAAAGAGCCCGACCTCCTCGACCTTGTAGGAGGCCTGGTTGGACATGAAGACGATGGTGTCCCCGGCCTTGACCCGACCCTGGAAGATCCGGCAGGAGATAATGGTGCCGCGGAAGGGGTCGTAGTTGGCGTCGAAGATCAGGGCCTGCAGGGGCTGGTTCGGATCACCCTTGGGCGGCGGCAGCAAGCGGACCACAGCCTCCAGGACCTCGTCCACCCCCTGGCCGGTCTTGGCCGAACACTTCTGGATGTGAGCGACGTCGAGTCCCAGATCATTTTTGATCTGTTGCACGATGGCCTCCGGGTCGGCGGCCGGCAGGTCGATCTTGTTGATCACCGGGATGATTTCCAGGTCGTTTTCCATGGCCAGGTAAAGGTTGGCCAGGGTCTGGGCCTCGACCCCCTGGGCGGCGTCAATGAGCAGCAGGGCTCCTTCGCAGGCGGCCAGGGCCCGGGAAACCTCGTAGCTGAAGTCGACGTGGCCCGGGGTGTCGACCAGGTTGAGCAGGTACTCCTTGCCGTCTTTGGCAGTGTAGGGCAGGCAGATGGTCTGGCTCTTGATGGTGATGCCCCGTTCGCGTTCGATGTCCATGCTGTCCAGGATCTGGTCCTTGAACTCGCGGTCGCTGACCATCTTGCATTTCTGGATGAAGCGGTCGGCCAGGGTTGATTTGCCGTGGTCGATATGGGCGATGATACTGAAATTCCTGATGTTATCCATGTATTCCTTGACTGCTCGATTTTTCGTGGGATCCGGGCGCTTTCCGGAGTGGATAGCAAGGCCGGTGCGCCGGGCATGTCTTTTTATCACAAATTGGTCTGGTTGGGAATATCTTTTGGAATAACCGTCCTTTAGGAGAACCGTCCCGCTACCCGGGGGCTAGGCGCACCCTGCTCCGGACCGGCGGAGTTGTTCTCCCGTACTTTTCGAAACTATTCAGGGACCGGACCCGATTAAACATTATTAAACATTTTTTGGTGGCCGGCTAATTTGCTAGAATGTTGGAGACCACGCGCCGAGGTCGGTATAATGCCCCGGATATCCATGCCCTTGCCATGAAAAGAGGGCGAATGTTCTCCCTGGTCCGGCTTCCACCTCAAGGGCGACCGCGGTCATGTTCACAGTCCGGCTTCCGTTCCGGTTAATCGTAGAGTTAACGACGGATAACTCTGGTAATTGTTGTGCAACTAGTTATAGTATGGGTTTTTGCAGCGCCCGGGTCTGCCGTCCTGGCAGGTCCGGCAAGCCGCTTCCCTTCGCTTAAGAGGAGTATGGCATGGTCAAGCGCATGACCGATTCCGATTATTCGGAAGGTCAGAGCATCGATGCCGGAGAAGAGCACAGGCCGCTGGTCAGTCTGCCGGAAAACGATCATCTGCCGGTGGCCGGGCATACCGGCCTGCAGCGCTATCTCCAGGAGATTAGCCAGTATAAACTGCTTTCCCGGGAAGAGACCGAGGCCCTGGCGATCCGCTACCAGGATAATCAGGACCCCGATGCCGCTTATCGGCTGGTTACCGCCAACCTGCGTCTGGTGGTCAAAGTGGCTATGGATTTCCAGAAGTACTGGATGCAGAATTTTCTCGACCTGGTCCAGGAGGGCAACGTCGGCCTGGTGCAGGCGGTTAAGAAATTCGATCCCTACCGGGGCGTGAAGTTCTCATACTACGCCGCCTACTGGATCAGGGCCTATATCCTCAAGTCAATCATGGACAACTGGCGGTTGGTCAAGATCGGCACCACCCAGGCCCAGCGCAAGCTCTTCTTCAGCCTGAACAAGGAGCGCAAACTCCTGGAAGCCCAGGGATTCAAGCCCGAACCCAAACTGCTGGCCGAGCGCTTGAACGTCAAAGAGAGCGAGATTATCGAGATGAGCCAACGTCTCTCCAGCCAGGAAATGTCCCTGGAAGCCCCGGTCCGCGAAGATTCCAACGAGGAGCAGAAGGATTTTCTTACCTACCAGGGCCAATCTGTGGAAGAGATGGTGGCCGAGAACGAGGTCAAGGCCAAGGTCGCCGAAGTGGTGGAGAAAATCAAATCCAGCCTGAACGATAAGGAGTTGGCTATCCTCGAACAGCGGCTGCTCAGCGATGAGCCGCTGACCCTGCAGACCATTGCCGACCAGTTTCAGGTTTCCCGGGAGCGGGTCCGGCAGATCGAGGCCAATCTGTTGACAAAGATGCGGGTCTTTTTCGAACAGGAAGTCCCTGACATTCACAACTTCATCGACGAAATTCTGACCAATTGGCGCCGGGCCAAATAATCCACCGTCCAGTGAGGAGCGTTTAAAGAAAATGCCGGTACCTTTGCTTGATTTGCATGAACAGCTGCAGCATCTGCGCCGGGAGATCCTGGCCGCCGTAACCGAAGTGATCGACTCTACCTGCTACATCATGGGACCAAGGGTGGAACAGCTGGAACGGGAGGTGGCGTCATACAACGGCGCGGCTCAGGGTATAGGCGTGGCCAGCGGCACCGATGCCCTGCTGGTGGCCTTGATGTCCCTGGGGGTAGGCCCGGGAGACCTGGTGTTGACCACCCCCTATTCGTTTTTCGCCACCGTTGGCTGCGTGCTGCGGCTCGGCGCCAGACCATTGTTTGTCGATATCGATCCGATTACTTACAACATCGATCCCGCCCTCCTGGAGGAGGCCTTGGCTGAGGATTCGGCCCGGACTGCCAGAATTAAGGCGATTATCCCGGTCCATCTTTACGGACAATGTGCCGACATGGCCCGAATTATGCCGATCGCCGACCGCTACGGTATACCGGTGGTGGAGGACGCAGCCCAGGCCATCGGTGCGGCTTGCCCCATGGTTGTGAATGGCCGTAAGGTCTGGCGGCGGGCCGGTTCGATGGGAGTGGCCGGCTGTTACTCTTTTTTCCCGAGCAAGAATCTAGGCGGCGTCGGCGATGGCGGCATGATCGTCACCAGTGATGAAGATTTTGCCGAAAGGGCCAGGATCATCAGGGTCCATGGCGGGGCACCCAAATATCATCACGGGGTGGTCGGCGGCAACTTCCGGCTCGATCCTCTGCAGGCTGCGGTGCTCTCGGTTAAATTGCCCCACCTGGACAAATGGCACCGGCAACGGCGCGATAATGCCGAGCTCTACCACCGGTTGTTCTCGACGGTCGGGTTGGGCGACCGGCAGGTCCGTCTGCCGGTCGCAGTTTACCGGGAGGCGGCGGCCGACGAGGCGCAAGAGGTCGATTACCACATCTACAACCAGTTCGTCATCCGCACCGCCGAACGTGATCGCCTGAAAGACTACTTGTTGGCAGCCGGGATCGGGGTGGAGATTTATTATCCGATTCCGCTGCATCGCCAGAAATGTCTGCTGGATTTGGGCTATGCCGAGATCCGTTGCCCCGAATCCGAAAAGGCCGCGGCGGAGACCCTGGCCCTGCCTATCTACCCTGAGTTGACCGACGCCATGCAGGAAGAGGTCGTGGCCCGGATCGCAGCTTTTTATGCTCAGGGCCGCTGAAAAACTTTCGAAAAGCACGTTCTGCGGAACTCTCCGGCATGGGGCGCTCCTCCTGCTGGCCTGCGGTGCGCTGTTTCCCGGTGCAGGTTCGGCCCAGCTCTCCGATTATCTCCGGCTGCCCCAGGTTTTCCCGGCCCGGGACATAATTGTGGTTTCCGGCGGCGGGGCTGCCTGGATAAAACTGTGGGACGATGCCCGGCGTTCATGGCGAGCCGGCAATTATCCAGGAGCCGAGGAATATTACCGGCTGCTCCTGGGCGTCAAGGACAATATAGCCGAAGCGCGCTGGGAACTGGCTCAGGTTATGATCCGCACCGAACAGTGGGAAAAGGCGAGACGTGAACTGGAACTGCTGGCGGAAGCACCTCCCCCCCGCCTCGAGTATCTGAACGCCCTGGGCTTGGTGTTGCGGCATGTGGGGCAATTCGGCCGGGCCCTGGAGGTCTTCGATAAGGCCCATGCCCTGGCGCCCGACAATTTTACTGCCCAGGTCGGCTTGACTCAGGGGCTGGTCGAAGTGGGCCGCAAGAAAGAGGCCTTCCCTCTGTTTCAACAGATCGTCAACCAGAAACCGGATGACCGGGAGCTGCATCTGGCCCTGGCCAACCTGGCTTTCGAACTGGGACGGTTGGAGACGGCGCGCAAGCAGCTCGCTCCCCTGGCTGATGCCAAGGATGCCCAACTCGATACCTTGCTGATGGCGGCCCGCGTGCATGAAGGCCTGGGCCTGGAACAGGAGGCTGCCGGCTACTGGGAGCGCTGTCTGGTACTGGCTCCAGGAAATCGCGAGGCCCAGGGACGGTTGGCCCTGTATTATGAAAATCAGGGCCAGCTCGATAAGGCCCTGGTTCATCTTCTGGCCCTGTTGGAGAAAAATCCCCAGAACACCTCACTGCTCATCCGGATTTGCCGGATCTATGTACAGACCGACAGATACGCTGAAGCAGTGCCTTATTTCGAAAGATACCTAAAACTCAAACCGGACGGTGCTCCGGAGTCGTTGTCGCAGATCGTCAATCCACGGACCGAGTAAAACGGGTAACTGATACAGACAACCTGCTCACTCACGCCGGAGCTGTTTTCCTTAAAGAAATCCGGTCGGCCGTTTTGGTGATTCCGGACAACCAGGACCGCATGAATCTCTGTCAGAGGATGGCTTTTGCCGGGGGCT
>Ga0055477_10000073_pt1 | contig 20831 bp, 21 predicted proteins | sample Muzzi_PWA_D2_FD_57683 | JGI IMG/M metagenome (GOLD analysis project Ga0055477, IMG submission 57683) | Wetland microbial communities from San Francisco Bay, California, USA, that impact long-term carbon sequestration - Muzzi_PWA_D2 | ecosystem: Environmental > Aquatic > Marine > Wetlands ... | reverse complement strand
TCCTGCTCGCCGATGTCTTCAACCGGTCCGCCGCCATCAAGTACTCCGACCGAAACGGCCTGATCCTGGCCACCATGCTGCTTCGCCACAACAGCCAAAAGGTCAGGAGCCAGATCGAATTGACCCCCGAGGAAGTCCTCACGACCAAGCAGGGATTCAATCAGACCATGGTCAAGGAAGTCCTGCGGTTCCTGGACCGCAAACAGGAATATGTCATTCAGAAATTCCGGACCACAACCGAGTCCCTGCTCCGGGTCTCGGCCCAGGAGAAGCCGTCCGGGGATGAGCTGCCACCTCGATTCCTGCTTTTTCTGCAGCGCGAAATGGTCATTTTCCTGGCCCTGGTTGGCGGCGAGTCGGCCCGGGCCATCATTCAGGGGGTGGTTCAGGAATTCGGCAACCCCGCCTCCACTTATTATCAGGCCATGAGCAACAAGGATAACCTGCGTTACTCCCTCCAGCTTCTGCAGGTGGCCATTCGCTGCCTGCGCCGCTTCAACGACCCGCAAACCCCGGCACTGATAGATGTCATAGTCAGCCGGGCTCACGACTTCATCTTCCTCAGCGAAGACCCGGCCCACCACACCTATGTCAATACGGTAATCGAGCGGATCCGCCAGCCTCTTTAGTGATTTAACTCAACCGGTGCCGGCAGTGAATCATACTTAAAGCCGACCGGGAAAACCGGCCACTTTGCCCGGAATTCTACGACCCCGTTAACGACGCCGAAGTACCGATTCACTTTTACCAATACCCTGATTTTCGGTCGGAACGGCATTATTGTATAAACAGAAATGAGAAAGTTGCGAAAGGAGGTGAAAGTTATGAAAACCATTCCGAGGAGAAAAATTGAAACAGCAGTCGACAACATCCTTGAATTAACTTCCATTTGTCGTGGTGATTGGTGCCGGGCACTGGAGGGAGAGGTTGACAACTTGAGGAGCGACTGGAACGCAATCACCGGCGGGATCACCTTGGGTTTTGGCGAGCCGCAGAATGAGGTGTCCCGGAAGATTCGGGCCGCCTACCGCAACCTGGGACCTGACATCCACATTTAATCACCCACGGTTGATTCAAGGTGGCAACCGATGTGCGGTTGCCGGGGCGAGTGACGCGAGAGATCATCGGTAATTTGAAATGAGGTGTTATTGTGCAAATCTTCAAACAGCTGATGGTCATCTCGTTGATGTTTTCACTCGCCTCCTGTGCTTCGGTTATTTCCCGCCAGGTGAGGGACGAAGCCTTGCCGGCTTTACCGATGAAGACCCTGATCGAGAACGTCCGGGATTACAATGGCAAGACTGTCATCCTGGGCGGGTATATCCTGCAGACTGAAAACAGCCCAGGGCACGCGACCATCTGGGTGTTGCAGACCCCGCTGGATGCCTGGGAAACCCCGACCGCCAAGGATAAATCCGAAGGACGGCTGGTCGTTTCCAGGAAAGGCTTCCTTGATCCCAAAATCTACCGGCCGGACCGGCTGATCACGGTGGCCGGGAAGATAGAGGGATTGAGCCAGGGAGAGGATGGCCTCTGCGTCAATACCTGCCTGAATCTGACCGGCCGCGAAATCTATCTCTGGCCCGAAATTGACGATTACGATTATTTCCTCTACGAAGATCCTTATTACTACTACCCTGATTCAGGTTATGACAGTATCTGGGATCCCTACTATTACCGCTAACCTCACTACTGTCTCCCCCCCATTCCAGCCGAAAACAGCACCCGGGCCGCTAACCGGGGAGCAGCAGACCCTTTACTTTAACCCCGGCCCCGACTTGGCAATGGCCAATAAAGTCGTCCACCGCGGCTTGACCCAGGTCATGTCGCGACCCGGAGGGTGGTTCTATATTAAGAACAAATTCAACCGGGAGAACAGCATGCATCTTCAAGAAAGTCTGCAGGATCTGAACGTCAAGGAGGCCATTGCCGCCCATCCCGCCATCGGCGAAATTCTTGAGCGTTACGGGATCGGTTGCGGCAAATGCTCCATCGGCACTTGTCTCTTGCGGGAGGTAGTGGCCGTCCATTTTCTCGACCGGGAAACCGAAACAGACATCGAGGCTGAAATAAAAAACTATCTGGCCTCTTGCTGACAAACTCACCGCCCTGGTCCGGGAGGATTGTCAGCTCGCCCTACTCAGCCAATGATTATAATTTTTATTAATGGAAAAGATTATGATCGAGTGAGGAAATGCTAATGCCTTTCATCGAACTGCCCGACGATCGGGGTAAGATTTATGTCCCGGATAAAAACAAAGGTTCCCGGAAAAAACCCTGCCCCGACTGTTTCAGCTGCAACTGGTGCAGCGACGACCGGTGCCTGAGATGCCGTCCCCTCTGTCGCCAGCACCCTCCAAAGACACCGCGAAAGTAAGTTCGTCAAACTCAAAACGGCTAAAGATCCGAGGTTATTTTGTCATCCGGAACCTGATACTGAAGTGCGCCAAAAAGAAAGCGGCCGGCATCTTCATTGAGACACCGGCCGCTCTAGGGGGAGTAAAACAGCTGTTCCGAAATGTCCTTTTCGGGGGGGAAGAAGGACATAAGGAGGGAGAACAGCCATAATCAGGCTATCACAACTTTTTCCCAAGTCAAATAGACATTTTATCGCGGCTAAAAATTTTTTTTAACGGACCGACAATTCTCCTCTGCCCCGGGCTCACTTTTTTTCTCAGCGGTTATTTGATTATCGTTCATCGCCCGCCATCTCTCCGGCCAACTTAACAGCGGCGTTGAAGGCCCGCTCCATATCCGGCAAGTTGCTCAACTCTGGTACTACCTGGATGTAGCTGACGATGCCGTTGCCATCAACCAGGATCACTGCCCGGGCCAAAAGCCGGGAATTTTCCTGGAGCAGCCCAAGTGAGCGGCCGAAGGCACCTTCCTTGTAGTCTGAAAGGAAATGGATGTCGGTAAGTTTGGCCTCCTTTGCAAAACGGCGCTGGGCGAAGGGGGTGTCTCGGCTGATTGTGATGCGCTCGACGGTGGCCGGCAAGCGATCTCCTTCCTCGCCCAGGTAATGGGTCTGGGCCTCGCAGACCTTGGTATCGATGGATGGCACGATACTCAGGAACAAAATCTTGCCACGGACCTTGGCCAGATCGATTTCGGCCAGGCTGTCGGCCGCAACCAGGGAGGTTGAGGGCAGGTGGTCGCCGACCTTGATCGGGGTGCCGACCAGCGGCTCGACTTCACCTCGCAACGTGACAGCACTGCCCGGCTCGACGCTGCCGGAATTCACGGGCGGCAGGGGCTGGGAATTAAGTCCGGCACAGGCTGAAAGGGTTATGACGGCTGGGAAAAGGATCAATGCATGGAGCAGCTTTCCAAGTTTCATGGCGGTTACCTCGGTTGACTGGCGAATGATATGGATCGGCAACAAGCACCGACCTTTCTATCTTATTTATTCTAGCACCGGACTCTGGTTCGCCGTCAACAGCCATTGTTCATTGATTAAAGCAGCATTTTTTGTACTTCTTGCCGCTGCCGCAGGGGCAGGGTTCGTTGCGGCCGATCTTCTCCGATTTGGCCTGTGGGGCCTTGACGATCTCGCCGTCCAGGTAGAACCACCGGCCGTCATCCTTGACAAACTGGCCGATCTCGTGGAGCCCGAGGGTGCCGCCCGAGGCCTTATAATTGGCAACGAACTCCACCACCCCGTTTTCATCCCCTTCCCCACCACCCTCGGTCCGGATAATCTCCAAACCGGTCCAGGTGACCGGAGCGGCATTGTCGAATTCATCCTCGCCGGGCCGGGTCGATTCGTGACAGGTGCGCAGCACATAGCCGTAATCCTCGCGAACATGGGCGGTGTAGCGCGACCGCATCAAGGCTTCGGCGGTAGGCGGTATTGCCTCGCCAGTCAGATAAGGACCGCAGCATTCATCGTATTCACGGCCGGAGCCGCAAGGGCAATTTGACATACTTGTAACCTCTTATTTGATTAAGATTTTTGAAAGCAAGGCAGAATTAACAGATTGCGTCGCCGTGCTGCTCCCAGCGATAACAGTTCCGGGTGAAGTGCCCGTTATCGACCGGACCAGCGCCGCAATCCGAATGTATAGTTACGACGCGAGCTTGCCGGTTGGCCCGCGAATCAGCCGGGAAGCTCCACGAACTCAGGGTCCTCCGGGCTCCGCACCACCCGCCACTGTTGTTCCTCATGGTCGAAATCGGCGATCTTCTCCAAGTCCATTTTCAGATATTTTCCCACCCCTTCCACGGCCACCGTGCCATCGGGCAGCAGGAGCTCCCCGGAACCTTCGAAAAAACGGCTGGTGTCGCGGGTGATTCGGCCGATCACCCGCAATTCCAGATCGGTGGGCACCGGTTTCTTGAAACGCACTGTGATCTCCACCGTTACCCCGAACTGCTGGGGATGTCGGATCATGATGGCCCGGCCGATGGTCTCGTCGAGGATAGTCGAAGAGATGCCGCCATGCAGACGGTTCGGGTAGCTCTGATGCTCGGATCGGGGTGTAAAGACGGCCAGTAATTCACCGTTGTCCAGTTCGTAAAAACTGGTCAGCAGCCCGAATTCGTTGCTAAATCCGCAGACCAGGCAGGATCTCGAGTTGGGCTGCTTGTTGACGACTCTACGTATCAAGGGTTCTCCATTCTGCGGATAAGAGTGTGTTTAATAGTAATAATTACCCTCCCGTCTTCAGCCGTCCCTGTTTAATCAACCCCCCGCCAGCTTGACCTTGAATCCCCGGCCGACCAGTTCGGCGGCCAGCAACTGCCTATGGTCGCCCTGAATCTCGATTACTCCTCCCTTGACTGTGCCGCCGGTGCCGCATTTTTTTTTGAGCGCCCCGGCCAATTGCGCCAGTTCCTCGGAGGCCAGGGCAAGACCGCCGATGATCGTCACGCCGGCACCCTTGCGGCCCCTGGTTTCTCGCCCGATCCTGACCACGCCGTCTCCCGGCGGCATAACCTCAGGAGTCCGGCAACGGCAGTTGCCCACCCCCAGCCCGCAATCCGGACAAAGTCGGCCTCGATCGGTGCTGTAAACCAGGCTTCCCTTCTTGTCCCGACCCATGATCCACTCCCTTGACGCTTAGCGGTCCCCGCAATTTAACCGGGAAATCGAAATTAGGAAAACAATTTACGGGGCTTACCCGAAGCGAAAATCCTTCCAGAATTCATTCACCCTCCGCATCATCGGGAAATACGCCCGCAGTTGTCAGCTCCGGATCAGATACAACATTGGGATTCGATGGCGTACAAGTCACGCAGCCTGTTCCTGGTATTTCTGATCTTCTCGGCGTTGGTCCCGCCGGCACCCTTACCCTGCTCAGTCAGCGAGAAAGTCTCCTTCTGCATCCGCTCGATGAGCCGATCAACCTGAGCGCGCCACTCCGGGGAACAGACCTCTACATCCGTCTCGCTTTCTTCCAGCCCGTAAAGCATCAAATTCACCGGTTTGCACCACGACCGATTGAAAATCGGCTTCGTTTCCCGCCGCTGATGATTTTCAATGATGTAATTGGTCGTCATTATCACACCTCCTATTTTTTAGGATAAATCCTCTAAACATAAAATAGCTACTGCGGGGAGATCTTGCCGCTCCAGGAAGAAGTTGGTGCCGTGATTTGTCAACCTGATGAGGCAGAAAACCTGAGCCGGTTCAACTGGGCAGGCATATCTGGGGAGATGACGGATGGAAGACGTGGACCACCATGTGCCGGCGCGGAACCAGGTCCGGGGCGGAGGTTACGACGCATAACTTCACTCGGGCGGGGTACGGCGCATGTACACCGGGAAGCGCGGCAGGCCGGATTCATAGCGGCCATAATACTTGAAGGTGATAAGTGAACCGAGCGGCGGCGGATTGTTCCGATCTTCGTCGCTGAAACCGCTGCCGATCTTGAACTTCAATCCGCTTTCAGGCAATTCCACCAGGAGTGCCCCCATGCGTTCCAGATTACGGCCCGTACCCGGCAGGTACCCGGTTACTATCGCTTCCCGGTCTTCATAGCTCTTGACTTTGAGAACGTCGGAGCTGCGTCCCACGGTATAGGGAGAACCGGACTTGCGCAGCACCAACCCCTCGCCACCGGCCTTTTCCACCCGCGTCAGTTCCGCACGCAGCCGCTCTTCATCAACAACCGGACGGTGCTCGATCACGAAAGCATAACTGCCGTGATGACGGGCAAACCAGTTCACTGCCTGTTGCAGACGTTTTTCGAAACCGGCGGGATGGGCTGGTACATCGAAAACCGCGAACCGCAACCCCAGCCAGCCCGGATCCGGCCCCGAACGCCGGACGATGGCCGCAGTCTTCTCGAAGGTGCCGCGTCCGCCCCAGATCTCCCCTTCCAGTGGGAAAGGCGGAAAGTCGGCAGTGAAAGCCTCCGGGACTTCAAACGGGATGCCACTTCTGGACAAGAGTCGCCGTCCATCCCAAAAGCCCCGTACCCCGTCCAGTATTTCACTGTACAGCCACCCGGATAGGTCGATATCGCCCTGATAGACCTTGGGCAACATGATTTCCAGGCCCCAGGAAAGATTGCACGTTAAAACAAAAAAGAAACACACGGAAACCGCGATTTTTCTGGCCATGACGCCCTCTCGTTTTTTTCACACACCCTAACCAACAAAATCTATATACGCAATCGGAATGTCAGGGTAATGTCGGGCAATATCCGGATTGGCAATACTGTATCGTTATAGCTCCACCCGGTAGAACATCCTTTCGCCGCTCAGGGAACATCCCGTTCAGGCCTTCGAAAGGTTGAGAGAAAGGCAACCGTTTGACACGGACCGGTCAGGGCCTGAAAGCAGGCCCGGTGCTCCGACACAAAACTCGCATAAATGGAAAGGTGGGTTTTTTCTGAAAAACTGCGAACCGCCCTGTAGGCTTGCGCGAAGGGCACGGAGATAATCTTTGAGACCGCCGCGGGGGTCTTTTGGTTAACCCTGAAATTTCGGGGGCCGGTTTTCAGACTCGATGAAACCGGGAGGCTCCGGTCCCCGGCTTAATCTACTCAGGCAGTGTAAGTAATTGGTGGATTCGCCCGGCAGATTGAAATCGCCGAGGCAGAATAAGATACTGGCTGATGCGAACTACAGGCCGGCAAAAGCAAGGGGAGTCCGCTCATCACGCACCCCCTTAGCTTGTGTTGGCTATCCTGGCGACAGCCTTATGCTCTGTCGGCCCCGACAGGGCTTCAACCGCCGATAGTCTTGCCCAGATCCTTGATCTGATCGATTTCCTTTTTCACCTCGGCCACTTCCTTGACGCCGGGCACGCTTTCCTCGGCCTCGCGCAGCCCCTTCTTGAAGGAACTGATGCCCTTGCCGAGTCCAGCGCCTAGTTCCGGCAGTTTCTTGCCGCCGAAAACCAGGAAGGCGATACCCAAAATTACCATCAACTCGGGAGTTCCCAGACCAAACATAGTTTCACCGCTCGTAAATTTTCACTTCCAGATCAACTCTGCGTAGAGTTGTCATCCTTTTTGTCTTCCAGTTTGTCCTTATCTTCTTCGGCCTTGGTGGATTCCTTGAAATTCTTGATGCCCTTGCCGAGACCGGCGCCGATCTCCGGCAGCTTGCCGGCACCGAAGATGATTACGATAATCACCAGGATTACTAATAGTTCCGGCATTCCCAATCCGAACATTTACCTTCTCCGACTCTCTGGTTGAATTGCTCTTATGCTCTTGGTTTACCTGAAAAATACGGGAAAGCCAAGAAATTCGTGAGCCGCTCGCGGAGCCCTCTGTATAGAAATAAGTTCGAGACGCCGGTCTGACAAGGAATGATCTTGCCGAAGGGCGACAGCCCCGTGGTTTGGGTCACCGGGCTTATGATAAAGCCGGGGAAACAGGTCAGGGCGCGGGCTCAGAGGCGGGGGAGGATGGCCAGCAGCAGCCGTTCCAGGTCGGCCGCCGCCTCGGCCATCGCCGCCAGCACCTCGTCGATCAGGATGGGCTGGAAATTTTCGGGATCGTTGACGTTGCCGATCACCGACAGAGCCAGGACCCGGAGCCCGGCGTGGCGGGCGACCAAAACCTCCGGCACGGTCGACATACCAACGGCGTCGGCCCCGTTTCTGCACAAGAATCTGGTTTCAGCCGGGGTCTCGAGACTGGGACCGGGTACGGCCGCGTATACCCCGGGCACCACGTCAGCCATCCCCAACTCCCGGGCTTGCTCCAGGGCCAGTTCGATCAGCTGGTGGTCATAGGGACGGGAAAAGTCCGGAAAACGCGGCCCCCATTCCTCATAATTGGGACCGCGCAGGGGATTGTCGGGGATGAAATTGAGATGATCGCGAATCAGCATCAGGGTGCCGGGTCGAAAGCCCGGATTCAGGCCACCGCCGGCATTGACGACGATCAGAGTCGCACAGCCGAGCCGGGTTAAAACCCGCAGCGGCAGGGTGGTCTCCCGGGCCGAATAACCCTCGTAATAGTGTAGCCTCCCCTGCAGCAACCCGACCCGCCGGCCGGCCAGTTCCCCGCAGACCAGACGGCCGGCATGACCGGCCGTGGTGCTGACCGGAAAATTTGGGATATCTTCGTAAGGCAAAGCCCACGGGCCCTCAACCCGGTCAGCCAGACTTCCCAGACCGGTGCCCAGGACCAGGCAGATTTCCGGCTGGAGGGGCAGGCGGGCCCGGAGAAAATCCACCGATTCCTCGACCCGTGACCGATAGAGTTCCGCCGCGGACGCCATGGTTCCGGGGTCAAGTGTCATGGACCAATTCAGTCATGTTTAAGGGCCGCCTGCTTTCGGGGCAGGATAAAAGTGAAGATCGTCCCGCCTTCGAGCCGGTCGGTGAATTCCAGCTTGCCTCCGTGAGCTTTTTCGATGATCTGGCGGCAGGAGGTCAGGCCCAGGCCGTGGCCGTCCACCTTGGTGGTAAAGCTGGAATCGAAGATCTCGTCACGAATATTTTCGGCAACCCCCTCTCCCCGGTCCTTGACCATGACCTGAACATTATCGGCATCGAAGTTGACCTCGACATCGACCGGATCATGTTCCTTGCTGGCCTGGGCCGCGTTCAGCAGCAGATTGGTCATCACCCGGTAGATCTCCAGCCGGCAGATTTCGACCTTGGGCAAATTGTGGCGATAGAAAAAGCGGACCTGACGGTCCTTGAGGTCCGGGTGGACCTTGAGTTCCGACTCCTTCAACTCTTCCATGAGATCTACCAGGGAGCAGGACTCGACCTTGCGCGGCCGGTGCAGACGCTTGGCGTTGGCCAGGGCTTCGGCCATCATCTCGGTGAGCTTGTCGCGGCCGGACTGCATCACCTTGATCAGCCGCAACACAGACTCATCGTCGATTCTTTTCTCCAGCATGTCCAGGAAGAGAAAGGGGGCCATCTGGTTTTTCATGTCGTGGATCAGGATATTGGCCTTCTCCAGTTCGGCGGCGATGATCTCGGTATTGAGCCGGATGCGGTGGCTCAGGGTACGCATCATCGAAAACAACGATTCGGGACGCTGGGAGAAATACTTCTGGAACTGTGAGCGGGTGATGCGCAACAGGGTCGAATCGGTCATCGCCTGTACCGTGGCCGAGCGGGGCTTGGCCTCGATCAGGGCCATTTCGCCGATGTATTCAACCGGTTTGATCGAGGTAATGAACTTGGTCTGCTTGCTGATCTTCAACTCCCCTTCCAGGAGGATGAACATATCGTCGCCGGGAGAGCCTTCATGACAGAGGTATTCATGGATCCCCACCCGGATTTCCTCGACGTTCTCCGCAAAAAAAGTGAAGAGTTCCTCTTCCGTGAAGTGCTGGAAGAGATCCATGGAACTGAGATACTTGAATTTCTCGTCAGGGCTGATCACTGGCGACCTTCCATGCTTTTGTCTGGGCTCCGGATCCCGGTGATCCGAAAAGTAAAGCAAATTGTACAGTACCCTCAGGAACCGGCTAATGCAATGTTGGAAAAATTCCCGGCCATGCAGCTACAGGGCGTGGCGCGCCACGAAATCCTTGATGGCCCCGATCTCGGCCGGCAAGACTCGGCAGCGGCTTTCGCGCCCGGCCAGCCCGGCCAGCGCCGACGGCAACTCCGGTTCCCGGCCGATGGCGCGGGAAACCGCCTCACCGAACTTGGCCGGGTGGGCGGTGGCCAGGCAGACCAGCTCAACTTCCGGCCGGCGCAACTTTAGACCGGCCCGCACCCCCACCGCCGTATGCGGGTCGAGGAGGTAGCCCTGCCGGTAACAATCGGCGATTGTTTCCCTGGTTTCCGCTTCAGTGACGCTTTGGGCCAGAAAATCTCTCCGCACCCGCTCCTGCTCGGCATCGGAGAAGAGCAATCTTCCGCTGCTGCCGAACGCAGCCATGGACTCGCGTACCCGAACTGGATCTTTGTCGTAGAGATAATAAAGGTAACGTTCGAAATTGCTGGCTACCTGGATGTCCATGGAAGGGCTCGAGGTCTGCACCACCTTCCCCAGGGAGTATTCACCCTGGTTGACGAAGCGGGAGAGCAGGTCGTTCTCGTTGGTGGCCAGGATCAGCCGGCCGATCAGCCCCGGGACGAGCAGGCGGGCGACATGTCCGGCGAAGATATCGCCGAAATTGCCGGTGGGCACCGAAAAATCCACCGCTTTACCGGTTGGGCCGGAGAGGCGCAGGGCACCATAAACGTAATAGACCACCTGGGCAAGGATCCTGGCCCAGTTGATGGAGTTGACCGCCCCCAGGGCATGTTTTTCCTTGAAATCCAAGTCGTTGAAGATGGCCTTGACGATGGCCTGGCCGTCGTCGAAAGTCCCCTCCACCGCAATATTGAAGACGTTGGCGTCGGTGACCGTGGTCATCTGCAGTTCCTGGATCGGGCTCACCCTTTTGTAGGGATGGAGGATGAAGATATTGATCCGCTCCTTGCCGCGCACCCCGTAAATGGCGGCACTGCCGGTATCGCCGGAAGTGGCGCCGAGAATGTTCATGTGGCCGCCGGATTTCCGCAGCAGGTACTCAAAGACGTTGCCCAGAAACTGCAGGGCGACATCCTTGAAGGCCAGGGTCGGTCCATGGAACAGCTCGAGGATATGGAAGCCGTCGACCCGGACCAGCGGGGTTATTTCAGGATGCGCGAAGGAGTCGTAGGAACGGTTAAGCAGTTCCCGCAGGTCGTCGGCCGGGATGTCATCGACAAAGCGGGAGATCACCGCGAAAGCCAGCTCCCGGTAATTCATGCGCCGCCAGCCGGCGATCTCTTCCGGAGTCGCCGCGACCACCTCATCGGGCAGGAGCAGGCCGCCGTCGGTGGCCAACCCCATCATCACCGCCTCACTGAAACCGATCGGGGCGATACCGCCTCTGGTACTGATATATTTCATAGGTTTGTTCCGGTTGTGTTTGTTCTATTTGTTTATCACCGCAGAGATTTTGAAGGACCCGGAGAAATTTTTATTACCGGTTTTCAAAGCCCTCGTGGTGATGTTCAGCAGCAGTGTAACTTGTCGATGGCCGGGACCGATCCGCAGCCGGCCTGATTCCTTCGGCGGGTTACGCGAAGTTTATCCCCGAAAAAGACTCAACCCGACTACACCATTAGAGGCTTCCGGGCTGCAATCTTGCCCCCTGTTTTACCATTCTGCATTCTGCATTCTTAATTATTAATTGTCACCCGATCAGGCTGCCTCCTTCCATCTCGTGCGGAACCGGCAGTTTCAACAGTTCCAGGATCGTCGGGGCGATGTCGCGCAAAGAGCCGCCCTCGATCAGCCGTCCATCCTGGTGCTCCCGGTCGATGAGCAGGAACGGCACCGGATTGGCGCTATGGGCGGTGAAAGGACCGCCGCCCTCGGGATCGACCATGATCTCGGCGTTGCCGTGATCGGCGGTGATCAGGACTACGCCGTTCTGGCGCAGCACTTCGGCCACCAGCCGCCCCAGGCATTCATCCACCGTTTCACAGGCTCGGATGGCTGCGGCCAGGATGCCGCTGTGCCCGACCATGTCGCAGTTGGCGAAGTTCAAGACAATCAGCCGGTAGCGCTCCTCGGCCAGCCGGCTCAGCAATTCTTCGGTCACCAATCGGGCGCTCATTTCCGGCTTCAGATCGTAAGTGGCCACCTCCCGGGGTGAGGGGATCAGGACCCGATCTTCTCCGGCATAAGGTTTTTCCCGGCCGCCATTGAAGAAGAAAGTGACATGAGCATACTTCTCGGTTTCGGCAATGCGCAGCTGCAGCAGGCCGCGGCGGCTGACCTCTTCGCCGAGGATATGTTCGAGGGTCACGGGGGGGAAGGCCACCGGCAGATCGAATTCCTTGTCATAGGTGGTGAAAGTAACAAACTCGGCCAGGTCGGGCCGCCCCTCCCGGACAAAGCCGTCGAAGTCGGGTGCGGTGAAAACCCGGGTCAGCTGGCGGGCCCGGTCGGCCCGAAAGTTGAAAAAGATCACGCTGTCGCCGTCGGCGATGTGGTCCAGTCGACCGCCCGGCCCGATAATCACTGTGGGTTTGACGAACTCGTCGGTCTCGCCGTGTTCATAGGCATGAAAGATGGCGACGTGGGGATCGGCGCTCACGATACCTTTCCCCTGGACCAGGGCGCGCCAGGCTAGTTCCACCCGCTCCCAGCGGTTATCCCGGTCCATGGCGTAGTAACGCCCGGAGAGGGTGGCGATCCGTCCGACACCGATCCGCTCCAGCTCTTTATCCAGTTTCTCCAGATAGATCTTGCCGCTGTGCGGCGGAGTATCGCGACCGTCCAGAAAGGCGTGGATCAGGACCTTGTTCAGCCCCTGCCGGGCCGCCATCTCCACCAGGCCGACCAGGTGGTCGATATGGCTGTGGACCCCGCCGTCGGAGAGCAGGCCGAGCAGATGCAGGGTTCGCCCCTTATCGCGACAGCGGTTGATCGCCCCGGCCAGGACCTGGTTTTCGAAAAAGCCGCCGGTTTTCAGGGCCCGGTTGATCCTGGTCAGGTCCTGGTAAACGACCCGGCCGGCGCCGATATTGAGATGTCCGACCTCGGAGTTGCCCATCTGCCCGGCCGGCAAGCCTACCGCCTCGCCATGGGCGGTCAGGGTGGTATGGGGATACTCCCGCCACCATCGATCCATGTTGGGTTTTCGGGCCAGGTGGATGGCATTGCCCGAACCGGGCGGCGCGCAACCCCAGCCGTCGAGAATGGCCAGCAGAACAGGACCCTCGGATGGTCTTGCTGCGGTCATTTCCTGCCGGTACCCGTCTTTTTTGTCGCCGTGCCGGTCCTTTTTTTGGTGGGAGCAGCCGGCCTCCTCATCCCGCCTGCTTTTTTCGTGCTGCCGCTGGCCTTCTTGGACCCCACCTTTTTCTTGGCAATGATCGAAGCCTTCTTGGCCTCGGCCGATTTCGACTTGCTGGCGGCGATTTTAATCGCCCGGGCGGCCTTCTTGGCGGTGGTCACAGACGATTTTCTGGTTTCCGCCGCATCCAGCTCATCGGCAACTGCCGTCTTCCTGGATGTCGCCCGCTTCTTTCCGGGTTTAGCCAAGGCCGTATCCTCCGGAGGCGCCGGCAGGGTCAGGGGATCAAGCCGCGGGGCATCGTGCCAGAGGCCCTCCAGGTCGTAATAGCGGCGTGATTCATGGTAGAAGATGTGGACGACGATATCGTTATAATCCAGCAGGACCCAGTTTCCGTCGATCAATCCTTCGGTATCGCCTGACTTCATCCTCTTGCTGCCGATTTCGCCGTCGATGACATCGGCCAGCCCCTGCACGTGCCGAGTCGAGGTGCCGCTCATCAGCACGAAGTAGTCGGCGAAACTGGCCAACCCTCTGACGTCCAGGACCAGCAGATCCTGGGCCTTCTGACGATCGGCAACCTGGCAGATGATCCGGAGCAGTTCTTCGGGCGGCAGCTCACGGTATTTTTTCTGGATATTTTTCATTAAGGTGCGGTTCCTCATGCGTTTGAAGCCGTAACCGGCCGGTTCCCGTCATCACCGGGAGGGTCGGGAGAAAAATGTTCATCATAGCCGATTCCGGTCGTTTCTTACAACCGGCTTTAATAAAAATCCGCCCTTCAGGCTGTCGCCTCCCTGACCAGGCAGGCCACCAACCGGGACAGCGTGCCGACCCCAGCTGATTTGTCCATTGAAATATAATGTTATTGAAGTATAATCGCCGACCAATGTATCTTATGATTTTTTTAATGCCGCCGGACCCTGGGTCCGGTTTCTTTTCGACCCGAAGGAGCCCCTCTCATGAATAAGAGTTTGAAATGGAAGAGCATCCTCCTGTTGCTCATGATCGTCTTCTCGGCAGTCACCATCCTGCCCTCGGTCAGCGACAACGTGCCCACCTGGTGGAAGAAGTACATGGCTCCGGGCGGGTTGCGGCTGGGCCTGGACCTGCAGGGCGGCATGCACCTGGTGCTGAAGGTCGATCTCGAGAAGGCCATTGAAAACAGCCTGGATCTAGCCGCCCAGGATCTCAAGGCGGAATTGGCCACCCAGGGCATCTCCGTAGTCCGCACGCCATCCGCCGACCTGAAGCAGGTAATCTACACCCTGCCTAACACCGGCGCCCTGGAAGAGGTCCGGAAGGTGGTGGAGGGCGACTTTCCCAACCTGCAGATCAAGGTCGAATCTGAGGCCGGCTCCTTTCCCCGCATCATCCTGACCCTCAGCGATACCCAGGTCGATTCCATCAATAAGAACGCGGTCAACCAGGCCCTGGAGATCATCCGCAACCGGATCGACCAGTTCGGCGTGGCCGAGCCGGTCATCGTCCGCCAGGGCACCGACGAGATCGTCGTCCAGCTGCCCGGGGTCAAGGATCCCAAGCGGGCCCTGAAGCTGATCGGCGAAACCGCCCAGCTCGAGTTCAAGCTGCTTTACGAGGAGAAGGACGTCGATCTCGACAGCCTGATCAACCAGGCCATCCAGGCCGGCCAATGGCAGAACGGCGATTACCAGGGCGAAGGCCGCAGACGGCTGAACCGCGCCCTGCAAGGCAGGCTGCCGGCCAACACCGAGATCTACTTCGAGAAACGAATCAATAACGAAACTCATAAGGAAGTGATCACGCCGCTATTGATCAAGACCCCGATCATGATGACCGGCGACATGGTCCAGGACGCCCAGCCCCAGATCGGCGGGACCTACAACGAACCCTATGTCAGCCTGACCCTGACCGGCCGTGGCGGCAAGGTCTTCGGCGAGATCACCAGCAAGAACGTCGAGAAGCGCTTCGCCATCATCCTCGACGACATCGTCAAGAGCGCCCCGGTTATTCGCGAGCGCATCCTCGGCGGCCGGGCCCAGATCTCCGGCAGCTTTACCTACGAGGAAGCCTCCGACCTGGCCATCGTCCTGCGGGTCGGAGCCCTGCCGGCCCCGGTCAAGATCATCCAGAACCTGACAGTCGGCGCCTCCCTGGGCCAGGATTCGATCAACAAGGGGTTGATCGCCGGCCTGATCGGCACCGTCCTGGTCCTCTCCTTCATGATCTTTTACTACCGTTTATCCGGGATGATCGCCAACTTCGGCCTGCTCCTGAACTTGCTCCTGCTGTTCGCAGGACTGGCCGCTTTTTCCGCCACCCTGACCCTGCCCGGCATCGCCGGTATCATCCTTTCCATCGGCATGGCGGTGGACGCCAACGTCCTGATCTTCGAACGAATGCGCGAGGAGTTCGCCCTGGGCAAAACAGTGCGATCCGGGGTCGAGAGCGGCTTCGAGAAGGCCTTCTCGACCATCATCGACTCCCAGGTCACCACCCTGGTCACCTCCTTCGCCCTCTTCCTCTTCGGCACCGGCCCGATCAAGGGCTTCGCCATCACCCTGTCGTTGGGTATCGTCTTCAACCTGGTCGCCACCCTGTTCGGCACCCGGATGGTTTACGATTTCATGCATTACCGTGGCGGACTCAAGAAGCCGCTGAAGTTCTTCCAGCTGGTCGGCGCCACCAGTTTCAACTTCATGCGCTGGCGGCCGGTTTCCTTCACCATCTCCGGGGTCCTGGTCCTCTGCGGACTGATCGGCTTCATCCAGATCGCCCGGGGCAAGGCCAACCTGGGCATCGACTTCTCCGGCGGCACCATGCTCCAGTACAAAACGGACACGGACTTTTCCCTGGGCGAGGTGCGCAAGGCCATGAAGCAAAGCGGCCTGGAAGATGTCGACCTGCAGGACGTGATCAACGAACATCGCCTGATCATCAAGGTGAAAAGGTCCGAGGAGGAGGTCGGGGCTTTGACCGCCGCCGTCAGCCAGGTTCTGCAGGATAAACTGTCCGACAAGAAATTCACCCTGGAAAGCCAGGCCGAGATCGGCTCCTCGATCAGCGCCGTACTGCGCGACAAGGCCCTGCTGGCCATCTTTATCTCCCTGGTCGGAGTCATCGCCTATCTGGCGGTACGTTTCAACTTCAGCTACGGCGTGGCCGCCGCCGCCGCCACCTTCCACGACGTCCTGGCGGTGGTGGGCATCTGCTGGCTGTTGAACGTGGAGATGACCCTGCTGATCGTCACCGCCCTTTTGACGCTGGCCGGCTACTCGCTGAACGACACGGTGGTGGTCTTCGACCGGATCCGCGAAAACCGTGGCAAAGCCGCCTCCGGCCGCCTCAAGACCGACGGTTTCACCGACCTGGTCAACCTCAGCATCAACGAGGTCCTGAGCCGGACCATCATCACGGTCCTGACCACGCTCCTGACCGTGGTCTCGCTTTACGTCTGGGGCGGCGCGGTGATCCACGACTTCTCCTTCGCGCTGCTGGCCGGAATGATCGTCGGCACCTACTCCTCGATCTTTGTCGCCAGTCCGCTGCTGCTGCTCTGGCAGCGGGAATAGGCCGGGAGTTTCGGGCATGGCTGCAGGTCCGTTTCCCCAGAGCCGGCGGCTGGAACCGGATGAAAAATTCCGCTTCCGCTGCGGCCCGGATCTTTCCTGCTTTACCGACTGCTGCCGCCAGCTGGACCTGGCCCTGACGCCCTATGACGTGCTGCGGCTGCGGCGGTCTCTGAACCTGGGCAGTGGCGAGTTTCTGGAGCGCTACGTGCTGGTGGAGAAAAGCGAAGAGTCCCCCTTCCCCCAAGTCTACCTGGCCATGGTCGACGACGGCCGGGCCAGCTGCCCCTTCGTTACCTCGCTGGGCTGCACGGTGTACCGGGACCGCCCCGGCGCCTGCCGCACCTACCCGCTGGGCCGCGGCGCCAGCCTGCGGCGGGACGGTCTGGTCAGCGATTTTTACGTGATCCTGACCGAGGACCACTGTCGGGGTTTCGAGCAGGCGGAGGAACAGACCGGTCCGCTCTGGCTGGCCGACCAGGAACTCGCCGACTACAACCAATTCAACGATCTGCTCCTGCGGATTATCCAGCACCCCCGCATCAAAGAAGGCTTCCGCCCCGGAGAACACCAGTTGGAGCGCTACCTGGAGGTGCTCTATGACCTGGACCGACTGCGGGCGGAGCTTGATGCGCCCCCGGCCGACGACGAACAACTGCTGCGCCTGGCCTGCGACCTCATCGAACATGAACTCTATCCAACCGGCACATAAGGGCATTGAAGAGCAAACCCCGCGGACGGCCGCCCCGCCCTTGGGTTCTGCGCTGACCGGCCGGTTACGCGCGATCGCCGCCGCCCACTGCGCGGAGGAAGGTGGCTGTCACGGCAGTGACCACGCCGACCGGGTCCATGCCACCGCCCTCTTGATCGGCCGGGAAATGCGGGCTAATCTGCGAATTATAAGCGCCGCCGCCCTGCTCCACGACATCGGCCGGCGCGAAGAAAGCTTGAGCCGGGGGAGGATCTGCCACGCCACCCTGGGGGCGGAACTGGCCGGGCCGATCCTGACCGAGCTGGCTTTTACCGGCGAAGAGATCGAAGCGATCCGCCACTGTATCGCCAGCCATCGCTTTCGGGCCGACAACCCGCCGGAGTCGCCGGAGGCCCGAATTCTCTTCGACGCCGACAAGCTCGACTCCCTGGGCGCCATCGGCATCGGCCGGGCCTTCCTGTTCGCCGGCCAGGTCGGCGCCCGGCTGCACAACACCGAAGCGGCCCTGGTGGGCAGCAGTGCTTACTCTATCGAAGATACCGCCTACCGGGAGTTCCGCTTCAAACTCCGCAAACTGCGCGAGCGGATGCTGACCCCCCTGGGCCGGCAACTGGCCGACGAACGGCACCGGTTCATGGAAGAATTTTTCAAACGCCTCAACCAGGAAATCGGCGAAGGAGAACGAGATGTCCAAGAAAGTTAAGGCCATTGTCATCACTGGCTACGGTACCAACTGCGAAACCGAAATGGCCCATGCCTGCCGGCTGGGCGGTGCCGAGCAGGTAGATATCGTCCACATGAGCCAGCTGATCTACGGCGAATACCGCCTGGATGACTACCATATGCTCAACCTGCCCGGGGGCTTTCTCGACGGCGACGACCTGGGCGCCGGCCAAGCCGGGGCCCACCGCTTCAAATATGTCGAGGTCAAGAACAGCGGCGAAAAGCTGATGGACCAGCTGCAGCGTTTCATTAAAGACGGCAAGCTGATCATCGGGGTCTGTAACGGCTTCCAGCTCATGGTCAAGACCGGCCTGCTGCCCGGTTTCAACCGCGATTACGCAAGCCGCCAGGTCAGTCTGACCTATAACGATTCGGGCCGCTTCGAGGACCGCTGGGTCTGGCTGAAAGTCGATCCCGCCTCGCCCTGCGTCTTCACCAAAGGACTGGACCGCCTCTACTTCCCGGTCCGCCACGGCGAGGGCAAATTCGTCACCATGGACCAGGCGGTGATGCAGAGCCTTCTGGACGAGAAGCTGATCTCCCTGCGCTACGCCGACGCCAAAAGCGGTGAAACCACCATGACCTACCCGGCCAACCCCAACGGCTCCCCCGACGGTATCGCCGGGATCTGCGACCCTACCGGCCGCATCTTCGGCCTGATGCCTCACCCCGAGGCCTTCCTGCACCGGACCAACCACCCGCGCTGGACCAGAGAGGAGATGCCCGATGAAGGCCAGGGGTTGGCGATTTTCCGCAACGGCATCGAGTTCATCCGGAACAATCTGCTGTAAAGGATCTTACTGAAGGCGCCGTATCATCAAAACGCATAGGTTGGGCTGAATGGAATGAAACCCAACATTTTCCACCCTGCACCGGCTTGGGTTCTGCAACTTGGGAATGTCGGGTTACGCAGAGTTGATCCACGACAGTGGACTGACCCGACCTACACGATCGGATGTCTCTCAGTCATTTACTAAACGGATAATAAACCGCAAGCCGGATTGCCATGGTCGAAGCTGAAACCCATAATGCTCCGGAAACCACCCCGGCCGAGCAGATCATCCGCTTCATCGACGAGGTCCGCCATTACATCATCGGCCTGGTCCTGGCCCTGCTGGCCGTCACCGTGCTGCTCTTCTTCTTCGCCCCGCTGCTCCTCGACTATTTCCAGGATTACCTGCACCAGGATCTGGCCTACTTCACCGTGGCCGAACCCTTCCTGGCCCGGGTCGAAATAGCCCTGATCAGCGCCGTCTTCGTCCTCCTGCCGGTCATCGCCCTGCTGGTCTGGACTGCGCTCTCCCGTCCCTTCAAGATCCCCGCCGCCAACCGCAAGTGGTTCGTGCTCTTCACCTGCGTGCTCTTCTATTCCGGGGCCTGGTTCTGCTACAAGGTCACCCTGCCCTTCGGGGTCAAGTTCCTCCTGGGATATCAGACCACCCAGCTCAAGGCCCTGATCGCGGTGGGCAAGTTCGTCACCTTCGTGGCCATCTTCCTTCTCGGTTTCGGCATCATCTTCGAACTGCCGATCTTCATGGTCTTCGCCGCCCGGGCCGGCCTGATCTCCCGCCAGTCCTTCGAAAAGAACCGGCGCTACGCCATCCTGATCATCAGCATCGTCGCCGCCCTCCTCACCCCCACCCCGGACGTGGTCAACATGACACTGATGGGTGCCCCCCTCTACCTCCTCTACGAACTGGGCATCATCGCCCTCAAGATCCTCCGCAACTGACCATCAGAGTTACCATCACTGGCAAACAATGTCGTAAAGGCGGCAAGTAGAGGCTCCCTCCCTAACATGCAATTATTGACATCCCAGCATCTGCTTTTACATAACAATTCCCTGACACACCGACGACATCGAGCTGAACTGCCCTGATGTAAATGGCGATTCCAATGTTTCTTAAAGGACCCATAACTGCATCCGATTACCATCGAATTTCAGTGGTAATCTAGAAATATTCTTACCCGCCCGGTTTAAGGCGCACAACTCACCTGTGAGATCCGAAATAATTTATTCACCCTCACTAAAATAATCGTTGTATTCTCCAGAACTATCGTCTTATCATCATCCTATTGTTAGGTAGATACTTTATAACCATCGCCAAGTAATTTATTTGCCGTCTTTGATGGCTGAGCATCGAGTCAAAAGGGCCTGCAGCCAATCTATAACCGTTGTTTGCGTAGCTCATTAAATTTTGGCGTTCAGCCTTTGGCTGGCCGGAGGAGCGCCGGCATGTCAGGTTCTTGCGTCTTCCTGGAGATGAGGGCACCTGCTGCATGGGCCGGCCTATTTATTGCACCCAGGGGTCTTGCCCAAAAATTAGCATTTTTTGCTGTCATTCTGAAGGGGTTTAGGGTTTTCTTTGCCACATCCAGGAAGAACTATCGATGATAAAACTTATTTTAAACTTCGGATTATCCAAATCATCCGCCTATATTTTGCGGTTCATACCACCATTTTCCCAATTGTTTACATTTACTCGGCTTATGCCCTGAGCAAAAGATCATCAACAGCATATAGGAGTTGATCATGTTCAAACCACCTTCATCCTTCAATACCAGCCTGGTTGCCTTGAACTTAGGCCTGATATTATTGATGACAGTTTTTGCTAATTTATGTTTTGCAACCC
>Ga0055477_10000062_pt1 | contig 21390 bp, 18 predicted proteins | sample Muzzi_PWA_D2_FD_57683 | JGI IMG/M metagenome (GOLD analysis project Ga0055477, IMG submission 57683) | Wetland microbial communities from San Francisco Bay, California, USA, that impact long-term carbon sequestration - Muzzi_PWA_D2 | ecosystem: Environmental > Aquatic > Marine > Wetlands ... | reverse complement strand
TTTAAATTTCCGCATCCAGCGCTGGCGTCAAGGGATCAATCGCTTCATCGCCGGGAGCGGTTTGCCGCCCCAGGCCGTAGGCCTCTACCAGACTCTGCTGACCGGCGATCGAAGCCATCTTTCAAAAGTGGTAAGGGAAAATTTCAAAAACTCCGGCACCTTTCACTTGCTGGCCATATCCGGCATGCATCTGGCTCTTCTGGCCATGCTCAGCGGCCTGCTCATCAATCTGCTGATTCATCGCTCAACCGCCCTGCTGCTCAATTTCCCCTGCCGGAAAATAACCGCTGCACTGGTTCTCTTGATTCTCTGCCTGTACACAGCCCTGGCCGGCCTCCAACCTCCGGTGGTGCGAGCCCTGATCATGGCCGCCACCTTTATCGTGGCGCTGCTTATTGATCGCCCGACATCTCCGGGCAACAGCCTGGGATTGGCTGCCCTGTTGACACTGGCCTGGCAACCTGCCGCTCTCTTTCAACCGTCATTCCAACTCTCTTATTTGGCGGTTGCCGGCATTTTGGCGTTCGCCCGGGGATTTCCCGGACTGTTTTCGGCGCCTCATCCCGATTCCAAACCGCTTACCAGGATACGCCACTGGATAACCGGTGGTCTGGCGGTTTCCACTGCCGCCGTAATTTCCATTGCCCCTTTGACCGCCTTCCATTTCGGCCAGGTTACCATCATCAGCCCCATCAGCACCATGCTGGTCGCCCCCCTCCTCTGCTTCTGGGCCTTGCCCCTGGGGTTGGGCGGGGTATTGGTTTCGGGCATTTTCCCAGCCTCCGCCAGCATCTTGTTGCAGACCGGCGCCCTGGGGTTAAACGCGGCACAGAGCCTGGCCGCCAACCTTTCCTCACTGCCCCTGGCTTCTTGGCAGACTGCCCCGCCGCCTCTGACCCTGATCCCACTCTACTATGCCTTGCTGGCGATCCTTCTTTTTGCACGGCCCAAAAGAATAATCGGCTGGCTTGCCCTACCCCTGCTGTTCTCGGCCATCGGACTAGTCCTCTATCACCCGGACCGCCTCTCCCGTAATTTGCAGACCGGCGTCACCTTCCTCGATGTAGGCCAGGGCGCTGCGACCCTGCTGGAGTTGACCGAAGGTCAAAGCATATTGGTGGATGGCGGCAGCAATAGTAACGGCGCCGGTGATTTCGATCTTGGCGAGCAGATCATCGGCCCCTTCCTACGGTTCCGGGGATTGACCCGGCTCGACGCCGTAATCGTCAGTCACGACCATGCCGACCACTACAACGGCTTGCCCTATATCATCGAGCACTTCCGCCCCCGAATGGTCTGGCTCAACAGCACTGTGGGTCTCTCCCCCGGACTGGCGCAAATCGTTACCCTGGCCGAGACCGCCGGCAGCAGCATCCGGGTGCCGAAACAAGGAGAAATCCTGCTCGAAACCCCCACCTCGAAGCTCACTTGCCTCAGTTCTTTTCATTTATCACCCACGCCTTCCGAATCGGAAAACTCGCGGAGTCTGGTGCTGGAGTTGCAAAGCTGGGGGCACAGAATCATCCTGCCGGGAGACATCATGGCGGAGGAGGGAGGAAAACTTTCTCAAGACGGGCTGACCCGTAATTGTGCGGTACTGCTGGCCCCGCATCACGGCAGCGATAATTCCGCCAGTCTGATCCTGACCCGGACTAGCCATCCCTCCTGGGTCGTGGCTTCGGCCGGCGCCGCGGCGAGTGAAAATTTCCCCGGTCCAGAATTCCTGGCCTGGTGTGCCACCAACCAAACGCGTCTACACAGGACCGGAGTCGAGGGCGCAATCACCTTCAAGCTAGGGCCGAATGGCGTCACCTGGCAAAAGATTTCCCCCAAGGCCGGGGCCGGAGAGCGGTCAGGCAACCTCTAACGGGGCTGCCTCGCTGCCGCTGCCGGTCATACCTCGGTAAAATCTGCCGGCGGCTTACGCAGAAAGGAGAGGAACTTGGTCTTGTCGATACTGTTGGTGTAGGCTGCTTCGGGGGAGATCCAGCGTTTCTGCAACATCTCCATGATCGCATCGTCCATGGTCTGCATACCGTATTTCTTGCCGGTTTGCATGACCGACGGCAACTGGTAGGTCTTGCCTTCGCGGATCAGGTTCCGCACTGCCGGGGTACAGATCAAAATTTCCAGGGCCGGAACCCGGCTCTTGATGTCTATTCTTTTGAACAACGTCTGTGATATTACTGCCCGCAGTGCGTCGGCCAGAGTTGACCGCACCTGGGCCTGCTGGTTGGCGGGAAAGATTTCGATAATCCGGTCCACGGTCTTCGAGGCATTTATGGTATGCAGGGTACCGAAGACCAAGTGACCGGTCATGGCAGCTTCCATGGCCAGCGAAATGGTTTCCAGATCGCGCATCTCGCCGACCAGGATAATATCGGGGTCCTCGCGCAGAGCCCCGCGCAAAGCCGCGGCAAAAGACCTGGTGTGACTCCCGACTTCCCGGTGGTTGATTATACAGTTCTGGCTGGTGTGGACGAACTCTATGGGGTCTTCAATGGTCAGGATGTGATCCTTGCGAAGCCGGTTGGCTTCGTCGATGATGGCCGCCAGGGTGGTGGACTTACCACTGCCGGTGGGACCGGTGACCAGGACCATGCCTTTGGGCAAGGTGGAGAGCTTGGAAATAACTTTGGGCAAGTTGAGCTGCTGACAGGTCATGATGGTACTGGGAATTTCTCTGAAAACTGCGCCAATCCCATATTTCTGTTGGAAGAGGTTGCCGCGGTATCTGGCCAGACCCGGTATTTCGTAGCCGAAATCAATATCCCCGGTTTCCTCGTAACGCTTGATCTTGTCTTCGGAAATAATCTCATAGACCATCCGTTTCAGGTCATCGTTGCTCAATACATCAAAGCGAACCCGTTCGATATCGCCCCTGATCCGCAACAGGGGTTGCTGGCCGGCGACCATATGAAGGTCAGAAGCTCCCTGTTCATTCATCAATTTGAAAAACGCATCGATTTGGGCCATCTCGACTCCTCCTGCTTCCCAGGAAAATCAACCGGTTGAATTCCTTGCCTTTCCCGTTGTGATTGGGCGGTCGCATTCATCGCCCATAATATTAAACCGGTATTTTAAACTTAGCCTAATAAAATCGACCCTGGCCCAAAAAAATCCTTACGTCGACGCTAAGCAGCCGGAATGCTCAGGCCCAAACATTTCCCCTTGGACAAATAATAAATTTTTTATTGAAATAACGTGACTATCAAGTTGTCTTCCCGGTAGCTTACAAATCCGCACCTGGTAATTTTATTCGTTTATGCTTACCCTTACCGAAGCCTCGCCGACGTGAAGTCAATCAGACCCAGCATTTTGTCGATGCCGGATCCTTCGCGTACTTGTTATATCTAGCGCAAAAACGGGCTTCATGCATCATATCCTCTCTCAACCTGTGATTTTGCCGGGGGGTATAAAGCACGACCCGGCAATCATGTGAATCCGGTGCCATGCGACATATCGACCTCCATACCCATTCCACTTGTTCGGACGGTACTCTCGCCCCTCGCCAACTGGTAAGCGAAGCGCACCGAGTCGGCTTGTCCGCCATTGCCCTGACCGACCACGACACCATGGCCGGTATCCCGGAGGCGCTGGAGGCCGGTAGAGCAACCGGGATCGAAGTAATTGCCGGCATTGAGATCAGTGCCAACCACGAAGGCCGCTCGGTTCATCTCCTTGGTTACGGACTGAACCATAACCACCCGACACTCCTGCCCCTGCTGGAAGAATTGCAATTGATCAGGGAGCAAAGAAACGCCTCTATCTTGAATAAATTAAGCATCCTCGGCATCCACCTGGATCATTCTGAGTTGAGCGCCTCGGGCAACGGCCTGATCGGCCGACCCCATATCGCCAGGATGCTGGTCCGCCAGGGACACGCCGGCTCCATTAGCCAGGCCTTCCATAGGTACCTGAAGAAAAACGGCCGCGCCTATGTGGCAGCAGCCAAGTTTCCGGTTATCGACACCATTCGAGTCATCAGGAGTGCCGGCGGTGTCGCGGTCCTGGCCCACCCGACCAGTATCGACAAGACCCTGTCGACAATCCCGGGCCTGGTCAAAAATCTGGCCGCCCACGGACTGGACGGACTGGAAGCCTTCTACCCGGGGCACAGTGCCAAAACCTGCCGGAAACTTTGCGACCTGGCCTCCGGACTGGGACTGGTCATCACGGGAGGCAGCGATTTTCACGGCACCATGAAACCCGAGATCAACCTGGGCGGCGCCCCGGTCATGCCGCCCATCCCCTACCGATTGCTGGAGGGCTTGCGGGTGCGCCTGCAGGACGGCGACCAACCGGCTTAAATCCCTAGAAAAATGGTGGCCGAATTTATATAGTGAAAATCAGGACCGGCAAATGATCACGGCCGTCGCGGATTACCGGGACGTGCGGCCGAAAATTCTCAGGCATCCTAACATGAAGACTATCCTTGTCGTTGACGACGAACCAAATTATCGACTGATCCTTTCGGAATTGCTAAAGGACGAAGGCTACGAGGTCTTCGCCGCTGATTCAGGTGAGACGGCCATGAAGGTTGTCCGGGAAACCGATCTGGATCTGGTCATCACCGATATGCGGATGCCCGGCATCAGCGGCATGGAACTCCTGAACGAGGTAAAGATCTTCGATGCCGATCTGCCGGTAATCATGATCACCGCCTTCGGCGAAGTCGAAAAAGCCGTGGCCGCCATGCAGGCCGGGGCCTTCAACTACCTGACCAAACCATTCAACAACCAGGAACTCCTGGTGAGCATCAAGAAGGCCATCGAGCACTATACTCTGGTCCGGGAAAACGTGCGCCTGAAAGGCGAAGTGACCAACCTCTACAATTTCTCCAACATGATCGCCAAGGACGAGAAGATGCATCAGGTCTTCAGTCTGATCCAGAAAGTTGCGCCCACCACCGCCTCGGTCTTGATCACCGGCGAATCCGGCACCGGCAAGGAACTGGTGGCCCGGGCCATTCACTTCAACAGCCCCCGCCGGGAGGAACCCTTGATCTCCCTTAACTGCGCCGGTCTGCCGGAACACCTTCTGGAAAGCGAACTGTTCGGTCATGAAAGAGGAGCCTTTACCGGAGCCGTGGCCTTACGCAAGGGCCGCTTTGAATTGGCCGACGGGGGCACCATCTTTCTCGACGAGATCGGTGAGATGCCTTTGAACTTGCAGGCCAAGCTCCTGCGGGTCCTTCAGGAAAAATCCTTCGAAAGGCTGGGGGGCAGTAAAACCCTGCAGGTCGATGTCAGGATTGTCGCCGCCACCAACAAGGAACTGAAAGAGGAGGTCAACCAGGGAGCCTTCCGGGAAGACCTCTATTACCGGCTCAACGTTCTCAACCTGCACCTGCCTCCCTTAAGGGAGCGGGCCGATGACATTCCCCTGCTGGCCAACCACTTCCTGGAAAAATTCGCCAAACGACTCAACCGGCCTGAATTGAAAATCTCCAGTGCCGCCTTGCGCTACCTGACCAGGCAACCTTGGGAGGGTAATGTCCGGGAACTGGAAAACTGCATCGAGCGGGCGGCCATCCTCTGCAATAATGACAGTATTGAACTCTCCGACGTACAATTCGACCGTGAGCCGCCGACCAGTTCTCTGCCGGTCGGCCAGCTGTCCATCGACCATCTGCCCGCCGGTCACCGGTTGCCGGAATATCTCGACGCCATTGAGAAGAACCTCATCCAGCAAGCCTTGGTGGAAGCCCACAACATTCAGGCACATGCCGCTGAGAAGTTGGGAATAACCAAAAGTTTGCTGCAATATAAGATAAAAAAACACGAGATCAACCTGCCGATGTGAACGATTTTCCCCATGCTGTCGCCTATTGCCCCACCCCCGTGATTCTGCTAAGCTGAAGCCAGGTGAACCCCGTAGACGAGTCCGGCCACGGCGCCGCTGCCAACAAATGGAGAAAACAGTATGACCTTCACCGAGATGTTTTACCTGCTGGCTGGCCTGGCCATCGTCATCATTACCCTGTTTCTGGTCCCGGTCCTGCTGCAGATTCGGCGCACCGGCCGCCGGGCCGAGCGGCTCATGGACGATCTTGGCAGGGAAATGATCCCCCTGCTGAAAAATCTGAATGACGCAACGGTGGAACTGCAACTCCTGTCGACCTCGATCAATCACAAGTTGAACGAGGTCGGGCAGATCATCCGCACGGCCCGGCATGCCACCGAAAATTTCCTGATGGCTTCGAGTCTGGTAAAAAAGACCTTGCTTCCGGTAATAACTCAGGTTGGCGGCATCAGCGCGGGTTTACTGGCCATCGCCAATTTATTACGCAAAAAACACCATCAATCATCGGAGGATTAGACATGAGTAACAATAATTGTTCCCCGGGCTCATTCTCGAATTTCCTGGCAGGCGCCCTGGTCGGAGCCGCCACCGCCCTCCTGTTGACCCCCAGAACCGGCAAGGAGACCAGGAAATTGCTCGCCGATTACGGCGTCAATCTGAAGGATAACCTGCCGGAAGATCTGCGTCACAGGGCCGAAGTCACCATCGAGAGAGGCCGCCACCTGATCGAACAGGGCCAGGAGATGATCATGCGCGGTAACGATATCATCAACGAGGGCAAGGAATACATCGACGAAAAGAAAAAGGCGCTGAACGAGGCCATCGAAGCCGGTCGCCGGGCCATGGCAGAGGAAAAGGAAAATCTCACGGCGACCATGGAGGAGGACAAGGCCTAGGAGGCACTGCCAAAGGTCAGGGTCGGAACACCCCTCCCGGGATACGGGGTCGCGTCGCCAGGGCAAAGCAAACCACCGGGCAGGTTTGAAAATTACTCCCCCCAGGTTACTCGGGGCAGGTGTTCAAGCCACCCCAGTTGAGCTTGCGCCGGAGGATCTCAAAGTAGCCTTTTTGCGGAGAACAGATCAACCGCAGGGGGTTTTCGGCCGCCACCACTTCAAGCTGATCGCCCTCGGCCATTTCCCAGGAGGAGCGCCCGTCGATAATCACCTTGACGTCGTTGCTTTGCCCGGCCAGGCGGATGCTCAGCTTGGCGCTCTCGGGCAGCAGCACCGGCCGGCTTTCCAGCATGAAGGGACAGATTGGAGTTAGCAGCACGGCCCGCATGGCCGGATGCACGATGGGCCCGCCCGCCGACAAATTGTAGGCGGTGGATCCGGTCGGGGTGGAAACTATCAACCCGTCGGCCTTATAAGAGTTGATAAACTCCCCGTCCGCCCAAGCCTCCATTCGCACCAGCCGGTCCATGTTGCCCTTGCTGATCACCACATCGTTCAAGGCATAGGACCACGATGATGTTTCCGCCCGGCCCCGCAACCGGGCCTTGAACATCAACCGGTCTTCCACCACCACCGGTCCGGACATGATCCGCTCCAGAGCCTCGTAGCGGTCCTTCACGGCGATTTCAGTCAGAAAACCGAGACTGCCCAGGTTGACTCCGACCACGGGGATTCGGTAGCGGGCCGCCTGGTCGGCCACATGCAGCAAGGTGCCATCCCCGCCCAGAATCACCAGGATGTCCATATCGCCGCTGATCCGGTCGATCTCAACCGATACCCCGCGCTCGCTCAGCCAGGCGGCGATTTCCGTCCCGATCTGCCGCGGCAGATCCGAATCGTGCTTGCGGATTATGCCGGCTTTTCGGATCTGCATGATCATTGCCCGAATTTTTCCGACTGCTGCATCCGGATCGCCGCCTGTTCGCCGAGTTCCCGGGATCGGAGGGTGGCCGCTTCCACCGCATCCATGACGATTCCGGTAAAACCTGCCCGTTCCAGCTCATGCAGTCCGGCAATTGTGGTGCCGCCGGGGGAGGTCACCATGGCCCGCAGGAGAGCGGGATGTTCGCCGGTAGCCTGAGCCAGCCTGACCGAACCGAGTACGGTCTGGAGGGCCAGCTTCTCGGCTACCGGCCGGGACAGGCCGACTTTGACGCCACCATCGATCAGGGCCTCGATAAAGGAATACACATAGGCCGGCCCGCTGCCGCTCAATCCGGTAACCGCATCGATTTCGGCTTCCGACAGCACCACACAGGTGCCCACCGCCTCGAAAATAGCCCGGGCTGTTTCCAGGTCGTCATTCTCAACCCTGGGACCGCCGCAAAGGGCCGAGGCCCCTTCCAGCACCAAGGCCGGAGTATTGGGCATGACCCGGATCAACCGGCATCCCCGCTCACCCAGGCAGGCTTCCAAATAATCGAGGGAGATCCCGGCGGCAATCGATACCACCAGCTGTTCGGCCTGGAAATTTTGGAGATTTGCCGCCAGCACGCGACCCATAATCTGGGGCTTGACCGCCAGGATTATTATTCGACACCCGGCCAGCCCGTCACCATCGGCCGCCACCTCGATACCGTATTGTTGGGCCAGCAGCTCCCGACGCTCCGCGACCGGGTCAACGGCCAGAATCCGGTCACCCGTGGTCAGCCCGGCCCTGATAATCCCTTTAATCAGGGCTTCGGCCATTCGGCCGCCTCCCAGGAATCCGATTTTCCCTGCAAGCTGCATAACTTTCTCCCGTCCCCTTGTTAGATGATTTGTGCTTTCCGGTGAGAGACTGAACCGAAGAGCATCGTGGGCCCGCTATTCTGTTTCCGAAGCCGGAGGGCCGGAGCCTCGGTAATTGTGCGGATACTCGTGGAATCAGGATATTAGATAAAAACCAGAGTGAAGACAAATCAATTCTCCGTCCGCACCACAAAAAAAGCCCGCCGGGAAGACCGGCGGGCTCGGATTGTCGTGAAACCGCCGGCTCTGGGCAGCCGGCGGCGGATCAGGATCCGCGCAGTCCGGAACTTGCGGTGACGGAAGGTCGAGACGGAACCAGAAAGGGCAGGATCATGTTGCCGGCCTCAACCGTGCTGGTGACTACCCGGGCCAGAACGCCGTCACCTTCACTCCGTTCCAGGGCGACAAACTCCCAGCATTCGGGGTGGGCCACCAGTTCCTTCATCAACCCCAGATGCAGACCATGACCGGGCTTAGTGGCAATTACCCGCCCCAGAAGGGGGCAGCCCAGCAGGGCCAGATCGCCGATCAGGTCAAGGACCTTGTGGCGGACAAACTCGTCGCTGAAACGTAAACCCTCGGCATTGAGAATCCCGGATTGATCCATGACCACGGCGTTGGCCAGCGAACCGCCGAGAGCCAGGCCGTTGGCGCGCAATTCTTCAACCTGCTCCATGAATCCAAAGGTCCGGGCCGACGAGATCTCCTTGATAAACCTTTTCGGCGTAACCTCGACGGAGTATTTCTGCCGCCGAATCAGGTGGTGGTCGAAATCGATTTCACAGCTGACCCGGAAACCGTCATGCGGCAGAATTCTAATGGTGGAGGCACCAGCGGTAAAAGAGAGCTCCCGGGTGATCTTGATCATCCGCCGGCAGGCATCCTGCGGGCAGCGCTCTATTTTCTTGAGCAGATGGACAAAAGGTCCGGCGCTGCCATCCATGATCGGCACTTCCGGGCCATTCAACTCGATGACGGCGTTATCTATTCCCAGACCGGTAAGTGCAGCCAACAGATGCTCGGTGGTCGAGACCATGGCAGCACCCTCGCCGATAGTGGTAGCCAGGGTGGTATCCACCACCCGGTCCATCAGGGCCGGAATTTCCACGCCCAGATCGGTACGGAAGAAACGGATACCGCTATCGGCCGGAGCCGGCATGATCACCAAAGAGATCGGCAGACCGGAATGCAAGCCGATGCCGCTGAAACTGACTTTTTTGCTCAAGGTATGCTGCTGGGTAGCGATCTTCTTAAGGAAAACCTTCATATCACAAGCCATTCCATGGATGATTGTCAATGTTTGTACGACTCCCCCCTAAATACTCCCCTAAAAGAGAAGCAATTTCCAGGCCAGCAATTTCCAGGCCAGCAATTTTATTCACACACATACGGTATATCAACATCTTATCTTGGACAATCAACTTCTGATTTCAAGTCCGCTTTCGGCAGAAAAGTGGGGAAAAAGACACAATCGGCCAGAACCACACAGGGAGGAAGAGAGAGGATGCGTCAGAGTACGGTGCGGACCAGTTTGACGAATGATGCGGGCAACTTCAGTTCCAGCGGCAGTACATAGAGGGGCCAGGGGCAATCCAGGCGATGTAATTTAACCAGATCCTTGGCGGTTGTAACCAGGGCCGTCGCCCCCGATTTTTCCAGTTCCCGACCCAAAGCAATGAGATCTGCCGCGCCATAAGGATGGTGATCGGGAAAGGCTCTAAATCCGGTAATCGTATACCCCTGTTCCGACAGCATCTGCCGGAAAGGTTCGGGGCGGGCCAAACCGCAGAAAGCCAGCAGGCCGGTCCCAGGGGCGGGTGGCTCGCCGGCCAGGGCATTGCCGGATTGCAGACTACCTACTTGATAAGCAGCTGAAAAAATCGGGCGGACCGGGAAGTTTTTCACCAGCCAGCTACGAAAGTCATCCTGCCCAGCCGTATCCGCATGCCCGCTTCCGGTCAGGACAAAGGCCTGGGCCCGGGCCAGGGCGGATAATGGTTCTCGCAGGTCGCCTCCCGGAAAGACCCGGCCGTTGCCTAGGAAATCCGGACCTTTAAACAGCACCAGATCCAAATCGCGACGCATCCCCAGGTGCTGAAAACCGTCATCGAGGACGATGACGTCTACTCCCAGACGTTCGATGACGGAAAGAGCCACGCGGCTGCGCTTGACGCCGGTCGCCACCACCACGCCCGGCAAGGATTCCGCCAGCAATCTTGGTTCGTCTCCGGCCTGGCCAACGTCCAGAAGCAACTGGCGGCCGTCGCCGACCAGGTTGACCGGTTCCTTCGATGCGCCGCCATATCCCCGGCTGATTACCGCCGGGTGGCGGCCGGCATCCAGCAGGATCCGGGCCACCGCCATGACCAGCGGCGTCTTGCCGGTACCTCCCATGGTCAAGTTGCCGACACTGATCACCGGCACTGGCAACCGGTCGCTGGCCAGCCAACCGCGCCGATATGCCAGGGCCCGGCAGCGCATCAACCCGGCATACAAAGGAGCCAGGGGCCGTCCCAGCCGGAAACCGATATCCTTGTTGATCTTCATTCCGCTGCCCTAGTCCAGATACCTGCTGATGACGGCCAGGTGTCGTTTGGTCACTCCGCGCCGCGCCTCGACCAGGGCCGCTCCGCTCCGTCCGGCCGCCTTCCGGTCCTCTGGAGCGACGAGCCATCGGGTCAGTTCTTCGGCCAACTCATCGCCGTCCCGGACCAAATGCGCCGCCCCGGCCTCAAGCATCTCCCGGGCGATCTCGGCGAAATCCTCCATATGCGGGCCAAACAGGACCGGGCACCCGAAGACGGCCGGCTCCAGCGGATTATGGCCCCTTTCCTCAACCAGACTGCCACCGATAAAAGCCAGGGCCGAGTAACGGTAGAGCTCGGCCAGTTCGCCCATGGTGTCGAGAATCAGGAGATCCCCCGGCTGGTCCGGCGTGGCGCTGCGCAACTCCACCCGCATTCCCAGGCCGGCGGCCAGATCCGCCACATCCCTGGTCCGCCCTGGTTTTCGGGGGGCCAGTATCAGGTACAATCCGGGGAAAATCGAGTGCAGCTGCCGGAAAACCCGCAGGACGACCTCCTCTTCGCCGGAATGAGTCGAACCGGCAACCCAGATCGTTCTTCCGGGCAGGAGTCGAAGCAGATCGTCAAAACCCCCACCCTCCCCTGTCCGTTCCAATCCTGACAGCAGGGCATCGTATTTCAGATTACCCACCGCCTGCAACTTTTCCGGGGCCAGCCCCAGAGTTGCCAGCTTTTCCATCTCTGCCTCGCTTTGCATCAGGAGTACCGCGAAGACTCCGAAAAGATCGGCAAAAAAATGCTGAAAACGGCGGTAACGGGCCAGCGATTCCGCCGAGACCCGCCCATTGACCAGGATCGCCGGAATCTTGCTACGCCTGAGGGCCGCCAGGAAATTGGGCCAGAGGTCGGTTTCCACCAGGATAAAGAGGTCGGGGGAAAGAAACCTGAGGAAACGCGAAACGCTCCAGTAAAGATCGATGGGGAAAGGCAGCAGCAGGTCGACTTTATCGCCCATGACCTTTTCGGCAAAACGCTGCCCGGAACTGGTGGAAACCGAGAGGATCAGAACCCCCTGCGGATAGGCATTCCGCAGCCCCAGGACTAAGGCCCGCACCGAGGCTACCTCGCCCACTGAAAGGGCATGCACCCAGATCCGGGGGCGCCCGGCCGGCATTCCCCGCCTGAGGGCGGCCAAGCCGAAGCCGAGCCGCCGCAGGGTCCGCCCCCGGTACTTGGGCACCAGCAGCACCACCAGGACCAGGCAGGGCAGACAGAAGAGGATAAAGACGATCTGCAGGAGATTATAGAAGAACAACATGAGCGTTTGGCTTACCCCGGAGCCTCTGGTATATAGCTGAGTTGAGCAGCTAGTCTGCTCAAACCGATAAGCGAGTTCACGAGACATCGAGACTTATGCCCTATGGGTATAGTCGAGCAAAATCCCCACCGCGGAACCCAGATCAATGAACCTTATCCTCATCTCGGCCGACGAAGTCAAGGACGGAGTGGCCACCCTCCACGACCGGCAGGCGCGCCACCTGCACAAGGTCTTGCGGGCCCACCCCGGCGACGTCCTGAGAATCGGCCTGATTAACGGCCTTATCGGCCGCGGCCTGGTCCGAGAAATCTCCCGGGAGCGGGCCGTATTGGAAATCCGGGCCGCAGACCGGCCGCCATCGCCTTCCCGCCTGGAGCTGATCCTCGCCCTGCCCCGGCCGATCATGTTGAACCGGGTGCTCTCCCAAGTCGCCTCGATGGGAATCAAAAAGATTCACCTGATCAATGCCAACCGGGTGGAAAAAAGCTTTTTCAGCGCCTCGGCCCTGCAGCCCTATGCACTGGCCGAAAGACTGCGCCTGGGCCTGGAGCAGGCGGTGGATACCATTATGCCGCAGGTGACCGTTCATCCCCGCTTCCGGCCCTTCGTCGAAGACCTGATACCGGCGCTGCTCGGCTCCAGCGCGACCGGCCTGATCGCCCATCCCGATGCCGGAGCCGGACTGGCGGAAGGACTAACGCAACATACACCTATCGGGCCGGTCCTGCTGGCCATCGGCCCGGAAGGGGGCTGGGTCGACTTTGAGCTGAAGATGTTCGAAAGCCAGGGGTTCCGGCAATTTACCCTCGGGCCCAGGATCCTCCGGGTCGATACCGCCGTGCCGGCTCTGATCGCCCAGGCTGAACTGCTCCTGGCCAACATCTCGGCCCCTGGAACCCCTTTCAGGGCCTAGCTATTCCGGAGATATTTTTTCCGGAAGTGGTCGACAATCAGCTGCAACTCCGGCAGCCCGAGCCCATAGAGCACCAGTCCGTAAAGCAGCGCTCCGCCGCCGATGGCCACCAGCAGCAGAAATATCTCCATCAACAGCCCGCCCCCCCCGGTCAGCCGGGTAAATCCCTCCAGCCAGCCGACCAGCACCAGAGTAGCCAGCAAGACCTTGCCAAATCCCAACCCCAGGTATCCAAGGTGTAGTCCTCCCAGCCTCCGCCCGAGCATGGTGAAGAGAAAGAGAAAATTGGCGATCATAGCGCATGAAACCGACAGAGCCAGGGCCCGGTGCCGCAAGGTGCCGATGGCCAGAAAGATGACCGCCACGTTGACTGCCACCGCCAGGAAGCTGCCGATTACCGGCACCCGGGTATTGTCGATGTTATAAAAGACCGGCACGGTGACTTTGACCGCCGCATAGAAAGACAATCCCAGGGTATAATAAACTAGGGCCTCGGCGGTCATCATGGTCGAAAAATGATCGAAGCGGCCATGTTCGAAAATCAGCCTGATCAGCGGTTCGGCCAGGATGATCAGCCCCGCCGTGGCCGGAACCGTCAGGCAAAAAGCCACGGTCAAGGTGGAAATATAGGATTCCTTTAAATCCGACATGCTGCCGGATGCCGCCTGTCGGGCCATGACCGGATGGGCGGCGATGGAAACCGCCACCCCGAAGACCCCCACCGGGAACATGAACAGCCGGAAAGCGTAATTCAACCAGGAAAGGCTGCCCTGTTGCAGGGAAGAGGCGAAGAAGTTGTTGATGAAGACGTTGACCTGCAGGGCCGCCAGCCCGGCCACCGCTGGCACCATCAGGCGCAGGATGCGGCGCAACCCCGGATCGGCCAGGGAGAGGTTGGGCCGGAACCGGAAGCCGGTCCGGCGCAAAGCCGGGAACTGCCCCACCAACTGCAATAGACCGCCGATCAAGGTGCCGAAGGCCATGCCGACGATGGCCGGCTGGCCGAAGCGAGGCATAAGCAGGGCCAGCCCCACCCCGCCGATGATGGAGCCCAGGTTGAAAAAGCTGGAAGAGAGCGACGGGATGAAAAAATAGCCCCTGGTGTTGAGAATGCCCATGCAGACCGAGGAGAGCGAAACCAGCAACAGGAAAGGAAACATGATCACGGCCATCTGCCGGGTCAGCTCGACCTTGCCGGGAGTGAGCTCGTATTCGGCCTCGACCAGGAAGCGGACGATATTCTCCGCCTGCCAGACCCCGACCAAAATAATGACGCTGAGCAGGATGGAGAAGAAAACCATGACGTTGCCGGCCAGCCGCCAGGTTTCCTCACGGCCGCGATTGGTGTCGTAATCGGAGAATACCGTGACGAAAGCGGCGGACAGCGCCCCCTCCCCGAAGAGGTCGCGCAACAGGTTGGGAATGCGGAAAGCCACCACGAAGGCATCGTAGGCGAAACCGGCCCCGAAAAGATAGGCGAAGGCCTGCTCGCGAACCAGCCCGAAAACCCGGCTGCACATGACCGCGATGCTGACCGTACCGGCCGCCCTGGCGATGCGGCCGGTATGTTCCGCCGGCTTTTTCATCCGCTCCTCTTCCTTTCCCTGTAGAGATGTTTCGGCAACTTAGCAAGTTGCCGACCGGAAAACAACAGGGATGACTGATCGGCTTCAAAAAGCCGGACCGGCCAGGAGATTGCGACCCCGCCATATCAGGTTGCGAAGCGAGCGGGACAGGGGAGAATTTATCGCCCCCCGGACTTTTTCCTTTGAGTTTCAGGCCCTGAATAGTAAGAATTAATGAATGACTGCTCCGGCAGGACGCCGAGACCGGCCGCTGCCAGACCGGCAGACTGGCCTGCCGCCAGGCCCCGGTGCAATGCCAGCCCGGTCTTCACCTCTCTGAAAACATAACGGAGGCATTCATGCAGGATATCAATCTGGTTAGGAATGTAGCGTTATTCGGACATGGCAAAAGCGGCAAAACCTCGGCCGCGGAAGCCCTGCTCTTCACCGCCGGCAAGACCACCCGGTTGGGCAAGGTTGACGACGGCTCCTCGGTCATGGATTACGAGCCGGAGGAAATTGCCCACCACATGACCATAAGCTCTTCCTTCAATCAGTGTTCCTGGAAAAAACATGACATCTACCTGATCGACACCCCCGGTGACGACAACTTTCTGAATGAAACCAAGTTCGCCGCCGCCGTTGCCGACACCGCCATCCTGGTGGTCGAAGCCACCGGCGGCCTCAAAAGCCAGAGCGAAAAAATCTCCGACTTCATCAGGGAAAGAAAACTGCCGACCATCATCGTCGTCAATCGCATGGACCGGGAAAGGGCCAATTTTGCCGGTTGCCTGGCCGAAATTGGTGACGCCCTGCCCTTCAAACCGGTGGTGGTGCATCTGCCCATCGGCGCCGAAGACAATTTTCGGGGGATGGTGGATATCGTCCGGCAAAAGGGCTACCTCTTCGAGGGCGATACTGGAAAAGTCAAAGAGACTGAGATCCCCGGGGAACTGGCCGACCAGGTTGCCCAATACCGGGAAGCCCTGATGGAGATGGTGGCCGAAACCGACGACGAGCTGATCGAGAAATTCCTCGAAGAGGGCGAACTTTCCGATGCCGACCTACAGGCCGGTCTCAAGAATGGGGTGGCCTCCGGGGCCCTTGCCATCGTCTCCTGCCTGTCGGCCACCAGGAACTTGGGCTGCGGCCCGCTCCTGGACCTGATCTGCGATTTCCTGCCCTCTCCCACGGCGCGGCCCGCCACCCTGGGCACCGATCCCAAGAGCGGCGATCCGGTGGAACGGTTGCCCCGACCGGATGCCCCCTTTTCCGCCCTGGTCTTCAAGACCATGGCCGATCCCTATGCCGGCCGCCTCACCATTTTCAAGGTTATCTCCGGCACTCTTTCCGGCGAGTCCTTTTACAATTCGTCCAAGGAAACCAGTGAAAAGTTCGGCCAGCTCCTGGTTCTGGAAGGCAAGACCCAAAGTCAGATCGATAGCGCCGGCCCCGGCATGATCGTGGCCGTGGCCAAGCTCAAGGAAACCGTTACCGGCGATACCCTCTGCGCCCCCACCGCGCCGGTGATCTTCGAAAGTTTGACCCCGATGGAACCGAACATCTCCTACGCCGTGACCACCGGCCAGAAAAAGGACGAGGAGAAGCTCCACGCCTCGATCAATAAGATGCTGGAGGAAGACCCCACCCTGCAGCTGATCCGCGATCCGCATACCAGGCAGATTCTGGTTTCCGGCGTCGGCCAGGTCCACTTGGAGATTATCGGTGAACGGATCAAGCGCAAGTTCGGGGTCGAGATGCAGCTGGAGCTGCCCAAGGTTCCATACCGGGAAACGATCAAGGGCAAGGCCCGGGTCCAGGGCAAGCACAAGAAACAGACCGGCGGCCACGGCCAGTTCGCCGACAGCTGGATCGAGATCGAGCCGCTACCCCGCGGTGGGGGCTTCGTCTTCGAAGATAAGATCGTCGGCGGCGTCATCCCGCGTCAGTTCATCCCAGCGGTGGAGAAAGGGATCATCGAGGCCATGGACAAGGGGGGCCTGGCCGGCTACCCCATGGTCGATATCAAGATCGCCTTGGTGGACGGCTCCTTCCACGCCGTCGATTCATCGGAAATGGCCTTCAAGATCTCCGGCGCCCTGGCCTTCCGCAAGGGAACCCAGGAGGCCAAACCAGTGCTGCTGGAGCCGATCATGAACATGACCATCAAGGTCCCCAAGGATTACGTGGGCGATGTCATCGGTGATTTGAACGGCCGGCGCGGCAAGGTCATGGGCATGGATTCCGAAGCCAAGAACGAGGTGATCACCGCCCAGGCCCCCATGGCAGAAATTCAGCAGTACGCCCCTAATCTCACCTCGATCACCGGTGGCCGAGGTTCCTTCAAGGTGGAATTCTCTCACTACGAGGAAGTGCCGGCCCAGATGGCGGCAAAGATCATCTCCCAGGCCAATGCCGACAAGGAATGAGCCACGGGCAACCTGAATGCGGATACACCTGCGGGGTTCTGACGGTCAGCGACCGCGGAGCCTGCGGAGCCCGCCCGGACTCCAGCGGCCCGGCCCTGGCCGACATCCTCACCGGCCAGGGTTTCATCCTGTCGGCCACCGCCATCGTCCCCGATGTCGTCGATGAAATTCGCCAGGTGCTGCTGGAGTGGGTCGATGAAACCGGTCTGGATCTGATCCTCACCACCGGAGGCACCGGGCTCTCCCCCCGCGACCTGACGCCGGAAGCCACCCGTCCCTTGCTGGACCGGGAAATTCCCGGCATCCCCGAGGCCATGCGACTGGCCGGCCTGGCCCAGACCCCTCATGCCATGCTGTCGCGCGGCCTGGCCGGCACCCGCGATCGGACCCTGATCATCAACCTGCCCGGCAGCCCCCGGGCCGCCAGCGAAAATCTCGCGGCGGTCATCAACATCCTGCCCCACGCCCTGGACAAACTCAAAGGCGATCCCCGCGACTGCGGCAGATAAACTGGATTTGCGGAATCGGACCAGGTCGCAGGATGGGCTGGCAAAACGAAACCCAACAAACTTCCTGCCTCAGCCCCACCTACACGATCAGAGGCTTCCAGCATTGTCCCTGAAAAAAATAGGGCGACCATTGCCGGTCGCCCTCCTGTTTTAGCCAACTTGGAAAATAATCCTTAAGCGAAGTTGCCCTCGCAATCAATCTCCACCGGCACATCCCCCTTGGCCCGGTTCACCACCTCGCCGATCACGAAAGAGGTCTCACCCATGGCGGCCAGTTGGAAGCAGATATCCTCGGCCTCGTCCGCCTCGACGAAAGCGACCATGCCGATTCCGCAGTTGAAGGTCTTGAACATCTCCTCCGGCTCGACGTTGCCGGTTTTGCATAGGTAGCGGAAAACCGGCGGGATCGCCCAGCTGCCGGTCTTGATCCTGACCTTGCAGCCGTTGGGCAACACCCGGGGAATGTTATCGAAGAAGCCGCCGCCGGTAACATGCACCAGGCCGTGGATCTTGAAATGCCTGATGATGTTGAGGAGCGGCTCAGTATAGATCCGGGTCGGCTTGAGCAGTTCTTCGCCGACCTTGCAACCCAGAATCTCCAAATAATCGTCGACCTTGAGCTTCTGCTCCTCGAAAAAGACCTTGCGAACCAGGGAGAAGCCGTTACTGTGCACCCCGCTGGAGGCCAGGCCGATCAGCTTGTTGCCCACCCGGATGTCGGAGCCGTCGATGATGTCATCACGTTCGGCGATGCCGACCACGAAACCGGCCAGATCATACTCGCCACCCTTATAAAGGCCGGGCATCTCGGCGGTTTCGCCGCCGATCAGGGAACATTTGGAGATCTCGCACCCTTTGGCGATGCCCTTGACCACGTCCACCGCCACCTCCAGATCGAGTTTTCCGATGGCGAAATAATCCAGGAAAAAAAGGGGCCTCGCCCCGGAAACCACGGTATCGTTGACGCACATGGCCACCAAGTCGATGCCGATGGTGTCATGCCGGTTGCATAGCTGCGCCACGGTGAGTTTGGTGCCGACTCCGTCGGTGGAAGAGACCAGGACCGGGTCCTTGTAGCGATCGCCGCCCAAGGCGAAGAGCCCGCCGAAACCACCGATATCGGTCATCACCCCGCGCTGGAAAGTGGCGGAAACCAGCGGCTTGATTTTCCTGACAAACTCGTTGCCCTTATCAATATCGACGCCAGCCTCGACGTACCTAGATTTCTTCTCTTTGGTCATAAGGATCTGCTTATTATTTTGGCTGATCTGGAGTGGTTCGACACCGGAAGCCTGTTTGCGGTGCAGGCGACCCAAATAATGAGAACCGATTTCTTACCTGCGGTCCGGGCAAAAGTCAATGGCTTTCAATGTTGGCCTTTTCGGCGTCCCGGCCGGTCATTTAACTGCAACAAGAAATTGTTCCAAGAAGATAACATATCCGAGGCAACTCCGTAGATACTTTCTGAATATTTTTGGAGTCCATTGACCGGTCCGCCCAGATGCGTTAATATTTGAAGTTCTCAAATTAATGTCAACTTTACAGTCGCCCCCAGTGACTACGGCCGCGACCAAGATTAAAGGAGTTGCTTCATGTTCACCGATGACCGCTGTTTCGAGATCGCCAGGGAAGTCCATCACTGCCCCCATTGCGGCGACCGGCTCTCCTGCTGCCGGACCCCGCCCTTCCACGTCGGCGACGGCCTGGGCTGGGGCACCGAAGTCTTCTTCGTCTGCCTGAACAACGAATGCAAAATCTTCAAGAACAGCTGGGAGGAATTTGTCGAGCGCTACGGCCAGTCCGCCTCCTGTCGCTATATGAAGCTGCCCAACGAGGAGAAGGGCGGACCGATGATGGTCGGCAGCAAGGACGCCTTCACCGGCATGGTGGTCAATCCGGATGAGGTGGCCGAGGGCAGCGAGCGCTACCAACGCGAACAGGAGGCTGTGGCCCGCCTCGACTGTTGCGTGGCCGAGAAGGACCTGGAACCGTTAATCCGACTGATTACCGATGAAGAAGCCAACCTGGTAAACCGCCAGCGGGCTTGCGATCTCCTGGAAGATTTGAACGATCTGGGCTGCATCGATCCGATCCGGGCCCACAAGTTCCTGCACACCGAGATCGGCCAGCAGGCCGACTTGGCCATCGGCCGGATGCTTCGGAAACAAAACCGCATAGAGTGCCCGCACTGCGCCGAGATCGTCAAGGCCCAGGCCAAAATCTGCAAGAGCTGCGGCCGGGAAACCGGCAAGTAAATTCTGCCCCGATTCCACTCCCGGCGCAAAACTAGAGTTCGCGACCAGGGGTCCGGCGGGGTTTTCTCCCGGAGCCGTAAACCAGCTAAATTGGCCTTGCCAAACCGGCTTAATTCTATTAAATAGGCCTTTCAAAGTTTTGCATGGTGGGCGTGGCTCAGTTGGTTGGAGCACCGGGTTGTGGCCTCGGAGGTCGTGGGTTCAAGTCCCATCGCTCACCCCAGTTTTTCCAGGGTTTCCGGTTCCGGCCGGAAACCCTTTTTTTATGCGCTGAAGATGAGAACCGACGATGAATTAACCCTGGCCTGCCTGGCCTGCGGGGGTCGCACCCTTCTCCGTGGGCGCTGAGTAAAGGCCCTCGTAATCTGCACGGAGTGCGGATGGGAAAGCCCGGTCGAGCCCTACCGGGAACAGATCGAAGCCCTCAAGGAGAGCTGGTGCCGGGAAACGTCCGTCCCGGAATAGGTGGTAACTCTTGGGTCCGAGGGGCCTCCTAGACGGCGCAGACGGCCTCGGGGAGCTTCGCCGCCAGGACGTCAACCTTCTCGATTACCGGCGGCACGACCAGCAACTCGCCGGCCTTGACCATCAGTGCCTCGGCGACCCGGACGTTGAGATGGGCCTGCCGGCCCGCTTCGCCCGGGAAGGCGTCGAAAATACCGAAAGTAGACTTACTCCGTTTATCCGAGCTGCCAATAATCCGCCGATTCAAGCCCTCCGGCCAGGCTGGACCCGGCGAACCTAGCAGTTCGCCCGGGTTCTGTCTGATTCAAGAAGTCCGGATCTGGAAAATGGTTGTCGGCGCCGCGGCCGCCCGGTAATCTGGGGGCATGAAAATCGTTTCTCTGCCCCTTAAAACCGACGCCACCATCGCCGCCATCCAGGGCTTCGCCCCGACCACCGAGCTGAAGCTGCCGCTCTTCCTCTGCCGGGTCTCGGCCGGCTTTCCCTCGCCGGCCGAGGACCATATCGAAAAGCGGTTGGACCTGAACGAGTTGCTGGTCAAGCATCCGGCTGCCACCTTTTTCGTGCGGGTGGCGGGAGATTCCATGACCGGGGCCGGGATCAACCACAACGACATCCTGGTGGTGGACCGCTCCCTGGATCCAGCCAACGGCAAGGTGGTGATCGCCGTTTTAAACGGCGAGCTGACCGTCAAGCGGTTGTACCGGCATGGCGAATCGTTCCGTCTGCTAGCCGACAATCCCACCTACCCCGCCCTGGAGCTCGCCGAGGGCGAATCCTGCGAGATCTGGGGCGTGGTCACTTCCGTAATACACTCCCTCTAAGATGGCGAGAGGCGCCGAAATGCTTTACGCCCTGCTGGACTGCAACAATTTCTACGCCTCCTGCGAGCGGGTTTTCGATCCCGGCCTGGCAGGGC
>Ga0055477_10000061_pt1 | contig 21531 bp, 14 predicted proteins | sample Muzzi_PWA_D2_FD_57683 | JGI IMG/M metagenome (GOLD analysis project Ga0055477, IMG submission 57683) | Wetland microbial communities from San Francisco Bay, California, USA, that impact long-term carbon sequestration - Muzzi_PWA_D2 | ecosystem: Environmental > Aquatic > Marine > Wetlands ... | reverse complement strand
CTACGCCTTCGATCAGCGGGCCAGCGATATTCACATCGAGCCGAAACGGGTAAAAAGTCATGTCCGGTTGCGCATCGACGGCGTTCTGCACACCATCTACCAGTTGCCCATGGCGGTGCATTCGGCCCTGATTTCGCGGATCAAGACCCTCTCCCGGCTCGATATCGCCGAAAAAAGGCGGCCCCAGGACGGCCGTATCAAGATCGACCACGAAGGCAAGGAAGCCGAGATCCGGGTCTCCACCGTGCCGGTGGCCTTCGGGGAAAAGGTGGTGATGCGGATTCTTGATCCCGATATCATCTTCCAGGATATCAATAAGCTTGGCTTCAGTTCTCGTGATCTCAAGGTCTACCAGGATCTGATGACCAAGCCGCATGGTATCGTCCTGGTTACCGGCCCTACCGGCAGCGGTAAATCGACCACACTGTATTCAACCTTGAAACTGATCGCCACCCCGGAGAACAACGTCGTAACCGTTGAGGACCCAGTGGAGATGGTGCACGAAGAGTTCAACCAGATCTCGGTCCAGCCCGCCGTCAAGGTGACCTTTTCCACCATCCTCCGCAACATCTTGCGTCAGGATCCGGACATTATCATGATCGGTGAGATCCGCGATCTGGATACCGCAGTCAATGCCATACAGGCGGCCCTCACCGGCCACCTGGTTTTTTCCACCCTGCATACCAACGATGCCGTTTCCGCCATCAGTCGCCTGGTCGACTTGGGGGCCCAAGCCTTTCTGGTCGGTTCCACACTGATCGGGGCCATGGCCCAGCGGCTGGTGCGGACGATATGTCCCCACTGCCGGGAGGAGGTAAAAGTGCCGGCTGAAGTTCTGCGCGGTCTCGGGTTCCCGGCCGAAGGGGCGGGCGAGATCGCCTTGCAGCGCGGGGCCGGGTGCAAGGAATGCCGCAATACCGGTTTCCACGGGCGTTGCGGCGTCTTCGAGATCTTTCCGGTCTCCGATGAAATCAACCGCCTGGTCTGCCACGGCAACTCCGAGGCCGAGATTCGTGTCCAGGCCATGCGCGAGGGTATGACCACCTTGAAGCAGGATGCCTGGGCCAAAGTGAAGAAGGGTATTACCACTTACGAAGAGGCGGCCAGGGTTACCGGCATCAATTAAGTTCGGCTCCGGCTTTGCAAAAAAGGCGGGAGGTGCTTATAATTCATTTTCAATGATGCCCCTTGTGCTTCTGGAAAGCGACAGGGGGTTTTTGTTTGTCTGGTTCCTGGAGGAATAAATTGTCCGGCAAGGTATTGGCCACCAACAAGAAGGCCTATCACGACTACTTCATCGACGATACCTTGGAGTGCGGCATGGTGCTGAAGGGGCCGGAGGTGAAATCCCTGCGGGGCGGCAAGGTCAACCTCAAGGATGGCTACGCCAAGATTCAGGACGGCGAGGTGTTTCTCTACAATATCCACATCTCGCCATACAGCCATACGAATTATGGGGCTCCGGACCCGGAGCGGGTGCGCAAGCTTTTGCTCTCCCGCCAGGAGATTAAGAAGCTGATCGGCAAGGTCAAGGAAAAGGGGATTGCCTTGGTCCCTCTGAAGATATACTTTAAGAGTAACGGCAAGGCCAAACTGGAACTGGGCCTCTGCCGGGGCAAGAAGCTTTACGACAAGCGAGCCACACTCAAGAAAAAAGAAGGTGACCGCGATATTGAACGAGCTTTCCGAAAGCAATGATCGGGGTGCGGAAAAAAGAGTTTATTCAATTCTTGATTCTGCATTCTTAATTCTAAATTTGAAATCATGGGGGCGAAACGGCTTCGACGGGGATATATAAGCTTGGGCTGCATACCGAGCTCTGATTGCTCGTAAATCCATCAGACCTTAAACATAATCGCTGACGATTATGCATACGCTGTAGCCGCTTAAGGCTACCGTTCTGGGTAACCTCTCCCGCGGGGTTTCCTGAGAGCGTCGCGCACGCGGGATAGCCTGCCGGCTGCGCCTGCCGGCCGAAGGGCGAATCCTCTAGCAGGATAGTGCCGGGACCCTGGTCCCGAGTAAGTTCCGGCACGATAAGCAACTTAACGGGACTAAGTATGTAGATGCCTACAGGGGAGTATTTTCGGACCCGGGTTCAACTCCCGGCGCCTCCACCAAATTAGATCCCGTTTCCGACCAGAGTTGGAAACGGGATTTTTTTTGTCTGCTTCAGAAGCGTTGTCGGGCAAGAGGCGGCAGGATGATAGGCGGCAAAGGGTATGGTATAATCTTCCGACCAATCTGGCCCTGCTCAACCCGAATAACGTTGCCGGATTTCCAGGATTTCGTCGAGTGACATCAAGAACAGATTCAGCAGAGTGGCATCGAAGTGCTGGCCGCTTCCTTCCTGGAGTATTTCCACGGCTTTGTCGATGGTAATGGCCTTCTTGTAAACGCGGTCGAAAGTAAGGGCATCGAAGACGTCGCAGATAGCGGTAATGCGGCCGGGGATGGGGATCGCCTCGCCTTTGAGCCCGGCGGGATAACCACTGCCGTCAACTTTCTCGTGATGGGTATAGGCGATCTTCGCAGCCAACTGGAGAAGGTCGGAAGTGGAATCACCGAGGATGCGGCGGCCGATCTCGCAGTGGGTCTTGATCACTTCAAACTCTTCGGGAGTCAGTTTGCCTGGTTTTAAGAGAATCCGGTCTGGGATGCCGATTTTACCCACGTCGTGCAGCGGGCCGGCAGCGCCTATAAGCTGGCATATCTCTGGATCCAGTTCGTACTTCTCGGCCAGCAGCTGGCAGTAACGTCCCACCCGGAGGGTATGCTGGGCGGTGTCGTCGTCACGGAATTCCGCAGCCCGGCCGAGGCAGCGGATGGTCTCGTCCCGGGACAGCCGGATCTCTTCCTCCTTGCGCCGCAGGTCTCTGGTCTGCTCCAGGACCAGTTGGCTCATTTCCTGGCTGTATTCCTGGTTTTCCCGTTCCAGTTGCCGATGGCGCAGGGCATTTTCGACACTGATCAGGGTCTCGGTCTTGCTCAGAGGTTTGATGATGTAGGCCAGGGCGTCCAGTTCCAGGGCATTGACGGCGATACTGCGGTCATCGATGGCCGAGGCGACAATGGAGACCATATCGTCGTACCGTCCCCGGATTAGTCCCAATAGTTCCATGCCAGTAATGCCCGGCATATTAATATCGGTGATCATCAGGGCAAATCTCGATTCATTCAACTTTGCCAGGGCCTCTTCGCCGCTGTAAGCGGAAACGCATTCGTAGCCTTCCTTTTCCAGCCAGCGGGTCAACAGTTGGCACAGCATTGCGTCGTCGTCAACCACCAGGATTCGGGTCTTTTTCTCGGTCATGGACTCCTCTTTGTCGGATGGTGAAATGGACCTCTTTCGATATTGAAAACTATTTCCTGCAATACTGGCAAGCAGAAGTTGCCTAACCATCCAACACCTGGCGGACGATTGTGGCCAGTTGGCTCTTGGCTACCGGTTTCATGAGGATCTCCTGGATGCTCCTACCCTGACTGTGCTGGCCAAGATTAAAGTCGGCGTAGCCGGTACAGAGGATGATCGGGATATCGGAGCGAATCCCTTTAATCTCATCGGCCATACTGGTACCGGTCATGTTCGGCATGTTCTGGTCGGTGATGATCAAGTCGAATTGTTCCGACTTATGTCGGAACAACTCCAGGGCTTCGATGCTGCTGGTTCGGTAAGTCACCTGGTAACCCAGTCCGGAGAGCATGCGGGAAACCAGTTCCAGGAGGGGCAGCTCGTCGTCCACCAGGAGGATATGTTCGGTACCCCGGGGGAGGACGTCGGAAGGAGCCCAGGTTATCGGCAGTTCCGGGTTTTCCGCGACCGGCAGATATACCCTGAAGGTCGAACCGACGTCGACGGTACTGGAAACCTCGATGACGCCGCCCAGGCGGTTAACAATCCCGTGGACCACGGCCAACCCCAGGCCGGTGCCGTCTTCCTTCTTGTTGGTGGAAAAATAGGGCTCGAAAATGCGGGGAATGATAGTGCTGTCCATACCGATCCCGGTGTCCTTGACCACCAAACACAGGTACGTATCGGCCAGCAGGTCCGGATAGGCTTCGGTAAATGTCCGGTCCGGAATGAAAGATTCCAGGCGGACTTCGAGGATGCCGCCTTTTTCCCGCATCGCCCTGAAGGAGTTGGTGCAGAGATTCATCAAAACTTGGTGGATCTGGCTGGGGTCGGCGAAAACGGTCAGGGCACTTTCGCTGATGATCTGGCGGATTTCGATGGAGGAGGGCAGGGAAGAACGCAGCAGCTTAAGGGCTTCTTTGACGATGAGGCTGATCTGTACCGGGACCGATTCCTCGGGATTCTGCCGGCTGAAGGTCAGGATTTGCCTGACCAGATCCTTGGCCCGGTTGCCGGCCTTGATCACCTGGTCGATGTCATCGATGGTTTCCGGGTTGATCCCGGGCATTTCTTCCCGAACCAGCTCGGCATATCCCAGAATTGAACTCAGGATGTTATTGAAATCATGGGCGATGCCTCCTGCCAAAGTGCCGATAGCCTCCATCTTCTGGGCCTGGCGGAGCTGGGTCTGAAGCTGCGCTTTTTCATTTTCATTTTTTTTCCGGCTGGAGATATCACGGAGAATACCCAGTGCCGTCCAGTGTTCCTGGTGGCGCAGGGCCGACAGCGACATCTCGACGTCGATTTCCGAGCCGTCTTTGCGGCGGCCGGAAATCTCAATAGTCTGGTCAATCAGCGGCCCCTGGCCGTATTTGAAAAAATTCCCCAAGCCTTGATGGGCCTGGGATAGAAACCTTTCCGGCGTGATCAGCCGATGCAGCTCAACTCCGAGGGCTTCCTCCTCTGAGTAGCCGAAGATTCTGGTCGCGGCCGGGTTCCAGAAAGTGGTCTTGCCCTGCTGGTCGATGGTGATGATGGCCTCCTGGGCGGTGCTGGTGATGACGCGGTGTTTTTCCTCGCTTTCCATGACCAGCTGACTGGTCTGTTTAAAGTGAATGATCCCGGAAAGGGCTGTGGCCAAGGTCACCAGGAAATCCTCCACGTGCTGATCATGGGGGACACCCGGCTTGGTATAGACGTTGTAAAGGCCAATCAATTGCCGGGCCGGGGATAGAATCGGGATGCAGTAATGGCCGTGGGGTTCGATACCCTCATAAGTATTGTCATGACGTTCATCGATCCGGTCGGTAAAATGCACCTTGCCGTCACTGGCGGCTCTGCCGCACAGGCAATGGCCGAATTTCACCAGCCTGCAGGTCGTAAGAAGGGATTGATCCAGACCGTAATGGGCCATCAACCTTAGATGCCGGGGGTAGTTTTCATCAACCAGGAACAGGGCGCTCTTGGGCAGCAGTCCCAGATCCGAGATGGCCACCGTCTGTTCCATGAAGTCGTTGAGGAAATTCTGCAGGGTGGAGCCTTTGAGGGCCAGGTCGAGAATCCGATTGAGCAATTCCATGGTCTTGTAACTTTGCGATAATTCCTCCGCGTCTTCTCGGTGCATATTCCTCTCCAGAAGCAACTCCTTATTAGCTGCCCGCAGAGCCGCCGTACGTTCGGCAACTTGTTCCTTCAACAGGTTCTGATTGGTGCGCAGCTGTATCTCCAATTCTTTTTTTACCTGAATCTCCTGGGCGGCCAAACGATAGATCAGGAAGACAAACAGACCGACCAGGAGCAAAATCGTGGTCAGGAACAGGCCGATATCCCGTGCCAGCCTGGCAGACAATTGGCCGGCGAATTCCTGGTTGTCATGAAGGTAGACCAAGTTCCATCCCGGTAGAAAAGTAATCCGGTGCTGGTGGATGGCGTAACTTTTTCCCTCGGGACCGTAAGCCTGGCGCAGATTAATTTTCCGGAATCCATTCCAAGTCCGGGCTTCGGACCCTGACTGCCGGTCCCGGCTCGCACCGGTTAGATCACCCGGGTTTGGAATTTCCCAGAGTGACCGGTTCTCCAACCCTGGGCGGTTGCTGAAGAAGACCAGGTCGTTGGGACCGGTCAGGGCGATTATACCCAGGAACTGGTTCGGTTTGAGCGCCTGCTCGATCTCGGTAAAGGGCAATCTGGCGATAGCCACGCCGAGAACAGTGGTTCCCGATGGATCCCGGACAGGATGACTCAGGAAGAGATCTTTTCGGCCCGAGACCATATCGACTGATGGCAGGAAGAAGCCCCTGCCAAGCAGGACCTCCTGGAAAAATGGCCGGGAGGCATATTTGCGGCCGGCGCGACTGGCGGCTCTCGGGTTTTCAGAGGAAGCGACTGTGTTGCCCTGTCGGTCGTGCAGGGAAAAGAGACTACCCGGGAAACCGGACTGTACTTTAAGCAGAGCCTGGTCGACCCCAATATCTGGTCGCGCTGGCAGAGCAGCCAGGGCGGCGACCACCTGGTCCATCGAGGCCAGCTTGGCCAGAGTTTGACGGCGTTCCAGCAACAGGACTTCTATTCGTTTGGCTGACTTGGCGACGGAATCGAATGAGCGCTGATGATTTTCCAGTAAGGCCCTTTCCCTCGCGGCATCGTAATATCCGATGGCGCTGAAGGTGGCAATGGCCAGCACCAGGAGACAGAGGGTGGCGACTATGCTCATTAATCTCATTGGCTGGTCCGCAGGTATTTCCATTGCATAATGAGGGAGAGATTCGAAGTAACAATTCAAATCAGCAAATCATTTTATCATAAATTAAGTACGCTGCATGTCGGAAATATTGAGGGATGGTGGAGGAGAAAATTCCTGCTTTAACAGGTAAGGCGAATCATCTTGGTAACCCGGAATTTTACTGGGGCCTGAGGAAGCGAAAGCGACTAATCCGGCGCCAGTCATACGCATCACTTTATTTATTCAAAGCTTGATTTTTCCTATTGTCGCAACGTAGCATGAAGGCATATTCCAGTCATATGCCACATGTGGGGAGGGGTGAGGTCTGGAAAAAGCGGCACACTGAAATATTAGAAGGAGGGGCATGGACAGTCAAGAGACGCTGGTCAACAACGACCTGGTAAGGGCCTGGCTGAAGTGGGGGTTCTTCTGGTCGATCTTCGGGCCGCTCATCGGCATTCTGGTTTCGCTCAAGTTCAACTATCCAAATTTTCTCAATACCGAATACACCGTCTTCGGCCGGCTGCGGCCGATCCATATCAACGGCGTGGTCTTCGGATTTTTTACCACGGTGGTTTTCGGGCTCTTTTATTACATGGTGCCCAAAATCACCGGGGTGCGGCTCTACCGCGAGGAGTGGGGCCGGCCTCTGATTCTGATCTGGAACCTGGCCCTGGCCGCAGGCTTTATCGGCATCGCCGCCGGCTACAACAACGGCTTGGAGGTGGCCGAGTTTCCAGCTCCGGTGGCGGTGGTGCTCTGGCTGGTCTTCGTGACCATCGCCTTCCAGATCTTCAAGACCATCGGCCACCGCAAGGAGGAGACTCTCTACGTTTCGCTCTGGTACCTGATTGCCGGACTGGTCTGGACCTCGGTCAACCTGGTCCTGGGTTACTTCATCCTGCCCTATTTCACCAGCGGCGCCAACAGCGCCGCCCTGCACGGGCTCTTTATCCATTACACGGTGGGGCTGTGGATCACCCCGGCCGGCCTGGCCTGTATCTACTACTTTCTGCCGGCTGCCTCCGGCAATCCACTCTATAGCCATCGCCTGGGATTGATCGGTTTCTGGTCCCTGGCCTTCTTCTACCCCTTCGTCGGTATCCATCACTACCTCTTCAGTCCCATTGTCGATTGGGCCGAAACCCTGGCAATCGGCGCCAGCCTGATGCTGATCATCCCGGTCACGGCGGTGCTGGTCAACTTTTACGGTACCCTGAAAGGCAAATGGCATACCTTCATCGATAATTTCACCGTAAAGCTGTTGATCGTCGGCACCCTCTTCTATTTCCTGGGCAGTCTGCAGGGGTGCTTCGAGGCCATGCGTGGGTTGCAGAAATCGACCCATTTCACCGATTTCGTCATCGCCCATTCCCATCTCACCGTCTTCGGAGGCTATATCGTCTTCGCCCTGGCCTCCTGCTACTACGTCTGGCCCAAGGTTACCGGCCTGCCCTTCAGCCGCAACCTGGCCCGAGTATCGACCTGGATGATCATTATAGGTATCTCGGGCATGGGGCTGGGGCTGATCACCCAGGGACTGATCCAGGGCAACATGCTGATGACCGGCAGCGTCTTCGTGGATAGCGTCGCCGCCATGAAGCCTTACTGGCTGTTGCGCAGTGGGGTCGGCATCACCATGGATGTCGGTGTCGCTTTGGTCGCCATCAACCTGTTGAGGGGGAAAGCATGAAGAGAGCAAAATTCGTCGCCCTCCTGGCCGGCTTTACCTTTATATTCCTGGCCATTTTTGTTCAGGCTTTCATCCCCTCCAGATTGAAGGAGACATCGGTCAAGTATGTAACCAGGACCATCCGGACCTCGCTGGGCGAATTGCAGGAAGTCAAGGGTGATTCCAGGCCCTACGAGGGAGTGATCGAGCAGGGCCGCAAGATCTATATTCGCGAAGGTTGCTGGTACTGTCATTCAATGTACGTCAGACCAGTGACCGGCGAGGAGCGTCGCTGGGGACCGGTTTCTCAGGTCGGTGAGTATGCCTATGATACCCCGCATCTTTTCGGCACCCGGCGGATCGGTCCGGATCTGACCAGGGACGGTGGCAGGTACGGAGATGACTGGCACCATGTCCATTTCTTCGACGCCCGGGTGATCGTGCCGGATTCGATCATGCCGAAGTTCCCCTGGCTCTTCGAATTGAAGGATGGAAAGGAAGTGCCCAATGCCGAAGGTGCGGCGCTGATCGCCTTCGTGCAGAACCTCGGCATGAATCGTGGCAAATGGAGGGACGAGTTCTCCAGCCAGATCGTTTCCGGGGGCTCGGCCGCTATTACCACCGCCGGTTCATTGAGCCACGGCAAGGAGGTCTACGAAAAACGATGCCAGGGGTGCCACGGGGAGAAGGGCGACGGCAAGGGCGAGGCGGCCGCCTTCTTCACTAAGGTGCTGCCCCGGGATTTTACCTCCGCCACATTCAAGTTCCGAACCACTCCCAGCGGTTCCCTGCCGCTGGACAGCGACCTTTACCGGACCATCACCGCCGGCGTGCGCGGTACCGCCATGCCGCCCTGGTACGAGTTGCCGGAAGTGGATCGTTGGGACGTGGTCCAGTATATCAAGACTTTTGGCGCCGAATTCAAGGTGTCGGTTCCGGACCCGCCCATCTATGTGCCAAGGGCGCCGAACCCAACCGAGGAACTCCTGGCCCGGGGAGAGGAACTGCACAAGACCTTCCAGTGTGCGACCTGCCACGGCGAGGACCATAAGGGCGACGGGCCATCGGCGGCCAGTCTTACGGACGATTGGGGCAACCATATTCAGCCGGCCGACTTCACCACCGGCATCTTCAAGGTCGGACCCCGACCCGAGGACATCTACCGGACCTTCATGACCGGCCTGAACGGCACCCCGATGCCGGCCTACGACTCGGCCCTTCCCTCCGAGGAAGATCGTTGGGCGCTCTCTTACTACATCCTGAGTCTCTCGGCGGATATGCGATAATGGGCGAACAAATAGTCTATTGGGAATTTATTGTGGCCTTGTGCATGGGGCTGGCTGCTTTCAGTGCCTTTATCTGGGCGGTACTGAATGGTGAACTTGACGATGAAAACGAAGAGGTCAAACACCGTGTAATGGAAAGGGAGTGGCAAGATGCGCAAAGAAAACTTTGAACACACAGGGCCGGCCGGCGATCAGCGGCAGTCGACGCCTTTCTGGTTTCTGGTACTTTGCTTCGGGGTGGCGGCATGGGCGGCTTACTACGTCTTCAAATTCTGGGGCGGGCTGGGACCCGGTCTGAGATATTAACGACAAGTAAATGAAACATAAATTCATGGAGGCTGAAACATGCTTAGAAATTTAACTACATCAATCTTGTTGGTGCTGGCCCTGATGCTGGCACTGGCCGCCAACGGCTGGGCCTATGAAGCGACCCAGGTCGCAAACGGCGGAAGCATTAAAGGCAAGGTGGTGGTGACCGGCAATATTCCCCAGGACGAAACCATCAAGGTCACCAAGGACAACTTTGCCTGCGGCGATACCCTGCCCCGGGAAAAGTATGTCATCGCCCCCGACGGCGGAGTGCGCTACGCCGTGGTTTTCATCGAGGAGATCAAGGCCGGAAAACCCTTGCCTGCCACGCCGGTGGAGATTGACAACGTCAAGTGCGCCTTCGTGCCCCATGTCCAGGTTGGTGTCAAAGGCCAGGATCTGATCATCAAGAATACCGATCCCATGCTCCACAACACCCATATTTATCTTGATAAGAGAACGGTTTACAACTTCGCCTTGCCGATAACCGGCATGCAGATCAAGAAACCGATCAGAAAATCAGGGGTCATGAGTGTCGAGTGTGATGCCCATGCCTGGATGAAGGGTTATCTTTACCTAATCGAGAATCCCTATATCACGGTAACCGATGCGAATGGCAATTTCAGCCTGGCCGATGTCCCGCCGGGAGATTATGAGATCAAGATCTGGCATGAAGCCCTGGGGGAACAGGAGCAGCATGTCACGGTACCGGCCGGTGGAGCCGCTGAACTCAATGTGGAATTCAATCATTAACCAAAACCTGAGGAGGGGAAAATGAAAAAAACATTGATATCTTTGCTGACGCTGGCTGTCACTGTCCTGGTGATGGGCCTGACCGCCACACAATCCTGGGCGGTGCCCAGTTTTGCCCGGCAGTTCGGCAAGCCCTGCAGCGCCTGTCATACCATGTGGCCCCGGCTGAACAACACCGGTCGCGAGTTCAAGCTCACCGCCTATACCGACGTGGCCCAGGATTACCCGCGGCTCGAAGGGGACAATCTCGATCTGCTGCGTTATTCCCCGCTGTCTCTTTCAGTGATTTCATTTCCCTACACCAAAAGCAGCGGCAACACCGCCTCAACCGATATTCCGGCCGAGGTCGCGCTCTTCTATGCCGGCAGGATCACCCCCAATGTCGGCGCCTTCGTCGAGCCGGTTTTGGCACCCGACTTCAATTTCGAATTCGCCAAGGTGGCCGCATATCGGCGACTGGGCAGCAATACGGTCGGTCTGGCCGCCGGCAAGATGGATACCGGCGGAGTCGACCCGTACAACACCATCCGCTTCACCGCCTACCAGACCATCAATCTGCCCTCGGCCCTCGACGAGGAACATGTCCGAGGTGGCGACCCGGACAATCCCGGTGACTTTTTCGAATTCGGCGCAACCGACAATACCGGTATCATAGCCAACGGCAAATTCCTGAACAACCATCTCTACCTGGCCGCCGGCGGCTTCCGCGGCCACAGCTCCGTAGATCCCTGGGACTTTTACGGCCGGGCCGCCTGGGAGCAACCGTTAATCATTAAATCCAACGTTTCCTTCCTGACCGTTGGTGGCGTGGTCTACGACGGCACCGAGCGGTATGCTGACCCCACTTCGGCGGTCCCGGATGCGACCTATGACAGCGATGTCTCCCGTTTCGGCGCCGACTTCGATTTCCAGATGGAAGCCGGGCCCCATATCATCGAGGCCTTCGGGCTTTACATGCAGGGCAAGGACAAGGATCTTGATGCCACCGCCGGCAACGACGTCAAGTTCAAAAGCTATTACGGGGCCGCTTCTTACATCTACGACCGCATGTACACGGTCACCGTTGCCTACGATCACATGAAATCCGACGAGGACCCGAGCCTCAACAAGAAAGGACCTTCTATCAACGTGGGCTACAACCCCTGGCTCAACACCAAGCTGGCGCTGGAGTATGCCGACTTCTCCATCGACAATGACCATGAACGGCATCTCGACTTCCTGGTCCATCTCTACTTCTAAATCTTCAACTTGGTCACAGTGTGTTTGCGAAGGCCCCGGAAGGGGCCTTCGCAATTTATGGGGCTGAAACTCGGATCGTTGGAAGCCGGCCAATCGGGGCTGACTCCCTTTACTTGATGCCGGACATAACCGGGCCGGTTGCCCGATTTACATCAGCCAATTTTTTCCTGGGCTGGTGCAGAAGAATCAGGATTGGGTAAGGCAGGCAACCGGCGGCGATTATCGCGGCTGGATCGAGAAACACAACGGCGGCAGAAGAACGGAGGAGTCTGGCAGGTTCAGTCAGTCGGTTTCCAGGGCCTGGAAGCGGCGCATAAAGCGGCGGTCAATGTAATCCTTGATCCGGAAAGCCAGGTGGCCGCCGAAAGTCAGCCAGCGTTTATGCAGGACCCCTTGCCCATCCCCCAGGTTGAAGATCAACAGGTATTCACCCCCGGGGTCAAACGGTTCGAGTCCGCTCCCTTCCAGGCTGGCCCGTAAGTTATGGAAGAGAACCGGGTTCTGCCGGACAGCGTATACTCCCACCTTATCCAACGGGTTGTCCTGGAAGTAAATGCAGTCGCCGCCCCCAAAAATTTCCGGATAGGTCGGCGACTGCAGGTAGCGGTTGACCAGCAGCCCTCCGTCGGGACCCACCGGCAGATCGGAGTTGCCGAAGATCGGCGACGGTTTGACTCCGACGGCCATGAAGACCAGATCGGGCCGGTAAACCTGGCCGTTTTGCAAGGCGATAGATTCGGTTTTCACCTCGCGTACATAACTGCCCTCGACGATTTCAATCCCCCGGCTTACCAGGTTGTTCCTGACCAGATTCCGAACCTGCGCCGGGAAACGCTGCATGAATGACGAGCCGGAAAAAATTCGTATCACAGGCTGGGTCAGCTGGTGCTTGCCGGTGAGTTGCAGGATGTTGCCGGCGACCTCCGCCGAGGAGGGTCCACCGCCGACAATGCCGATCTCGATTGGGCCGGCGGCGGCCAGTTCCAGCACCCTGGCCTTGGCGACCTGAAGTTTTTCAATGGGTTTGACGGGAAAGATGTTGCCCCGGTCTTCGGTTACGCCTGTTTGCGGGACCTGGCTGCCGGCGTTGCAGGAGAGGACGTCATACTCCAGGGTGGCGCCGGAGGCCAGTTTCAGTTGTTTTTCCTGCGGATTGATGCGGCTGACATAATCCAGCGCGAAGGTGCCGCCCTGTTTTTCCACCACCCGCCGGGTCGCGAAGCGGATTTGCCGTGGAGTATAGGTGCCGCCCAGCATGCCGGGGCCCATGCCCGAATAATAATGATGCTCGGCGGGTCCCACCACCGTTACCTGGTGTCCCCTGGAAACCAGTACGCCGATCCCGGCCAGTGTAACCAGGTGAGCGTGCCCGCCACCGATCAGAACCAGTTTCTTGCCCATCGTGACTCCATTCTCGCAAAGTTCTGGGTAATTCCCGGACGGTTGGTGAGTCTGGCGTTGCGATCAGGCTCGGCCGGGATCCAAATCAATCATAGCAGGGCGCGGAATTGGCCGCAAAAAAATGTCTCCGGGAGTCTCCAGGTAAAGCGGATCGGTCTTTAGTTCTATCCGGCGCAGGTTTTATACAGCTTGGCCGCAATATATATTATGTTCTATTATCCTTAGATGAAATTCAGAATCTGGAACCGGCAAGATTGTCGTTAAGGGGGTCTTAATGTCGAATCAGTACGGGATGCGAGGTGCGGTCTGGCTGTTGCTGGCTTTGCCTTTTTGCCTTTGGACCGGGTTACATGCCGCGTCCAATGCGGAGGCGGATCAGGCGTCGCCCAAGGTTCTGTCGGTCATGAGCTATGAGGCCGACAACAGTTGGACGGTATCGGAAAGGGAGGGAATAGATCAGGCCCTGGCCGATTACGAGGTCAAATACTTTTACCTGAACACCAAGCAGGATCAGCAGGGCGGCAGGGCCAGGGCTCGTGAGGCTCTGGCGCTGCTGAAGGAGTTTCGGCCCGATGCGGTAATCGCCGCCGACGACAATGCCCAGGAGATGTTTGTGTTGCCTTATCTCAAAGGGAAAAGTTCGTTGCCGGTGGTCTTCTGCGGCGTCAACGACGAAGCAGCCAAATACGGCTATCCGGACAAAAACATCACCGGGGTGGTCGAAGTCAAACATTTTCTCCAGACCATAAGTTTCGCCAAGCTGATCATCAAGGATCTGCGGCAACTTGCGGTCATGTACAAGGAAAATCCTTCCAACGCCGTTAACCTGGAGCAGATTAAGCGCGAACTCGAAAGCTATCCTGTCAAGGTGGTGGATATCCTGAGCATTGCCAGCCTGCCCGAAGCCCGGGCGGCACTGAACAAAATCAGGAACCAGGTGCAGGCGGTACTGGTCCTCAATTTGTCGGGTATCATGGACGATCAGGGAAAGCCGATGGACAATGGCCAGGTGCTCTCCGAACTACGGAAACTGGCTCTGCCGATGATTGCCACACAAGATTACGCCATCGAAGCCGGCGCCCTCTGCGGGGTGGTGCAATCGGGCCGGGCCCAAGGTTTTCGGGCTGGCCGGATGGTGCGGGAAATCCTGGCCGGCCGGAGGCCTTTGGATATTCCCGTGGAAAGGAACCTGAATGGACAGCGCTATCTCAATCTGACCACGGCCCGGCAACTCAACCTGCCCCTGGGGCGGGAAGTGATCATGGGCTCCAAACTCTTACGCTAAGAAGCTGGAGGGTGAAGATGAAGTCGAAGACACGATTGCGGCGACTGGTCCTGGCGATCATGGCCGTGATTCTTCTGTCCCCCGGTCCGGTGGGAGCCGGGAAAGGATCAGCCGGCAAGAAGAAGGTCCTGGTGGTCATGAGTTACCATAAAGGCTATGCGGGAGAGATCGAGATCGCCAGGGAACTGGAGAAGAATGCCCCCAAAGCTGAATTCCGCTACTTTTATCTCAATGCCAAGTACGATTATGAGGGCGGCAGCCGGATGGGGGCCGAGGCCTACAAGATCTTTGAAGAATACCGGCCAGACGCGGTGGTGGCCGTCGACGACCCGGCCCAGCACTTTTTCGTGGTCCCCTTCCTGCGCGATCGGGTAAAAGTCCCGGTTGTCTTCTGCGGCGTCAACTTCGAGGCGGGCAAGTACCATTATCCTGCCAGCAATGTCACCGGGGTCCTGGAAAAGAAACACTACCGGGAAAGCCTGGGTTTTGCCCGTCTGGTGGTGCCGGAGCTTCGGCGGGTGGCCCTGATTTACAAAGACAACCCGACCAACCGGCAGAATCTGGTCCAGATTGCAGCGGAGGAAGAGGATTATCCATTGGAGATAATCGGCAAGTACCCGGTGGAGAGCCTGACCGAACTACAGAGGATTGTCGCCCGCCTGGAAGAGCGGGTCGATGGGGTAATGGTCCTAAATCTCAGCGGGATTGTCGATCCCCAGGGGGCGGCCCTTGACGGTGCCGAGGTCCTGCGACGGCTGATTGAAATGTGTCGCCTGCCCACTATCGGCACCAGTTTCTGGGAAATTCAGGCTGGTATTCTCTGCGGAGTGATCACCTCCGATGCAGAACAGGGGTCGATCAGCGCCGCTATGTTAAAAAAGATCTGGGGTGGCACCGCGGTTGGCGTCCTGCCGATAATGCAGAACTGTAACGGTCTGCGTCTGGTGAATGTCGCCACCCTGAAAAAACTTGATCTGACTTTATCCCCAGAGGCGGTGTTGGGCACCAGACTGCTTAAGGCCGGTCAGGATTAATGGAAAAGAATCCGCCATCGATCAATATCTCCTCCAATACCAGGAGACTGCTGGGGGTCAACTTCGCGACCTTTGCCCTGGTTGCCCTGGCCTTTGTCTGGATCGTCCTTTATTTCCGCGGCTTGCATGGGCGGGTTTTCGTCGACATCGAGAACAGCACGAATGAAATCTCTTTCAATATCGAGCTCCGGCGCTCTCTCGATCTGCTGGAAGTGGAAGTGCAGGAGTTCATCAATCAGGTCCAGCGTAAACCAGAGGTTCTGACCAGTAAAAAGGCACGGCTACTCAAGGACTTTCAGGATCTGATCCTGATGGTGGGGCAGAACGCCAAAAGTGTCGGGGATCGTCAGCTGCTGAACTCCCTGACCAGATACTACGGGGGGGTTGCCGATCTGCTTCGGGATTACACGGAGATCAACGATGTCCGTCAGACCTTGAAAAGCTACCAGGAAGATTTCTCCCAACGCCTGACTCTGATGGGGGAAAACGCCGGCCGCCTGATGGTTGACCAGGCCATGTCGGGACGGGATACCTCCGGTCTTCAACAAGTTTATATATTGGTCCCGTTATGCCAGGAGAAGTTCTTTCACGGACAGGTGATGATCGATGCCAGCGTTCTGAACAACGACCCTTCCCTGTTGGGAATCAGTGGCAAGCACCCGCAGGAACCGGCAGAGTCGACTGCCGCCGCCAAGCTCCAGGTTCTGCGCCAGACCTTGCAGACCTTGACCTCAGCCGATCCGGAGATCAGCGAGCCGGCGCAGCAGATCCTGCAGGATTTCCCCGCCTATCTTGAGAAGATCGGGGCGCTGCATGACATCCTGGGAGGCCTGAACAGTGACTGGCAAAGGTTCGAGATCCTGCGCAACGACGCCATCATCCAGCAGGAAAAGATGTTCGCCCATGTGAACGACAATATTACCAGTCTGAAGGGCTTTGTCGTTAGCCGTGACCGCCGTTTAACGGTTTACACCATCATCTTGTCAGTACTGGTTCTCGCCGTATCGATTACCGGTTTACTGCTGAGCCGAAAACTGGGCTCGCAGCTTGAAGAGATGGCCGACGCGGCGATCCGGGCCAAGGAGCTGGCCGAAGCCACCAATGCTCAACTCCAGCATGAGGTGGCTGAACGGCGCCAGGCCGAAGAGGCTCTGCGGGAGTCTCGCGACCTCCTGGACCAGCGGGTGCAGGAACGCACGTCCCAGTTGGCCACTTCCAACCGCCTGCTCCAGGAGGAGATCGATATCCGCTTCAAGGCCGAAGAGGAGTTGGCCGCGGAGAAGGAGCGACTGGCCGTCACCCTGCGTAGTATCGGCGACGGGGTGATCGCCACCGACCGCGAAGGGCGCGTTGTCCTTGTTAACAAAGTAGCTGAGGAATTGACCGGCTGGACGCAGCAAGAGGCCCTGGGGCATCCTTTGATGGAAGTGCTAAGACTGGTGAAGCGCCAGAGCAGGGAGCCGGTAGTCGAGCTGTCGGGGACGGGTCGCGCCGACGGTCTGGGTGTCCTGGCCCGCCAGAACCTGTTGCTGTCCCGGGATGGCCGGGAGCGGCTGGTGGTTGACCGGGGAACCCCGATCAAGGACCATGACAACCAGGAGGTCGGCTCAGTCCTAGTGTTCAGCGATGTTTCGGAACAGGAAAAGATCGAACAGGAACTGCTCAAGGTCAGGAAGCTTGAGTCGGTCGGCATTCTGGCCGGTGGCATCGCCCACGACTTCAACAACATCCTGGCCGCCATCCTCGGTAACATCAACCTGGCCCTGATGTCCACCGACCCTGATGACCGCCGCTTCAAACTTCTGAACCGGGCGGAGAAGGCTTCGCTGAGGGCCAAGGACCTGACCCACCAGCTCCTGACCTTCTCCAAGGGGGGTGAGCCGGTTAAACTGATCACCTCCATTACCGAAATCATCAAGGATTCGGCTGAATTCGTCCTGCGCGGAAGCAAGTCCAAATGTATTTACCGGATTCCCGGTAACCTCTGGCCGGTGGAGATAGATCCCGGGCAGATCAGCCAAGTAGTGCAGAATATCACGCTAAACGCCAGTCAGGCCATGCCGGAAGGGGGAATAATCGAGATATCCTGCGCCAATTTCGAAAACCGCAACCGGATCGTGCCGGTAACGGCCGAGAACCTTCTGCGTCTAACCATCAAGGATTCCGGGCGGGGTATTTCGCCCGACCAGTTGGATCAGGTCTTCGATCCATATTTCACCACCAAGAAAGAGGGCAGTGGCCTGGGCTTGGCCATTACCCATTCAATTATCAACAAACACGGCGGGTTGATCACGGTTGATTCCGAACCGGGCCAGGGCACTACCTTTACCATCTATCTGGCCGCAGCCTCCCGGGAGTCTGTCCCCGAACGGACCGTGGAGTCGGATCCAGAGAGGGGCAGCGGCCTGGTCCTGGTTCTGGATGACGAAGAGATGGTCCGCGAGATCGCCAGGGAGATGCTGATCCACCTGGGCTACAAGGTCCTGCTGGCCAAAGACGGCAGCGAGGTTATGGATTATTTCCGGCAGTGCCGGCAAGAAGGGCGGCCCATCGACGTATACCTGGTCGACCTGACAATTCCGGGCGGCATGGGCGGTCGGGAGACGATTGAAAAATTACGGAAACTTGATCCCCTGGTCAAGGCCGTGGTCTCCAGCGGTTATTCCAATGATCCGGTGGTGGCCAATTACCGCGATTACGGCTTTGCCGGGGTGGTCGACAAGCCTTTCCGGGTCAATGAGTTGGCCCGGGTCATGTCCCGGGTCATACACTTGCCTATGGCTAATGGTTCAAGATAACTGCGAGTAGATCGTTACGTCGATAGGCCAATCAGCCGGTAATCAAATGTTGGGCGAAGTTGATCATCGGCATCATTACCTTGGAGATCACCCCCAGATAAAAGAGCCCCAGCAGAATGAGGAAGCCGAAAGGTTCCATCTTCCTGATGAAGATTACGCCGCCGGTCGGCAGAAATCCGCCCAGTATACGGCTGCCGTCCAAGGGCGGGATGGGGATCAGGTTGAAAAAGCCCAGCATCAGGTTGATCCAGACTCCGGCCGCCGCCATGTTCAGCAGGGGCCAGAGAAGCAATTCCGGGATCAGTCCGATCCCCGCAATCAGGAGCTTGACTGTGAGTCCGCTGAGTAGCGCCAGCAGAAAGTTCGAGCCCGGACCGGCCAGAGCCACCAGCATCATGTCCCGCAACGGCTTGCGGAAATAGGCGGGGTTGATCGGCACCGGCTTGGCCCAGCCGATCTTCATGATGATGAAGGCCAGCACCCCCCAGATATCCAGGTGTTTCAGGGGGTTCATGGTCAGCCGCCCCTGGTCGCGGGCGGTGGGGTCGCCCAACCGCCAGGCCACGTAACCGTGGCAGAATTCGTGAAAGGTAATGGCCAGCAGGAAGGGTGGGGCCAGGATGGCGATCTGCTGGATCAGGTTGGTGTTCATGCTTTATTCCGCCGGCGCGTCCGGCCTCCCTGCAGGTAGCGTTCCGCCGGATAGCGGCTCTTGACGAAGTTAATCTCCTCTTGCCGGCTCTCAATCTCGCTGTCCAGGCGGGCCTGGAGCAATCGTTCGAGAATGCGCTTGTAGATGGGGCCGGCGGCGTAGCCCATCTGCTTGAGGTCGCCACCCTTGAGGTGGGTTTTGACGTGCCGCAGGTAGGTGATGTAGTGGGAGATCGCCTTCTTCCCCTCCGGCCGGTGGATCAAACCCATCAAGGCGAGCAATCCTTCCAGGGTCAGGGGCTGCAGCAATTTGTGGATTTCGCTGGGCCTGAGGTTGCGATACTTCTTGAGCACCTTCTGAAGCCGGTTCAGGTGGCTTTTTTCTCTCTGCAGCTGCTGGGCGTAGCGTTCCGGGATTTCCAGGCGCCGGTAGAAGGTCGGCATCTGGCGCGCGGTAAGGCGGCTGGTCAAGGCCAGCAGATAAATCAGCCAATGCAGGCAAGTTTCTTCCTGGTAAAGCAGGCGGTACCAGGTCAGGGCTTCCTGGGTCGAGCTGATGATTCCGGCCAAGGGCGGATCGAGCTGCAGGGCCGGGTGGAGAAACTTCAGCAGGTCGAACTGGGCCAGGCGGCGGATGGCCGGCAGAGGGTTTTCCTCGTTCAGCAGCAGTTGGATTTCGCCGAATATCCGAAAGCCCAACCGGGTGTCCTTCTTACCCGGCAAGCGGTCGAAGAGATTCATCCGTACGGCGTTCTTGATCAGCCGCTCAGTGTGCTTGGCCAGCTGAAAACCCATGCGCTGCTCGAAGCGGATGGCGCGAAAAATCCGGGTCGGGTCCTCGACGAAGCTCAGGTTGTGCAGGATCCTGATCTTGCGATCCTTGAGGTCGTTCTGGCAATTGAAGAAGTCTACCAGTTGACCGAAGGACCTCGGGGCCAGGTGGATGGCCATGGCGTTGATGGTGAAGTCGCGCCGGTAAAGGTCGAGTTTGAGCGACGACAGTTCCACCGTAGGCATGGCGGCCGGGTATTCGTAGTATTCCAGGCGGGCGGTGGCGATATCGATCTTGAAGCCGTCGGGCAGGATAACCACGGCGGTGTTGAACTTCTCGTGGGTGCGAACCTCGCCGCCCAACTGCTGGGTCAGTTCCCGGGCGAACTTGATGCCGTCGCCCTCGATGACAATGTCGAGATCGAGGTTGGGCTGGCGCAGCAGCAGATCGCGGACAAAGCCGCCCACGGCATAGGCCTGGTAACCCATGGCTCCGGCTACTTCGCCGATGGTGCGTAGCAGGACGATCACTTCACGGGAAAGGTTTTCCACCATCAGGTTGTTGAGATTGCGCTGGCGTTCCGTGGCCGGCTGCTCGGAAGGGTTCAGGGTGTCCTTGGGCAGGTGGGCCGGGTCGTTGATCAGCAGGTTCAGGAGATCGGTACGGGTGATAACCCCGACGATCCGCGCCTCTTCAACAATGGGGATGAAACGCTGGCGATTCTCGATAATCAGCTCCTGGATGTCGGCCAGGTTGGCGGCAGGGGAGAGGGTGGCGAACTCGGTGGTCATGTATTCGCTGACCGGCTGCTCGCCCAGGCCATGGTAAATGGCCTTGCCCGCCACCCGCCGGGAAATCAGGCCCAAGACCCGCTTATCCTTCAAGACCGGTAGAACCGTGACGTTGTAGCGGTCGATGATCTGGTTGGCCTGCTTGAGGGTTACTTCCGGCGTTACCGAGATTACCGGCGCCGACATGATCCGGGCGGCGATGGCCACCGGCCGGACGTGCTTGTGCAACAGGTGGAGGAGTTTCTCCTCGGCCTCGACCAGGGTCAGGTCGGACAAGGTGGCCGAGGCGGCCGAGGCGTGACCGCCGCCGCCGAAATCGATGCTGATCTCGCCGACGTTGACCTCGGGAATGCGGCTACGGGCGATGAGGTAGGTGCGTTCGCCCATGTTGGCCAAGGCAAACAGGCAGTTCAAATTTTCCATGGTCATGAAGCGCCGGACAATCAGGGCGAACTCGTCGACATACTCCGGCAACCGGATCTTGGCGATGACGATGTCTATCCCCTGGATGTTGTAAGTGATGGCCGATTTCATCAGCTCGTGAAGCAGGGTGACCTGGCTCGAAGTCAGCTCCTGGGAGATGTGCTGGGCGACGGTGGGTAGGTCGGCGCCTTGGGAGAGCAGCCAGGCCATGGCCGTAAGGTCATCCGGCGTGGTGGTCCCGAAGGAGAAGGAGCCGGTATCCTCGTAGATGGCCATGGCCAGCAAGGTGGCTTCGTCACTTCTCACCGGCAGGTCGCGCTCACGGAAGATCTGGCTGAAGACCGTGGCGGTGGAGCCCACCGGCCGGATTTCCTCGTAGTCGCCCTTGAGATCGCCGGGCAGTTCCGGATGGTGATCGTAGATGTGGAGCGAGAAATTCGGGTTGTCCAGGCATTGGGCGAAGTTGCCGATCCGTCCGGCCTGGCGGGTGTCGACCAGGATCAAGCGACTGACCGTGGCCAGGTCGATGTCCTTCTGGCGGG